>Ga0302326_10009355_pt1 | contig 21437 bp, 23 predicted proteins | sample Palsa_T0_3_FD_202264 | JGI IMG/M metagenome (GOLD analysis project Ga0302326, IMG submission 202264) | Peat permafrost microbial communities from Stordalen Mire near Abisko, Sweden - Palsa_T0_3 | ecosystem: Environmental > Terrestrial > Soil > Palsa > Peat permafrost | place: Sweden: Abisko... | reverse complement strand
GGTCGGTAGCAACCTCTCCTCGAGATGCTTTGTTGTGGTCAGCACCTACCCAGGATCGGAGGTCGCCATGCGCAAGGTCAACGGACGTTTACGGGTCGGCCGAACGCAGAGAGGATCGCGACGCACACAGCCGCGCTTCAGTCATTGCCGTGAGGTGACCTCGGGCGCCGTGGCCCAATAGGTGGCGGCCATGTCGTCGTCTCCGTGCCCGCTCTCCTCCGCCCGGTGCAGGCGCTCGGCCACCGCCCGCATCACAGGAACATCGAGGCTGCCCCGCTGCGCGGCATCGAGCACCAGATCCGCGTCCTTGCGCGAGAGCGCCAGGCGGAAGGCGGGAGAGCCGAAGGACTTCTCGATCATCTCCTCGCCCTTCATGCGAGCGTAGGGAAGGTCGAGTGGGCCACCCTCCACCGCGTCGAAGAAGCGGTTGGGGTCAATCTCGAGAGCCTCAGCGAGGGTGATCGTCTCGGCGAGCACCCCGACGACACCGACGATCCAGCTGTTGACGACGACCTTACATTTCGTGCCCGCGCCGACGTCTCCGAGCCACAGCGTCCGCGATCCGAGCGCGTCGAAGACAGGTTCGCAGGCGTCCTTGACGCTTGCGGGGCCGGAGGCCAGGATGATCAGGTCGCCTCGCTCAGCGGGCTCCCGGGTCCCGAGCACGGGCGCGTCGACGAGCTGGACTCCCACGCGCTCGGCCAGCTCGGCACAGCGCTCGACCCCCTCGATGCCGATCGTGCTCATCTGTAGCCAGATCGGGTTCTCGGCGAGGCCCTCGAATGCTCGCTCCGCTGTCTCGAGGACCGCGTCCGCGTCGCTCAGCATGGTCACGACCAGCTCGGAGCCCTCGGCCGCCTCGCGCGGGTCCGCGAATACCTCGGCGCCGAGCTCGATCACCGGCTGGGCACGTTCGATCGAACGGTTCCAGGCGCGGACGGCAAACCCAGCGTCCAGAAGGTTGCGGGCCATCGGGAGCCCCATCGTCCCGGTGCCGAGAAAGGCGATCTTCGTCATGTGTAGCGAGTACCCGACTCCGAGGCGCGTAAACGGGGCCCCGCGGCGCCCGGAAGGTGCCGGATGCGCCCGATCAGTAGGCTCGCCCCCAGGTGGAGAGCCATTTCCAGGTACAGGTTCGCATGACCGATGATGCGACCGTGTTCACGGTCAGCGGTGAGCTCGACCTGTCGTCCAGCGTAGAGCTTGAGGAGGCGCTCTCGCAGCTCGATGGCTCCGAGACCGGGCTCGTGATCCTGGACCTCAGGAACGTCGACTTCATGGACTCGGCCGGACTGGCCGTCGTCGTCAAAGCCCACGCGCAGGCTGAGAGTGCCGGTAGGGCGTTCGGAGTCGTCCAGGGCTCGCCGCAGGTGCAGCGACTCCTGAGCCTGACTCGTGTGGACGCGATGATGACCGTCACCCAGACACCCGAGGAGTTGCTCGGCGGAGGCTGACGCTGGGCTGAGCAAGCCATGACTGACGACCAGCCCGAGGACGACCGGCAGGCGCTGCAGCGATCCGAGGCGTTGCTGCGCGGTGCGTTCGAAGCCGCTCCGATCGGTAAGACGGTACTTGACGACGCCTGGCGGATCGTGCGCGCCAATCGTGCCTTCGCCGTCCTGCTCGACCGCACCTCCGACGATCTCCTCGGGACCGACATCACGAGCCTCGCGCACCCAGACGACCGCGAGAAGCTGGCAGTGGCGCTCGCCCGCGTCGCCGGCGGCAACCTCGGTCCCGACGATCCCGATCGCTCGGGCTTCGACGTGCATCTGCGGTCGAGCTCGGACTCCTACGCGTGGACGTGCGCGTATCTGTCATCGATCGACCCGGCCGAGCTCGATGAGCTGCTCCTGATGATCCAATGGGTCGACCTGACCCCCCGTAGCCACGCCCAGCAGGCCCGCGCCGAGCTCGAGCTCGAGCACCTCGCCCGTGCTCAGGCCGAGGCCACGGCGGAGCGACTGAACAAGCTCAGGACGTTCACCGATGCGCTAGAGACGCTGTCGCTGGACCAACTGCTGCCCGAGCTCGCCCTCCGCCTCGCCGAGCAGTTCGGCGCGCAGCTCGCCGAGGTCCGGATCGACGCACGCGACGGCCAGAGCTCAGCCGTGGTTCGCGCCGCCTCGGGGCGCTTGTTGAACGGCGATAACAGCGGCGACGGCCTCCCGCCCGGCGCCTGGCAGGAGATGCCGCTGGTGATCGAGGGAACGAAGATGGGGAGCCTACGCCTCGTACCCTCGGCGGAAGGCTCGTTTGCCGACAACGACCGCGCGCTCCTCGGGGACCTCTCCGACCGCGCCGCCCTGTCGATCCGCCGTGCGCAGCTCCACGAGCAGGAGCACCAAATCGCCGCCACGCTGCAGCGCGGCCTCCTCCCCACGCGTCTGCCCGATGTTCCCGGTCTCGAGCTCACAGCCCATTACGATCCCGCCGGCGATCTCAGCGAGGTCGGCGGCGACTGGTACGACGCCTTTGAGCTCGGTGAAGCACGGCTCGGCATCGTCCTCGGCGACGTCGCCGGCAAAGGCATCTCGGCCGCGTCGACGATGGGACGGCTCCGCAGCGTAACTCGCGCCTTCGCGCTTGGTGACGGGCTAACTCGAGCGCCCAGCGATGTCCTGACCCGGCTGAACCGCCACCAGCTCGCGCTCGGTGCCGAAGAGATGTTCACCGTCCTCTACGCGATCATCGATCGCCGCCGGCGAACGATCTCGTGGGCCAACGCCGGTCACCCGCCGCCGCTGCTACATCGCAGCGCCGGTGACAGTCGCTACCTCGAAGGCGGCGACGGGCTCATGGGGATCGACGACATTCTCTACTCCGATCTGCACCACGACATCGGCCACGGCGACACATTGATCTTCTATACCGATGGCCTGGTCGAGCGCCGTGGCGAATCACTCGACACCGGGCTCGACCGCCTCGAGCGCGCCGTCGCCGCCGGTCCCCATGATCCCCAAACGCTGTGCCGGCACATCGTGGCGACGATCGTGCCCGTGAAACGAAACCCCCACGACGACGTGACCATCGTCTTGGCACGCGTCGCCTCAGTGCTCCGCACTTAGCTCAAGCGTCCGGCCCGGGAGCCAGGGCGTCCCCGTCGAGGACGACCAGGTGCCACAGCTCCGCCCCGGCCAAGGGCTCGACGATGAGCTCGACGGAGAGCAGCGAGAGCGCCGATCCGAGCCGACCGATTCCTTCGTGGTGTTTGACCTCGACACCGCTCCCAGCGCGAAACGGCCCGACCGTCAGATCCAGCCGCCGATCGTGGGCGGCGACGGCGAAGCTCAGATGCCCGCCGATGGCGGCGGGCTCGGCGTGGGCGGCGACGGCGTCGGTCAACAGGTAGACATCACAGAAGCGCTCGAGCGAGAAGCGAGCGCATGCCGCGAGGCCGGTCGCCACGCGCGCCAGCACTCCAGCCACCAATCCGACCGGCGAAAGCGTGGCGATGGCGTCGCCCGACAGCTCCACCTTGACCTGCTCGCCGGACCCATTGTCGCCTCCCTCGAGGGTGCGAATGCCGCGCCGACCGGTGAAGGCCATCCGCACCTCGGTCCCGCCATCGGGAGCGCGGACGACCTGCGTCCGGTCGGCGAGCGCGCTGATCACTGCGAGGCCGACGTGGATTCGGTCTTCCGACGGCGCGATGTGGCGGATCCCGCACCCCCAGTCGCGCACGATCGCCTCCACCCCGTCCGAAGCGATATCGAGAGCCATCGCGAACGGCCCCGGTGCGCCATCGTAGGCGTGGAGCACGACGTTGTTACACGCTTCGCTGACAACCGTCTTCAGGCTGTGGATGAGCTCGGCGTCGAAGCCGAGAAGATCGGCAACGCCTGCAAGCACGCCGCGCACGACGATCAACGATTCCGGCCGACTCTCCAGCTCGAGCTTGACCGTCGGCACCTTTCGATCACATCCCGTCTCCGTGGCTTGCCCGCGCGCCAAAAACCTCGTCGACTTTAAGTGACGAGGACTTGGGGTCTGTGCTAACCGGCGGCGGGCAGGCGCTGAGCTTGCAGTTCGGGCTCAGTGAGCTCTCTCAGCTTCTCGAGCGCCCCGCGCAGGATGCGCGAAACCTGCATCTGAGAGACGCCGATGAGCTCGGCGATCTGAGTCTGCGTCCGATCCTCGACGAAACGCAGGATGAGTACGCGACGCTCGCGCGCGGACAGGGAGCGTGCCGCAGCAGAAATCGTCACGCTGGCCTCGACAAGCTCAAAGCGCTCGTCATCCTCTCCGAAGGTGTCTACCAGCGTCCCCGAACCACCCTCGCCGTCGTCGTGCGGAGCGTCGAGCGAGACGCTGTGATGCGCCGCCGCCGTCTCCAAGCCTTCCAGTACGTCCTCGATGCTCAGCTCCATGTACTCGGCAAGCATGCCGACGCTCGGGGCGCGGCCGTGCTTGACCGTGAGCTTCTGGTACCCGTCCTCGACCCGCAACGCCATCTCCTGCGCACCACGGGGCACGTGCACCGACCAGCCGAGGTCGCGGAAGTAGCGCTTGAGCTCACCGAGGATGGTGGGCACGGCGAACGACGAGAACGCCGTTCCGCGGGCGGGATCGAACCGGTCGACAGCCTTCACGAGTCCGAGACTGGCGACCTGGAGAAGGTCGTCGAAAGGCTCCCGGGCGCCGGAGTAACGTCGTGCGAGCTTGCGGGCCAGGGGGAGAAAGCGCTCGACCAACTCCTGCCGTGCCCGCTGATCTCCATGGTCGCGCCATTGCGCAAACAGATCGTTCGTGCCCATGCGTCCCGGAACCGAAATCGAGTCGAATGTGGGCTCGAGTTGGACTGCCATGGCGCTGTGTTACCCAGCCCTCGCGCGCGCCAAACGTCCCTGAGTTGGGTCCGTTTCCGCAGTTTCCGTCCGTCCGTCCACGGGTACCGCTACACGATCATGTCCTCACCGGCGATCGTCGCTTCGCACACAAGTCTTGCCCCGGCTGAGAAGGGCTGACTGCTCCGACGCGGGTCTCGCCCGGCGCCGCCGCGGGCGCGGCTTCGAGTATCTCGATGCGCGGGGCAATCGCCTCAGCGACCCGGAGGCGCGAGCGCGGATCAGAGAGCTCGCGATCCCGCCGGCGTGGACCGACGTGTGGATCTGCCGGGACCCACTCGGCCACCTCCAGGCCACCGGTGTCGACGCCGCGGGCCGCAAGCAGTACCTCTATCACCCGTCGTGGCGCATGAGGCGCGACCGCGCGAAGTTCGACGCCATGCTCGACTTCGCCGAGGCGCTCCCGGCGCTGCGCCGCCGGGCCCGGCGCGATCTACGCGCAAACGAGCTGACGCATGACCGCGTGCTCGCGTGCGCCCTGGTCCTCCTCGACCTCGGGTTCTTCCGCATCGGCTCGGAGAGCTACGCCGAGCAGAATGGGAGCTTCGGTCTCGTCACCATGCTCAAGCGACACGTGAGCGTAGAGAGCGACCAGCTCATCTTCGACTACCAGGCCAAGGGCGGGCGCAGAAGGGTGCAGGCCATCGCCGACCCCGCCGTCCGCGACGCAGTGGCCGAGCTCAAGCGCCGGCGCGGCGGAGGCGACCGCCTCCTGGCCTACCGCGAGGGCCGGCGTTGGGTCGAGCTGCGCTCCGAGGATCTCAACGATCGAATCAAGGCGCTCACCGGTGGGGAGTTCTCGGCCAAGGACTTCCGGACCTGGAACGCGACCGTCCTCGCCGCCGTTGCCGTCGCCACCCTCGAAGCCGGCGGCGCCTCCAAGGGCACGCGCAAGCGGGCGGTCAACGCTGCGGTCAAGGCCGTCTCGGCATACCTGGGCAACACCCCAGCCGTGTGTCGCGCCTCCTACATCGACCCTCGCGTATTCGACCGCTTCCGGGGCGGGCACACGATCGCCGATACGCTCGACCGTCCGCTCGAGAGCGTCGACCTGGCCAAGCGCAGCGCGCGCGAGGAGGTCGAGGCAGCGGTGCTCGAGCTGATCGGAAACGGCGCCTCAATGTCGGGAGTCAAGTAGCACGACCCTGAATTCCACGGCCGATCTGATCCGGCGCGGCAAGGGGTGTGCTGCGTTTGCCCCAAATGTCGCCTCCGGGGGTCGAATCTGTCACGGGGTCCTCGCCGAGGGGCTTAGGAGGCCGCAGGCAACGCCGATTTTCGGGCGAACAGCCCGGGAAGCAGGCGTACACCACACAGGGCCGGCGAGGAGAGACTCCCCCCCGCCGGCGCCCGGTGCGCTGGGTTAGGGCGAGCCCTTAGCTGCTCTTCCTCTTGGCCTTCGCTCGACTGGCAGCCGCGCGCAGGCGCTCGGCCTCATCCTGGACCGCCAGCTCCTTCTCGCGCTCGCGCAGGGCTTCGGACTTGGCGTCGAGCGCTTCGAGGCGTTCCCTGGACGCACGGTCCTCGACGGCCGTCTCCACGCGCTCGGTCGCGGCGCGGCTCCCCTCGAGGCGGTCGTTGCGAACCTCGGTGGCGCGGCGGATCTTTCGCTCGCGCTGGCGGTCGGCATCTTCGCGCTTGACCTCGGCGCGTTGCCGCGCTTGCCGGCGCTCGCGCGTGGCCCGGCGGCGGCGCTCCTCGAGCCGTGCGTCGGCCGTTTCCGCCACGTCCTCCGCTTCCTCGTGCAGTTTCAGCGCGTGCTCGCGCTCGTCGGCGGCCGCTCGGCGTCGCCGGGCGTCCTCGCGCAGGGCGGCGTCGCCGAGGATGCCGGCGATAATCGCCCGTACGCCGGCATCGGCACGATCGAGTGCGAGCTTGGCCGCCGGCCCCGGCCCGGTGCCGTTTCCCGGCAGGAGGTGGATCGCGCCGTCGAGCGGTAGGCGAACCAGCTTGAGATAGCCGTCGACTGCCGTCGACGGGATGTCGCGTGCTTTCATCGGTTCTCCTCAGGGTCGATTGCGTCTGCGGTCGCTTCGGCACGGCGGGCTTGGTCCTCGAGCCGAATCGAGGAGGCCGCCTCGGCGAGTCGCTCCCGCTCCGCCTGCGCCTCGACGCCCTTCGCCGCCGACTCCTGCCCCCGGCGCTCGGCCTCCGCCACCGTCAGCTTCCGCTGCGCTTCGGCCTCAGCCGCGCGCTCGGCTTCGCCCTGCTCGCGCTCGATCCTCGCCTCGCGCTCGCGCGCGGCGACCTCCACCTGGAGGCGCTGGCGTTCGGCCTCGGTCTCCGCCCGCTCCTCCACGAGGTTCGCCTCGGCCTCGAGCCGTCGGGCGTCGGCGGCCTTCTCGGCAGCTTGCGCCTCGGCGTCGGCCTGGGCCTGCTGCAGACGTCCCTCGCGGGCAAGGTCGTCGTTTCCGACGACCTGACCGGCGGCTTCCTTGGCCTTGCCCGCGAGCTTGCCGACGATCCCGCCGGCTGTCCGCTCCGAGTTGTCTTGATCAGTCAAATCCGTTCATTGCTCCTTTACCGTTCGTGCGCACGCTCCGGCATCGACTCAGCCGGCCCGGCGTGCGTCTGGAGTCGGCCCGTCTCAGGTCTGCGGCCTGACGTGCCCGGGCCCCCTCCCTCGGCTCCCGGTAGCGCCGGCACGCGTCGCCTTTCGCCTAGTCTCACCTCTACCCGGCGCCGTCGTCGCACAAACGTCTGTTCGCCCGGCCCTCGTCAAGCCCGCTCGAGTAGTCGCAGGGTCGCGAACGCGTCCTCGGGGGGCAGCAGGTCGCGCCATCCGGCGCCGGGCGTCGTCGCGCTATCGAGATTAGCCCCGCCGCGCACGCCGACGACCACCGCCACCTCGTCATCCCCACGAGTGAAGGCGCACACGTCGTCGGGGGCGCTCAGCGGCGTGTAGGCGCCCGCGAAGGCCTCCGGGTGGCGGGCGCGAAGGGCGAGCGCCTCGCGGATGAGAAAGAGCTTTCGGCCTCTGCGGTCGGGGACGGCGCCGTGCTGAAGCTCCTCGAGGAGCTCGCGACGCTCGTCCCATTCGACCGGTCGGCGGTTGTCGGGATCGACGAGATTCAGGGCCCACAGCTCGTCCCCCTGGTAGATATCGGGGACGCCGGGAGAGGTGAGCTTCAAGAGCAGCGCGCCGAGGGCGGCGGCCTCCCCCGCCACGATGACCTTCTCGAGGAACGGGTCAAAGGAAGCGCGGAAGGGCCGGTGGTCGTAGAGCCCGGCAGCGAACTCGAGCACCGATCGCTCCCACTCCTCGTTGGGATGGTCCCAGTCCGTGTTGACCTTGGCTTCCCTGAGCGCCTTCTCGAGGTAGGCGCTCAGGCGCTCATGCTCGATCGGCCAGGCGCCGAGGAGGGTCTGATAGATCAGGTACTCCTCGTTCGCGTCGGGACCAGGGCCGGTGCGCAGTGGCTGGCTGGCTTCGTGCCAGGCGGGCACGAGCTCTGCCCATTCGCCCGCGTAGCCGCCCAGCGTCCCGATCCGCGCGCGGACGTCGCCGCTGCGCTTAGTGTCGTGGGTCTGGGAGGCGAGCAGGTGCCTGGGGAAGCGCGCCGCCCGCTCGAGGTTGGCCCGGTGGAAGTCCTCGACCGAGAGCGAGAAGCGGCCGGGGTCGCCTCCCACCTCGTTGAGGGCGGTGAGCCGCAGGTAGCGGTAGAAGGCGGTGTCCTCGACACCCTTGGCCATCACCGGCCCGGTCGTCTGCTGGAAGCGCACGACGAACTCCTCGTGCCCGACTTCCTCGAGCAGCAGCACCCGACGCAGATCCTCAGGAAGATCCCGCAGCACTTCGCGGTCGCCGGGCTCCACCACCCCGTCGTAAGGCCGCACGTAGCTGCGATAGACGTGCAGCGAAGCCACCGCGACTTCCAGGTCAGGGTGGTCATAGAGGGCCCGTAGCTTCCCGACCTCGGGCGCGAAGGCCGAGGACGCCTGTTCGCGTTTGGCCTCGTCGGCGACCTCGGCGAAGGACTCGCGGCGCCCCGCGAACGTCATGTAGAGATTCGTGAGGACGGGCTCGCCGCGCGGATCGACGAGGAGCGCGGTGGAGTCGTTGGCGAACTCGTAGCCCGTGGTGCCCTGCACGGGCCAGTCGCGTAGCTGCTCGCCCGCCTCGAGGATCTTCTCCACCCAGACGAGCTCGACGCCGCGCTCCGCCAGGCGCCCCAGGTAGGTGGCGGGATCGGCGAGCCCGTCGGGGTGGTCGATGCGCAGTCCGTCGATCAGGCCTTCGGAGACGAGCTGCAGGATCTTCCTGTGGGTCTCCTCGAACACCTCGGGATCCTCCACGCGCACGCCGGCGAGGTCGTCGATGGTGAAGAAGCGCCGGTGCCATCCGGTGGCGGGGTCGATGTCGAAGAACTTGCCGCGGCGCTCAGGGTCGCTCCAATAGGGGTTCTCGTCGCTCGTAGCCATGTGATTAGGGACGAAGTCGACGATCACCCCCATGCCCGCGTCGTGTGCGGCGGCTACGAGCCGGCGAAAGCCCTCCTCCCCTCCAAGCTCTGCGGAGACGCGGGTGGGATCGACCACGTCATAGCCGTGCGCGGACCCGGCCCGAGCCTGCATGATCGGAGAGAGGTAGAGGTGGGTGATCCCCAGGTCACTCAGATAGCTCACGAGCTCGCGAGCTTCGCCGAAGCCGAAGTCCCCGGTGAGCTGGAGGCGGTAGGTGGCGCGCATCGTTTGCCCGTACCCCCGCCCGCGCCTTTCCATTCTCCTGCGCCGAGCCCTATTCGTCGTCTGCTGAGGGCTTCTTCTCTGCGCCCAGACGAGGTCCAGGTCGCTCGATCTCGAACCACACATGCGTCGTGCCCTCGTGCACGCCCCATCGGCTCGATTCCGAGTCGACGAGGCTCAGACCTCGTCCTCCGAGTTCGTCGGCGCCCTGCTCGCGGACCTCTCGTTCGAAGCCGGAGCCCTCATCGATGACCTCGACATGCAGGCGGTCTTCGTCGAGATCGGCCCTGAGGATGATCGCTCCCTGGCCGTGGAGCACGGCATTGTTGACGAGCTCGGTGACGAGCAGCTTGGCGCGTCCGAGCTCGCCCATGTCGAGCGAGTCCGCCGCCATGGCCTCGAGCAGACGTCGAGCCTTCCCGCCCGCGATGGGATCTCGCGGGAGCTCGACCTCTACCGGCTCGAACACGATGGAAATCCTTTCACCCGAGTGACGCTACCCGAGACGTTTCTCGTCACCTCGGCCCAGACTGCAGTCTCGGCGTCCGTATTCCCCGTAGAGGATACGCGCCAAACCGGTTACGGAGGCGCGGAATTCCGGCGATCCGCCGGGAAGCACGCCCAGGGCCTCGAGCTCCGCGTCGAGGACGGATTGAGCATTCGCGCGAGTGCTAGATTTCGCCTGGGCCGCTTCACCGGCCACCTATCGAAGTTGACATCGCGGGAAGGAGCAGGGTCCGACTCGCGGCGGCTCGCACCGCAGGGGAAGCACTGAACAGGTCGTCATGCGTTATTCGGAAGGATCATCTTGATGCTCTCTCTGGGCTACTACGGAGTCGTGAGCCGATGAGTGACCTCGCTGCGCACGAGTTCGCCGCGCCGGGGGGCCTGAAGATCCAGCGCGTGACCGATGACCAGGGAACCGTGCTCGAGCTCGCCGGAGAGCTCGACCTCGAGTCAACTCCCGAGCTCGATCGCCAGCTCCGGGAGCTGGACGGCACAAATCTCGGTCGCTTGCTCATCGACCTCAGTGGCCTCGAGTTCATGGACAGCACCGGGCTCGCGGCAATGGTCCGTGCGCAGCGCTCGGCCAGGGAGAACGGGCACCGGCTGGCCTTGCGACCCGGTCCGAGTCAGGTGCAGCGGCTGTTCGAGCTGACCGGCCTGCTTCATCGTTTCGCCTTCGAGGACTGACAAGTCGCTCAGTGCTTAGCGCGCGATTCCCCCGGGTAGCTCCCGCGGGTGACGGCGTTCGGCTACACAATGATGTGCGAGCAGTCGCGGCCCGACGATCTCGTCCGCGATGTGTGCAGGGCCGAGGAAGCGGGCTTCGACTTCTCGGTCATCAGCGACCACTTTCAGCCCTGGCTCTCATCCCAGGGCCACTCCGGCTACGCGTGGTCGATCCTCGGTGCCGCCGCCCAGGCCACCGAGCGGATCGGCCTTATGAGCTACGTCACCTGCCCCACCCTTCGCTACCACCCGGCGATCGTCGCCCAGAAGGCGGCGACGGTGCAGATCCTCTCCGGAAACCGCTTTCGCCTCGGCCTGGGCGCGGGAGAGAACCTCAACGAGCACGTCGAGAGCGCGACCCAGTCCGTCACCCGAGAAGATGTCGCCGACCAGCTCGCTTGCGGCCCGGACGTCGAAGAGCATGTCGAGAAGATCAAGCCCTTCATCGACGCCGGATACACCGAGATCGCCCTCGTCCAGATCGGCGCCGATCACCAGCAGCCGTTCACCGAGTGGGCCGAACGAGAGCTCTTGCCCGCGCTTCGCGCCCTCTGAGCGGCTCGGCGGGTCACTCTCGTTCTCGGGTGTCTGACCAGCGCCCGCTTCCGCCCTGCTTCATCTCCTCGAGCGTCCGCTCGAGTGCGTCCAGCAGATCGGAGGGCGGCGAGGGCTCATCCCGCTTCTCCGGCGCCGTGATCGTCTCCCCCTTACGCTTGCGCGCCACAACCCGCTTCAGTCGTGCCCGGTACTCGTCCTTGTACTTCTCAGGCTCGAATTCGCAGGAGAGCTCCTCGATCAGGGCCACCGCGACCTCGAGCTCCCTGCGCGTCGGTTTGTGCGCCTTCTGCGTGGCGGCGTTGACGTCCTTGGTCGGGCGGATCTCGTCGGCGAAGAGCATAGTCGTGAGGGTGAGACCCCCCTCCCGAGCGCGGATGATCGCCAGGTACTCGCGCGCGCGCATGACGAAGCGGCCGAGAGCGGCGCGCTCGGTCTTCCCCATGACTTCGCTCAGAAGCCGATAAGCGCGCGCGGCGCCGTCGTCGCTCGAAGCCGGCACCAGGAAGTAGGGGTGGTCGAAGTAGATGGGGTCGACGTCCTCGAGGTCGACGAACTGCTCGATGTCGATGGTGCGGGTCTTGCGCGGCTCGATCGCCTGGAGCTCGAGGTCGGAGACGATCACCTGGTTGCCGTCCTCGAGCTCATAGCCGTGGGTGATCTCCTCGTAGGGAACCTCGACGTCCTCCTTCGAGCACCACCGCTGAACCTCGATCGGCGCACCGTCCTTCCCGTGGAGCTGCTGGAAGTGGAGGTCTAGGTCGCGCACCGCGGTGACGAGGCTCACGGGAACGTTGACGAGCCCGAAGCTGAGCGAGCCCGACCACAGCGAACGCGAACGGGCCCGCGGCACCGTCAGCTCCGCGAATCCGAGCTCAGGCTCGCTTCGAGCGCCGCCAGTAAGTCGCCTGAGTCCTCGGTCTCCTCGACCTCGGGCAGGTCCGGCGCCTCTCCCCGTCCCTTGGCTTCGATGAGCGCGAGCACGCGCTCGCGGTAGCTGTCCTCGAACGCGCCCGGATCGAAGCGCTCGTGCAGGGTGTCGACCAGCTTCCCCGCCATCTCGATCTCGCGCTTGCTCGGCTTCCGGCTCGGAGCGGGGACGTCGAGGTCCCCGGGGTCGACGAGCTCCTCGGCGAAGCGCATGGTCTGGAGCACGAGCACCTTCTCGAGAGGGCGAACGGCGACCAGGTACTCGCGGTTGTGAAACACCCAGCGCCCAATTCCCGCGCGCCCGGCGCGGGCGAGCGCGTCGTGCAGCAGCCGGTAGGCCTCCTCGCCGTCGGCGCCTGCGCCCAGGTAATAGGCGCGGTCGTAGTAAACGGAGTCGATGTCCGCCTCGCACACGAACTCCTCGAGCTCGATCAGATGCGAGCGCTCGCCGGCGGCGGCGTCGATCTCCTCCTGGCTGAGCACGACGTACTTCCCCTTGCGGATCTCATAGCCCTTGGCCACCTGCTGGTAAGGAACCTGTTTGCCCTCCTTGGAGCAGATCCGCTTCTGCTTGATCCTGGCCCCATCCTTCGCGTGCACCTGATGGAAGTGCACGCTCTTGTCCTCGGTCGCCGAGTGCACCTTGATGGGCACGGCGGTGAGGCCGAAGGTGATCGTGCCGTTCCAGATTGATCGGGCCATGGTCGCCTGCCTACCCGCGGGCCATATGTACTTAACGGGGCGGGTACGCCTCGACGATTCCCATCGGCTCGTGTCCGAGGATGTCGCCCTCGTCCATGAATGCGCCCATTACCTCGTAGAGGTCACGGCGCGCGGAGCTCTAGTCCTCGGGCAGCACCGGCCAGTTCTCGAAGTCGATCATCCCGGTGGGTGACTCATCGCGCTCGGCGATGCGCTTGTGGATCACGCCGATGCCCTGCTGGCACGCCAGGCAGAGATCCGATCCGAAGGCGCGCGGCCGCGTACAACCCTCCACCTCACAGAATGCGTCCGAATTCATGCGCCAAGTCATGCTGCCTCCCAGGCTCGTCCTAACCGACCGGGCTCCACCAATGTATCTCAGCGCGACGCTGACACCAAGACCGCGGCCCCGATGAGACCGCCGGGTCAGCCGCCGCGCAGGACCTCGCGCCACGCCGCCGCGAACGCCGCGGCGCCGGTCGTGTCGAACTGGGCCGGGCAGTAACGGAGCGCGATGAACATCTCGCCGTTGATCGAGGCCACGCCGATCGCGGCGCCAAGCGGCATCTGTCCAGGCGGGGAGAACCACAGCTCGGTGACGGCGCCTGCACCTCCGCCGAAGTCCAGCGGCGGCTCGATCGCCCCGAGGTTGGAGAGGATCGTGGTGTCAGCCACCTTGTCGCCGATCGGGCCGCGCACCGCACGGGCTACGAAGTGCCTGACTCCGACGGGCCAAGCACTGCCGAGCCGGAGGAGGTCGATCATCGCCCCGGCCAGGCCCTGCTCCTTGAGCTCGCGGGTCCGGGCCGCAACCGCGAGCTGGGCGATACCGAGGTCTGCCTGCTCGCGCTCCTCCACGGTCACGGAGACGAAAGAGAGGATGTTGGCCACGACCTCGCCCGCCCAGGCGGGCGGACGCACGTTCACCGGCATCATCACGCTGATCCGTCCAGCCTGCATGCCCCGCTCGGAGTTGAACCTCCCAATCGCGATCGCCAGCCCCGCGACGAGCAGATCGTTGACCGTCGCGGGCTCTCGCCGCAGCGCCATCAACCTCTCGGTCTCCTTGGGCCCAAGTCGCAGCAGACAGAAGCGATAGCCCGTCGCACCTTCGATTCCGCCCTCCCTGGCGACGCGTGCCACCCGGCACCGCCTTGAGGCGATTCCTGAGGTACCGCGCGCGGACCATCGCGTCCCTCGGCGAGCGAGCGCCGACGTACCTGCGCAAGTCGCGGATGCCGAGCGGATCCACGGCAGGCACGGGATCCTCAACCCCGGCATAGGCGCGGGCGATCGAGGTCATCAACCGATATGCGCTGATCCCGTCCGCGGCAGCGTGGTGCTGGTTCATGATCAGCGAGTCGCCATCGGGACGGTGTGCGAGCGTCAACGCGAACGGCGGCGATGAACCGAGGCTTACGTGCATGCTCTGCAATCGGTCGCGAGCGTCCGCGAGCGCTGCGTCGTCCGAGCACTCGACGATGTCGAGCGAGAGATGATCGACGTTGTCTTCGATCTCCCAGTAGCAACGGCGGTCGCGCCGGCGGGAGCTCGACATTCGCGCCCGAGCCATCGGGTGCTTCGCGGCCGCCGTCCGCGCCGCCGCCGCCAGGCGGTCGCCGTCGAGGCGCCCCGGCACCCGCACCTCGCAATGCACGCTCCACGGCTCGGGCACTTGATCGAGGTGAAAGACCCACTGGTCGACGGCGTTGAAGGGAACGCGAGCGGGCAAGTCGGCGAGCGCGCCTGAACCCGACGGTGGACCAACTGCTCGTGGCATGCCGTTCCTTTCTCCCGGAGACGTGCTTCTGGATCATCGGCTACCCCAGGTCCTCGGCCGAAACGGCGGGCTCACATCAGGTTCGGGGTGTGCAGGTCCGAGAGGTGTCGCGCCGTCACATCCGAGAACCCGCAGGCGGCGAGCCGCCGCAGTCGGTTTCGCTCCATCCTCGCCATCAGGGCGCGAACCTCGCCGGCGGCCTCGGCGATCTCGGCGGGCTGAAGCGAGGCGGCGGCCATCACCGTCAGCGCCTCGACGAGGATCGGGGACAGGCCGGAGAGGCTGACCAGCTTCGCCGCCCGCGCCTCCGCCGCAGCGACCAGGACCTCGGACAGGCCTGGGTCGCGCGACATCGCACGCCTGATGTTGGAGATGCCAAAGTGGACGTGACGGCGCTCGTCACGGTGGGCCAGCCTCGCCGCGGCAGCCGTGGCCGCGTCGGGTGCGCGGCGCTCGATGAACCGCAAGAGGTCGAGGAACGTGCCCTCGCCGAGCACGTTGAGGAGCAGCGAGGATGCGGTGAAGTCGTGCTCCTCGAGCAGCGTGTGCAGCGAGAGCTCGGTGGAGGCCAGCGCATATCCGCGGTATCCGCCGACGAGGGAGCGCTTGGTGAACACCTCGATGTGGCGCGCTTCGTCGTGTACGTGGCTGCCGAGCCACAGCACCAGCTCGGTGAGCTGGGGATTGACGTGGGGGAGGAACCCGGCGGGCACGTACAAGGCGGCGTACTCGTTCTGGGCCAGGAAGGTCATGACCTGGGCAACCGCTCGCTCGGTGGTGTCGTCGAGCTCGCGCGCGGCCTCCCAGGGAACGTCGCGCGAGGCATCCCACTGCTGCGCGGATGCCTGCTCGACGAGATCGCCGACGTCGTCGGCCCACAGCGCGTCTGAGTCGCTCAATCGCCAGTGGCGCTCGGGCGCTCCGGCCTCAGGCACCGCCCCCAGCGGGGCGAACCCCGCACCCGGTCGCGGCTCGGGCGGCGGCCCACCGCCTCGCCAGTCCGCCGTGTGCAGCTCGCCGCCCGCCCGCAGCCGCTCCGGCGCTCCTCGGGCGGGCAGGGGATCGGCGAGCACCCGGCGCGAGGAGCCTCGCCGGATCTTCAGCACGCTCGCGCCGCGCCGATCTGACTCGCCGATCAGTTCGTGCCCGGTCAGCCGCGCCCACCCGGGCATCTCGAGCGCCACCGCGCGTGACCCCGTCCTGATCTCCAGGACGCCGCCGGGCGCCACTCGCTCGAGCGCGGCCGCGAGCAGGATCTCGAGGCCGCCCCCGAACTCGAGGTGCTCGGCATCGAGACGATGATCTACGGCCTCCGTGCCTTCGTCCGTCACGTCAGCAACGCCTGCTCGCTCATCGCCGCCGCCAACGACGCATAGCCATCGCGGTCGCCCGGGTACCACTGCCGCACCCCTTCGAGCTCCATCGCCGGGCGCAGGCTCGGGTCCTCGTTGGACATCGCCAGCAACGCCTCCGACCACCGCTGCGCCACCTCGGCATCCAACGAGTCCAGGACCGTGAAGTTGCAGTGGTAGTAGTCGGGGCTTCGCCATGCCACCTCGAGGTCCGCCACCGCCGGCACGCCCTCGGCCCGGAAGGCGCTGAAGTAGGCAGCCGAGATGGCCCCGGCGTCCGCCTCACCGGCGGCGACCGCCCGCACCACGTGGAGCTCCGAGTCGCCCGTGTCGCCGTGCTTGCCGAGGTCGGTATCGAAGCGCACGAGCTCGCACTGCTGCGCGGCGTCGAGCCCTTCCTCGGCCAGAAAGTGCAGCGGCAGGATCGCCGCGTGGCCGGAGTCCCGGCTCCCGAGCGCCAGCACCCTCCCAGCCAGCTCGCTGACACTGTCCACGGTGTCGTCCTTGCGCATGACCAGGACCGTCGCCCAGTCCCGGTCCACGTCCCGCATGCCGAGGATGCGCGTACCTCCACCCGCACGATGATCGAGGACGACATATGCGGTGTTGGTGTTCCAGCCGATGTCGACGGTCCCGTCGAGCACCGCGTCGACCAGGCGCTCGTAGTTGGAGAACAACAGGTAGTCGGTGGGGACCCCGGCGTCCGCAAAGTAATCGCGAAAGCGCTCCCAGATCGTGACCACACGCGGGTGGTAGGAGACGGCGCCGAGTCGCAGCTCGCCGCCGCTCATGGGACCGGGAGCCCGGAGATCGCCTTGCCCGACCAGGTGCGCAGAACGCCGTTGGTGGGCGCCATCACCGCGCCCGCGCGGGCATCCCTGAGATGGCGCTCGATCGGCAGGGCCGGCGTGTAGCCCTGGCCGCCGCACACCTCGAGCGCACCCTGGGTCACCCGAGCCGCGACATCGGTGCACAGCACCTTGGCCTCCATCAGCGGCACCAGCGCGCCTTCATCCCCGGCGTCGGCCAGCCCCGCCGCCTCGCGCAGTAGCGCCCCGGCCGCTCGCGCCTCGGTGTCCATGTTCGCGAGCGCGTGCTGCACCGTCGCCACCTCCACGAGGGCGCTGCCGTCGGGATAGTGGCGGGACTTTGCGTGCTCCACCGCGGCCGACAGCGCCGCCCCGGCGATCCCCACGTTCACGGCCGCCAGGCCGACGAGGAAGGTCGGGGCCACGACGCCGAACACCAGCTCGGCGCCGGTTCCCGCCGCCCCGATGAGCGCGTCGCTGTCGACCACTACGTCGTCGAAGTGCACCGCGATGCTCGAGTTCCCGCGCATCCCCAGCCCGTCCCATTGGCCTTCGTAGCTCACGCCGTCCGCGTCCTTGCCGACCGTGTAGCAGTCCAGGCCCTCGCCGTCGCTCTGGAGCAGGACGAGCATCACGTCGGCGTGACCGCCGGAGGTCACGAACGCCTTGCGACCGTCGATATGGACGTGACCGTCGCCCCGCTCGGCGCGCAGCTCGGGCGCGTAGAAGTGGGCACCCGTGCCCCGCTCTGAGAAGGCGAGCGTCCCCAGAGCCTCGCCGCTCGCCATCACGCCGAGCAGCTGATCGGCACGGGGGCCGCCGCCTCCCGCCACCGTCGCCGCCGCGACGCTGTGCATCAGGAAGGTCATGCCGGTGGAGGCGCACGCGGCACCGACCGCCTCGCACGCCTCCGCGAGGGCGCTCAGGCCCCCGCCACTTCCGCCCTTCTCGGCGGGGACGAGAAGGCCCAGGGCGCCGACCGCCGCCAGGGCTTGCAGGTTCTTGGCCGGGAACCGCGCCTCACGGTCGATTTCAGCGGCGCCGGGCGCTATCTGCGCCTGGGCGAGATCGCGCACCTCCGCCACCACGGCGTCGGCGTCGCGAGCAGCAACTTCTGTCATCGGAGCATTCCTTTCGCGAAGAGAGATACCTACGGGGCTCTTGCCACCCGCACGGGATGGCTGCGACGCGCGTCGCTCAGCGATGCCTCATGGCCGCTACCCCCTCTCTGCGCGAACTTCGGATCTTCGCCACACGCGCACCCTATCCGGTCGCTTGTGCGGGCAAACGAGCATGGCGAAGCCCCGGCCCCCGAAGGGCATTAGCCGAGCGCGTACTGCTCGACGTCCTGGTCGAGGGTCCCCTGGGCGTCGTACTGACCGGTGTGCACGTAGACGACCTTCCCCGCGCGATTTACGAAGATCGTCGTCGGTAGACCCTCGATCGCCGCTACCGAGCTCAGCTGGGAGATCGTGCTCTGATAGCTCGGGTAGCTGACCGTATGCCTGGCCAGGAACGAGGTGGCATCACTCGCCGAGTCGTCGGCGTCGACGCCCAGGAACGCCACCTGGCGCCCGTAGCGCGTCGACGCCGAAGCGAAGAGCGGGAACTCCTTCTGACACGGCGTGCACCAAGACGCCCAGGCGTTGATCACCACCGGGTAGCCGCGTAGCGCGGCGAGCCGGGCGGCGAGCGCGGACTCGGACCCGAGCAGCGCTCCCGCCTGCTCGTGAATCGCGGCCAGCGGAGCAGGCGAATCAGCCAGCTCACTAGGGACAGCATCTGCCGAGGTCGGCGTGCTCGCCTTGGGCACCTTGCGCAGAGCGGCGCGCACGTCCTTGGTGAGGGTGGCGGGATTCAGCGTCCCCTGCGTGGAGACGTCGTAATACCAGAGGATGCGCCCCGAGTCCGAGGTGAGGACGAACCAGGGCTCGTCCTGGACTTCGTAGCCATCGGCCACGCGGCCGCTCTCGTCGATCCCGACGGGATAGGAGAGCGGGCGAGAAAGCCGCCGCAGGAAGGCCGGCAGCGCCCGCGCAGAGGGCTCGACGCTCCCCTCGTCGACCGCGGTCAAGGGGGGCAGGCCCGCGGCCCTCGCCTCTGCCTGATACCGGTTGAGCGCGTCTAGCTGGGCGCCGAGCCGGATCACTTCGGAGTCCCACGTGGCGAAGAACACCTGCAGATGGGCCCCGGCGCCGAGCCCAAGACGCACGGTCCCGCCACCCGCCCGGGGCAGGGTGACGGTCCGGCTGGGACTAACCGACGCGATCTGGGCGTAAGAGAGCTTCGAATGCACCGCCGGGTGGCCCGGCAGCAGGCTCGAGGCCTCTTGGGCCAGCTCCTGCCCGAGCTGGGGGATGCTGGCGTAGGACATCTGGGTCAGATACAGCTTCGACAGCTTGCCCTGCGGGCCGATCACGTAGAGGGCGGGCGTGTGATCGATCTGTCCGCGGATGATCTCCACCGCGATCCCGTAGGCCTTCCACACGCGCTCGAGCTGTCGCAGCGACCCGGTCAGGAAGCGCCACTGGTGGAGCATCCCGTGAACCGCCGAGTAAGCGCGCACGTCCTTGACCGCAGTCGCCGTCGGGTTGGCGTCGATGCCGAGGAGCGCGACATGGGTCCCGGCGGCACCGAGCATCTGCTTGGCGTCGACCATGGCCGTCGTGGTCAGTGGGCACACCGTCGTGCACTCGGAATCGTTGAAGGCCAGGATCACCACCTGCCCCCGGAACGAGCGCATGGAAACCCGCTGACCGAACTGGTCGGTGAGGGTGAAGTTGGCTGCCTGGCCGGTCAAGGCGGTGCCTGGATCGAGCACCGGGTTGCTCGCCAGCCCGGCCTCCAGCCCGCTGGAGCTCGAAGAGGTGCGCGACAGCACCGCACCCAGGATCAAGAGCACGGCCAGTAGCGCCGAGCAAGTAGCGATGAGCACCAACCGTCGTTTCGGCATCTTCCCGAAACATAATCCCTCAAGCGGGCCAGGTGCGCCGTTCCCCACCCGCTCGGCTTAGGGCCGCGGCCCTTACTCCTCTTCGGGAGGCGGGGCGCCGGGAGTGCCCCGATCCTCGCGCTTCTGCTGCCAGTCCTGACGTACGTCGGAGATCTCGTCCTCAAGTGAGCTCGAGCGCTCTTCGAGCTCGTCCGTTTCGTCCTCGAGCTCGTCCGCCACCTTGTGGGGGTCGTTTCCTTCCATATCGGGTAGCTACCCCGCGCGGGCATTCCAGACACCTCGGAACCGCAGCAATGCCCCATGAGCATCGCCATCCTCGACATCGACGGCACCCTCGTCGACACTAACTACCACCACACGATCGCCTGGTATCGCGCGTTCCGCGAGCACGGGATCGTGCTGCCCATCTGGCGTATCCACCGACACATCGGAATGGGCGGCGACCAGGTGGTCAAGGCCCTCACCGACGAGCGCACCGAGCGCGAACAGGGAGACGAGATCCGTGCCAGCGAGGGATCCCTATACAGCGAGCTGATCGGCGAGGTCGAGCCCATGGCGGGTTCGCGGGAGCTGATCGAGGATCTCAAGCGACGCGGCCACACGGTCGTTCTCGCCAGCTCGGCCAAGGAGAAGGAGGTCGATCACTACCTCGACCTGCTCGACGCACGCGAGCTCTCCGACGGCTGGACGACCTCAGCCGACGTCGAAGCCACCAAGCCTGAGCCCGATTTGGTCCTCGCGGCGCTCGAGCGCGCGGGCGGGTACCCGGGCGAGGCGACGATGGTCGGCGACACCCCATGGGACGTCGAGGCCGCCAAGGGCGCAGGCGTAGGCACCCTCACGGTGCTGACCGGCGGCTTCGCCGCCGAGGAGCTTCGTGACGCGGGTGCGCTCGAGGTCTTCGAGTCCGTCGCCGAACTGTGCTCCGAGCTCGACCAGACGCCGCTCCGCTAGGAGGCCCGCCAGGCTAGGAGCTCCGCGCTGCTGCTGTAGGCCAGATCGCCGTCGCCGTAACGACCGCTTACGCCGCGCGCCGCCGGCTCAGCGGCTCGTGGCGGCCCTCCGCGACCTCCTCGACCAGCTTCGAGCAGAAGGCCGGCAGGTCATCAGGGTTGCGGCTGGTCACCAAGCCATTGTCGACGTGTACCTCCTCGTCGACCCAGGTGGCGCCTGCGTTGCGCAGGTCGGTGTTCAGGCTCGGCCACGAGGTCAGCGTCCGACCGCGCACGACGTCGGCCTCGATCAGCGTCCACGGACCGTGGCAGATCACCGCGACCGGCTTGTCCTGCTCGAAGAAACCACGGACGAAACGGACCGCGTCCTCGTCCATGCGCAGGGCGTCGGGGTTGGCCACCCCTCCCGGGAGCACGAGCGCGTCGTAGTCCGAAGGATCCGCGTCGGCCACAGCCCGATCGGCGTCGATCGTGTCGCCCTTGTCGAGGTGGTTGAACATCTGCACCTCGCCCTCTTCCAGCGAGATCAGATCAGTGTCTGCGCCGGCATCCTTCGCGGCGTTGAGCGGGTCAGTCAGCTCAACCTGCTCCACGCCCTCCGCGAACAGGAAGGCCACGCGCTTGCCTTCGAGGGTAT
>Ga0302326_10009354_pt1 | contig 21439 bp, 19 predicted proteins | sample Palsa_T0_3_FD_202264 | JGI IMG/M metagenome (GOLD analysis project Ga0302326, IMG submission 202264) | Peat permafrost microbial communities from Stordalen Mire near Abisko, Sweden - Palsa_T0_3 | ecosystem: Environmental > Terrestrial > Soil > Palsa > Peat permafrost | place: Sweden: Abisko... | reverse complement strand
AGTAGACCGCCTGGTGCGCGCGGTGGAAATTACCCGCGCCGATATGGACCACGCTTGGCGTCAACGACGACCGATCGTAGGTCGGCACGTCCATCCGCTGAGAATGGAGCCTGAGTGTCGCGTCGCTTAGAGGGACGCCGTTTTTGGGAAGCCAGGGGATGACATTGCGCATGCGGGGTCGGGTGCCCGAAGGGTTCTTGAACCTAAACCTTTCAGTGCCTTATCTCACAATCGTTAACGGCGAGGACATAATTCGTGGTGAGAGGCAATAATCGGAGTCTACGCGCGTAATTTGGTTAGCATGGCGCTGCGGGTGAAGCTGACTAACGCCGACAAGGTGCTTTACCCCGCGACCGGAACCACGAAGTCCGACATCTTCGACTACTACACCGGTATCGCGAAGGTGATGGTTCCACACATAGCCGGACGTGCGGCGACCCGCAAGCGTTGGCCTAACGGCGTTAACCAAACGTCGTTCTTCGAAAAACAATTGGCGTCGTCGGCGCCTGAATGGTTGCCCCGAGCCAGTGTTGTCCACCGGTCCGGGACGACCACCTATCCGATCATCGACAGCCCCGACGGACTGGCGTGGATCGCTCAGCAAGCCGCGCTCGAAGTGCACGTGCCGCAGTGGCGCTTTGTCGCCGAGTGGACACGACAAGGCGAAGAACTCAAGCCCGGCCCGGCCACCCGTCTGGTCTTCGACCTCGACCCCGGTGAGGGCGTGACGATGCCGCAACTCGCCAAAGTGGCTCGCGCTGTTCGGGATCTGCTCGCCGACGTAGGGCTGACCACCTATCCGCTCACCAGTGGCAGCAAGGGTCTGCACCTCTATTGCCCGCTGGACAAGCCGGTGAGCAGTCAGGGCGCAGTGGTATTGGCCAAACGTGTTGCCCAGCAACTGGAATCGTCGATGCCCAAGCTGGTGACCGCCACGATGACCAAGAGCCTGCGCGCCGGCAAGATCTTCGTAGACTGGAGCCAGAACAGCGGTTCCAAGACCACCATCGCGCCGTACTCATTGCGCGGCCGGGAGTATCCGACCGTCGCCGCGCCGCGGACCTGGGACGAACTCGACGACAAGAAGCTTCGCCAGCTGCGCTACGACGAAGTGCTGAAACGAGTCGAGCGCGACGGTGACCTGCTGGCGCCGTTGGATGCCGACGTGCGAACCCCCGACCGGCTGACGAAATACCGCGGCATGCGCGACGCGTCGAAAACTCCGGAGCCGGTGCCCAGCGCGAAACCGGCTGCCGGGCAGAGTAATTCTTTCGTGATCCAGGAACACCACGCTCGTCGACTGCACTACGACTTCCGCCTCGAACGCGACGGCGTGTTGGTGTCCTGGGCCATTCCGAAGAATCTGCCGGAGACCACCGCCGTCAACCACCTCGCCGTGCACACCGAGGACCATCCATTGGAGTACGGCAGCTTCGAAGGCACGATTCCGAAAGGGGAGTACGGCGGAGGCAAAGTCGTGATCTGGGACTCCGGCACCTATGACACCGAGAAGTTCAACGACCCGGCCGACAAGGACTCCGGGAAAAAAGGCGAAGTCATCGTCACGCTGCACGGTCAACGGATTTCGGGACGCTACGCACTGATTCAGACCAAGGGCGACCAATGGCTGGCGCACCGGATGAAAGAACAGCACGTCTTCGAATTCGACGAGCTGGCGCCGATGCTGGCCACCCACGGTTCCGTCGCGAAGCTCACTGCGCCGCAATGGGCTTTCGAGGCCAAGTGGGACGGCTACCGGCTACTGGTCGACGCCGACCACGGTGAACTTCGGCTCCGATCACGCAGCGGCCGCGACATCACCAAGGAGTTCCCCCAATTACGCTCGATCGCAGCCGATCTCGCTGACCATCACGCCGTACTCGACGGAGAAGTCGTCGCCCTCGACGCGTCCGGTGTGCCGAGCTTCTCCGAGATGCAGAACAGGGCGCGCGCCACCCGGATCGAGTTCTGGGCATTCGACCTGGTCTACCTGGACGGCCGGTCGCTGGTGCGGGCCCGTTACTGCGACCGGCGACAACTGCTGGAAACCCTGGCGGCGGGCGCTGACAGTCTCACCGTCCCGGAACTGCTGTCCGGTAACGGTGAGCAGGCGCTGGAGTACTCACGAAAGCACAAGTGGGAAGGCGTGATTGCGAAAAAGCTCGACTCGACCTATCAGCCTGGCCGCCGCTCGGCATCCTGGATCAAGGACAAGTACTGGAACACCCAGGAAATCGTGATCGGCGGCTGGCGCGCCGGTGAGGGTGGGCGCAGCAGCGGGATTGGCTCGCTGATGATGGGTATCCCCGATGCCGATGGGTTGCGTTTCGTCGGGCGGGTTGGCACCGGCTTCACCGAACGCGACCTGGCCAACTTGAAGAAGACGCTGGCGCCGTTGCACACCGACGAATCCCCCTTCAATGCAAGGCTTTCCACTCAGGACGCCAAGGGCGTGACGTTTGTGAAGCCCACTCTGGTCGGTGAAGTCCGGTACAGCGAATGGACATCTGACGACCGGCTGCGTCAACCCAGCTGGCGTGGGCTGAGGCCCGACAAAGCGCCCGGTGAGGTGGTCCGGGAGTAGGAGTCGACCGCTTGCAGTAAGCCCCGGGTCGCCAGCTCATCGGCCAGCTCGTTGTCGGCGACTCCCGAGTGCCCCTTCACCCAGAACCACTCGACCTGGTGCTGCGCGCAGGCCAGCTGAAGCCGCTTCCAGAGGTCGACGTTCTTCACCGGCTCCTTCGCGGCGGTCTTCCATCCGTTGCGTTCCCAGCCGAGCACCCATTTGGTGATGCCGTTACGGACATAGGTGCTGTCGGTGTAGAGGTGCACCGTCACAGGCCTGGTCAGTGCCTCCAGCGCCATGATCGGCGCGGTCAGTTCCATCCGGTTGTTGCTCGTCTCGCCGGAGTCGCCGCCGCACATCTCCCGGACGTGCTGACGCTGGCGCAGCACCGCTCCCCAGCCGCCGGGGCCAGGGTTGGGTCGGCACCCGCCGTCGGTGTGGATGATCACGACGTCTGTGCCGTGGTCGGCGGGTTCGCTCATGCGCCGAGGATAGGCACTGCACCGAGCGGTCGGCTCGACAACACGCCTCAGCTGTCGCGAATGTGCGACGAGATCATCGCGGACCGGACCGAGATCCCGAGTTCGTGATGCCGGAGCGTTGTGATCCGGCGTCCAGGTTGCACCGCGTCCTTGACCGGTGCTGTGCGATCGCCGAAGTAGGCGGCGGTCGCGTCGATGTCCGCGACGACGTACGTGATCCCCCAGAGCGACGATGGACCCTCGCCCACAGTTTCTGGCGAACCGACGACTTCGATGATCAGCTCTCCGGCGCGAAAGAAGATCTGCCGGATGGAGCGTCCGCCGAGTTGACCGTCCCGCTCCCGGCGCGGTTCGACACCGACGCTGGTCAGCGATTCGACCGTGCGGCGCAGGTCGGGTGACAGCAGCACCACGTGGTCGATCGCGAGGACGCCGTTCGGGTGCTCGGCCGGCACTGCAAGGACCGCGTCTGACCTCGTCGTCGGAATGCCATCGAGGTCATGGAGCGAGCCGGCCGACGGCAGGCCGCGCAACGACCACCCGACGATGCCGGTGCCGCCGCGACGCCCTGACAGCCGGATGCTGACGCCACCGACCCGGCAGACGGCATCGGAGTCCACGTTGAACCCGGCTCGCATCCAGGCGTCCGCCGGATCGGCGACCACGATCTCGTCGACGGTGATGGTCATAGGCTCCGAATATCGCACAATCGACGACGGCATCTCCGTCAGAGGTGCGGAGGTAGGCGGCTTGCCGGTGATCAGTGATTGCGAAGTTTGGCGATCAGCTTGTCTTTGGTGAGCCCCGAATAACCGTTAACGCCAAGCTCTTTGGCCCGCTTTTTCAAGTCGGCGACCGACCAGTCGTCGTAGGAGCCGGCCTTGCCGCCCTTGCGCCCTACTGACTTAGTGCCGCGGGCCGCGGCGGCATTGGAAATCCGCGCGGCCTTCTCCTTCGAGCTGCCTTCCTTGCGTAAGTCTTCGTACATCTTCTCGTTTTTGATCGACGAGTTCGGCACGGTACACCTCCACTGAAGCGATCTTTAAGACAGTCAGGATTCCCAACTGCTCCCCGGTGAAACAGCCGCAATGCCGCGCCCCTGGCGCGGCTCTTGAAGGCCGCTCAGTACCCGGCCTACCCGTCCTGACCGGGTGTTCCTTACGGTTGACCAATGGTCGCCGTGGATCTGGAAACCCTTGAAGACAACATCGCCTGCGTCACGCTGAACCGGCCAGACCGGTTGAACGCCATCGACGGGTCGCTGATCAATGCCATGGATGACGCGCTGGACGCGCTCAGTTCCGGCGAGTTCCGTGCGGCGATTCTGACCGGCGCCGGGCGCGGGTTCTGCGCGGGCGCCGACCTCAGCGGCACCGGCGAGGCGTGGACCAAGACCACACCGCTGACCCCGGCGTTCAAAGTCAGCTACGACGCCCAGGTCCGGCTGGCCGATTTGTACATCCGGCTCTACGAGCTTCCGATACCGGTGATCGCCGCGGTCAACGGCGCGGCAGTCGGCGGTGGGCTGGCATTCGCGTTGCATTCCGACATCCGGATCGCCTCGGAGCAAGCAAGATTCGGCTCGGTGTTTATCAAGGCGGGGTTCTCCTCGATGGACATGGGCACCAGTTACCTGCTGCCCAAGATCGTCGGCGCCGGGGTGGCGCGGGAGTTGATGCTGACCGGCCGCATCATCGACGCCGACGAGGCGTACCGGATCAAGTTGGTGCACGAGGTGGTGGCGCCCGACGAATTGATGGCCGCCGCGCTGAAGATGGCCCGCTCGATCGTCGGTAACAACGCGTACGGGGTGTGGCAGACCAAGATCGGACTCAACACCGCTTTGGACGCCCCCAGCTTGCGGCACGCCATCGAGATCGAGAACCGCACTCAGATCCTCAGCGGGTTCACCAACAACCCGCTGGAGGCGGCCACGGCGCGCCAGGAAAAGCGCGCTCCTGTGTGGGATCCGCTGTAGCCGTTTGCCTGCGGCCTCGCCGCTAGGCTTTCGCGATCACGTTCTTGGCGAACATCTCCAGGTTGCGGATCTTGGTGTCCAGCGGCTCGGTATCCGTTCCCATGACGTAGGGAATCCGGAATCCCACGATGACGTCGGTCACGCTCTTGTCCTCGAGTCGCTTGACGCCGTCGAGGGTGAAGCCGTCCACCGAGATCACGTGGATCTCGAACGGGCCGGTCTTCCCTTCTTCGTCCCGAAGTTGTTTGACCCGCGCGATGAGCCGGTCGAGTTCTTCCGGGTCGCCGCCGCCGTGCATCCAGCCGTCGGCGCGTGCGGCGCGACGCAGCGCTGCGTCGGCGTGCCCGCCGATCAGAATCGGAATCGGCTGTGTCGGAGCGGGTGTCATCTTCGTCTTCGGAATGTCGTAGAACTCGCCATGGAATTCGAAATAATCACCGGTGGTCAGCCCGCGAATGATCTCGATACATTCGTCGATCCGCTTGCCGCGTTTGGCGAATGGCACACCCATCAGCTCGTAGTCCTCCGGCCACGGGCTCGTGCCCACCCCGAGGCCGACCCGGTTGCCGATCAACGCGGCCAGCGAACCGGCCTGCTTGGCCACCAGGACCGGCGGCCGAATCGGCAGCTTGAGTACGAAGAAGTTGAACCGCAGCGTCGACGTCACCGCACCAAGCGCCGCGGTCAGTACGAACGTCTCGATGAACGCTTTGCCGTCCAGGAATTCGCGATTGCCGTCCGGCGTGTACGGATACTTCGAATCCGACTCGAACGGGTAAGCGACGCTGTCCGGAATCGTCATGCTCGCGTAGCCGGCCGCCTCGGCGGCCTTCGCCAGCGGGATGTAGTAGCTGAAATCCGTCATCGCCTCCGCGTAGCTGAACCGCACGCCGTCTCCTGCCGTCGGGCTGGTTGGAATAACCGCCAAATACTAGAGCTTGTGGCCAGCGGCGATATAAATCTTGTGGCGTAACCTCGATGAAAAGAGCGACGGGGAAGTGTCGTATCCCGCCTGAGCCATGCGGTGACGGACTCGACGGATCAAGGTCGTGCGTTATAGCCGGTGAAGTCGAAGCCACGCGAATCTCTCGTGTATCGGAGCAAGAGCCTCGAACGACTCGTCCGTCTTTGAGTCCATCTGGTTCCGTCCGCAGTGATACTCGAGTCGCGAGCTGAACACTACGCGCGGTAGACGTCAGAGCTGGTTTTCCGGGCCGACAACCGCCCAGACGGTCTTACCCGACGGCGTCGGCAGGCAGCCCCAGGAGCGGCAGACCGACGCGACCATAGCGAGACCAGACACCCGGTCGCCGCCACGGAAAGGATCTTCGTGACGGGCAGCGAGCGTCGAATTGCAATCCCGAACGGCGATAGTCAGCGCGGTCCCGTCTGTTTCCAGCCTCATGCTCGGTGCGCTGGTGGTGTGCTGCAGCACGTTCTCGACGAACACGTTGACGATGACGGTTGCTACCGGGATCAGAGTCGGCTGCGACCAGACGGTCAGCCACTCGCCAATAAGTGTTCGGGACTGCCGCAGGCTTGCCAAAGACGCAGGCAACTCAGCCCGTGCTCGCCGCCGCCGCGGTTGAGCGCCGGTCTGCACCGAATCCAACGCCGAATCGATGGTGGTGTGAATCGGTACGAAGCGGTCGATTCCGAGGCGTTTCGGGTCGCGCGCGCGATCGGGCGGACAGACCAGCATGATCGGAACGTCCGGCCACGTACTGACGTGCCAGCGTGCGCTGGTGAACGCTGACCACGCCGAGCTTGCGGGAACGCGAAGGGCGGCGACGTCGACGATCACGGCACTCGGCTCATCTAGCGCCGCTTTGATGATGACGTCCCGCAACCCCAAGTAGGTGCTGCTGTCGAGGACGCCCTCGACAGCGACGACGCAGACGGTTCCGACGGTATCCGAAGAAACGGCCAAAACGCTTGCACGCCTAGTCATCTGGCTCCCGGTGCCTGCTGTAGGCGTTCGTGAGGCGATCGCCGATGATGGACCTCGCGCGCTCTGCCTCGTCGGCGAGCGCCTCGTATTTCTCGCGCAGAATCCCGGGTTTCACCTGTGCGGCCAGCCGGCGAGAGAGCCTCGCTTTCTCCTGCAGACTGCGCATGGCAACCCAGAGCGCGCCCACCGGCCGAGGCGCCGACCACGACGACGTTTACCGCGTTGCTGTTGACCGCCATTGCACCCCCATCGGTGGGGGTTACCCGCGCAACGGGCGAAGATAATCCTGGTCGTCGCGTGTTTATTCAGGCTAGCGCGACGTCAGGGCTGTGACACCTCGAGTTGAGCCAGGGCGAAAGGTGGTGTGCCCGCTCCCGCGATCGAGTAGGTGCCCTGCGGTGTGAGCTCGGTGATGCGCGCGGAGGCGTTGCGCTCTCCCACGTTCACCGTGAGGGACCGGGCACGAACCAGCTCATCGGTTAGCTGATCGAACACTGTTCCCTGCCAATGGTATTGGCCGTCGATCGGGTCGACCCGACCGCTGAGCCGCACCCGCACCTGCTGGGAGTTCCCGGCCAGCGTGAGCGTCGCCGGGCCGTCGTACATGTCACCGTCCAGGCCGGCCGAGGAGAGCTCGAACGCGGATGCCACCGGCCGTAGCGGCGGTGCGTGCAGGTGGGCCCGCTCGTTGAACACCCGTTGGCTGCTGCGGCGCACTTGGATACGGGTGTGTCCGGCCATCAGCTGCAGGCACTCGCTGACGTAACGAATCTGCGCCTCGTGGTCAGGTCCGCCGAGGATGAAGTAGTTCGGTAGGCCGTGGACGGCGACGCCGCAGTACGGTTCGGCGCCGTCGCGCCAGAACTGGGCGAGTGCCTGTCCGCCGGCGCCGACCAGCCCGGGGTGCTGGTCGGACACCGAGAAACCGGTGCCGAAGATGATGGTGTCGACGTCATGACGGGAGCCGTCGGTAGTGCGAATGCCCGACGCGCTCAACACCTCGATCGGCGATGTCACGACCTCGGATTGCCGGCGGAGATAGCGCCTGGCCCGCCGGATGGGTCTGACGACCCGGCGCGGTGGCAGCGGGAAGACCGTGACCACCGCTCCCGACCTGGTCAGCTTACCGACGAGCCGCCCTGCGGCCGAGTCGGCGCCGACGACGGCGATGCGTTGGGCGGCCGGGTCGAAATCCGCGGCAATCGCCGCGGCGTGGAACTGTCGCCCACGAAATTCGTCGCCGCCCGGCAGGTCTGGGATCCACGGGATCAGTGGGGATCCGCAGTCCAGCAGGACGCGGGTCTGGCGCTGGCCTGCGTCGGTCGTGATCGTCCAGGTGTTGGTGTTGTCGTCGAATTCCGCGCTGATCATCGGGCTATCGAGCGTCGTGAAGCCGGCGACCTGGCCGCCGACGGCGATGACGTCGTGGGTCACAGGAACTTGGTGCGTGCCCACCCGCGGCGCGCGATCGGGCCCAGCAAGTCGACCTCGTCGAGGAACTCCGCCAGCGGGGCGAAGCCGGCCACCTGCACCTCGTGGCGATGCGCGCTGCCCCGTGCGAGCCGGCGCGCCTCTCGCGAGTCCAGGCCGGCGCGTGCGTATTGAACTCGGTTGGTGAACAGGTAGCGGAAGAACCATCCGCCCAGCCCGTTGATGTTACCGACAAACCACCGCTCCGGCCGGCGCATCTGCGGCGCGCGCTTACGCAGCCCGTCGCGAGCGAACTGGATGTGGCGGGCTTCTTCGGTGACGTGAATTCGCATGAGCCGCTGGATGATCGGCTGGAGTTCCGGATCGTCCATCATCTGCCGCTGCAGCGAGTCGAAGATCTCCTCGCCGATCAGCGCGGCCACCCAGAGCACCGAGCCACGGAAGAAGAACGGCAGCGCGTTGATGATCATTCGGTGGTAGAGGCGCGGGCGCACCGGCTTGGCGCCGACCCGTTCGATGGCCTTGCCGAACATCACCATGTGCCGGGTCTCGTCGCCAAGCTCGGTCAACGCGTAGTGCGTTGAGCTGCTGGTGGGGTCGGTATGCATGATCTTGCGCAGCAGCGCCTGGTTGAGAATGTTCTCGAACCAGATGCCGGCCGACAGCGTGTTCACCAGTTCTTGCCGGGACAGTTCGATGCGCTGCGCCCGGGTCATGCTGTTCCACAACGGCGTTCCGTACAACGACACGGTCCGCGGTGGCAGGAAGAACTTGTCCGGATCCAGGGGAGCGTCCCAGTCGATGTCGACGACCGGCTCGTAGGACTTCTTGACCGATCCCTTCAGCAAGCGTTCCGAGAACTCTCGACGTCCGGGTCCAGTCGGCTTCACCGCAATAGTCATGGCGCCGCTCCTCCTCATGCTTATGCCAAAAGGTAGGGAGATTGCGAAGGGATGTCAATACCTGCGGTACCGGATACTTGCGGTTTCGACATCGTGATGCTCGACCACGGCGGCGACCCGGATACTGTGACGCCGGCCCGACGCTGGTCGCACGCCGCCGAAGTCGGAGACGACTCGGGCACGGTTGGATTACGGACGCCCATTTCGGCAGCGCAGCCGAGTAGTTTCACCCGCATGAGAGCTTTCGTCATTCGCGCCGCGGTGACCGGGCTCGCGCTGTGGGTGGTCACCAAGTTCGTCCACGGGCTCAGCTTCGTCGGCGGCGACACCAAGTTGCAGCGGGTCGGCATCATCTTCGTCGTCGCGGTGATCTTCGGTCTGGTCAACGCCTTCATCAAGCCGGTCGTGCAGATCCTGTCCATCCCGCTGTACATCCTCACGCTGGGGCTGTTCCACATCGTCGTGAACGCCCTCATGCTGTGGATCACCGCGCGGATCACCGCCCACACCACCCACTGGGGTCTTGCGATCGATGACTTCTGGTGGACCGCGATCAAGGCCGCGGTCGTCCTGTCGATCGTCAGCTGGGTGTTGTCGCTGGTAGTGCGGGGCGCTCGGCGCTGACGGCACACTGGATGCATGCCTGAACTGCCCGAAGTCGAAGCGCTGGCCGACTACCTCCGCCAGCACGCCGTCGGCCGGACTGTGGGGCGCGTCGACGTCGCCGCGCTGTCGGTGCTCAAGACGTTCGCTCCGCCGATCAACGCACTGCACGGTCTGACGGTGACGGGCGCCAACCGGTGGGGCAAATACCTCGGCTTGCAGGTGGGCGAGCTGAATCTGATCACCCACCTGTCCCGGGCCGGCTGGCTGCGCTGGTCGGAGAAGTTGACCGCGACTCCGCTGAAACCCGGCAAAGGCCCGATCGCGCTGCGCGTTCATCTCGGTACCCCCGGCGAGGCACCGGGCTTCGACCTCACCGAGGCCGGCACGCAGAAGCGGCTGGCGGTCTGGCTCGTCGGCGATCCCACACAGGTGCCCGGCATCGCCACACTGGGGCCGGACGCGCTGCAGCTGACCGTCGGAGATCTGAGCGCGCTGTTGGCCGGAAACACCGGACGGATCAAGTCGGTCATCACCGACCAGAAGGTGATCGCCGGCATCGGGAACGCCTACAGCGACGAGATCCTGCACGTCGCCAAGCTGTCGCCGTTCGCCACGGCGGGGAAGCTCTCGGAGGCACAGCTCGCCGCACTGCACGACGCGATGGTGTCGGTGTTGTCTGACGCGGTGTCCAGATCGGTCGGCCAGCAGGCCGCCACGCTGAAAGGCGAGAAGCGCTCCGGAATGCGGGTGCATGCCCGCACCGGGTTGCCGTGTCCGGTGTGTGGCGACACCGTGCGGGAGGTGTCGTTCGCCGACAAATCGTTTCAGTACTGCCCGACCTGCCAGACCGGCGGCAAGGTGCTGGCGGACCGCCGGATGTCGCGTCTGCTGAAATAGTCGAATGACGCGGCAGAAGATTCTCATCACCGGCGCGAGCTCAGGGCTGGGCGCGGGGATGGCACGCGCGTTCGCCGCGAAAGGGCGCGACCTGGCGTTGTGCGCGCGTCGCACCGACCGACTCGAGGAGCTCAAAACCGAACTGTCTCAACGGTATCCCGATGTCACCATCGCGGTCGCCGCACTGGACGTCAACGACCACGAGCAGGTGCCGAAGGTGTTCGCGGAATTGTCCGACGCGCTCGGCGGTATCGACCGGGTGATCGTCAACGCCGGTATCGGCAAGGGCGCACGGCTGGGATCGGGCAAGCTGTGGGCCAACAAGGCGACCATCGAAACCAATCTGGTGGCCGCGCTGGTTCAGATCGAGACTGCCCTGGAGATGTTCAAAGAGCAGGGGTCCGGGCATCTGGTGCTGATCTCCTCGGTGCTCAGCGCCAAGGGAGTGCCCGGTGTGAAGGCCGCATATGCGGCCAGCAAAGCCGGTGTCAGCTCGCTCGGCGAATCGCTGCGCGCCGAATACGCCAGCGGGCCGATCAAGGTGTCGGTGATGGAGCCGGGCTACATCGAGTCGGAGATGACCGCGAAGTCGCAGAGCACAATGTTCATGGTGGACAACGAAACTGGCGTCAAGTCGTTGGTCGCCGCGATCGAGCGCGAACCGGGCCGGGCAGCGGTGCCGTGGTGGCCGTGGGGGCCGATGGTCCAGCTGATGCGGGTACTGCCGCTGTCACTGACCAAGCGCTTCGCCTAGCCTGCCCGGCCTCTCTCAGCGCGGTATCGACGGACCAGTGTGTCGGTCGAGCTGTCTGGTTGTTTGGGCGGCGCAGCGTCTTCAGTGAGGACCGGCAGCAGCGCCTTGGCTTGAGTCTTGCCCAACTCGACGCCCCACTGGTCGAACGAGTCGATGCCCCACACGACGCCCTCGGTGAAGACCTGATGCTCGTAGAGCGCGATCAACTGGCCCAGTACCGATGGAGTCAGCCGGGTGGCCAGGATCGATGTGGTCGGTCGGTTGCCTGGCATGACCTTGTGCGGCACAACGTCTTCCGCGGTGCCTTCGGCGGCGATCTCGTCGGCCGTCTTGCCGAACGCCAGCACCTGGGTCTGGGCGAAGAAGTTGCTCATCAGCAAGTCGTGCATGCTGCCGGTGCCGTCGGCGGTGGGCAGGTCGTCCGTGGGCTGGCTGAAGCCGATGAAGTCGGCCGGAATCAGCCTGGTGCCCTGATGCAGGAGTTGGTAGAACGCGTGCTGGCCATTGGTTCCCGGTTCACCCCAATAGATTTCACCGGTGTCGGTCGTGACCGGGGTGCCATCGGCGCGCGTCGACTTGCCGTTGGATTCCATCGTCAGCTGCTGTAGGTAGGCCGCGAACCGCGACAGGTCGTTGGCGTAGGGCAACACCGCACGCGACTGGGCGCCGAAGAAATCGGAATACCACAGCCCGATCAGGCCGAGCAGCGCCGGCGCGTTGGACTCCAGCGGTGCGGTCCGGAAGTGCTCGTCGACGAGGTGGAATCCGGACAGGAAGTCCGCGAACGCCTCGCGGCCGATCGCGGCCATCACCGAGAGCCCGATCGCCGAGTCGACGGAATACCGCCCACCGACCCAGTCCCAGAAGCCGAACATGTTGTCGGTGTCGATGCCGAATTCGTCGACCAGCTTTTTGTTCGTGGAGACAGCGGCGAAATGCTTCGCCACCGCGTCGTCGCCGAGGGCGTCGGTCAGCCAGCGCCGTGCGGCGGTGGCGTTGGTCAGCGTCTCCAGCGTCGTGAAGGTCTTGGACGCGATGATGAAAAGCGTTGTAGCCGGATCCAAGTCGGCGAGCTTCGCGATCAGGTCGGCGGGGTCGACGTTGGAGACGAAGCGGGCCGAGATGCCGGCGTCGGCGTAGTGCCGCAGCGCCTGGTAGACCATCACCGGTCCCAGATCCGAGCCGCCGATGCCGATGTTGACCACGGTGCTGATCCGTTTACCCGTGGCGCCGGTCCACTCGCCGCTGCGCAGTCGGTCGGTGAAATCGCCCATCGCGTCGAGCACTTCGTGGACATCGGCGACCACGTTCTGACCGTCGACGGTCAGCGTGGCGTCGCGCGGAAGTCGCAGCGCGGTGTGCAGCACGGCGCGATCCTCCGAGACGTTGATGTGCGTCCCGTCGAACATCGCGTCGCGGTGTTGTTCGAGATCGACGGCCTTCGCCAAGTCGATGAGCAGCTTCACGGTCTCGCGGCTGATCCGGTGCTTGCTGTAGTCGATGTAGAGGTCGCCGACGCTGACGGTGAACTCGTCGCCCCGGTCGGGGTCGTCGTCGAACAATTCGCGCAAGTGGGTGTGCTCGATCTGCGCGTGATGCTTGAGCAGCGCGTCCCACGCCGGGGTCGCCGTTACGTCGCGAATGGGTTCAACCGCAGTCATGCTTTCCGACCCTAGTCAGGTTGACCAGGCCGCGTGGCCGGCGACGTTGAAAGCCGAGTGAACGGGCGGCTAACCGGGTCAGTGACCGAGCCGGCCGCGGCCCAGCCTGAGCAGCAGCATGGCGAGGTCCTTGCCCTCGGGGCCGATCTCGCTGTAGCGCTCGATGACCTTCATCTCGCGGCTGTGCACCAGCCGGGTGCCGCCAGAGGCCATTCGGGCCTTGCCGATCGCCCTGGATACCTCGGTGCGACGCTTGACCGCGGCCAGGATCTCGGCGTCGAGCCGGTCGATTTCCTGGCGCAGGTCATCGATGTTGGTGAGTGGTTCGGTTTCGATTGTCATTGGAGACTCCGGAATCTCATTATGTGGAGGGTTTTGTGGTCTCATCCGGTTTCGGGCCTCACACAAGAGACGAGCCCCGGATCCGGAAGCGGACCGCGGGGCTCTGGGAAGCAGCTAGACCACGGGCACCGCTGGCCGGTACCCGCTAAAAAATCGCTGCTGCGCATTGAGCACGAAATGAGTGTGCCACTTGCGGGCGTTCAAGCGCAAAGGTGTCGGCGATCGGCGGTAGGTTTGGCGGGATATGCCGCCGACGACGATGAACAGGGCAGTGCGATCGGAGAAGCAGGAGGAGCGGCGCAAAATTGAGTGTGGAGCATGTGACTGAGGCCGGGGCAGATCTCCTCGACGGCTTGAACCCCCAACAGCGCCAGGCGGTGCTGCACGAGGGGTCGCCGCTGCTGATCGTCGCGGGCGCCGGCTCGGGCAAGACAGCCGTGCTGACCCGTCGCATCGCCTACCTGTTGGCCGCGCGCGACGTCGGCCCCGGTCAGGTGCTGGCAATCACGTTCACCAACAAGGCCGCCGCGGAGATGCGTGAACGGGTGGCGGCGCTCATAGGAGCCCGAGCCCGATCGATGTGGGTGTCGACGTTTCACTCGACCTGCGTGCGAATCCTGCGTAACCAGGCGTCGCTGATCGAGGGGCTCAACTCCAACTTCTCCATCTACGACGCCGACGATTCCCGCCGCCTGCTGCAGATGATCGGCAAGGACATCGGCCTCGACATCAAGCGGTACTCGCCGCGGCTGCTGGCCAACGGCATCTCCAACCTGAAGAACGAGTTGATCGACCCGCAGCGGGCGGTCGCCGACCTGACCGACGAGACCGATGATCTGGCGCGCACAGTCGCCACCGTCTACGCCGAATATCAGCAACGGCTTCGGGTGGCCAACGCGCTCGACTTCGACGACCTGATCGGCGAGACGGTCGCGGTGCTGCAGACCTTCCCGCAGATCGCCGACCACTACCGGCGGCGGTTCCGGCACATCCTGGTCGACGAGTACCAGGACACCAACCACGCGCAGTACGTGCTGGTCCGCGAGCTGGTCGGCCGTGAAATCGACGACGGCGTCACACCCGGCGAGCTGTGCGTGGTCGGCGACGCCGACCAGTCGATCTATGCCTTCCGCGGGGCCACGATTCGGAATATCGAAGACTTCGAGCGCGACTACCCCAACGCCACGACGATTCTGCTCGAGCAGAATTACCGCTCCACACAGAACATCCTGTCGGCGGCCAACTCGGTGATCTCCCGCAATGCCGGACGCCGGGACAAGCGACTGTGGACCGACGCCGGTGAAGGCGAGCTGATCGTCGGCTACGTGGCCGACAACGAGCACGACGAGGCGAGGTTCGTCGCCGAGGAGGTCGATGCGCTGGCGGCCAGCAGCGACATCACCTACAACGACGTCGCCGTCTTCTACCGCACCAACAACTCGTCGCGGTCGCTGGAAGAGGTGTTCATCCGGGCCGGAATCCCGTACAAAGTTGTTGGGGGAGTGCGGTTTTACGAGCGTAGAGAGATTCGCGACGTGGTCGCCTATCTGCGGGTGCTGGACAACCCCGGTGACGCAGTCAGCATGCGACGCATTCTCAACACGCCGCGGCGCGGCATCGGCGATCGCGCCGAAGCGTGCGTGGCGGTGTACGCCGAGAACACCGGCTCCAGTTTCGCCGACGCGTTGGAGGGCGCCGCCGCAGGCAAGGTGCCGCTGCTGAACACCCGCTCCGCCAAGGCGATTGCGGGTTTCGTCGAGATGCTCGACGAGTTGCGCGGCCGACTCGATTCGTCCCAATCCGATCTCGGCGAACTGGTCGAAGCGGTGCTCGAGCGCACCGGATACCGCAGGGAGTTGGAGTCGTCTTCCGACCCGCAAGACCTGGCCCGGCTGGACAACCTGAACGAACTCGTCAGCGTCGCACACGAATTCGCGATCGATCTGGCCAACGCGGCCGCCCTGGATGACGATGCTCCAGTCGATGAGGACGTGCCGGACACCGGCGTGCTCGCGCAGTTCCTGGAACGCGTCTCACTGGTCGCCGACGCCGACGGAATCCCCGAGCACGGCGCCGGCTTGGTGACGCTGATGACCTTGCACACCGCCAAGGGGCTGGAGTTCCCGGTGGTGTTCGTCACCGGATGGGAAGACGGCATGTTCCCGCACATGCGGGCGTTGGGCGATCCTCGCGAGCTGTCCGAGGAGCGCCGTCTTGCTTACGTCGGAATCACCCGTGCGCGCCAACGGCTCTACGTGAGTCGGGCCAAGGTCCGGTCGTCATGGGGACAGCCGATGCTGAACCCGGAATCTCGGTTCCTGCGTGAGATCCCGCAGGAGCTCATCGATTGGCGGCGCACCGACTCCGCGCCGTCATTCAGTGCACCGGTGAGTGGGGCCGGCCGGTTCGGTACGCCGCGCCCGTCGCCGGCACGCAGCGCTGGTGGTAACAAGCGACCGCTGCTGGTGCTGGCACCCGGCGACCGGGTCACCCACGACAAGTACGGGCTGGGTCGCGTCGAAGAGGTGTCCGGCGTTGGCGAATCGGCGATGTCGCTGATCGACTTCGGCAGCTCGGGGCGGGTCAAGTTGATGCACAATCACGCGCCGGTCGCCAAGCTCTAGCGGCGACGATGCAGGCCGGTACGGCCTGAGGAGGAGCGCGACATCAAGCTCTAGCGCGGCATTAGCTCTAGTTTTCGAGCAGCCAATCCTTCGTGCGGGGCAGCAGGGTCAGCACCGCGCTGGTGATCGGCAGGATCGGCAGGGTGTGCACGATCCACGCCACGCGTGCTCCGGCGATGAACACGCCCAGATACGTCAGTATCGCGACGGCGGCACCGGCCACGATCAGGTAGCGGCCGAGGGGTTGACGCAACAGCAGCAGGATCACCCCACCGACGGTGGCCAGTGCGAACACCAGCGCCAGGAACGCCACGGCGACGCAGAACAAGCGGTCCGACCTCCACCAGCCGGCGATCAGTTCGGTTGCGACCACCGATGTGGCCCAACCGCTGATGATGCTGACTGCGGACGCAGCGATCGCCGTCGCTCCGCTGGGCTGAAAACCCGGTGGAGCCCCCAGGCCGGGGAGCGGAGGCGGCGGGACGGGACGCGGCGGCGGCAGTGGCTGGCGCGGGATGTGAGTGGTCCGAGCGTCGTCGACCACCTGGGGCATCGCGCCGGTCGGGGCTCGACGAATGATGCGCGTCTCGGGGCCTGTAGCAGCGTTGCCGGCGCGCACGGGTCCGCTCGGCGGTTGGGCAGGCGGGCGATCGGCCGGGTTGGGACTGTTCGGGTCGGTCACACCGTCAACCGGCGAAGGTGCCGACGCTCAGGCCGCGCTTGGCCAGCCACGGCACGGGGTCGATGCGCTGCGAACCGCCCAGTAGCACCTCGAAATGCAGGTGCGGGCCGGTGGAGTTGCCGCGATTGCCCATGGTGGCGATCTGATCGCCAGCCATCACACGCTGGCCGACCCTGACCATCGTGGTGTTGACGTGGCCGTACAGCGTGACCGTGCCGTCGGCGTGCCGGAGCTTGACCCACATTCCGTAGCCCGCGGTCGGACCTGCGTCGATGACCAGACCGTCGGACACTGCGTGGATCGGGGTGCCGATGGAGTTGGCCAGGTCGATGCCGGCGTGCAGCACGCCCCACCGGTAGCCGAAGCCGGAGGTGAAGATTCCCTTGGTCGGCATCACGAAGAGCGGTTGCTGCAGTCGCGCCTCGCGCTCGGCGCGCTCCTGAGCGAACGCGACGCCGTGTGCCAGCTCGGCGTTGTGCACCGCGACATTTGCGGCGGGCTGCACGGTGACCATCTGCATGCCCTGAGACGAAGTGCTGATCGGACCGCCGCCCAGCGTCGCGGCGTCGGCGGTCAGCACGGTCTGGGCCTTGGAGTGATCCGGAGTCTCGGTGGCGGAATGCGCAGCGGCAGCGGCGGCGCCGGCGGCCATCGCGCCGATCAGCACCCGGCCTCTTGTAGGCCCGCTGAGCTGCTTGCGGTGCGTCCCCCGCCGGGCCCACGGCTCTGCGTCGTCGCGGTCGCGGCGCAGGTCGCGCCGGTGCGACGCGACCAGGCGCTCGGTGTTCGCCTCGGTCTCGCTGGGGCCGTCGAGGTCCATGACGACGAGATTGTCGGTGTCGTCGAGGTCGTCGAGTTCGGGTGCGCGCAGGACCTGCGCTTCCTTGTTGAATGAAGAGTTGTCGCTGAAGTCCAAGTCGTCGAGGTTACCGAGCTCCCCGAACTCATTGAACGGGATGATGTCGGTGACTTCGTTGCGATGGAGCTGTGACCTGCGGTCGCGCGACGCCGGAAGCACTCCCCGCGAGGGAGATGGTGTCGGGATTAGCTGGGTCAACCTGAATGTCCTTCGGGCCGTAACCATAACGTTATCTGGACCCTGAGACGTTAACCGGAGGACGCGGAGCATCGCAAGCTAAGGCCTAAACCTAGCGGGGAATGTGATTTGAATCACTTCCGCACTCCGGTGAGATCTGCCACATCAGCCGGTGCCGACGACAGAACGTTCTACGTGTCTCGATACAGTTCCCGCTAGCGGGCGTCGGAAAACTAGGCCCGCTTCCGGATAGGCCGACACACAGAAGTGAGCCCATGGATCTTTTCGAGTACCAGGCGAAAGAGTTGTTCGCCAAACACAACGTTCCGACTACGCCAGGCCGGGTCACCGACAACGCCGAGGACGCGAAAGCCATTGCCGAGGAGATCGGCAAGCCGGTAATGGTCAAGGCACAGGTCAAGGTCGGCGGCCGGGGCAAGGCCGGTGGCGTGAAGTACGCGGCGACCCCCGAGGATGCCTTCACCCACGCTCAGGCCATCCTCGGCCTCGACATCAAGGGCCACATCGTCAAGAAGCTCCTGGTCGCCGAGGCCAGTGACATCGCCGAGGAGTACTACATCTCCTTCCTGCTCGACCGCTCCAACCGCACCTACCTGGCCATGTGCTCGGTGGAAGGCGGCGTGGAGATCGAAGAGGTTGCAGCGACCAAGCCCGATCGGCTGGCCAAGGTCCCGGTGGACGCCGTCAAGGGCGTCGACCTCGCGACCGCCCGCTCGATCGCCGAGCAGGGCCACCTGCCTGCCGAGGTGCTCGACGCCGCGGCCGTCACCATCTCCAAGTTGTGGGACGTCTTCGTCGGTGAGGACGCCACCCTGGTCGAGGTCAACCCGTTGGTGCGGACACCCGACGACCAGATCCTGGCGCTGGACGGCAAGGTGACACTCGACGGCAACGCCGACTTCCGTCAGCCTGGCCACGTCGAATTCGAGGATCGTGACGCCACCGATCCGCTGGAGTTGAAGGCCAAGGACCACGACCTCAACTACGTCAAGCTCGACGGTCAGGTCGGCATAATCGGAAACGGCGCCGGGCTGGTGATGTCGACGCTGGACGTCGTTGCCTACGCCGGGGAGAAGCACGGCGGGGTCAAGCCGGCCAACTTCCTCGACATCGGCGGCGGTGCCTCAGCCGAGGTGATGACCGCCGGACTCGACGTCGTGCTGGGCGACGAGCAGGTCAAGAGCGTGTTCGTCAACGTGTTCGGCGGCATCACCTCGTGCGACGCGGTCGCCACCGGCATCGTCAAAGCGCTGGAGATCCTCGGTGACGACGCCAACAAGCCGTTGGTGGTCCGGCTCGACGGCAACAACGTCGACGAGGGCCGGCGCATCCTGGCCGAAGCCGCGCACCCGCTGGTGACGGTGGTGCCGACGATGGACGAGGCGGCCGACAGAGCCGCCGAGCTGGCGAATTCCTGAAAAAAGGACCCAAAGACTTATGGCAATCTTCCTCACCTCCAATAACAAGGTCGTCGTCCAGGGCATCACTGGCTCCGAGGCCACCAAGCACACCGCACGGATGCTGGCCGCCGGCACGCAGATCGTCGGCGGGGTGAACGCCCGCAAGGCCGGCACGACCGTCGCGCACAAGGACGTCAACGGCGACCCCGTCGAACTGCCGGTTTTCGGCAGCGTCGTTGAGGCCATCGAGAAGACCGGTGCCGACGTATCGATCATCTTCGTGCCGCCGGTGTTTTCCAAAGACGCGATCATCGAGGCGATCGACGCCGAGATTCCGCTGCTGGTGGTCATCACCGAAGGAATCCCGGTGCAGGACAGCGCATACGCGTGGGCCTACAACCTGGAGAAGGGCAACAAGACCCGCATCATCGGGCCGAACTGTCCCGGCATCATCACCCCGGGGCAGGCGCTGGTGGGCATCACGCCGGCCAACATCACCGGCTCAGGACCCGTCGGGCTGGTGTCCAAGTCCGGCACGTTGACCTACCAAATGATGTTCGAGCTGCGCGATTTCGGGTTCTCCACGTCGATCGGCATCGGCGGTGACCCGGTGATCGGCACCACCCACATCGACGCGATCGAGGCCTTCGAGAAGGACCCCGAGACCAAGATCATCGTGATGATCGGCGAGATCGGCGGCGACGCCGAGGAGCGGGCGGCCGGCTACATCAAAGCCAACGTCTCCAAGCCGGTTGTCGGCTACGTCGCGGGATTCACTGCGCCGGAAGGCAAGACGATGGGCCACGCCGGCGCCATCGTGTCCGGCTCGTCGGGCACCGCCGCTGCCAAGAAGGAAGCTCTCGAGGCGGCCGGAGTGAAGGTCGGCAAGACGCCGTCCGAAACCGCGGCGCTCGCCCGGGAAATTCTGGAGAGCCTCTAACGAATTGGAACACGTTACAGTTTTCGGTTAGCCTGACGAACTAACACTTGTCAGGAGGCCTGTAATGGTGATCGACCCGCGTACTCCCGTCGTCGTCGGAGTGGGCCAGTTCACCGAACGCATCGACGATCCCGGTTATCGCGGCATGTCCTCAGTCGAGCTGGCGACCGAGGCCGTGCGCGCGGGTCTCGCCGACACCGGTGTGGACGTGAGCACGGTGGCAGAGGCCATCGAGGTGTTCGCCGGCCTGCGTCAGTTCGAGATCTGCACCCCGTTCACGAAGCCGCCGCTCGGTTCTTCCGACAATTACGTGCGATCGGTGGCCAGCCGCGTCGGCGCCGATCCGGCGCGTGCGGTGCTCGAGCCCATCGGAGGAAACGGTCCGCAGAAACTGATGACCGAGTTCGCCGGGGCGATCGCCGCCGGTGACATCGAGGTCGCGTTGATCCTCGGGTCCGAGCCCGGGTCGACGGCGAAGTATTTCGCCGGCCGCGACGACAAGCCGGACTTCACCGAGCACGTCGGTGGCCAGCTCGACGACCGTGGTTACGGTTTCGAGCAGTACATGAGCGAGTACACCGCGAAGCACGGGCTGACCGGAGCACCGGTGCAGTATGGGCTGCTCGACAACGCGCGCAGAGGACGGCTCGGACTCACCGTCGCCGACTACCGACATGCCATGGCCGAACTCTTCGCCCCGTTCTCGAAAGTCGCTGCGAAGAACCCGTTCTCGTCCTCGCCGGTGGAACGGTCGGTGGAGGAGATCGAAACCGTCACCGACGAGAACCGGATGATCTGCGACCCGTATCCGCGGCTGCTGGTGGCGCGCGACACCGTAAATCAAGGAGCCGCTGCGCTGGTGATGTCGGTGTCGGCGGCCCGCCGGCTGGGGGTGCCCGAGGGCAAGTGGGTTTACCTGCGCGGGCATGCCGACCAGACCGAGCAGGACCTATTGGACCGCGTCGACGTCAGTATCAGCTACTCCGCCAAACAGGCTGTGGCAGAAGCGCTCCGGGGTGCGGACATCGGCATCGACGATGTGGCGACGTTCGACCTGTACAGCTGCTTCCCGTTCCCGGTCTTCGCGGTGTGCGATGAGTTCGGGCTCACCGCCGACGACCCACGTGGTTTGACGCTCACCGGAGGACTGCCGTATTTCGGTGGCC
>Ga0302326_10009353_pt1 | contig 21442 bp, 19 predicted proteins | sample Palsa_T0_3_FD_202264 | JGI IMG/M metagenome (GOLD analysis project Ga0302326, IMG submission 202264) | Peat permafrost microbial communities from Stordalen Mire near Abisko, Sweden - Palsa_T0_3 | ecosystem: Environmental > Terrestrial > Soil > Palsa > Peat permafrost | place: Sweden: Abisko... | reverse complement strand
GCCCAAAGGGCGACGGGCAGCATGATCGAGTCGGCGGTGATCATGGCCAGCTGCTTGGCTGGCCGAGGCAGGGAGATGAGTGATCTGGCAAATAAAGAGAGGCTGCTGAGCTCGGTCTTTGACATGTTTCGCTTCTGTAAACTCACGTGCAGTGCCACCTTGGCAGGGCCGTCGTTTGCACATAACGGCGCAAGTCGGCATTCAACGTACAGAAGTTATTGTAATATCGATAGATACATAATGCGCGTCGTCACACGTAACTGATCCTACAGGGTGACTTCTATCACGAATTGTTATATGGGCTCCGTGCGCTAGCACACCTCCGCTCTTCCCGATCCAGCTGCCCAGCACAGCAGGGCTACGGGCAACAAGGCGGCGATCAGAATCCAGCCCGCACTGTCGCCGAAGTGCGACAAAAACCATGCACACGGCAGCAGCCAGCAAAGATTCAGCCCGAGCACGATTACCGTGACTCGACCCATGACTACGGTAGCGACGGGCGAGCCATTGATAAGCATGTGTGCGATGGGCTTCATAGATTCTTTCCCTTCTCGCCAGCCGCCACAGCAGCGTCAAAGTGGCATCGAGCAGGAATACGGCGCCCAAGATGGCCTATACCGCTAAGGCCGTCCCGCGCCCGCAAGAACTGCGCCGAGAACGAGGGGGGTCAGCGCTACGATAACGATCCAAGGGGCGCGATTCGGATACATCACCGTCAGCAGCGCACAGGGCAGCAGCCACAAGAGGTTCATGAGCAGGAACGTGACGGTAACGCGGCGATGACTCGCCCAACGGCGCGCCAGCCGTTGATACGAATGACTGCGGTGCGCCTCGTAGAGGCGTTCGCGCCGGCTCGATCTGCGCACGATTGTCACAGTCGCGTCTTTAAGATTCTCGCCGTCCCGCACCTGCCAGATATGCCAGCATTGCCACAGGGGTAAGTGCCGCGATCGCGAACCGAGCTGCTCGCGGTGGATTGCTAACTGCGGCCGCCGCCCAGGGCAATAGCCACAACAGGTTGATCGTCATTACCGTCAGCGTGGTTCTGCCGTGACTGCGCCAACGCCGAGCCAGCCACTGATAGCCGTGAGTTCGGTGCGCTTGGTAGACACGCTCCCCTCGCAACAGTCGGCGGATCAAGGTCATCGTCGCATCTGAAAAGAATACCCCGCCGAGAATTAGCCAAGCGAAAAGGGCAGCACTATTCTGTCGCGCACTGGCGATCGCCAGCACCGCAATGACGTAGCCGAGATAGCCGCTCCCAACGTCTCCCATGAATATCTTCGCAGGCGGCCAGTTCCAGAGGAGGAAACCCAGGGATGCCGCGCCGAGCGCGAGCCCAACTCCGATCAAGGCTCCGCCGCCACCCCATCGGAAGGTTAGCCATGCGCCCGCCCAAGCCATGAATACAGCCTCTGAAGCGGCTAATCCATCAATTCCATCCATGAAATTGAAGAGATTTAATGCCCAAGTCGTGCCGAAGACCCCAAGCAGGTAACCCATCGCGCCCAGCGCAAGAAGGGAATGTCCAAAACTAAGGATCGGCAAGCCGCCGAGCCACATCAGTGCCCACAACGCCGCCCCCAAATGAACGAGCAATCTCACCCAGGCAGCTAATGGTCGACGATCGTCGACAAATCCAACTCCGGCTACAGCGATTCCGCCGCCCACCAGAGCAACCATTGCATGCCTGTCAAGCGAGCCAATGACGTACAAGATCAGAATCGCCAGCATTGAAACTACGGCAATCGCAAGTCCGCCGCCCCTGGGGGTCGGCGACTCATGGGAGCTGCGCTCGTTGGGTCGATCGAGGATCCCACGCGAAAGCGAAATCCGTCGAACCGCCCCTGTGAGAAGCGCAGACGCCGCGAATGATCCGGCCACAATCATCTCCACATCAGACAGCATTCCACTCCTCGCGCCGGCACGAATTGAGGCTCGCGCAAAGATCCGCGAACTCCCACCGCAGACCCATTTATGAGCGCGTGCACGTCGGATGGTGCATAACTTAAAGATATTTCGATGATTCGCGCATCCCTAACCTGTCCCTTGATTGTGCGTCCATGCATACCGCCCACGGGCAACCCGCCAAATGGAATCGAACATCGAAGATGGACAGATTTAATGATGTACGGGGAGATATAGGACAAGCAACAAATAAAGTGTGAGTCGAACCGCCAGCGCCCATTCCTCGAGCTGTCCGCCGTGCGATAGTTTGCCGAAATGAATCCCCCCATCTGCGCCATCGTCGATTGCGTCGAATTTCCAAAAACCAGGTCTTGTCGGAGGTTTCGATGTCATATCCCTGGATCGAAGCTTTTCCGGGTTTGGAATGGGCGCCGTCGATTGGAGAAAAGTTCGAGCATGTCGCAAGGCACACCATGGCGCCGCCAGGCTTTTAACGCCGCATAAGAGTCCTGCTGGAACAAACGCCATGTCGGCCGATAGTAGGTGGCTTCTTCTTTCGCAACGTCCGTACATACTGAGTTGGTTGATTTCACGCCCGGCCCGACCGGCGACCATGCGGCCGGTTCGCGCGGCTCTTGAGGAACAGCAGACGAGCCGGATGAGAAACTAGTACCGTGACACGTTAGAGTTCCCGCCCGCGCGATTCATACAATACGATGACTTGACTGCAAAAGGGCGAACCCGTGGACTGGCGTCTAAAGTGCTTGGCGTTTCATGTGCTGCGATACTCGCCGCGTTCCATACATGGGTTCCTGCAGCGCGCGGTGACCCGGCGATACTTCCTGCAACTCACCGACGACGAGTTCGCCGCCTATCGCTACCACGTGGATAATTTTGAGCGGTTGCCGGCAGCCACGCGAGTACTGGAATTTGGCGCCGGAAGCAACCTGCTGACACCGCTGCGCAGGGCACACCGCTCTGGCGCCAGGTAGCATCGACTTTTTTTGCTCGACGTCGACGCTTGAGCCTATATCCCCGCGCCGGCCATCGCCGACATTCTCACGGAGTGTCGACGAATCGCATCGCCGCACGCGCTATTCAGCTTCATTGTCGACTACCACGATCGTTACTCCACCGCAGATCCGAGCATTTCGCGATTTAATTTTTACCGCTACTCAGCTCGCACGTGGCGCTGGCTCAATCCGTCGAACCACTTTCAGAACCGTCTGCGGCATATAGATTATCTGCGCATATTCAGCGCGCAATTGCTGCGTCCGCTCGAGGCCAGACGCGTGACGGTGCCGGCAACCGAATTGCAGCGCGTAACGATCGGCCCGGAATTTGCCGCGTACGCACCGGAAGAGCTGGTCAGCTTGAACGGATTCTTTCTCCTTACGCAAATCAGCTAGCTGGGTGCCGTCGCAGTTAATCACGCCGGCATAGCTGCGCATGGACTGGCGGCCTGCCGCACCGCAAACGCGCGTACGTCGGTCGCAAAGTCTATACTGACGCGGCATTCCGGATGTCGGGGGCCGATGGCGAGGATGATTTCAGGCGGAGTATTCCGGTGCGCTCTGCTGCTGCCCGCCGCGCTGCTGGCTGCCTGTGGCGGTTCTGGCGCTTCGTCGCCGACCCCGGTCGCGCCATCGCAACTGAGCTATCCGACACCACCGGCATTTACTGTTGGGCAGCCCATCTCAGCCCTGACGCCTACGGTCAGCGGTGCGGTGACCGGTTACGTGGTAACTCCGGCATTGCCTACGGGCCTCAGTCTCAACAGCAGCAGCGGTGTTATTTCCGGCACACCGAGCGCGGTCACTGCGCAGGCCAACTACACCGTCACGGCGAGCAACTCCGCCGGCTCCACGACTGCCAAGGTATCGATATCCGTCAATGATGTCGCCCCGTCCATTGCCTATTCCAGCCCGTACTACACGTTCACCAATGGAGTACAGGCGCAAACGATCACCCCTAAAGTGAGTGGCGGTTCGATCGTCACGTGGAGCGTAGCTCCAACGCTGCCCGACGGACTCGCGCTCAACTCGGCCGACGGCAGCATCTCCGGCACGCCGTTGGCCGGCGCGGTGGCGGCAAGCTATGTCGTGACCGCTACCAATTCTGGAGAACAGTCCACGGCAAACCTGACCATAGCGGTAAGTTCAGGCCCTATCCTCGATCTGGGCCATGGCGGTCCCGTGCAGCAAATTCGCATGGACAGCAGTCGAGTCTTCAGCCAGGACTGGAATGGTCATTGGGTGCTGTGGGATGTTGTGAGCACCGGGCGCGTGGCAAGCGGCACGGCTGCGTGCCCCACCACGCCGTGCGAGGGCGATCCCTATCCCGTTGACTATGCCGCTCCCACGATTGTCATCGGCACGCCCAGCGGCTTCGACTTGCGCTCATCGACCGACGGTCAGCTGCAGGCCTCGATCGCGGCAAGCTTCTCGTGGTGGCGCCTCGCCAGCGACGGCAGCTACGTGTGCGCCGGAAGCACTACCGGGCTCATGGCCTGGTCACCCACGGGCCAGCTGCTGTTCTCGCGCTCGGGCGACTACTCTGGCGCCGCCGCCGTCGCCACGCCCGGGGCGATTCTCGTCGCGCTCGGGCCTGCGGGTCAGAATGTAGTCGAGACCATTTCGGTGCCGGGCGCCAGTTCATCTGTCGGCCCATCGTTCCAGGGGCAATTCAGCTCATGGTTTGCCGACGGCGGGCACTTTCTGACGACCGATGGCACGACCAACACGCTCTGGGTCTACACCGATAGCAGCCTGGTGCAGGACATGCGCTCGCTGCCGGCGCTCGAGAACCTGGCCGGCGACGGCAATTGGTTCTGGACCTTGGGTACGTTCAACGATACTTTGAACATCTACGCGGTCGGGGCCAGCGCGACCCCGGCCGCGAGCTACTTGCTCGGCACCAGCGCCACGATCGTACCCTCCGGCAGTACGCTGGCTGCGTACACCTATGGACCCGGGCAGCTCAGTATCATCGATCTGTCGGGCGCCACCCCAGCCAAGGCGGACTACACGGTGCCGGTGGCCTATCTGACTTCTTACGCGGCGGTTTCAAAATCGCAGTGGATGGTCGCGAACGATCACGGTGTGCTGCTCGACGGGTCGGGACTTCCGGCGGTGCGCTACTTCGGGTACGGCACCGCGCTGAGCATCGCCGGCGGTACTGGCAACTACGCCGTTGCGACCGCGATCGGCCAGATCCTGTTGTTCAACTCTGCAACCAACGCGCCGGAAGGTACGGTCAGTTTCTCCAGCTCGAACCTCGCGCTCTCGTCCGACGGCACCGTGCTGGCCGCCGAGGCCAACGCGGATGATGCACAATACGAGCCTGACCGGACGCTGAACACCTACTCGTTGCCCTCGGGCACGCTGCTCTACAATTTTCCATACACCTTCAGTTCGAACCCGTCACTCGCGCTCATGACACTGTCGGCCTCCGGAACGGTGATTGGCGAGGTACTGAGCAATGACGGTGCCTCCGGCAGCGGTAGCGCGCTGCAGGCCCTGCCGGTGACGGGAGGGGCGCCACTATGGTCGTTGGCACAGCCTCCTTCAGCTCTTCAACCGCTTCTGCTATCGCCGGACGGGACCCTGGCGGCGGTCTCAAATGAACCGCCGCAAACCGGCGGAGGGGTTTCGACGGCGACCAGCATCTATCTGAATGGGACACTCTCTACCTCGCTCTCGGGCTGGGCGGTAGGCTGGATCGACAACGGCCGGTTGCTGGTGAACAACTACAACTCGAACACCGAGAGCAACGGCACCTATCTCGGCGCCGCCATCTACAGCCCCAGCGGCACTCTGCTTGCTTCACCATCCATCCCGGAGTTGCAATCGTTTCAGGTCGTGACTCCTCAGTCCACGGCACCCGATCTGCTGTATTCGCCGACGCTGAATTCCATCGTCTCGCTCACCAGTGGGACCACAACGTGGACCAGCGCCAGCCCGCCGGGCGGGGGCAACAATTCCTATCAGGGCGCTGTGGCTGGATCTCAGATCGTATTTCGATCCGGCAACCTCGTGCTGGCCGAACCGTACTGATTCATTGCCGCTCGAGCCGCGCGTTGGCTTCCGGTCAGACTGACTGGCCACCCGTCTGCCGGGTATCATTTGGCGGCTCAGGTGTTGTCACAGCGGAGCGAGCCATGCTGGCATCGAGGCGATTTGAGTTCGCGGACCAGGTCCGATTTGCAGGGTTAACCGGCGATCGCAATCCGATGCACATGGATCCGGTCGCCGCGCGTCGAACCCAGGCAGGCGCGCCGGTGGTTCACGGAATTCACACATTGCTATGGCTCTTCGATTCCATCGGTTCACAGCATGCGGAAATCGACAACATTGCCACGCTCAAAGTGCGATTTCCCAGGATGGTGTATCTGGGGGATCAAATTGATGCGGAGCTTACGCAACTCAGTGCGACCACGCTGCATGCACGGGCTAGCGTCGAGGGAGTAGAAGTCGTCAGCATTGTGGCCGTCCTGGGTTCGCTCGCGCCGGCATCACAGCTCCCGATCGACCCATCGAGCGGACTTACAGCCCATCACGAAATCCCAGCTGATCTGTCACTGCATGATATGCAGGCGCGTTCCGGCCGCATAACCTTTGCCACGCAGCCGGCCGAAATGGCAATGGCATTTCCCTGCGCCGCGCGCATGCTCGGAGCCCATCGCGTCGCGACACTCGGCTGCTCGACCTATCTGGTCGGCATGGTGGTACCGGGGCTGCACTCGATCTTTAGCGGGTTGGAGCTGGCACTCACTGACGACGCAGCGCCCAGCAGCGAGCTGCAATTCGCGGTGGCGGCCATTGATGCGCGGTTTCGCCGCGTGAAGATCGCGATCAGCGGGCCCGGATTGTCGGGTCACTTGGACACGTTCAGCCGCGTACCGCCGGTGGCGCAGCTCCCGATCGCTGAAGTCGCCGCACACGTCGCCCGTGACGAATTCCGCGCCGCCGCGGCGCTGGTAGTCGGGGGATCGCGTGGATTGGGGGAACTCACTGCAAAACTCGTCGCAGCCGGCGGCGGCAGGGTAACAATCACTTACGCCAGCGGACAGGCCGATGCGGACAGGGTCGCGGCAGAGATCAGCGACTGGGGCGGGAACTGTGATGTAATCCCCTACGACGTGCGCCAGGCGGCGGACCGGCAACTCGATGCGCTCCAACATCCGCCGACCCACCTGTATTATTTTGCAACGCCGCCCATCGCCAAACGAAGGGCCGTCCTGTTTGCGAGTGAACAACTTCAAGAGTTCAATGAATTCTACGTTAACGGATTTCTACAGCTGGTTGAAGCAGCTCTGCGCCTTGCGCCCGATGGGATCGCCGCATTCTACCCATCAAGCGTGTACGTGCAGGATCGACCCCGGAACATGACGGAGTACGCGATGTCGAAAGCGGCAGGCGAAATCCTGTGCGCTGACATGGCCAGATCCATGGACAGGGTGCGCGTGCTGATGGAACGCCTCCCGCGCCTCCCGACCGATCAGACGACGTCTCTGATCCAAGTCAATGACGCGGGCGTCAGCCCGCTGTCCGTCATGCTGCCAATTGTCCGAAAAATGCATCAACTGCGCCTGGTAGAGGTCAGGTCCCGCACCGCTTAGTGGCAGCGCCGGCTGGCGTGGCGTTTATCGCAGTCCGGTACTTTTTGATATGTTACAAACCCTATGATGATGCTTCCGCGGGATGAACTGCTTGACGCTCTGCGCAACGTCATCCCGGTTGAGCCTGGCATCGCAGTCATTCATTCTTCGCTTTCCAGACTATTGCCACCCATCAGCTTCGAATCACATGATGCGCTGTACGCGATCGGCCAGCTCGTGGATAGCGGCTGGACGATCGCCCTGCCGGCGTTCACGTTCTCATTCTGCGGTGGCAAGGCGTTCAGCGCCGGTGGCAGCCCATCTGAGACCGGCGCTCTGGCGGACTGGCTGTTGGCGCACCTGCCGCAGGCGCGGCGGACAATGCATCCGATCTATTCGTTCGCGGTTGCCGGTCCGCGCGCAGGCGAAATCCTTCAATGCCGCAGCACCACCACTTTCGGGGATGACTCGCCGTTCGGCCTTTTCGAGCGCAGCGATGCAACGCTGGTCATGTTTGGTTGTGGTCTCGAGAGTTGCACCCAATTCCACCGCTGTGAAGAGGTGGCGCGCGTTCCTTATCGGTATTTCAAGACCTTCTCGGGCGATGCCGACTACGGCTCCGGACCGGTGCGCACCGAGGCCGCGATGTACGTTCGTGACCTGCCTTCGGACCCAATCAATGATTTCTCGCGCGCGATTGAGGCACTGACTGAGCAGGGCGCCGTAATCGTCCGTAAGCTCTGGCGGGGTGACGTTACCGCCGTTCGCGCCGGCGATCTCGCAGCAACCTGTGCCGCGTTGCTCGCCGAAAACCCGTTCGCTCTGATCAGCAACGGACCGCAGGTCGCCAGGCACCTGGACGTGGCGCGGCAGGCGGCATCGCAGCCGGCATTCCGGATCGCAATTCTGGGCAATGCCAACGTGCACATGATGCAGGAATCCCTGTCGGCGGCGCTGTCCGATCTGATGCCGGAGCGGCACACCGAATTCCACGCACCGCCATTCGGCCAGCTCGAGCGAGCGCTGATCGACGCGGGCTCGGAACTGCATCGTTTCCAGCCGCAACTTCAGATTTTCTGTGATCGCCTGGAGGACATCCTGGGGCTGCATTGGATGGAGGTAGGCGATTCCGAGGAGTCGATCCGCCGCTACGCCGGACTGATCTGCGACTACGTCCGAACGTACGGCGGGTGGACCGTAGTGCATTCGTTAGCCGTACTGGCCCCCAGTGCGAGCGCGGACTTTGGCAGGGCCTGCACGGTGCGCGTCGCTCGGCTGAATCAACTACTGGCCGAGATGCTCGCGGACCTGCCACAGCTCGTCTGGGTGGATCTCGCGGCAGAAGTCGCCGCCTGTCCCGGTGACATCGTGGACAAACGACTCTGGCACTTGGGACGATTCCCGTTCTCCTCGGCCTTCTCGCGTCACCTTGCGCGCCGCTGGGCGGGATTGACACTCTCTATCCTGGGAAAAACAGCCCGCGTGGTAGTAGTGGATCTGGACAATACCCTTTGGGGAGGCGTGCTGGGAGAAGATGGCGTTACCGGCATCGCGGTCGGCGGTGACTACCCGGGCAGCGCGTACGCGGAATTTCAGCGCGCACTGAAGGAGCTGGCTCGAAGCGGCTTGGCGCTCGCCGTCTGCAGCAAGAACGATGAGGACCTGGCGCTGAGCGCCATCGATGGTGTGCCGTCGATGGTGCTACGCAGCTCGGATTTTTCCGTCCGGCGTATTAACTGGCATGCAAAGTCCACAAACATCAGGGAAATTGCCGCGGAGCTGAACCTGGGGCTGGAATCGGTCCTGCTGGTCGACGACAACCCCGTAGAGCGCGAAGCCGTGCGACTCAATCTGCCGATGGTGAAGGTGTTGGATCTGCCGGCTGACCCGGCGTTGTACGCGCAGGCACTGGCCGTCTCGCCGTTTCTCGCGGCCGCAACCGTTACCAGCGAGGATCGCAACCGCGTGCAAAGCCTCGAGGCACGCAAACAGATCGAAGCGGCGCGCCATGAGGCGGCAAACCTGGACGAGTTTTACGCCAGCCTGAAAATGACCCTGCATTGCCAGCCGCTCGATGCCGGCAACGGCCAGCGCGCCGCGCAGCTGTGCCAGAAAACCAATCAGTTCAATACCACCACGCGGCGCTATGACCTGCGCGAACTTCAGGCGCTGGGCGCGAGCGGCGCCGACGTGGTGGTGCTGGGGCTAGAGGATCGGCTTTCGAAACTCGAGAATATCGGCCTGCTCATCCTGAAACCGGATCGCAAGGCAGGGGGCGAGATCGACAGCTTCCTGCTATCCTGCCGCGTACTCGGCCGCGGGCTGGAGACAGCGGTGGTCCACTGGGCGTTGCATCGCGCTGCGCAGCGCCACTGGCGAATTCTGAGCGGGCGCATCATCAGCACCGATCGCAACCTGCCCGCGCGGTCAGTTTACCGCGATGCGAGCTTTACAGAGTCGGACGGAAACGGCGAGTGGAAGGCGCACACTTCGGTACTTCCCACGCTCCCCGCATGGCTGACGATAGTCGACCGAATGGATGACGCGCCGGTCGGGAAGGCCCTGCGACCCGCAGTGGGGCATCGCATCGAGGGGACGCTGGCACTGAAAGCCGCCACCACTCCGGTCAAGCCGGCCGCCCGCCAGTCCGTCGAGCATAGCTCGCAGGCCGCACCGTCGGCCGCAACCGCTGCCACTGCGACTGCGACATCCGCTGGCGCGCCCGCAACGGGCGAGTCGATCGCCAAGCTCATCGCTCACATACTGCAGCTGCCCGATAACCATGACCTGGCCGATGGCGGCCTCGGCGTAACCCCGGGTTGGGACTCGCTCCGGCAGATCGACATCGTTCTGAGCCTCGAGGAAGCGCTGGGCATCAGGTTCTCGTCGGAAGAGCTGTCCGGATTAACACGCTTCAGCGATCTGGAAGGCACCTGTCGGCGCAAGCTCGCGCAGTGCACATGAAAAGCGGCGCCACTCTCGGCGAGCAGATGCATGCGTTCGTCTCGACGCTGTTTCCAATATGCCGCAGCATCACTGGAGCCGGGGTACGCGCGACGCTGTCCGCCATTTCCGAACACCTGCCGGGATTGGAGATCCACAGCGTCCCATCAGGCACCAGGTCATTCGACTGGACGGTGCCTGACGAATGGAATATCAGCAGCGCGCGCCTCACGGGGCCTGACGGACAGAAGATTGTCGACTTCGCGGACCATAATTTGCACGTACTGGGTTACTCCGAACCGATCGATTGCGTCCTTTCCCTGGAGGAACTCCAGCCGCACCTGTACTCCCTGCCGGATCAGCCGGAACTCATACCATACGTCACGTCCTACTATCAGCGACGCTGGGGATTCTGCCTCACGCACGCCCAGCGCCAACGCCTGGTGCCCGGGGAATATCGAGCGGTAATCCGCTCCACGCTGGCGCCCGGTTGCCTCAATTACGGTGAACTGATCGTCCACGGGGCCAGCGAACAGGAGGTTTTCCTGTCGACCTATGTGTGTCATCCGTCGATGGCAAACAACGAGCTTTCTGGCCCGGCGGTGACCACGTGGCTGGCGAAGTGGGTGCGCTCAGCTCCGCGCCGCTACACGTACCGGATCATCTTCATCCCGGAAACCATCGGTTCGATCGTGTACCTCAGCCGCAATCTGGCCACCATGAAAGCCAACATCATTGCCGGATTCAACATTTCGTGTGTGGGCGATGAGCGTTGCTATTCGTTCCTGCCATCGCGGAATGGGAGCACGTTGAGCGATCGCGTGGCCATCCACGTGCTCGAAGCAACCGACCCTGCCTACATTCGGTACAGCTTCCTGGATCGTGGGAGCGACGAACGGCAGTATTGCGCTCCGGGGATAGACTTGCCCGTCAGCTCCCTCATGCGCTCGAAATACGGCGAATACCCCGAGTACCATACTTCCGGCGACGACCTGAAGCTGGTTACCCCACTGGGACTGGAGGGCGCCTATTCGGCTCTGCGACAGTGCCTGGAGTTGATCGAATCCAACCGCGTATATCGCGCGTCCGTGCTATGCGAACCTCAGCTTGGAAAGCGCGGCTTGTACCCTACGATCAGCACCAAATCCAGCACCGCCAAAGTGCAGACCATGATGAATCTTCTCGCCTACTGTGATGGCCGCGCGGATCTGTTGGAAGTCGCCAAGACCATAGGCGCTGCGCCGCTGGAGTGTGTCGGCATTGCCGAGGAATTGGCGCGACACGGACTGCTAGAGTCAGATTAACCTGGATTCGACTGGTGCCGGACCGCGTCCAACGACTCATCTGGGGAATGCCGGTTAGAATCACACCGAGCTGAGACGCGGTGTCGCCAGAAATCAAATCCGCACCAGGAGCAACGGGCTATTGGACCCTTCGACTGAGGCGCCGCGCGCCCCACTGCGCCGCAGCGACAAGTTCGACATGCTCAGGGGCATCGGGGCTCTCGCGGTACTCGTTGCTCATGCCGTCGGAACCTGCGATGCGCGGATAATCGGCCCGGAGCATCGCGTTGTACTCCTTGCGGGAACGATTGCCCGCCACGCTGTTCTCGCGCTTTTTCTCCTCAGTGGCTACCTGATCACCTAGGGCTTGCGCGAGAACACGCGGTTAAACGGCCGATTGGATGTCGTCGGGTACTTGACGGCGCGCATCTCGCGAATATATCCCCCGCTCCTTGGAGCGATCTGCGTAGTGCTCGGGATCTGGGCGATCATTCACGGGCTGCATCTGCCTGGAAGTGAGCATTACGGCGAGCCGGGGGGGTCTTGCTGTCGTGCGCGACGCATTTCAGCTTTCTTTCGGATGACAGCTCTCCACGTGATTTAATACTTGTTCAAATGAAGACAGATTTTCCAAGTCGCTCGCCTCCAGAGTGATTGCGAATTCCTCCTCGAGCAGACAGATCAGATTGATGTTGGCCAGCGAATCCCATTCGGGAACAGAATGAACCGTGGCCCGCCTGATTTGATCCGAGGACAAATTCGGGAATACCAGGGAAAAGCATTTCTCCAGGCGCTGCGCGTGAGATGACATCGTTATTCGGCCTCGAGCACGCACTCTGCGTGAATATTTACGGTGTGGTGCAGCGGCGGACAGATCTTGTAAAAGTCGAACTTGGAAACCCGGATGTTTGCGTCGGGATTCCGGCCCAGGACGCTGCCAAGGTACTCTCGAAACGGGCTGTTCCGATCGGTCGGCGTGAATTGCAATTCAATACTATCAACCAAAAGGTTCGAGAAGATTGCATCCATCGTGGCGTACTCTATCCTTCTGGAAAATGCCCTGCAGCTCATCACCCAGGCGTCCATATTGAACACGCCAGCGCTGCGGCTGCCAGTGGCGACAGCGATGACACCGAGCGGTCCGAATTTGTCCTTGTAGTCGACCAGGACGAGATAGCGGTCCGGATCCTTCGACAATTGCTTCCAGTTCGCCAGGTCAAATCTGACGCCATTCAGGTTGAACTGGTTGGTCTTATTGACCAGCTCCAAGGGCCTGGCTTCAGCGAAGTTCCTGGTGAATCGCACCGTCAGGACAGCGTTCAACTCTTCCAGGAACTCGTCCTCGGACCTGACGAGTTCGCGGTGCTCGCGAACCAGCTCCTGTCGCTTGATGCTCGGTAATCGAAGTTGGTCTTCCGTGGAAATTTCAAGCTTACCAAACAGATCCTGCAGCTTGAAAAACAGCTCGTATGAATAGCTGTAGTCCGCCGCGTTGAACAGAACGCATTCCATGTCGGGAAAGGCGCTGTTCACCTCCGCCAACTCCATCGGGCTATCGTCGACGAACACGACGTCGGACGCGCCGATGTTCCAGCAGTTGAGGATTTTCCGCACCGCTTCCGATTTGGCTCCCCAGCTCACCTCGACTGGATATAGATTTTCCTTGTCGATTACCAGATCCAGTTGCTCGAGTGCCGTTCTAACGAGAGTGCTGTCGTTCTTTGAGGCGATCGCAAGCAACGTGCCACCACTTGCGAATCCGTTCAGCAGCTGCTGATAGATGCCGTGGATCTGAGCGCCGCGGTCCAAAGTCCAGGACACGCCATCGAGTCCGACTTCCCCCAGCAATCCTGACCACAATGTATCATCCAGATCGGTAATCAGGCCCTTCTTTGGTCCCCGCCTGACCAGTGCGCGTGCAATCGTGGCAGCGAGTGTGCTGGCGTGGCTCATCGAGTACGGGAATCCAGATTGCAACTCCGACTTGAAATCGAACGCAGACTCCCCACCGGTCGCCGATACCAGGCTCGAATTGATCACGCGCACCGACGAATGCCGGGACAGGTCCAAAGCGAATTCATTCAATTCGGCGCGCAACGCCAGCGTGTCCGCGTTGAGGATCCAACCCGGCGCGCAGGTGAAAGGCGGTAGCGGAGTGCTTGGTAAGCCGAGCGTGACGGAGGACGATTCAGCAACAGCAGAGATTTTTTCGATAAGGACTTTTAGCTGCTGGCGGACAGAAGCTGCAATGTCCGGGGTATGCGCAGGTCCCCACCCACCTAGGCGGCGAAAGCCTAAACGCGGATCCAGGTCCGGCCATTCCAGTAGAACCACCAACTCACTGCCAGCCGACACGCCGCTGAGCGCTCCAGCGATGTCCCCATAGACACCAGTGACGATCTCGATCCGGGTGTCAGTCAACTCTGACTGCAGGTGCGCCGCCAGAAAAGTCTTCAAGTGCAGCGCGGTAAAGCCGCACACCAAATTAATTCTCCGGACGCGCGCTATTCCCCGCGACTCGTTCAGAACGCGCAGTGCTTCGGAAAGTCTCATCCTTCCCGACCCTTGAGCGACGTTCGCTTCATTCCCCGGCCAGCCGTCGCTTGACGCTCGCACTCCTCTGCACCTGGAGTCTCCTGGCTTGCGCTACCACGTAATACGGCGGTACATCCTTGTTGACGACGCAGCCAGCAGCTATGACCGAATGCTCTCCGATGGTAACTCCGCCGAGAATGATGGCGTTTGCGTATATCACCACGCCGTCACCTATCACGATGGGCTTCGCGCAAGGCTGATACGGCGGCCTTGCGTCGGTTACAAGCCACCCTGTTTCAATCACGACACCTCGGCCGATGCGCACATAATTGCCTATCGATATGGCTGCCTTCGCTCCCAGCGACGAATACGGCCCTATAGTGACGAATTCGCCTATGGTAATATTTTTCGGCACTTTGATCTGTACAGTCCAATGACACCAGGCCGTGCGGCCGGCTGTGGGAACCAGAGCAAGGAAGCGCATTCTGGAGACCAGGCGCTCGATGAGTCCGAGCACGGCTAATACCAACAGCGTGAGCCATCGAACAATGCGATTGTCTACCAGAAACAGAGCAACTTTTCTGACACTCATAACGATTGTCTCTGCTGTTTGCCTACTGAAAAATCAGCGCGCGGCATGATTGAGTTACTGCCGGCGCGAATCCGAGCGCGACTCGAATTACGGCTCTGAATTTCAGTTTATGGGTTCGTAATGAACTAGTCGAGGCCGCGCCAGGTACTGGGTACGCCAGGCTCAGGCTTTGCCCGCGCCGCTGATCACCGCTGCGGCAACCAACCGCAAGATACCGCAGGCCGAGAATATCGGCCCCAAGTGATGCCAGCGGACCGACAGCCAGGCCAGCGGCAGCAACCAGGCAACGTTGACGGCGATGTAGCACAGCGTAACGCGGCGATGACTCTGCCATTTTCTGGCCAACCACTGATATGCGTGGCTTCGGTGGGCCTGACGAATGTTCTCACCTCGCGAAAGCCGACGCAGCAGCGTGACTGTGGCGTCGGTAAGAAACGTGCCCGAAAGCAGTATCCATGTCCAAACCGACAGCGTACCGGAGACGATTGTGGCCAGCGCAAACACGCCGATGACAAAGCCCAAAAATCCACTGCCCACATCTCCCATGAACATTCTGGCCGGCGGCCAATTCAGCGGTACGAAACCCACACACGCTGCGGCGAGCACGAGCATTGCCACCACGAGGGGGGCCGGGTGGAGCCCCATTCAACACGGCCAGGGCGCCGCCGGCAGCGCTCATGAAGACAGCTTCAGATACGGCGATGCCATCGATCCCGTCCATGAAGTTGAAAAGATTCAGGAACCACACCAGGCTGACTAATGTGATCGGCCACGTGGCGTAACCCAGGGAGATTGCACTGTGCCCAAGCGGCAGCGTTGCAATGCTGCCGACCAGCCCGATGGCGAGACCGGCGGCAACACCGTGCGCGCACAATCGAATGTACACGGGTAACCCCCGCCCATCATCCATGGCGCCGATCAGTGCGACCAGTCCTCTCCGCCCAGCACCAATGCCAGAGCTGGTTTCAGCGGCAACCAGCCGTCAAGTCTCAAGGCAATCAGCGCAACCAGCGTGCTGGCGACGATCGCCAGCCCACCGCCGCGGGGAGTCGGAACCCGATGAGAGCCACCGCAACAATTCCTAAGCTCAGAGTTGCAGTGTATGCGGGCACCATATTCACTCAATCTGTCATTACTATCGATCCGCTGAGGAGTCGGCGAACACCCGCTAGCGGACATTGTCCACCAGGAAACCTGCGGCCGTCTCCAGGATCGCATCGGACAGGGATTGGGCTGAATGCCAGTCCAACAGCGTATGCGCCCTGGACGCGTCCACCATCAGTGGCGCGCTGATCCTGGCAAAGTCACCCGATTTTCCGAGCAGCCCGGCGGCCGCGGCGAGCAGTGATGGCGGTACCCGCCACACTCGCGGATGCCGCTGCAATCCACGCCCGATGATTTGCACAATAGCGGGTACGGTCAGTGTTTCGTGATCGGCCGCGACGAACACTTCGCCGCCGGCCAGAGGGTGTGTGCAACAGATACAGAAAAGATCGGCCAGATTGCGCACCCCGATGAAGCTGCGCAGCCCATCGAGCTTGCCGAACGGCAGAGGCACGCCGCTCGCTACCAGGCGAACCAGCCGTTCCACATTGCCGGGAGCGCCGGGCCCGAATACCAGCGTCGGCCTCACGATGGTGACCTCCAGGGAACTATGTCTGGACAGCGCCTGCAGCTCGTGTTCGGCGGCAAGCTTGCTGCGCCCGTAGTCGCCGTCGGGACTCGGCTTCGTGGCATCCGTCAGCCAGTGGCCCTGAGGCGAGCACGAACCCAGAACGCCGATCGTGCTGGCGAAGACCAGGCGACGCACGCCGCTTTTGGCGGCGGCGCGCGCCAGCTGCGACGTTATGCCGAAATTGACGTCAAACAGCTCCCTGCGCTGCGAGACGGTACGGCTGGGCCGATGGGCACGGCCGGCAAGATGTACCACGACATCGGCACCGATCACCAGATTATCCACATTGGCCGGATCGGCCAAATCACCGCTCACGTATTCCACACCCACGGGAAACTGCGCCGTGGCGTTTCGCACCGATGCGCGAACCCGGAAGCCGCGTTGCAATAATTCCGGCACCAGGAAGCGGCCGAGAAAGCCGCTCGCGCCGGTGACGGCAACGAGTTCGGCGGCCATCAGAATCGACGATACTTCAGCCAACCGCGCGCCGCGTAGTTGGCAAAGCACCAACTCGAATGCAAGATCCCCAATCCCTCGATCTGTCGATAGGTCTTCCAAACCCAGCCGGCGGAGCGACGCTTGCTCCGTGAGATCGAGCCGCCTACCACCCGATACCGCATGAGATCCTGCCTGAGGCCATGCGCGATGTGACCGCGCCGCAGTATCGACAACCATGCCGCGTAATCGTCATACGGGGCTATAGGGACGCGAACTGCACCGGTCCTACGCTGGTCGACGATCACCGTGGAGGTCGCTATCGCGGTGTTGCACAACAACTGCCTGTAGGTCAGGGTGTCGGGAACGGCCATCCGATGTCCCACCCGCTGCCCGTCAGGGCTCATGCGGCTGAATTCCGTATATGACAAGGCAGCGTCGCGGCCTGCCATGAACGTCAGCTGCGCTGATAACTTTCCGGGCAGCCACAGGTCGTCGCTGTCCAGAAACGCCACGTACCGGCCGCCCGCCGCCTCGAGTGCGGAGTTGCGGGCGACCGCCGGCCCCTGGTTTCTCGGTTGACGAAGCAGGCGCACGCGCGCATCCCCGCGCGCGATCTCGGTGACGCGCTCGCAGGTGTCGTCGGGCGAGCAATCGTCCACTATCAGCATTTCCCACTCCGCATAATCCTGGCGCTGAGCCGAGCGGATCGTGTCCTGGATAAAGCGAGCTGCGCGATATGCGGGCGTGATAATCGAAACCAGGGATTGATTCATCGTTTGATGCGGTGTTTCCGGCTACCGTGTCGGCGCCGCGCGAACTGTGTCGGTGGCACACCGGCGTCCGATTGTTGTCAGTGTGCGTCCGCAGTCGTGCGCTGTAGAGTCGTGCGCACCGCGTCAGCTACCTGGAGCTGTTCGTCGTCAGAAAGAGCGTAGAACAGTGGCAGCGAAATGGCACGCTCGGAGTAACGCTCCGCTTCGGGGAAGTCACCAGCGGCAAAGCCCTTCGACCGATAGTAAGGCTGCAGGTGGACAGGAATGTAATGCACATTGACACCAATGCCCGCCAGGCGCAGCGCGTCGAACGACGCGCGTCTGATGCGCTTGGCCGGCGACGCCACCACCTGCACCACGTAGAGATGCCAGGCGGATTGGCTGCGCGGATCCTGCCACGGCAGAATCAGCGGCGTGCCTTTCAGCAGTTCATCGTACCGCCGCGCGAGCACGCGACGACGGGCGACATAGGTGTCCAGCCGATTCATTTGGCTGAGTCCCAACGCGGCTTGTATGTCTGTCAGGCGATAGTTGAAGCCCAGCTCGATTTGCTCGTAGTACCACGCGCCCTCATCGTTGGCTCGCATCTGATCCGGCGCGCGGGTAATCCCATGAGTTCGGAGCCGACGCATACGCTGCGCAAGTGCCGGGTTCTGAGTGACTGCCATCCCACCTTCCCCGGTGGTAATGATTTTGACCGGATGAAAGCTGAAAACGACAATATCGCTGTGCCGGCAGCTTCCGACCCGGGCACCGTCCCAGACGGCGCCCACGGCGTGCGAGGCATCCTCCAATACGCGAAACCCATACCGCTTACCCAGATCCGCGATGGCGCCCATGTCGCAGCTTTGGCCGGAGAAGTGCACCGGCACCAGCACCTTCGGCAGTTTCGACTCGCGCTTGGCCAGGGCGAGTTTCCGCTCCAACGCTTCAATGGAAATATTGTAGGTACGCGGATCGATATCCACAAAATCGACGTTGGCGCCGCAGTAGATTCCACAATTGGCGGAAGCAACAAATGTATTCGGGACCGTCCACAGCCAATCTCCCGGCCCCAGGTCCAGGGCGACACATGCTATATGCAGAGCCGACGTCGCGCTGCTGACCGCAACCGCGTGGCCGACTCCACAGTATCGCTCGATGGATTTCTCGAACTCCGGTACCGCAGGACCCTGCGTCAACCAGTCCGATTTCAGTACCCGCACGACCTCCGCGATGTCGTCCTCGGTAATGTGCTGTCTTCCATACGGGATCACGTGATGGTGTCCCTCTCGCGCCCCGAGCACGCAGCGCTGCCTTAACGCACGATACCAGCGGGTGGATCCAGCGAACCGCGCAGTTCGTACCGGCCATCGGCCGCGACTGGCATCGGCTGAGACCCCGACAGCCAGACACGCCGCCCGACCACCAGCCAGTTGCCACCGCCGCCGCGTAGCCGGTGCACCATATCCACGAGACCGAAGCCAATGACCATGAACGGAACGCAAAGTATATCCATGGCCATCACCATCGGCGCCAGCAGTGCCGTCAACAGCAAAGTCATCGCTATGCAGATCGCGATGCCTCCTCCGCGGCTCCAAGATAACACGGCCGGGACTACTCCGATGAGCACGCCCATCACAACCGCCCCCACATAGAAACCGACCCAGCCAAAGTCATACCAGAGTGACCCGGGCAACGACAGGAATCGTCCTTCGAAAGCCAACGCCTCGGTCGGTGCCGCGATCAACCCCATTTTGGCCAACAGCTCCCGCACGAATATAAAGGACACGGTGCCGGGAGTGCCGCCGAATTCCAACGCGCTCTCGAATGTTCCAAAACTGTGCGTGAGGTACGCGCCGGCCAGGGTACCGAGCGCGGCGGTGTCCGCCAGGGCTTCGGGGAGCCTTTCCAATGCGAAAAACGCATCGGTCGGCTCACCGCCCAGCCACGGCAGGGTTCCCTCGACATAGAGTGCCGGCAGTCCACCTCCAGCCGCCGCGCGCGCACCGAAAACATAGATGGAGTAGCCGAGCCCCAGCACGAACAGCGCCCCCCCGATGAGAAAGACACGGCCAACCCGGCCCGGAAAAGCCGCCAAACCGAGGCTCTTGCGAAACCCACCTATCGCGACGATGGCCGCGAGTTGAACCAGCACGATCGACCGACCGCCGATCAGCAACGAATTGGCCATCACCAGCACGATTCCCCCGAAGATGACCACCCGGCGCGCGGCCTTCCCAATACGTTCCCAGTGCAGTTGGGCCACCGCAATGCTGCAGAAGAACGAAAATCCGATGATATAGCCAACCACACTGAATACCGAAGATACCCCTTCGCGGCTTTCTCCGGCCCGGCGCCAAAGCTCGCGCGCAATCGCTATTCCCCGGGAGTAGTCGATTCCCTGCAGTACCACTCGATCGAAAAAGAGACAGGCAAACCCCACCGCACTCAAAATCATGCCGATATATACGATGCGTACCACATCGGAAGTTTCCAGCGGTCGCCCGGCCACGTACCGGCGCCGCTGGTCTGCGCCTCTGCCGAACACGGCATGTACGCCGTAGGCGACCACGGCCGACACCAGCACCCATAGTAACAAGCTCACTGCCGTCGTGAAGCTCTCCAGTCGTCCATAGCGCACCGGCAATATCAGGATCAGCGCGCAGTAACCAATCCAGACCGCAATGTAGAGATTGATATGCGGCGCCGACCAGCGCGATCGCCGGCCGGCCGACACATCTCCGATCACCGTACTGCGGCTCTGCACCGTCGTCCCCGCGATTGCGATAGCGCCCAATCTAACACGTCTACTTCGATCTCATGCGCGCGCCAGGTAGGCGCACCGATCCGTCCCATCAAGTCAGCTTCAGGGACAGCATCGAGCGGTTCGCAATGAAAGCGACGATTGCGTTGCCAACGAAACCCATCATCGCCACCGCGAGGGTCACCATCGTCAGGCGCAACGGGTCGAACTGCACGCCGGCGCCCAGGTGCAGGAATGCAATCAGCCCGGCCGTGACCAGCACCGTCACGCCAAATGTACGCGCGAGCATCTTCTCCCGATTGCACAGAACGGCGAATGATCCGTAAAAATCCGCCAATCGCAGCGTTCCGGCCAGCACCGCTACTTTGACCACCGGAGCAGCCTCGAGATACGCAGGCAGATAACGATGCACCATATAATCGAACAGCCAGATAAACGGAAAGTAGCAGACGATCGAAAGCCCCACGATCACGGCGGTTGCCAAGGTCGCCAGTCCGAACGCTCGCTGGTGATCGCCGCGAGCGATCATGCGGCCCATTATCGGGTAGGCGGAAACGTTGATGATCGTCTGTGCCGTCTCGAACACCACCAGAGCCATCAGGCCGAGCGCCAGAATTCCGTAGTCATGGTCGGTGAGCAACATCAACCCTGACCAGCGATCCAGCGCGTACAGGAGTGTCATCATGGAATTCAGCCACAGCAGATGCAGCGCGCCCGGCAGATTGTTCAACAGCCAGGCATGGTCCGACCACAGCCGGAGTGCCTTGCGGACCACGTCGTTACCGCGCACGTGCGCGCAGATCGGTCGCGACAGCAATAGCGTGACCAGCGCCTCCGTGCCCAGCACCGCCGGCACGTATCGGGTGAGCCACGCCACCAGCAGTCCGCAGCCCAGCAGCAGTATCGCGCGCGTGGTAGACAACAGCGCGTGGTTGACAAAGCGCATGTCG
>Ga0302326_10009352_pt1 | contig 21443 bp, 17 predicted proteins | sample Palsa_T0_3_FD_202264 | JGI IMG/M metagenome (GOLD analysis project Ga0302326, IMG submission 202264) | Peat permafrost microbial communities from Stordalen Mire near Abisko, Sweden - Palsa_T0_3 | ecosystem: Environmental > Terrestrial > Soil > Palsa > Peat permafrost | place: Sweden: Abisko... | reverse complement strand
CGGCGCCGCGCGCCCGACCAGGGGTTGCTGGAAATTACTGTCGGCGAAGTCGTCGCTGCAGCCTGTAAGCTGTTGCAGAGTCATGGTCCAGAACATCGTCCCGAACATAGCCCAGAGCCAGGTGAATGAAGTTTTACAATCCGGAGCGCAGCCCCCGCAGACCGCCAGCGACACCTGGTCGCGCATTGCACGCCGCATCCGTGTGCCCTTGGGATTTATTTTTGCCGTGGTTTACGTCTGGCTCGCGCGGCCCACCAAAACTTCTCTTGTCGCAGGCGCGTTAACGCTGCTGCCGGGGCTCGCCTTACGCGGGCTGGCTTCCGGCCACGTTCAAAAAGACAAGCAGCTCACCACCAGCGGGCCTTACGCCTACACCCGCAACCCTCTGTACCTCGGCTCGCTGATGCTTGCCGCCGGCTTCGCCATCGCGGCACGCAGCTGGTGGATCGTCGCGATCATGCTCCTGATGTTCGCGGTAATTTATGTTCCGGTCATCGCCGGCGAAGAACGCTACCTGCGCCGGATGTTCCCTGACTACGCCGGATACGCCCAGCAAGTGCCCCGCATGTGGCCGCGGCTTTCCGCATATCGCGGCCAGCAGAGCGCCTACTCTTCCGCGCGCTATTGGAAGCATCGCGAATACGAGGCGGGCATCGGCTGCATCGTTATGCTGGCCGTCCTTGTCCTCAAGTTGGTATGGTAGTCTGCGGTTACCTATGGTGACCGCACCGGGGGGCCGGGTAAAATTTCTCATTGGTCTTGGTCCTTCGGCCCTGCTCTTCATGGTCGCAGCCCTGTTGCCGGCGCAGCAAGGGCCGCCCACAGAAACGATCGGTCCGGCTCACTCGCAGGTCGCGCCTCCGCGCCCCAACTATCCCTTTCCTGATGGACGGAGCTACGTATACTCCGCGGAATGGCATATGATCACCGCCGGCACCGGCGTCGTGAGGATGGAAACCGCCGGGAACGAACGGAAGGTCACCGCAACGGCCGAATCTGCAGGAGTGGTTAACGTCATCTTTCCCGTGCACGATCGATTTGAGACGCGCTTCGATCCCCGAACCTTCTGCTCACTTTCGATCTTCAAGCACAGCGAGGAAGGCGTACACAAGCGTGAGACCTCGATCCACTTCGATTACGCGCGCAGGAAAAGTACGCTCGACGAAAAGAATTTGAAGACCGGCGAGACCAAGCACGTCGAAAACGACCTCGCCGCCTGCACGACCGACGTCATCACCGGCTTCTATTACCTGCAGTCGCTGCCGCTGCAAATCGGCGCCATCTATGAGTTCCCAATCAGCGATGGGAAGACGACAATCGTCCGCGCCAGCGTGGAGAAGCGCGAGCAGATCAAAGTGCCGGCTGGAACGTTCCCGGCGGTGCAGGTGGCGGCCGAAGCCACCTCCGGCCCGCTGCAGTCCAAAGGCAAAGTGTGGGTGTGGTACTCGGAGGATCCAAGCCATACGCCCGTGCAAATGCGGGTCAAGCTGGCATGGGGCACACTGCTGTTTCGTCTGCAGAGAATCGAAAAGTAAACGCCGGGGGAAGTCATGATTCGAAGACATGATTCCCGGAGCAGCCGTCCCTATGACGCGGTCTTCGGGTTGAGCCGAGCCTCGATCGTTTCCAGTAATGCAGCGCCGGCTTCACCGGCATCGCTGGTGGAAAACTCGGCGCCCAGTTCGACCACCGGGAGCCTGGCGCACGCATCCCGAAAAGCTTGCGGCGAGGCTGGCGAAGCAATTTTATCGGGGCCCACCAGCAGGAGATCAAAATGCGTGACGCGCATCAGGAGCAGAGCGTCGCTGATTCTGTTCGTACTCTGGACCTCGTATCCGGCGCGGCGCAGCAGTTCGCGCAGGTAAGCGAGCACATCGGTATTGGAGTCAAGGCACAGAATGCTGCGGCCGGTGGAGACCGGCGCCTCGACGCGAGCTCCGGAGCCGTAGAAAGCGGCGAGCGCCTTCTCCTCCGATTCGTGCGTGTCGAAGACCGTCGTCAGGCGCGTCATGTCCAGCACTTTGCGCACATTTTCCGGCACGTTGCACAGCTTCAGGTCTCCGCGCACCTGGCGCGTGCTGGCGAGAGCGCGGACCATCGTGCCGAGGCCGCTGCTGTCCACAAATCCGACCTCGCCCAGATGCAGGACGATGGAGCGCCGGTCGCGCAACAACCAGGCTACGTGCGCCCGCAGGGATTCGCTTTCGCTACCCGCAACAATCCTTCCCTGGCAGCGCACGATTGTGACGCGTCCAACCTGACGAGTATCGAGCGACAGAAGCAACGGACCTCCGATGCAGCCGGAATCAAGCCTGCAAAATCGCCAACATTATATCCCTGGGGATATGCATGAGGGGCTGGGAATCGTGTTCTTGCGCTGTTTATCTGCCGAGAATGACTAAGCCGCTTCGTCTTACAGCCCAACCGATCAAGTTTTTATTGCAGCCGGAAGCGTTCATTCATCAGCCGCTGCAGGCGCGGCCGGTAGAGAATGTCATAGGCAAGTTCTTTGTCGGGAAACATGGCCAGGGCGGCGCGGCGGCCATTCGCGGTCATCTCCGCCGCCTCTTCCAGCGTCAGGTCGGGATCCTGGCTGATCACCGACATCACCAGGCTCATCATGATCTGCAGCCGCCGGATTCTTCGGGCCTCTTCTACGCGCTCATCTTTTCCCGCGCCTTGTTCCGCGGCTTTTTCCGCGCCCGCATATTCGGCCCGCTGTACTTCTTTGCTGTCCCCGTCGTCACTCATTGGATTTGGATGGCGATCGCGTTCGCCACGTTCAGCCCCAAGCGCCATTGTGCCAGCTTTCGCGCGCGAATCAAACTTCCCTTGGGCCCACACCTTTGTGAGCCGCAAGACAGAGGCCGGGTGACTGCCGTAATCTGTAAACAGACACTCTTACGGAGGACGCATGTCAAAACCCTCGCCCGAGCCCAATGAGAACCTCGTCAAGATTTTTGATGCGGAGCAACAGAACGAAGCCATCGTCGTGCAGGGATTGCTTCAATCCGCCGGAATCGAATCGGATTTGAAATCCATTGACGCGGTACAGAATACGTTTCCTGGGGTCGGCGGAACTGAGCTGCTGGTGCGCGAAGAAGATGCGCCCGAAGCTAAAAAGATCATCGATGCATACCGCAAATTGCCGCCGCTCGATGACGAGACGGCGGATGTCACCCGGTAATTCCGTAGCGCTGGAGCTTGTCGCGGCTTCCGCGCGCCCACAGCAGACGGGGCAAGCCCCGTCTCCACACAAGCGACTAGTGAAGAAGCGCCACGGCTGGAGTCACGGATTTGCCATCCAGGTAAAAACTGACCGCGCCCTCTTCGTCGGTGCGGTAGGTTTTCACTCCGGCTTGCTGCAGTCGCTCGAGCACTTCGCGCCGGGGATGTCCGTAGACATTTCGCGCGCCGACGGAAATGACCGCATAGCGCGGATGAACGGTCGCAAGCAGATCGGCGGAGGTTCCGCTTGCGCTGCCGTGGTGCGCGACCTTCAGCAGCATCGCCTCCGGGTGCTCCTGCACGATGCGCCGTTCCGCGGGCCGCTCCGCATCTCCTTCGAGCAAGGCGGTTGTCCCGCCGTAGGTGGCTGTAAACACCAGGCAGTCGTCGTTGGGCCGCATCGACCCGGTGATTTGGTCTCGTCCGGGAGCGAGCATGCGGAAATGCACTCCACCGTAATCGAATTGTTCGCCTTCTTTTTTTACGGAAACACTCATTCCTGCCGTTTCGGCTTGTGCGACGATCGCCGCCAATTGGCCGACGGGGTGATCGATGCTCATCCAGAGTTCTCGCGGATGGAAATTAGCGATCACCGCGGGCATCCCGCCGAGGTGATCGGCATGAGGATGCGTGATCGCGACCACGTCGAGATGATCGATGCCTCGATTCCACAGATAAGAAGAGACCACCTGTTCGCCGAGATCGAAGTCGGAGTGCATCCACTGCGGCAGGCCTCCGGCATCAATAAGAATGGCGCGGCCCTCGGGCGTGACCAGGAGAATGGAATCGCCCTGTCCGACGTCAATCGTAGTCATCTCCATCACGCCCGCGCGAAGGTGAGGGCGCGAGGGGACAAAGGCAATCCAGACCGCAACGCTGAACAGCAACACCAGCGAGGCGAGAGCGGCCCAGCGCGCGCGCCTCGCGGCCAGCATCGCGAACCCCAACGCGGCGATCGAGCCCAGGATCATCGCGAGCGACGGCATGGCCACGCGCAGGTCGGCGATGGACGCGCCTGCGACCGGCGCGCCGCCCAGCCGGTGCACCGTTCCAGCGATTCCCTCCAGCGCCAGGCCGGAAACCCACACTGCGGGCTTGGCCAGCGCGGTCGAGATGTATCCCAGGCCGACGGCGGCCGCAGCGGCCGGCATCAGTATCTGGGTGAGCGGAATCACCGCCAGGTTGGCCGGCATTCCCATGGTGGTCGCGCGATGAAAGTGGTATGCCATGAGCAGCGCCAGCCCCGCCTGCATCAGCGCCGAAATGAAGAGCAGTTCGGCGAGGCCAATCGCAACTCGTATCATGATTGCGGGCGTCGTCAGGCTGAGCGGGTCGCCGATGAATCTCTTCAGCCGCCCTGCGATCAACCGCAGATCCAGCCGAAACTGCGCCACCGCGGGGGCCACGTGCAGGTCGTAACTGGCAGCCCGCAACAGGCGCAAGCCGCGCGCGTAGGGCAACGTCGTACGTTCCAGAATCGGGGAGCCGATGCCCGCTATGATAAAGACCGCCAGAAACGTCAGCTGAAAGCTGGCGCCAAAAAGAGCATGCGGATCCGAGATCAGAATTCCCAGCGCGGCCGCGCCAATAGCGTTCATCATGTTGCGTTCGCGATAAAGCAGTCGCGCCCCTAAATAGGTTGCCAGCATCAGGGCGGCGCGCCACACCGGGGGACCGACCCCTACTATGAACGCGTATGCAAACGAGACTACAACCGTGGTGATGGCTGCCACTGCGGGATCGACGCGAAACTGGCGCAGCATCCAGAAAATGGCGAACGCCAGGATGCTCAGGTTCATTCCAGAGACAACCAGCACGTGATACGTTCCTGAGCGCTGATACTCCGTGCGGGTCGCGTTGCGCAGAAATGATTCTTCGCCGAGAACCATGGCATTCATCAGCGAAGCCTGGGGCGCGGGCCAGAGCTGGTTGATCTTGGCGACGATGCTCGCGTGAACGCGCGTCCGCCAGAGTTCAATCCGGCTGCCGGAAAAACCGGGAAGGCGCGCGACGTCCGTTGCCTCTGCCGATCCGAGAACGCTGATGCCGTCGTCGCGCAGATAGCCTTCGTAATCGAACGCTCCTGGATTGCGGTAATTGCGCGCTGGATGCAGCTTCGCGCGAATCTCGACGCGTGTGCCATAAGTCAGTGCAGGTGGCGTCAGTGCAAGTGGCCTCAGTGCAAGTGGGGCGACGGGCGTCTCGCCCGTCCCGCTGCTGGAGCCTGAGGACGTACTGTCCGCGGCATCGAGGCCGGGTGCGGACGGCCCGCGTTCCACGGCCTCGGGATTCTCTACCTTCTCGCGAATCGTCAGGCGCACACCGGCCCGCACCGGCCAACTTTCGCCTCCGCTCGCAATCCGTTCTGTCTCAACATCAATGGATTCACTCACCGACTTCGGTCCCGCGGCCCGTGGAAATCCCTCTCGCATCACGCGCGCCGTGAGCGTAACCGCACGGCCATCCGCCAGAGCAAGAATCCGAGCGTTATCCTGCGGACTCTGATCCGGCCGTTGACCGCGAATCTGAATCAGGAATGCGCCCAAGAAAAACCACGCTCCCAAAGAGAGCGCTTTGCTCAGCCAGGCTCGCTTCTGAAGAAACCACAACGCCGCGAAAACGAACGCCGCTACCGCGATTACCCACCACGACGGCGGACGCCAGGAGCGAACGCCCGTCCACAGGCCGAGCGAAAATGTCACTGCCGCCCAGAACAACGGCTGTCGTGGCGGCTCCCGGTCGCGGGTCATTATTCTGAGCTCGGTTCTGATCTCGGTTCTGGTCTTGGTTCTGATATCGGGCTTTGATTTCCGGTTGGAGAAATCGGTGAATGGAGGCAGCTGCCGAGGTGCGCTCGGCATGGACGGGCGAGGCGCCCGTCCCCACACGGTCGGCCGGACAATCGGACCCAAGGAGAACGAGTGGGGCCCCGGCGCGTGCACTGATCTTGCCAGGGCCCTCGGCCAAACCCACCCGTCTTCCAGCAGGAACTTGCAGCAGGAACTTGGGCGAAGTGAAAGCGGTCAGCGCGCCAGCAGCATCACCGATTCGATGTGAAACGTTTCCGGAAACAGATCGAATAGGTGCGCTTCCTCGACGTGGTACCCGGCTGCCAGCATGGGGGCGATATCCCTCGCCAGCGTCGCCGGATCACACGAAACATATCGGACGCGGGGAATTCGGAGTTCCACCAGAGAGCGGATCACCGCTTTGCCGATACCGGTACGGGGAGGGTCCATGACGACCAAGTCCAGACTTTTTCGCACCAGCCGGCTTCCCAGGTAGTCCTCCGTCCGCGCGCTAACCGCTTTCACGTTCGCAGGGACATTCTGCATCAGGTCAACGTACGATGTCTGTGACGCCTCTACAGCAAATATGTGATGAAAGTTCCGCGCCAGGGCGACCGAAAACAATCCCACCCCGGCATACAGGTCGAGTGCAGTGTCTCCGTGCGCGTTGCCGGTTACGACCGAAATCAGCTCGTCGATCAGATAACGGTTTACCTGGAAGAAGGCTCCCGTGCTGACCTGATACTCATCGTTCCTGGTTCGATAGCGGATCGCCTTCGCGCCCGATTCTGCGAGCGGCTTCGAATCCGTCGGAGCGCTATCTTGTGACCGGCGCCGCGAAGGGAAGAACGCCATGCCGGCAATTTCCGGCAACGCACGCTGCAGCGCCTCAGCCCAGCGCAGTAGATCTTTACGGTCGGCCTCACGCCCGCAGTACGCCCAGGCCAGCAGATGATCATCGGCCGCGCCCGCAAACAGCTCGATCTCTTCGACCGCCGGCGGACAATTCAATCCATGCAATTCAAGCAGCCGCGCCAACATCCGATTTAACAACGGAGAGCTGATCGGACATTCGCGCACCGGAAGAAATTCGTGCGAGCCGAGCCGGAAGTAGCCCAGCGCAAACTCCGGCGCAGTCTGCACCTGCAACCGCGTCCGGTTGCGATAGTTCCAGGGAGGGGAAGCATGCAGGCGAATCTCGGGTTGCAATTCTATTTTTGCAATCCGCTGCAGCGTCTCGCGCAGAATGCCGGCCTTGAACTCGAGCTGCCGCTCGTAGGAAATATGCTGATAATGGCATCCGCCACATTGCTGGAAGTACGGACAGCGAGCTTCGACGCGATCGGGCGACGCCTCGATCAATCGCGTCACTGAGCCTCGCGCGAATCCGGGCTTTTCCTGCCGGACGTCGGCCTCAACCCGTTCTCCGGGCAACACAAACGGTACGAACACCGGCATGCTGCGACCGTCCGCGCCAGCCGGCGTTCGCGCTAAGCCGTCGCCGCCGTAGATTAGTTTTTCGATGGAAAGCAGCAAGCCGTAATCTTAGTGCATATAGAACAAACTCAACCGCGGCAGGCCGCACTGCTCCAGCAGCCGCTTATGCACATATTGTTTGTGCAGCTGCTCAATCTGCGACGCCGTCATGTTGCGCCGGTAGGGAGCAAGATCGCGATCCGCTTCGGCGCGAACCTGCACCAGAGCTTCGTCCGGGGTCGCCGCCATCAGCACGGCGAACAGCTTTTCCTCCAGCACCGTCAGCCGCCGCTCTAAGTCTTCCAGCCGCGGAATCTTCCCGCTGCGCTCGATGCCTTCCGCAATCTCGCGTAACGAAACCGCTTCTTCCCGTGCCAGCATTCCCGTCGCGAATCCCGCGCGTTCCGGCAGCGTTGCTTTCTCCAGCCGCTCGGCGTTCGCCCGCAGGAATGTCACGATCTGCGCCATTTCAAATCCGGGCTCTCGCTCAGCTTTTTCCTCGCCCGTAGCTCCGACCGCAGCTTCCTTCATATCTTCCGCCGCAGCCATCACCGCTTGCGAGCAGTAGGCCAGGCTATTCACTTTTTTCGATTTCGACGGTCGCTGATCGTATTTATCAAACGCGTCATCCACTCCGCGAAGCACCGCCCCGAGCGGCACGCCGGCATTCCTCCAGGTCTCGATCAGGGCCCAATCGAGCGTGGAAAGCAGCAGGATGCCGCCACGCCGCCGCTGGAAGTGCTCTTCGATTTCCGTGAAGTAATTGAAGTAGGTCATTTGGTGGGTATGTTGTTGAGGCTAGAATGCAGCCCAGCAACGCCAAGGCTACACCCAGTGCTTCTGGCTAAGTTTGGTCTGCCACCCGATTTTGACCCAACCGGAGCGCAGCATCCCATCTTAGAGCAAGAGGATCAGGCTGCGATTGCTAAAGGAAAACGCTATCGTTTATTGGGCAGGATCGGTATCGCTCTCATTGCGGTCGGTTCTATATGTCAGTGGGATTTGGTGGCCATAGAATTTGGTGGCCATAGAATTAAGCCCCCGCTCCCGCTGCGGTGATGAAAACATCAGGACTGAGTTTGAAGCGGGCACTGAGTTTCCGTATTTGTGCAAGGGAAAGGTCCCGTTGCCCGCTGAGGAACATTGAAACCGCGCTCTCTGTGCCAAACTCTGGAACTAGATCCCGCTGCGAGAGATTTCCCTTTTCGAGGAGATACCGCACCAAGGAAACCGGATCAACATCAGCGATGGGCCAATGCTCGTCCTCGTATCGTTCCACAAGCAAAGATAGCAATTCGATGGCATCCATTTCAGCGGAGGAGGGGTTCTCCAAAGCCGTCAGTTTGAAAAGGGCTTCGGTGTAGGCTTCAAGTTCCTTGTCGTTGTGGATGACATGGGGAGCCCCGTTTTTGATCATCTTCGCCGGATTTGCCAGAACTGTTGCAGTGCTCATTTTTTCTTTCTCCTCGTCCCGAACTTCTTGTCCCAATTCTCCTGATTGTCGTATTCCTTGTGCGTCAAAAAAGACCGGATGTAAACATGCCCCTTGGTCTGCCTTCCCGCTTTCAACTTTGCGTAGTGAACGACGGTGACAAGCCTGTACCGATTGCCTCGGATGTTGAAGATCACATAATCATCCACATCGTCGGCATCCGTGAAGATGCTTTTTAGTTCCTCAAATCTGCGCCATCGGGCAGCTTTTACGATTCGCCGCCATTTCTTAAGTTCATCCGCAGCATCCTTGTACTGGAGAGGGCAGAGGTCGGAGGTCAGATTGCAGAGGTTAGAACAAAACCTAAGGTCTCACGGTGAAAACTGGCATTTTTCTAACCTCTGCAATCTGACCTCTCACCTCTCACCTCACTTTAGGCGCTTCGGCGAGGGCCACGGTTTCGCACCCGCATCGAGGGGCTTAGCCGCCGCCGCCTTTGTTCCTTTCGGCGAGGCGTCGCGGCGGAAGGACTGATTTCGGTCCCATATGATGCGCAGCCCGTCGAGAGTCAGAAACTCGTCCACATCTTTAATGAAGCGGGAAGCGGTGCCGATCAGCGAGCCCAGGCCGCCGGTCGCAAGCACGTGCGTCTCGGAGCCAAGTTCATCCACCAGGCGTTCCAGGATGCCATCGACCAGGCCCAGATAGCCGTAGTAAAGCCCCGACTGCAGACTGCCCACCGTGTTCGTTCCGATCACTCGCGCCGGCTTGCGAATCTCCACCCGCGGCAGCCGCGCCGTGCGCTGAAACAGCGCGTCCGCCGAAATGCCGATCCCCGGACAAATCACGCCGCCCATGTATTCGCCCTTTTTCGAAATGCAGTCGAAGGTCGTTGCCGTGCCGAAATCCACGATCACGCAAGGGCCGCCGTATTTCTCAAACGCCGCCACCGCGTTCACGATTCGGTCCGCGCCCACTTCGGCGGGATTGTCGTACAGCACCTGCATGCCCGTCTTCACGCCCGGCTCGATGAACAGCGGCTTGACGTTGAAATAGCGCTCGCAGACCTGCCGCAGCACCGAATCGAGCGGAGGCACCACGGATGAAATTACGATCCCATGCACGCTCGATACTTCCAGGCCGTCCATGGAGAAGAGATTGCGGAAGATCACCCCGTACTCGTCGACCGTGCGGTTCAAATGCGAGCCGACGCGCCAGTTCGCAACCAACCGCTCGTAACGAGCCGGCTCCGTGGTCACGTCCTCTCCGGGACGATGCGCCGCGCGCTCAAACACGCCCAGCACCGTATTCGTGTTTCCGACGTCAATCACCAGCAGCATAATCACTCACGTGGGCCGGGACGCATTCGTCCGGCCAGCGGCCTCAAGGACCGAAGATAGCACCGCAAAATCACCACCACTCAGAGGAGCTTAACCGTTCCACTGATTACTGTCTGCAAGCCCTCTGTGGTTCTCACCCGCAGGAATCCGCGCTCATCCAATCCCTCGGTAACGCCCGTCAGGCCGCCGTTCTCGTCGTCATTCAATTCGATGCTGACTTTCCTGCCGCGCACCGACGAAGAGCTCTCTTCAAACCGGCGCCGGATCGCATCTCGTGCTCCCGCATCCTCCACCAGGATGCGATACTCCCGGTCGAGTGATTTTAACAAAGCGGCGCAGAGCTCTACCCGCGACCACTCGGTGCCGGTCTCGATCCGCAGCGAAGTCGCGATTTCGCGCAGCTCCGACGGAAACTTCACCTGGTTCACGTTGATTCCCACCCCGACCACCAGGTGGCGCACGCGCGTGGCTTCGGCATTCATCTCCGTAAGAATGCCGCAGAACTTCTTGCCGTTCAGCAGCAGATCATTCGGCCATTTCAGATCGGCCCGAAGTTGCGGCGCGATTTCCGCTACCGCGGCGCGCACCGCCAGCCCCGCTGCCAGCGAAAAAATCAGCGCATCCGAAGGCGGCATCGCCGGACGCAGAATTACCGAACAGTAGATGCCCGTGGAACGCGCCGAATGCCAGGTGTGCGCGCCGCGTCCACGGCCCGCAAGCTGTTCTTCGGCGAGAAATACGCTACCCTCCGGAGCGCCCTCCGTCGCCGATCGCATGGCCTCCGAATTGGTTGAGCCGATTTTGTAGTAGTGATGGATCTGCCTCGCGCCACTCGATGCGCCTCCGGGAGTACCCCCAAAGATCGTGCCCTTGAGCGACGGCGCCAGCATCTCCGGCAGCAGCAGGTCGGGCACCGCGCGCAGTTGATAGCCCGTCGCCGGATGTCCCGCGACATCCACGCCCAGCCCGCGCAGCTGCTGAATCAGCCGCCAGACTTCCGACCGGCTGGTGCCGATGTCTTCCGCAATTTTCGTTCCGCTGACGACCACCGTAGCGTGGCTCATGAGCAGCCGGACGATTCGCCCCAGCCGCACATCGGTCGCCTTGTGCACCGACGGTAAACTTCGAGTTTTTGCGGAAGTTGAGATGGAGGGAATTATAAACAGTCGCCGCTGCCCGCGTAGGGACGGCTCCCGTGTAGGGACGGCCGCCCTCGGCCGTCCAAGCGGAGCGAAGCTCCGCAGCCACCACGTTATGTCTGGCTCACCATGTTCAGCTGACTATGTCCGGCCAACCACGCCCGGCCAACTACGTCGGGCTCACGCGCAGACTCATATCCACCGCCGTCGATGAATGCGTCAGCGCCCCCACCGAGATAAAATCGACACCCGTTTCCGCGTACGACCGGACATTCTCCAGATTGATTCCGCCCGCGCACTCGAGCGGAACCCGCCGCGGCTGGCGTGAACAGATTTCGACTGCCTTGCGCACCGTCTCCACGCTCACATTGTCGAGCAGGATGGCCTCCGCCCCGTGGTCCAGCGCCTGCTGCAGCTCCTCCAGCGATCGCACTTCGATCTCAATCGGCTGCCGGCCGCGCCGGTTATGGATCGCACGCTCCAACGCCGGAACCGCGCCCCCGGCCAGCACAATGTGATTGCTCTTGATCAGCACGCCGTCGGAGAGATCCAGCCGATGATTCTGCCCGCCCCCGCAGCGCACCGCGTACTTGTCGATCATGCGCAGTCCCGGCGCCGTCTTGCGGGTATCGAGGATCCTCACGGCCGTGCCTTCCACCGCGTCCACAAACTTCCGCGTGGTGGTCGCAATTCCGGCCATGCGCTGCAGAAAATTCAGGATCACCCGCTCGCACGACAGAATCACCCGCGCATTATGCTGGATCACCGCGATCTGTTGCCCAGCATGCATGCGAATCCCGTCAAAGATCGACGGATGGCTCGTCACCTCGTAATGCGAAGTGACCGCCCCGTCCAGCGCCGCGTAGACATCCAGAATCCGGGGAACACATCCCAGGCCCGCCAGAATGCACTCCTGCTTGGCGATTATCGTCGCCGAAGCGCGCTGGTTGGGATCGATGCAGGCATAGCTGGTCGCGTCGCGCGTCGCCCGATCTTCGTTCAGCGCGTTCTCGATAATCGCGGTGATGCGTCGTGAATTCCAGTCCATATCTAGTGTAGGGACGGCCGCCCTCGGCCGTCCGTGCGGCTCGCAGAGCCGCCACTACGATACTGCGTCGAGCTTCGCTCGACTGCCCGGACGAATGCGTCCGGGCCTACGTGGTCCCTGTCTCTTCCAACTCCTTCAGCTTCGCCCGCGTCTTCTCGTGCAGAACCCTGAGTTCTTCCGCCCGCGTCTTCAGCCCTTCCACCACTTTCGCCGGAGCCTTCGACAGAAACTGCTCGTTCGAAAGCTGCCGCTGTCCATTGGCTTGTTCTTTCTCAATCTTCTCCAACTCCTTTGTTAGACGCTCGCGCTCGGCTGCGGCGTCGATCTTTTTTTCGTAGATGACGTGAACATCGAATCGCGAGGTGCTGCGCGCCCCAGGCAAGTTTGCCAGCGAGCTTTCCACAAGCGTGATCTTCTCCACATTAGCCGGACGGTCGAGCAAAACCGCGCCCAGGTTCTTATTGAGCATTGCGCGAATCGCCGGCTCATGCGCAAAAACTTCGATGGGCACTTTGACCTTGGGCTCAACTTTCAATTCCGCTCGCAGATTGCGCACGCTGACGATCAGGTCTTGCAGGATCGCCATCTCCGTTTCCGCGTCCAGATCAATCTGCTTTTCATCCGCCGCCGGATACGCCGCCAGCGCAATCGACTTCAGCGGCGGCTTACCGTCGTAGATCGCGTGCCAAATTTCTTCCGTGATAAACGGCATGACCGGATGAAGCAGACGCAACGACCCTTCAAAAAGATTGACCAGATTTGAACATGCAATTCGCGCCGGTCCCGTGTCCGCACCTTCCTCGAAGTTCAGGCGCGGCTTGACCAACTCGATGTACCAGTCGCAGAACTCGGCCCAGAAAAAATCATAGATACGATTGGCCGCCTCATCGAAACGATACGTCTGCAGAGACTCGTTCACATCCTTAGCCGCGCGATTGAAGCGCGAAAGGATCCACCGGTCTTCAAGAGTCTGCGTCTGGAACCCGGCAACGCCGCCACTTGTGGAGCGACGGCCGCCTTCGGCCGTCGAGGGGCGCAGGCCCGCGTCAATCCGATCCACGTTCATAAACATGAACCGCGCCGCATTCCAAATTTTGTTGGCAAAATTCCGATACCCGGCCGTGCGGCTTTCACTGAACGCAATATCGGTCCCCGGCGCTGCCATCGCCGCCAGCGTGAAGCGCGTGGCGTCGGTCCCGTATTGCCCGATCACCTCGATCGGGTCCAGCACATTGCCCTTGGTCTTCGACATCTTTTGACGGTCCGCATCGCGCACCAGCGCGTGGATGTAGACTTCGCGAAAGGGAACGCTGGCGCGTAGCGCGTCTTCTTCAGAATCGGGGTGCCCCATCCCAGGCGCCTCGCCTTTTGAGGCGTTTAGCGTGGGTCTATGCGGCGGCATCATGAACCAGCAGCCCAGCATGATCATCCGCGCCACCCAGAAAAACAGGATGTCGAAGCCGGTGATCATCAGCGAATTGGGATAGAACACTCCCTCGTCGCGCGTCGCCGCAGGCCAACCCAGGGTCGTGAACGGCAGCAGTCCTGACGAAAACCAGGTGTCGAGAACATCGGTGTCCTGCTCCAGCTTCGTGCTGCCGCATTTGCACGTCGTCGGCGCTTCTCGCGCCACCACCACTTCCTTGCAGTCATCGTTCGTGCAATACCACGCCGGAATCCGGTGGCCCCACCACAACTGCCGCGAGATGCACCAGTCATGGATGTTATGCATCCAGTTCAAATAAATCTGCCCGTAATTCTCGGGCGTGAACCGGATGTATCCCTTCTCCACCACCTCGATGGCACGCTTCGCCAGCGGCGCTATCTTGATAAACCATTGCGTCGAAAGCCGCGGCTCCACGATCGTGCCCGAGCGGTCGCACTTGCCGAGCGCAATCGTGTAATCCTTGGTGTCCACCAGAAACCCTTGCGCGCTGAGGTCCTCGACAATACGCGCGCGCGCGGCAAAGCGATCCAGTCCCGCGTAGGCGCCGGCATTCGCATTCATCCTGGCGCGCTCATCAATCACTTCGATCTGCGGCAGGTTGTGCCGCAGCCCCGCTTCGAAATCGTTGGCATCATGCGCCGGCGTCACCTTCACCGCGCCCGTGCCAAACTCAGGCTGCGCCAGTTCGTCGGTAATAATCGGAATCTCACGATTCATCAGCGGCAGCATCACGCGCTTGCCGTGCAGATGCGTGTAACGCTCGTCCGTCGGATTCACGGCGACCGCCGTGTCGCCGAGCATCGTCTCCGGTCGCGTCGTCGCCACCGTGATGAATTCCTCACTGCCCACTACCGGATATCGGATCTCATAGAGCTTGCCCGCCACGTCCTCATGCTTCACTTCGAGGTCCGAGATCGCCGTGCCGCAGTCCGAGCACCAGTTGACAATGTACTTTCCGCGATAAATCAGCCCATCTTCATACAGCCGTACGAACGCCTCTTTCACCGCGTGCGACAGGTTGTCGTCCATGGTGAAATATTCGCGTCCCCAGTCGACGGACGCGCCCAGCCGCTTCATCTGGTCGAGGATCGCGCCGCCGTACTCGCGCTTCCACTCCCAGACGCGCTCGACAAACTTCTCACGCCCCATCTCGCGCCGCTTCTTGCCTTCTTTTGCGAGTTGGCGCTCCACCATCATCTGCGTCGCAATGCCCGCATGGTCGGTGCCCGGCAGCCAGAGCGCGACATCGCCCCGCATGCGGTGCCAGCGCACGATGATGTCCATCTGCGTCTGGTTCAGCATGTGGCCCATGTGCAGGCGCCCCGTCACATTCGGCGGCGGCAACAGCAGCGTGAACACTGGACGGGAATCGCCGGGAGCCGGCGTCTCCACATGAAACAGTTTTTCCCGGACCCAATACTCGGCCCAGCGCGTTTCAATCGCGCCCGGTTCGTAAGCTTTCGGCAATTCGTGCGGCATGTTTTGAGAGCGCTCAGCAGTCAGCAATCAGCCTTCAGCCAATTAAGAAAACACCGCCGCAGACCTGAGGCAACGGATACGCGCGGGCAAGCACTGATGGCGGATTGCTGAGAGCTGGAACTTTTGATCTTACAGGCCTGAGAAAAGACGGGTCAAACGGGAAGGGGGAAGAGGGAAAGAGATGGGTCCAGAGCGCCCCTCCTCAATAAATAAAGAGTTGGATGAAAAAGGGTCAATGAGTGTAATCGCCTGATAGCATCAGTTGATTATGATTCCCCGCTGGAAACAGCCACCCCGGTCGGCGTAAAGTGTTGCCTGTGGAGAAGAACACCATCGTTATCGTACTGGCGCTGTTTGTGGCTCGATTAGCAGTTGGGCAGGATGTTGTACCTCGTTCCTCCGGAGGAATCTCTGGCTTCGTTCGGTACCCCAACGGCACGCCAAGCGCAGAAGCGACTGTATCTGCGGTCACCGAGTGCAAGGAAATGGGATTCAGCCGTGTTCAAGAAGTGAAGACTTCTACGGATGGCTCGTTCTATGTCCCACCCTTTCAGGACGTAAGTTGTAATCGGGTTCGACTAAGCGCGAAAAAAGTGGAAGACTTGTGGTTGAAAACCGGGCACGAAGTTTTTTACGGGAGCGACAACGGGACGACGCCAGTCGTTGAAGCCTCTCAGTCCGGTTCCCCAGCAACAACTGAAATTAGACTCGGAAATCGCGGTGGCTCGGTTAGCTTTCGGGTGTGGGACGTTGCTTCGCACCGTTTTATTTATGCTGAGCTGTATGTAGAACGGCTGCCCGTGCCGGGCGCAGTGTTCGGCTCCATGCAAACTGGCACCGGACGGGACGGTTCCCCTGATACTTTGTTATTGCCTGCCGGTCAGTATAAGATTTCCGTTGAGCAGTATTCGTGCCGAGAGGCGGTCTATTTTACGGACACTCCGCCTCGGGAAACTCTGATCGTGCAAGCCGGGGAGAGAATGACGGAGGATTTTTCCGTGGACGTTCGGCTCATCAAGCCAACAAAATCTTATGACAATCCACGTGGCAGACCTTGCAAACCCTAGCGCACTCCGATTCTTGGTGGTTGTCGTAACATCGCTATAACACTCATTGACCCGGCAAAAGGGCGAACAGACGGCGCAAAGTTGCGCTAACGCCTGATTTCGTGAACTAGGCACGAAACGCCCGAAGGCCGAGGAATACAATCAGTGGCGTCTGGAGGTTGCGAATGGCCCAGCGTCTCATCATCCTTCTTTGTTTCGTGTTCACTGTGTGTCTGACAGTGCTGGCTCAGAGTGAGCCTGTTCTGATATCTGCAAGCATTCCAAAGTATCCCCCATTGGCTTGCCAAGGACGGGTTGAAGGAATCGTGAAATTGAACTTCACTCTCCCGGCACACGGTGATGAACCGACGAATGTTGAAGTAGTTTCCGGTCATCCTATGTTGAATGCTGCGGCCGTCGAAAACATCAAAACTTGGCGGTTTGATAATCCATACACGGTTGATCGGAAATACGAGACGACGTTCAAATATCGGCTGTCGGGGCGGGAACTGCCGGGGGGTGCCACGAAAAGGCTTACCGTCAGTCTCGAATCCTTCCATCAAGTAGAAATCGTGACCGACGTTTACGAGCCAACAGTTAACTACTGACCGCTAGCTGTCGTAACATCTCCATTTCACTCATTGACTCGGCAAAAGGGCGAATTGCCTTTATGGAGGGTCAGACCTGCGTAGGGATTCGCGCCATCTGGGCTCCCAGCGAAGCTGTGCAGCACGCGTTCCGTTTGGGCTTGGGTCGCATAGCCGCAACTAAGTAAAGCCGCGCTGAAGACGATATTCCTAATTACATCGCGCATAACAATCATTAGTATAGCGGGTAGTCAATAAGGGTTGGTGAAATATCTTTGTTACAGAGAAGAGGTCCACACCATCCCCGCAAGCCCAATCAGGCCTAGTGTGATCGCGGCTCCTTTTCACAATCGTCCGATGTTGGGGGCTTACTAAGCGCTCTTCAAGAGAGCCGAATAACTATAAATATGGGGACGTTATGACCGCCGTTGGAGAGAAGTTATGACCAGCCGGTTGGTGTGTCCTTTTTTCTTACTATTGTGTTGGCGGCGTTACTCGGACACGCACAAACTTCCTCGCCTGAGAATCTAGCGAAAGAGGTTTGAACCCGTACGCGGGAGCTTTGCTGATAGGTAAAATTGCCGTCGTGGCCGAAGGCAACCTTGGCCACCAGGATGCTAGCCAAGACTGGGAGTTGAGGGCTGGGCTGACAGCTGAGAGCTGCCTTACTTCCCCGCCAGCTTCCGCGCAATTTCTTCCACGATCTTCGGGCGAAGATCGGCCATTACACTGTCCACAATGCTGGCAATGGTACTGGCGTCCGGCATAGACGAGGCGGGATTCGGGGTAGGTGCTGAACTCTCAGCCGCCGCTGCTGCCGCCATGGTCTTCGGAGCTTCCTCGGCCGCAGGTTCGGACGGTTTCGTCGCTTCCACAGCTTCACTGCTCGCGGGAGCGCTGGGCGCCGCGGTTCGGATCTGACGCCAGTTCGATTTTCTTGATTTCGATTTCGCCTCTTTGCCCATCGATTGCCGACCTCTGGCATCTGAACGAGAATCTCGATTTTCTTCCGACACCACAGCCGCTGCCACCGCAGCCGGCGTCCCACTGACGCTGTCCCCATTTTGCTCCGCGCCAGAACCAACCCCACTCTGACCGGCCGCCGCCGCCAAGGTCGCTGCCGCGACCGCTTCCACAGGCACTTCTTCCGCCACTTTCGCCGGGGAATCTTTCTGCGCCGCTTCGGTCATCACTGGTTCGACGTTCTCCGCTGCGATCGCGCCCTCCACCGGAGTGGTTGCGCTCGAAACCGCCGCCGTAACTTCCCCAGCCGACGTTGCTTCGACGGTCGCCTCGGAGCCATGCTCAGACAAAGAGTGCTCGGACAAAGAGTGCTCGGCCGCAGTGCGCTCGATGCCTTGCTCGGCCAAAACTTTTGCACTGGCCGCCATCTCCGCTTCTGCCAGCCTGTTCTCCACCGTTGCCGCAATCGCTGAAACGCCGGTGATCTGCTCCCCTTGTCTGTCGACGCCGGATGTTGACGCGGGCATTGTCCCGAAAGTGCGGAACATTTCCGCTTCCAGCGAAGTCGCAGCTTCCTCCGGAGTCATCGCCACCGGCTCCGCGATCCACCGTGGAGCGGCTAAGGCAAAGCGTGCCGCCTCTTCCGCCAGCAACTGGCCAGCCGCTACCAGCATCCCGCGCGACGGAATCATCGAGCCATCCGCCTGCCCGGTCGCGGGTGTCAGCAAGCGCAATGCAGCCGCCAGATCTTCGTCGCTCGGCGCCGGATCTTCCGCCTCCGTCGACTCTAGCCCGCTCGCTGCAACCGAAACCGGCTGCTCAAATTTTTCCGCCTGCGACTCTTGTGTCTGCAATGCTGCGGCTGTCGTTTCTTCGGGTTTGGATGCGAGCTCCTGCGCAACGGCTTCCACTGCCGCGCTCTCTCCAACCGCTTCGACCGGCCTCTCTTCGAGCTGTCGTTCCGGGAGCTGTGGTTCCGCGAACTGTGGTTCCGCGAGCTGTGGTTCCGCGAGCTGTTCTGCCCCTTGCTCAGACGCGCTGGCCAGCGAAGCGAACATCGGCTCGTCATTCCTATCCACGGGCGCCGGTTCCTGCGCAAGTGCGGCAGTATCGACCGCGACTGTGGCGACCGCATCCAGCACTTCAGGATGCTGAGTCTCGAAACTTTGCATTTCGGGACGTTGCGTCTCGGCCTCGTGAGTCTCGACCGCAGCCGCCTCTGCAACCAGCGCCGCCGGCTCGACGTGCTCGACCGGAATCTCAACTTCCGTCTTTCCTTCAACCGCTAACGGAGGCGCTTCGACGACTGCCGTATCGTGCTCAACGACAACTGCCCTGCTTTCAACTTCTGTGTTCTCTTCCAGCGTTGCTTCCACCGCGGCCGCAGGCACTTCCGGCTCAGTCTTTGCCGCCACAAACTCTGCCCCCGGGCCCATCTCCTCCCGCGGCGGCGCAGCATCCTCAGTTTGCGGGACGTCAAGCTTCGCGACCAATGCACTGAGCGCGTCCAGTTCTTCCGGAGTAATGTCGCGCGGAATGTCCGGAACGATCTCGGCTATCGCTTCGGGCGGCGTGGCTTTCACCGTGAACCCCGTGCTCTCAGTCTTGACCTTCCCTTTTCGGAAATCGCGGAAACTCGCTCCGGCCGCGACATCTTCCGATTCCGTTTCCGGTTCTTCCTTCTTTTTCTTCGACGCAAAACCCAGCCGATTCTTCCAGCTGCTGTCGGTCCCAGCACTACTTTCGGTTTTCCTGCCGCTTCCCTCACCGCTGAAGCGTGCCGCCTCCGATTGCTGGGGCACCATGCGGTCTTCGAGTCGTGCGATTGCAGTCAGCAACTCGCTGGCTTCAAATGGCTTGACGATGTGACCGTCGGCTTTCACCCGGCGCGCTTCATCCGGCTTGAAAGGTTCCAGCTTGCCCACCGTCAGCAGCACCGGAATATGCGCCGTCTCAGTCGCATCCTTCAGCCGCTGGCAGACTTCCAGCCCGCTGTAGCCGGGCATGTACACATCAAGGACGATCAGATCTGGTTTGATTTCCGTGATTCGCTTCAGAGCGGCGGATCCGTTGTTGACCGTGACGACGTCATACCCGGCATCAGCCAGGATCTTTCGCCCCATGTTCTGGGCTGTCACACTGTCATCGGCGAGCAGTATTTTCCGCGCCAAGCGTCATCCTTCGGCAAATAAGGAGAGATAACGCGAAACTATCTTGTCCCTCAATCTAAGTCAATGATTCCTACAGCGGTAACCGGTTACGACCGTTCCTAGCCTCTTGGGGAGAAGGGCCATTTCCAAAAAATCGTGACGTTCGTAACCTCGTGGTCGGGCCACTACGGCAATTGATTTGCTCATGCCTGGCCGCAGCGTAAACGCGATCTGACTTCACCTGCGTCCCGATCTACCTCGACCGTCCTAGAACGGGTTCAACTTCGCCAAACCCTTCTTCTTTTTCTTCTTGCTCGAAGAAATATCCGCCATCTCCTCGGTTTTCGTCGCGCTGGCAGAGGGAGCGCTCTGCAGGCCGCCACCGTTATCGAGTTGATTGCTCTGCTGGAGCGGGGGAAGCGCGTTCGGATCCGCCTCAACGTTTGGCTTCAGTTCATTCGGGTCTGGTGCGCTTGGCCTCAACTCCGCCGTCGCGGTCGTCGCGGGTTGGTCCGCGGGCGGTACCGCCGCCGAGTCTGCCGGTGCTGGCGGAGTGTCCGAACGCGGTGTTGCCTGGTTCGGCGCTATGGTTCCATTGGTTGTTACCACTCCGATTTTATCCTCACCTGCCGGTCCCAATGCCGCGGCTGCAATCTTTCCCACCACATCTCTCGGATTGGTCGGCGCCGGATCCACCATCGTCGGCTCGCCATAATGCGAGGCCAATGCCACGTCGGGATGCTTCTCGAAGTTCCCCAGCATGTTCGCGATCGTGCCCTCTTCATGCCGGCTGGCCACTTCCTTCTTGTTCTGCTCGAGCGCCGCTCGCGTTGGCCGCGGCACCGGCTGATGCAGGGCCTCCAACCGCGCCTTGGCGTCCACCGCCCGGTCCATCGCGGGATAGCGCGTAATGATCTTCCCGTAAGCCGCCGCCGCGTCCTTGGTGGCGTCATCAATCATTCTTGCCTTGATCACTTCGCCCGCGCGGGGGTTCTTCCGGACGGTATTGATCTCCGCTTCATACGATTGTCCCAGCAGATAAAGCGCCTGGTCCGCGCCGCTATATAACGGATAACGGTCCACCAGCGTTTTCAGCCGCGCAATCGCAGCCGGATACGCCAGCCGACTAAAATAGAACTTCCCAATGCCGAACTCGCGATCCGCCAGTACTTCCTGCACTTCCCGCAACCGCTGTTTCGCCTGCGGCACCAGCTTGCTGTCCGGATACTCCTGAATCAGCGCCCTGTATTCCTCTTCCGCCCGCATAGCGTGGGTGTAGTCGCGGTCCGGTTTTTCCATCTGCTCATAATGGATGTTCG
>Ga0302326_10009351_pt1 | contig 21445 bp, 22 predicted proteins | sample Palsa_T0_3_FD_202264 | JGI IMG/M metagenome (GOLD analysis project Ga0302326, IMG submission 202264) | Peat permafrost microbial communities from Stordalen Mire near Abisko, Sweden - Palsa_T0_3 | ecosystem: Environmental > Terrestrial > Soil > Palsa > Peat permafrost | place: Sweden: Abisko... | reverse complement strand
ACCGACAATCCCTGGGCGGTGGCATCCACATAGCCCTTGTTGGCCACCTGATCGCTGGTGGTGGGGGCGGGCACATTGGTGAGGGTGTAGGTGCCGCCCAGCGAGTAGTTGGCCGTGGGGGTGCCGACGTCGTTGAGGGTGGCCGCAGAGAAGCCTCCAGACCCGTTACCCTTCAGGGCCGCCGAGCCGGTAGTGGCCGGTGCGTAATCAGTGCCCGAAACAGCCCCTGAGAAGCCCCCAGAGCCATTTCCCTTGAGGATCGAGGTGGTGGCAGTGGCCGGAGCGTAGTCGGTGCCGGAGACCGCCGCTGAGAGGCTGGTGCCATTCCCCTTGAGCAGGCCGGTGACGGTGGTGCTCAGGGTGATCGCCGGGGTTGTGGTGGAGGTGGCCACAGTCCCGGCGAATCCGTTGGCCGACACGACACTGACGCTAGTGACGGTGAAGGCGACGTAGCCCGACTTGGCCCAGGTGCCCGCCGTGGTGCTGTTGGTGATCAGGGTCAGGGTCAGGCTGGTGCCGGTCGCCAGGACCTGCAGGGTGGCCCCACTGCCGTCGTTGACGGTCAGGTTGCCGGTGCTGGCGTTGGTCAGGGTGTAGTCGGTGCCGACCTGCAGCGAGGTCGCTGCCGGGAGCGCCACCGTCTGGGTGGCCGAGCCGGTGAAGTACTGGACCGGCGTAGAGGCCACCGTCAGGGTGGTGGTCGAGCCCGCTGTGGTGACCGAGGTCGCCCCGGCGATGAGGGCGTTGGCGGTCAGGTTGCCGTTGGCGTCGATGAGTGGCACCGCGCCCACCGCGCCCGCCGACGTCAGCGAGACCGCCGCCGGGGTGGCGGAGCTACCGGTGGTGTTCCCCAGCAACGAGTGCGCCGCCAGGTTGGCCATCTTGGCGGTGGTGACCGCGCCCCCGACGATCGAGGTGACGCCGGTCGCCGAGACCGTCACGTCTCCGGTCAGGGTGGTGATCGTCGGGGTCCCGGCGTTGCCCAGCAGGACCTGGCCGGTGGCCATCGAGGCGAACGAGACGTTGCCGCCCGAGGCGGTCAGTACACCTGACGCCGACTGCAAGCTAGAGGCCGCCAAAGACAGCTCTGAGAGGACCGTAGACGATAGGGAGACCGTCGACCCGGACCGGGACAGCCCCGTACCGATCTGGTAGCCCTGAGGGGCCCACTGGACCGCAGTCGTGCCCCAGGTGAAGGTGCCACCCGGGTTGTTGGGGGAGGTGGCGATGAAGGTCAGGCCACCGTTGGCGGTACCGGCCTGGACGGCGACGACAGCGCCGCCGATGAAGTAGGGGGTTGGGGGGTTGGCCGACCACTCGTAGACCCGGGTCAGCGCCAGGTTGGAGCTGTTGGTGACGACCTGGTAGATCCCGTTGCCGGGCTGGCTGGAGAATGCCGACCCGGTGCCCGTGGCGCTCGGTGCGTCCTTGACCAGGATCCGGTCACCGACCGCCGGGGAGCCCCCGTCGAGGGTATTGCCGACGATCTGGGTGACGGTCCCGCCTGCGATCGTGAACGTCTCGGTCCCGACAGTGGCGTAGTGGCAAGGCGCGGCCCAGCCCAGACCGTTGATCGCAGCCGCGACGGCGTCCTCGTTGGCCGCCGTGAAGGTCCCGCCCGAACTGAAAGTGTCGGTGACCGAAGACCACACCATGGGGGCCTCCTGTTATGCGGCCAGCGGGGAGAGGGAGAGCGTGCAGGTGTTGAGGGTCAGAGTGTCGCCGGACGACACCGACTTGGGGACCGCTAGCTGGGCAGACCAGTAGAAGGTGCCCGAGGAGGTCAGGCTCCAGACGCTGATGTCGGTGATGGTCTCGGTCGCGGTCATATTCCAGGCCGTCGGTGAGGCCGCCAGACCGATCGATCCGCCCGATGCCGAGCTGAAGGTGGCTTGCTCCCTGGTGGTGACCGCCGAGAGGTTGTTCGTCCCACTGGGGCCCGGCGAGCCCGTGTGCAGCTGCACCCAGGTCGCGGAGATCGAGAACGAGGACCCTGTGATGCAGTTCAGCAGGGCATTCGCGAGGTTGACTGTGGAGAGGCCGTCTGCCATTGCTACACCTGACTCGTTGCGCTGAGGAGAAACCACGAGTCGGCGGTGGCCGAGTACCGGAATCCGAAGAAGCCGGTCTTGCCGTCAAAGATCGTGGTTACCGGTCCGTTACCGGTGGTGAGCAGGACTCCTTCGGGCAGTGACACCTCAAGCTCGGCCTGGGCGTCGACCTCCAGCAGGAACATGGTGTGGTCCACCGGGTCGTCCGGCAGAGCCACCACGTAATTGCTGGAGGGGGTGACGGTCAGCGAGTACGACGGGTAGGTCTGGTACACCCATTCGACGGTGGTGACGTCCTTGGGGCCAGACGGTAGTGCGCCGAGATCTTGTCGCGTCAAAAGAAGTAGCCCTCCTCTGCCTATTCAGGCAAGAAGGGCCGCTCTACTACAGGGGTTACTCCCCGGAGAGTAGTTTCACGATCGCCAGACTGATGGTCTTCTGGTCGGTCAGCTGGCTCATGATGATCATCAGGACGACGAGGATCGCCACAGCCACTCCGAGTAGGAGTGCGAGCAGGGCGACCACCGCTACCAACATGCGACTACGACGGGAATCGGACCCGCCTTTGCCACCTCGACAGGGTGGTGCCTCACCAGTCGGCCTCGTAGCCTGGACGACCCCGGGGCGGGCTATAGTCTGTGTCAATCAGGTATAGATGGTCACCCCGGGGCTGGTTGCGGGAGTGGGATTCGAACCCACGACAGGCACGGCTTATGAGGCCGCCGAGCTACCAGACTGCTCTACCCCGCAATAAAAATCCTACCAGTCCCGGAGGACGGTAGGAAGCTAGTGATGGAAGAGGCCGTGAGAGTACCGGCCCCTTCGTGATGATCCGTTCGCTGGATTATTAAATTCCCAGCTTCTCCACCCGGTCGCCCGAGGTCGATCACCATGCCTGGTTGCTTGCGTCCAACCACTCGTCATGCTGAGCACTACTCCACCGGTTTCCCGAAACACTAGGGTGGCCGCCCCAATGATGCAGTACCGCCGTATGAACTGATCTCGGCTTGCGGCTCTGACCAGCCCCCGTTGCCCGTAGGCCGGGGGGTTAAGGCACTTTCGTGTCCCAGCAGGGAAAGACTCTTGCTTGTTATCTGTAGTGGGATTCGGACCCACGACCTTGTGATTAATAGTCACTTGTTCTGCCAACTGAACTATACAGGTGACGAGAGATGTGCTTCCCCATGAAGTTCCGCCAACTTTTGGCCGACAGAATGCTTCACACCTCTGGCGCTTCAGGACCGCTAATCCTGTTTCGCGCTCTACTCTGACGTCCCCGAGTCGCCACCCGGATCGTGTCGCTTTCGTGGGACCCGCCCTTGCCCGCTAAGGCTCGGACTAAGTCCCTCGCTACCCACAAAGTGCTCGCCTTCAGTGATGGTAGTCGGTACGTACCGCTCCCGGGTTTCGGCTTGCTGGGCCTAGTCCCCACACACCTGCGCTCGCACCTTGGCAGCCCCCCTTTTGGGCGGACTGCTTAAGGTTCGGCGTGCATGAATTGCCCGAGTTGGGTGGCGGGTTGTCGTCCCCACCTTTCATCTTCTCTCGAAGACTTATCCGTCATGCCGGTCTGATCGAAGGTACAGGACTCTCTACGGGGTCGTCAACCCCTCGTGAGTGTCCCAGTGGTCGTCCCAGGTGGTGAAGTCATTGGGCCAGTCGTCCATGGGCGAGTAGCCGCATTCGTCGCACACCAACCTGTCGGTGCTCGGGCCGGTCGGGTGACATGCGCGGGGGTGATCAATCACGACATCGGATCGATCGACGGCAGGCTCTTGCGGTTGAGACGCTTGGTCTCCTGCAGTACACCCGAGGGCATCCCGTGCTCGAACACCTCCAGCACCTCCCAGTCCTCCTTGGACGGGAGCAGCTCGACGGTGGCACCCTTCTTGGCACCCCGAGCCTCGATCCAGGCCGTGAGCCGCTTGGTGCCCTGCCGGAGCACACACTGGTACATCTGAGTCTTGTCGTCAGCCATTTACTGAAGATACCACTGGCCCTTGCGGTAGACCTCGGTCTGGATGTTGCGCCGACCCAGGGCCATCTCCACCCGGTTGATGTCGACGGCGGCCAGCGTGTCCTGGCCCTGTTGCCGTCGTAGTCAACCCTGGAAGGCCGGGGTCTTCACCATCCGCAGGAAGGCCGCCCGCTTGTTCTGCAGCTGGCTCCGCTCCTCCTGGGACTCGCCTACCGCACCGGAAGCCCGGTGGACGATACGGCAGGCAGTGTCGCGCTTGTTGCGGTTCTGGCCGCCCTTGCCGGAGCCGCGCTTGGTCTGGACGTCGCAGTCCTTGAGGGTGACTGACAGGATCTTCTCTTTCATGGTGTGCTCCTGGTGTATGATGTTGGTGTTTCGTCAGACCGACCGGTTTCCTGCCTCCGGTTCAAGGGCAGGTGGTGGACCGGTAACTCCCGCTTCTGGGAGCTATACCCCCGGGGAACCCCAGCCTCAAGCGACGGGGGCTGGGTTTCTTCGTCTGGTAGCTCCGGTCAGACTCGAACTGACACTGGACGCGGTCTGAGCGCGTTGCCTCTGCGTTGGGCTACGGAGCCTTGGGGTGCCTGCCCGGTTACGATCCGGGGTAGCCCGGGTCACAGCCGGGCAGTCTGCCATTGAAATACAGGCACCGTGTCGGCCCAGAGACTCGAACTCTGCATCCCCGAAGAGGAGGGCTTTACAGGCCCCCTGCGACACCCGTCGCTGACCGACTTGTGTCTGAAGCGGAGAGTAAAGGTGCCGACCCCTCGGGATGATTACCGTATGCCGGTTTTCTAAACCGGGTGCCTCGCCGGAGGCATACTCTCCCTGCGGAGAGCCGGTGGATTGAACACCATGCCGGTCAGACACACTGCGGTTAGCAACCGAGCCTCGACACCAGTCGAGCTGACTCTCCCGAATTCAGGGAAGTCGACTGGATGACGAGCGATAATAATGGTCTAGCAGCTCGCGGCGCTGAACGATCATGAACGCAGGGACGAATGGCAGACACAAGGTCATGATCCACTCCCAAAGATCGCAGGTGCAAGACGTACTGACGTCGATCTGGTGGACCTGGGGGTCCGGTAGATCGTCAGACATGAGCGTGACTCGGTAGGTACGGTCGCGCAGCCCGGTGTGGGTGTGCATGGCCGGATCCTCTCCTAGTCATGTCTGACTCAAGTAGAGCACAAACACCCAGGACGGCACAACCCCTTTGACACCAAAGGGCCCCCGCCTCGTGAGCAGGGGCCCTTCCCGGCGGCCCGGGCCCGACCGTCGTCGGGGGTTGCGTGGAGACCAATGGCAGCAAGGCGGTGATGTCCGCTGTGATCTGCAACGGAGCCCTACCCGCTTATGTAATCGGTCATCGGCCACGCCCGTCTATGGCATACACGGGCCCGCCGAGGTATGCCAGCTCGGTTGGCACCTCTACGCACTTCCGTCGATAGCAACGCAGCGTAGTCAGCGGCCCTAGTCTATGAAGTTGTTGGCTGTTGAGGGCCTCGGCTTACGATCCGGGTACCAGGTTGCCACCCTCGGGGAGTTGACACCCCAACAAAACACCCAGCCAGCTTTTCCATTCCCCTACCCTCCCCGGATTGTGGCCACGCCCCGGTTACTCTTGAGTACTAAGTCCAGCTGTTCTCCTGCTTCACTCGCGGCGGATTTCGCCCTCCGTGCCACCTCTCGGTGACTCCCCCACTTAAGGGGCTCGTCCTTCGTTCAGGGATCGCTCGCATCATCTGTGTGAGTACGAGACGTGGTCGTTAACCGTCAGGGACGCTTCTGGGGTACTTGCACGGTACCTCGCAGGTCTGGGTGCTCTGTTGAGTTGTCAATTTGTCGAACACTGAGTATAACCAAGGACGGGCCGGATCTATTCCCGGCCCGCCCAAGGTATTTTCTAGCTGGCGTTCGCCGTCCCGAAGAGCCCCGCGTGAATCTCGGCCTGGCTCATCTCGGTAACGTTGGGCACCGAGAAGGGACTGTGGCCGTTGGGTGCGGCCAGCGCCCCCAGGTCGGGCTCAGTGCCGTGTACGGTCGTCACCTGCACGGGCTTGGGCAGATCGCCCAGTGTCCGGGGGAGATTGGTGCGGGTGTAGTCCTTGACCACCTGGATGGTCTCACCCTTGACCCACCGGTTGTAGGTGTGGATGAACGCCGCGAACTCCAGCAGCAGCCCCGCGTGAGGGTCGCCACCGACGGTGACGGCCAGGGGGTTGTTGATGATGCGCTTACGCATGGCTGTAGCCGCCGCCAGCGTGTGTTCGTCCAGGGCCAGCCCGGTAGCGACCGCCTTGATGAACTTGGCCCACAGAGCCACTGAGGCCCCGTTGTCGATCATGAAGATGGTCAGCGCGCCCAGGGCACCGGGTGCGATCGATCGGCCATTCTTCTTGACTTTGGACTGGGCCCGAGGAGCCTCGACCGACATCGCTCGCGCCCACGTTGCGATGTGGACGAACCGGTCCAGGTTCTCCTTGGCGTAGTTCGCGATCTGCTCGGCGGAATAGAACCGTCCGCCCTGGATCGAGGACTGCATCAAGGTGTTGGCCATCGAGACGACGACGCTCTTGTAGGGAGGGTTGATCCCCTGCAGCGCCAGGATGTCCATGGGCCGACGACGCACACCCTGATCGAGCGAGTCGGCGGCAGATTCGGGAACACCCTCGACCACCAAGATCAGAATGTTCTCGACGCCGGAGTTGACGATCGCCTGTCCACGATTCTGGCCGTCGAGCATGCGACCTGACGCGGAGAACACGAAGGTGTTGCCGTTGAAGTCCCACTCACCGTTGGAAATGTCGTTGGTCATGCGGGCGATCTCAGTGCGCTTCTTACCTCGGTTGAGTGTGTTGCGTTCGAGCATGGCCTCCAGGATGGTGGCGCTGGCATCGATCACCGAGATTCGGTGAATCATGTCCAGCACAGGGTTGATGAACTCCATCTGTTCAATCAGTCGGTCGGAAGGAAAGTCGAACCACACAGGTTCAGTGGACATAGAGCAGGTTTCCTATCTGTAGGGTCGGATACCAGGGATGGCACCCATACAAGTCAACATAGCACAGCGGGAGTCTATTCCCAGTCCAATCTAAGTCAACACCCCGACCAAAGGAAAAGCCCCGGGAGATTTTCTCATCCCGAGGCTTCCCCTTGACCCGTCCCCTACAGACGATCCGTAGGGAACACTACCATCAGACGGTCGTCAGCAGACGCCAGGCGTCGGCCTTGATGTCGGTCTGGGTGTCAACGGCCATGTTGAGAATCGACCGGGTGGCCCGCAGGACGCCCAGTTCCGCCTCGCTCTTGCCGCTGCCGCCGCGCAGGCCGGTCACTTCGTGGTCGGCGAACTGGGTGACCGCGTTGTAGGCGGCAAACCGGGTGCCCTCGATCGCGGTGCCCTTGATGCTCGGCGACTCGATGAACAGCTTCACGATGTGGTTCATCGTGTCGGTCCGCTTCACGAAAGCCGACTGGTGGTGAGTGCTCTCCTTGGTGTCGTTGACACGGGTCAGGTCGGCAGCGAAGCCCTTCATTTCGTCCACCGACATGGCGACACCTTGCAGCTTCGTCCGGACGATTTCCTCGAATGCGACCGAGTAGTTCACCGACAGCTTCAGGGCGTTGCGGGCCTCAGCCGCGTTGGCCCTCCAGCCGCTGGTGTGGCGGATGGAGAACTTCGAGATGGCACCCGCGATCGCGGCGCGGGCGGTGTTGGCGCACACCACCCGGACCGTGGAGATCAGACCGATGAGGGACGAGGAGCCGTCGAAGCTGGGGAGCAGCGTCAGGTAGTACTCGGTCACGTCGAGCTGACCGTCCTTGCCCTCCAGGACCATCGTCTGCGGGAGCTTGATCGAGATGAAGCCCTTCCGGTAGTTGTTGAGCGAGCCCAGGCTGGTGATCAGGGCCTCCTCTTCGGTCTCCAAGATGGCGTCACCGAACTCGGCGACATCCTCCCACTGGATGGGGGTGTAGCGGTCGCCGACGACACCGATCGTCTTGACGGTGTTGGTGACCGGGTCGGTGAAGATCGTCGCGTACTGCTCGGGCACACCGATGGCGTGCTTGCTACCCAGGGCAACGGCAGCCTCGTCCTGACGCAGGTCGGCCCACAGCGGGACCTTGCGGACGTCCCAACCGTGGAGGTTGGCGAACTGCAGTGCCTCGAACGACTGCATCTTGCGACCGACGACCGCTCCGAGCCGGTGCCAGGCCGGGATCTCGAAGGCGGCGTGGGATACCTGACGACCGTCGGCGGTCAGGGTGGTGGTGATTTCGTGGGACATGGGGCTCCTTGTGGAGGTGGGGTGTTGTGCTCTGTACCCGGTTCAACCAACACCCTAGCCCAGTTATTCCCGCAGTGGGCAAAAGAAAACCCCAGGGGTCTCCTGGGGCTCTCTGTCGTGGCTTGCTACTCGGTGGTGGTCAGATGAATCCTGGGGAGTTGGAACTCCGGCGGCAGCACCGGCATCTCCTCCTCGTCGTCCTTCGTGAGCCAGCTGGTGAGGAAGGCCGCCCCGATCAGGGTGACACCGGTCAGGCCGACGACCGCGTCCGGGATGTGCAGTCCGATCTTGAGCAGCATCATCACCGCCAACGAGCCGATCGCCCACATCGCGCCGTGCTCCAGGTAGATGAAGTTCTTCAGCGTGCCCTTGCGGACGAGCCAGACGGTCATGTCCCGGACCCACGGGGCCCCGATGAAGCCCAGCCCCAGCATGATGATGATCGGGTCGGCGGTAATGGCGAACGCGCCCAGCACCCCGTCGAAGCTGAACGAGCTGTCCAGCGTCTCCAGGTAGCAGAAGGTCATGAACGACGCCAAACCTCCGGCGAGCACGACCTTGCCCCCGGGGTTGAACCGGTCACCCAACCAGCCGATCAGCCGGTTGCTCAGCGCGCCCAGGACACCGCCGACGGTCACGAGGACCTTCTGGCCGGGAGACACGAACTCGGCCACCACGAAGCCCAGCAGACCGAACGCGACCGCGCAGTGGATCAACTCGAACCGGTTGTAGGACCCCAGTTTCGCCAGCGGGCGCTCCAGCCAGCCCAGCCAGTGTTCTTCGCGCTCGTCGTCCAGAGCGAAGTCCAGGAAGATGAACGCCAGGAACATCCCGGCGAACCCGGCAATCAGCGGGTAGGCGGCGTCGAGGTGCTGGGCGTAGGTCATCGACCCGTCGGTCGGGGGATTGAACGCTAGGTGCAGGGCCGCGACGGGGTTGAGTCCGGCGGTGATCCACACGACGAAGATGGGCAGCAGGAATCGCATGCCGACGGCGGCCACCAGCACGCCGACGGTCAGGAAGATCCGCTGCCAGAACTCGTTCAGCTTCTCCAGGACGACAGCATTGACGACGGCATTGTCGAAGGACAGCGAGACCTCCATGACGCCCAGGATGGCGCACAGGAGCAGCGCGGTACCACCAGCGGCCAGGCTGCCATTGCGCAACCAGCCGTAGACGAATGAGGCAATCAGCGCCGCCACCGTGGTGGCGATCGAGATGCTAAAGATTTTCAGCAAGGTAGGTTCCTTTCTGTAGGGAAGAATGCGCCGGGCCCCGGCGGACCAGGACCCGGCGCACCAGAGCGATCAGTCGACCGCGTGCATTCCGAAGTCTTCGACAATGCCCGCCAGACCGGAGGCGTAACCCTGCTCGATCTTCTTGAACTTCCAGCCACCGTCTTTGCGGTAGATGTCGGCCAGCACCATCGCGGTCTCGCTGGCGTAGTCCTCGTCCAGCTCGGAGCTGAGCAGCTTGTCGCCGGTCACCCCGTCGTTCACCGTAATCGAGCAGTGCGCGATCTGGCCGAAGTTCTGCTTGCGCTCGTCGGCCTTGTCGATCGAGACCAGGAAGTAGACGTGCTCGCAGGCAGGATCCAGGTTCGCCAGATCGACCGTGATCATCTCGCCGCCGCCCTCGATACCTGCACCGCCGTCGACATGGCTGCCGTCGCCGGTACGGTCGTCACCCGAGTGGACGACAGCCTGATCCGCCGAGGTGGCGTTGGAGTAGGCGTAGATGAAGTTCTTCGGGTTGTTGTTCAGCAGCTTGTGGAAGCTGCCAGCGCTCGACTCGCTGCCGGTCAGGATGGCCACAGCATCCGGGTCGAAGTCCTCACCGGTCGTGGTGCGGACACCCCAGCGCAGCGTGACTTCCACCTTGGTCAGTGGCTTGTCCTTGCTCAGCGACACCAGAGGGACGTTCTCGCCCTTCTTGAGGTGGATAGCTACTGGTGCAGTCATTTCTTGGTAGATCCCTTCTGTAGGTGGATGGAGCGTATCGATCCAACACCGTGATGCTACACGGTGCTTTCCCGCCTATCATGAGGGAATGGGCAGTCTTTTTGTGGTGTTGCTCCAACGATGATGAGCAGCTGGTTCAATCACCCCCCTGCGCCGCCGGTAGATACCGCCGGGCTGGCGAACACCTTCATGGCGCTCGACGCCAGGCTGTCTCGGGTGCAGGCCGAGGTAGAGGACTACCGGACGTTCGCCGATAGAAATCTCGACGGGGTCTGGAGCACCATCCGCTCCCAGTGCGATGAGGCGATCATGGCATACATGGCCCTAGTGTCTCCTACCGAGGCATCGGTGCAGAACTGTGCGGTGACACTCCAGGCCGCGATCGTGGCCCTTGAAGGCTTTGAGGACGGCAACAGCCGAGCCCTAAGCCTTGGGATCAAAGAGAAGGCCCGGCAGGCCGCCGAGGCCGAGAAAGTCCGCCAGGAGGCCGTACAGGCCCAAGAAGAGGCCGACAGGCTGGCCGCCGAACTGCCCTGGAGGGCACAGCGGGCGCTGGCGGACGTAGAAGACCGCATCGAGGCCGCACAGGGCCGTCTGGGTGTAGTTGCGCCGTCCATCTCGACGCTGTTGCGGGAATTCTCGACGGGGTGCTCGAAAGATCTGCTCGATAACGAGCGCAAGGCTCAGGAATTCATCTGGCGAGCCGGAGACAAGCTGGCCGAGGCGCGCATCAGCTCTAACCCAGAGAAGCAGCTGGAGTGCGCCCGACTGATCCGGATCGATCTCGGCGAGGCCAGGGAGCTGATAGAGGCGGTCCCGGCCCGTCGGGCGCTGATGTGCCAGGTCAAGGCTGACCCCCAGGCCCCAGCGGCCAAAGTAAAGTTCAAGATCCACGACGCCTGGATGTACGCCGAGCGGCACGGCAAGCTCGCCGAGTACAGCGTGGCCCTGAACAACAGCAAGCGCCGGGTCGAGGAGATCGAGGCCGGGCTGACCGGCGCGCACCCCGACTACTGGGCATACCAAAACGGCCTGGACAAAGTCGGTGACTTCGTCCAGACCGTCGTGGCCAGGATGCGCGGTTAGACCGTCGCCTTGGTGTTGAGCATGCCTGCGTTGCGGGCCAGGTCGTAGTAGCCCGGGAACTCGTTCAGCAGCCCCTTGAGCATCTGCTCCTGGTTGGACGCCTCGCGGGTGTCGAAGAACCCGGCGCTGTCGATGAACGTCCCGTCCAGCTCGTTCAGCTCGTTGAGGAAGTCGAACGTCACGCGGTCGTTGTCGGTCACACCCAGGAACTGCACGAAGATAGGCAGCTGACTCATCTCGCGGAGCCGCTGGTAGATCTTCTCCTCGGTGCCCCCGTTGGGCTCGCCGTCGGTGATGACGATCGCGAACGTCGGGTACTCGGCGGTCGCCTTGACCGACTGCTCGTTGGACCGGCTGAACAGTCCGCCGCCCAGCTTGGTCTTCCCGAATCCGGCCTGAGTGATGATCCACCCGAGGGCGTCGTAGTAATTGGTGCCGCCGCCGCGTGGCCGCCGGGGGATGAGCCGGTTGTAGTTGCTCAGGTTGAGATCGCCCAGGTCGTGAACGTCGCTGGCGAACAGTGACGCAGGCACCTCGCCGTCGTCATCGAAGACCAGTCCGGCGGTGAACGCCAGGTCGGTCTTCTTCTGGATCAGGCCGCCCGCGTAGAGGTTCTCCGTCGAGGTGCTGTCATCGATCGTGAGGACGACGGCGGCCTTGTTGGCCTCGGGATCGAAATTGGCCTTCTTGAGGTGGACGTGGACCGCCTCGAACGTTTCCACCAGGTCAGGAGCGTGCTCCTTCACCAGGCTGACGTTTACACCCATGTTGTGTTTCCTTTCAGTTTGCTTCAGTGATGTGAATCTCCTGGAATGCTACATGAGGTTCGTCAGGCCGGTCTCCTTCCTGGGAGGCATCGATCTGGGCGAGTCTGCGTAACGCCTCGGGTCCGAGAGTCATTCCCAGCTCATACAATCTCTCCTCCGGCGATCAGGGTGTCCAGGTCCTTGATCAGAGCCGTACGGTGGCGACCCTGCTTGAACAAGTGCTGAGCTTCCTGTGATGTCAACCCCATCAGGTCTTGAGCCCGGTCCTGGATGAAGTGCTGCTCCCCGTCCTTGTCGATGACGTATTCGACATCGAACGCCCCGTGGAATGCCGTAGTTCTAGCGTTGATCCACGCCTTGTCTCCTGAGAGCAGGCAGGCATGTCCGGCTACGCAGGCGTTGGTGGCGCACGAGACAGAGATCCCCCCTTTGCCCTCGCCCGTGGCCCTGGCCAGCTTCTCCCGAACGCTCGAAGCCGTCACTGTCATCCAGGTGGCCTGCTTGTGTTTGTCTGGCTTCTCCGCCAGGAGCTTGCGCACCTTCTTCAGCAACTTCTTATCTCTCATTCCTGTCCTTCCTCGAATCCCTTGGCAATCCATCCCTCGATGGTGTTGTAGTCGGCTTTCTCCTGCCGGATAGTACCGTCCCGGAGCAGGAAGGTGCCGTTCTTCTCCGCCAGGCTCAGATCGGCCCAGTTGATCCCGATCCCGTGCAGCATGTCGTGCATATCCGGGACCTTCTTGCCGTGCAGTTCCTTGTGGCTGAAGTGGGCCTGAGCCAGCATCGAGACGCTGTTGCGCTCCCAATCCCGCTGACGCCAGATGAAGACGTTAGGGACGTCCTCAGCGGGCACGGTGAAGGCCCTGGCGTCGAAGGTGGCCACCCCGAACTTGGCGGAGAACATCCGGGCGAACCAGGCGGTGAAGGTGCTGGCGGCCAGGCTGACCACTTTGTTGACCTCGTAGTCGAACCAGCCTTGGGTGGTCAACCGATCGTAGTCGGTGAGCAGGAATGTCACCTCATCAGACTGGTGGTAGGCCAGCTTGAAGCCCATCATGTCCTTGGCGGTCTTCTCCATGGCGTAGACCATGGCCTCCATCAGGTAGTGGTCGAACGGCTTGTCGAAGCCTCTGGTGAAGGTGTGGAACGCTCGCCCGTCGACCCGGATGATCAGCGGCTGCCGGGGCGGGTAGTGGAACTGACCGGCGCGCTCGTAGCGCTTGATCCGGTCGCCCAGAGAGTCGGGCATCAGGGTCTCCTCACGGGGCCACAGCGAGACAGATGGAACTTCCCGCACCCCGGCTTGCACTCGTAAACCTTCGCGGGCGTGTAGAGCGACCCGTTGGGTGTGTGCATCTGCAAGATCGAGGCCTCAGCCTCTTCGAAGGTGTCCCACGCCGCCTTCTTGGGGTGCGGGCACCTGCCGGGTTTTCTCCGGCGCTCCGGGGGTCTGTTGTGTCTGGGCATGATCCCCACAACATACCGGAGTGGGGGTCTATTCCCGTCCCTCGGCGATGAACACCAGACAGGCCATCCGGGCGAACGTCGCGACCCAGCCGTCGGCGTTCTCGGACAGGTAGGTCAGGGCAGCCAGTGGGGTGGGCGCACCGTTGGTGGCTTCTTCCAGCTCTTCCCACGCGACCTTAGCGTCCATGATGACCCCCTCACACATTGCTGGCACGACAGGCTTCAAACCTGTATCTTCCGGATTAACAGTCCAGCGCTTTGTCAGTTAAGCTACGTGCCAATGACAGAGACTAGTTGCTATTTCGGTGCGCGTCCTCTTCCAAGGCGCGCTCGATGACCTCTTCGGGCGACGTGGGGATGTCGCCGAGCACCGGCTTGAAGTCTGGGAACGGCACGTCAGGGTGGGGCTTGTCGTCCCACCAGCGCGGCCACTTATAGCTGCCCACTGCCGCCTCCCCAGTTCATCGTCGTGGCCTTGGGGCCGTAGTGCTCGCCAAGGTGACCTCGTCCCGGCGGCACGTACTCCCGGGGCGGCGGTTTCGTTCCAGTGTATCCCTTGACGTCCTTACCGACAAAGGAATTTGCTTTCATGAAGTCTTCGGTCTGACCACTATAACGCTGGGAGGCCGGAATATATTCCTGACCTGCGCCCAGGAAGTTGCTGTAGGGCTTCTTGGTCCCCTGGCCGTGCCGGACTGGCACCGAGGTGAAGTTCTTCGGCATCGTGTGGTGAGGGTCGGAACGGGCCCAGGCCTCACCGTGCGGGGTCAGTTCGTCGGAGTGGTGGATCGGGCTCTCCCCATCGTGGTAGATCTCGGGGTTCGATCGGGCGTGGTGCAGCATCGCGTTGGCAACTCCCCGACCCTGGAAGTCTGGGTGGGTGTTGACCGAAGCGATTGTTCCACCAGGGGTCCACATCAGGTGGCCGATCGGCCTGCCGTCGGCGGCGTGCCGGGCCATGACCCCGTCGGTGGCGAGGTTGCCGACCGGCTCCATCGTCATCGGGGGACGAGCCCCCTGGCTGCCGTGATCCTTAGGGGTGATCAGTCTGGAGTAGGTGTTCCAGTCCTTGTTCTTCATGTCGGCCAGCTCGTCGTGGGCGGCGTCTTCGTATGCTCCGCCATCGCCGATCGCGTCCTGCCGGGCCTGCGCCTCAACCTCGGGGTCGTCGGGGATCTCGTTGCTGTCGTCGCGGAGCCAGTCGGCCTCTTCGGCGGTCGGGGTGTACTCGTCGTCGTCGTGGTACTGGTTCCAGGCGTCATCCTCCTCGTCGGCCCGGGACCGGAAGTCGGCGATGTACCAGCGGGAGGCGGTGATGTCCAGCATCTTGGCCCGGTCCTGATCCCTGGGACGAGCGTGCTTGTCGAAGCCGTGGGCGGTGAACCAGCGGGAGGCCTGGCGATTGGGTCCGACACTTTTCACCTTCAGCCGGTGATACTGCTCTGGAGGGATGCGAATCTCGTTGGCGTTGGCGTAGGGCTTCGATCCCCACTCGTCGGCCAAGTCATCGGGGACGTCCACTTCAGCTCGATAGGGGCGACGGCCAATCACCGGCTCGGTGTTCCACCAGTCAGGATTGCGAGAAAGGAAGAGGCCACCGTTCGCGTCACCCTCCGGCTTGAAGTCGGGATTGTCAGTGATGTGGTAGTACGTCGGCATGGCCTGCTTGTCGAAGCCGTGGGCGTGACGCCACTGCTCGTAGCGCTCCTGCTCGGTGAACCCCATCACGCCTCCTCACCATTTAGGGGCCTCGACCTTGGCTTCCTCCAGGATCGCAGTCCGCCGATCAGAGCGAACAGGATGGCCGTCATAGTCCCGTACCAGCGCAGGGCAAACAAGGAGTTGGTGTACTGGGCGATGATGACGATGCACTCGGTGGCGATACCGGTGACAGCACACGCCATGAACCAGTAGAGCGGCTCCTTGTGTTCGGCAGTTTTGCACAGCGTCCGCAGCAACTGCAGCAAGAAGAACAGGCACCAGATTTGGACGACTGCGTAGGTGCCCCACATGCCCCACAGCGCGCCGTCCGGCAGGTCCATGATGGGACCCGGCCAGGTGGGTTGCCGGGCGACCTTGGTCGACGCCAGCGCCCACAGCATGACCAGGGCGGCCACGATGGAGGGGCGGCTGACCTGTCGCATCTCCCACCGGGCTTGCTCGTCGGTGATCTGGGGAGAGATCAGCGCGGTGAACTTGACCAGGTAGTTGACCGCGATCATCAGGGTCAGCAACGACAGATAGTCGTTGAGGTACCAGACCCCGGTCAGGGCGTGAAGCCACGTCCCCAGATAGTGTTCCTGGGCCGGGAAGATCAGGACGACGCCCATGGGCATCAGTATGATCGCGCTGGTGATCGCCCGGGCCTCAGGGTGCCCCCACAAGATCCGACGCTGCCAGACGCAGGCGACCCCCAGGGTAACAATGATGAGCACGGCGGCGGTAAGCATGACACCACCTCCTCACCCTTTACACGCTCCTGCACATGGGTTCAATGACCAGGTGGTGACCGTAGTCATAGTGGAAGACCAGGACGTGGCAATCAAAGTAGGGCTGTCCTTTGAGCACGTCCCTTGTGTCACTGTGACAAAGTACGGGTGCAAGTGACAGCAGGACGATGGCGATCAGGGACCTCACACATATTTGGGCAAAAAGAAGCCCCCGACTTGTGATCGGGGGCCCCTTCTTACGAGTCTGAGCTGGATTCTCAGCTCTTTCTCAGGATGACGATGCCGCGCGGATTGAGCACGGCCATCCCCACCAGCTCGTCCATTACCCAACCCTTGTGGAACTGCTCCACCAGGTTGTTCTCTTCCACATCCAGGCTGTACATAACCGGGAAGACGCCCAGGAATGAGGGGTCAGGAGTCAGGTAAGTCGTTCCCGGAGGGATGATGATCGACTTACCAATCTGGAATTCACCGAACTGGACGATGCGCTCGCCAGCCACAACGGAGTCCTTGAACGCCCAGCCGGTGGTGTTGATGTCCCACCGGTAGAAGTCGCGGTACTCCTGCGGGTTGCACAGCAGACGCGAGCTGTCCAGCAGACGCTGGTCAGTGAACGTCACTGCGGTGTACAGGTCATCCGGGGACAGGTAGGTCCCGGCGACCTGGATCTCGTTCGGAAGAGCACCGGAGCCTGGCACCGACGTCGGGTCGACGTTGCGGTACTCGGCAGCCGAGACCTCCAGCAGGGTAACCAGTCGTGCGTCTTCCTGACGCATGATGGCCTGCTTGGTCATGTCCTGCGTGTACTCCACGATGTTGCTGCGGAGGTAATACAGGTCTTCCTTCTTGATCTTCGGGTAGGAAGCGATACGGAACAGCAGAATCTCGATACGCTTGCCCTCGAAGGGGGTGATCTTAATTTCACCCTCATCGCCGTGCAGCAAATACGCCTGTCCGAGGTCGTCCAGGATGTCGTACTGGATCGGCACACCTGGGGTCAGGGTGTCTTCCAGCAGGACGTTACGCAGGATGCCCTGGTAGCGCAGCTGCAGCTGGATCGGTCCGATCATGGACTGACCCAGGCGGATCATCCCGGCCTGGCGGTCGCCGAGGATGTTGGCCAGCTTGATCTGCTTGTCGCGAGCGGAGAGCTTGCGCCCACCCATCTTGCGCATAACAGACTGCATGTCCGCGACGTACTCGTCACTCTTCTTGGCGAACCGTCCGAAGCCGGAAGCGGTAGCAACTGGTGTAGACATTGTTACTCTCCTTCCTTAGCTTCCACCGACGCTGACAGAGGCAGCGAAGTTGAACGGGTTGAGGCGGACAAGGATGACGTCGGTCGACTCCACGTCGATCAGCTCGGCAACCGCGTTGCGGTTGTTCGCGCCGGTCGGGGTGAGCAGGCCTACATCGTTGGCCGTGAGCAGGGTCTTACCACCGTCGGTGGGGTTGAGCCCGCTCCAGTTGGCGTTCAGGTCGAATGCCGGTGCGAGGATCTCGAACACGGCGTCCGGGCCACCAGTCCACGCGGTGAACAGGTTGGTTCCGGTCGCAGTTACCTCGTCAATTCCCAACGTGGGAGCAACGAAGAGGGCCGCGAGACCGAACGGTACGGCGTTGGCGCTGGGCAGCACTGCGGTCGGACTAGAAGTCGTTCCGGCAGATCCCGTGGTGAACGGGGTGAAGATCTCGGCAGTCAGACGGGACACAACGGAGCCCGGGAGAATGTCGAAGGTGCGCGCCCAGTTGGGGTCCAGGAATCCGCCGTAGGTGGTTGCCTGGTGCTGCGCGTAAATCGGGCGCAGGGTCCGCTTTTGTGCGGGGTTGGCTACTGTGGGCCTAAACATTTCTTTCTCGCCTCCTTTCGAAGGTGTCTATTTCCTTGCGTCACATAAAGAGGACGAAGGAGTCGGTTTCGGGATTGGCAGCGGCATCCTTGCGAATCGCACTCGCACCAGCGGTGCGGCGACTTCCGAGTCCACTCGGGATGACGTTGGTCCCGCGAGAACCCACAGCGGCGACCTTGTTGCGTGCGGTACGTGTCTTCCGGTCTGCCAGTACCGCTTCCAGCAGTCGGATTTCGCGCCGGACATAAGGCTGGCGCAGAGTCTCGAACATCGAGGCGAGACGCCACCGATCCTCGGGACTGTAGGTGTTGGGCATCGCGGCCACGTAGGCTTCTGCACAGCGCATCGCCTCGGTACCACTGGCCAACTTGACGCTGGACTCCTTGCCCTTGTCCGGGGCCCAGGTTCCAGCATTGCCGTCCACGACATCCAACTCGGGGTCAGCAATTTGGTCACCGGCATTGTGCGCGAAGTCGCCTAGATCGAACTGGCTGGCCTGCGCCTCTGCGTCGGTTACATTCTTGACGGGAGCCTCGACATCGATACGGCCCTGGGGAGCTGCTACAGAGAGCGACTCGTCCTCGGCGTAACGATTCATGGTTGCCGTCCTTCCTTCAATCTTTCGTGCTTCCCGCAGGACGTATTCCAGGGTCGGGAAGAGACTGTTGAGGGCTGCGGTGCGCTGGTTGCCGTACTGGTTGCAGTAGCTGGCCGCCGCCCGCGAGATGTAGTTGGCGTTGCCGTGCTCGCGTGAGTTGCGCCCGGTGACCTTCTTGAGCCATGCATCGAACTGGCGGAAGGCGTGGACCGAAGCGTCCTTGGGCTGGGTCTCGACATTGTCCAGGGCCAGCGACTCGAAGTCGCCGCTCTTGACGTCGGCGTCGGTGCCACTCAGCTCCGGGTTCACCTTGTCGGGGTCGGTCAGTTCCTCGGCGAAGAAGTAGCGGCTGCCCTTCTTGACCATCGGGACACCGGCCTCCTTGTAGAAGGTGACCGCGTTGAAGCGCTTGTTGTCGGCGGTGAAGGCGCGGACCATTTCCTGGGCCACAGCCTTGCGCTGCTGGATCGGCATGCTGGCCACGGTGTCGGCCAGACGCTGGTAGTGCGCCGGGTCGAACTGGGACCGGCGGGCCACCAGGTTGCCCTTGCTGTTGGAGATCTGGCCGTCGCCCGGAGTGGGGGCTTCTACTGCCTCGGCACCGGGCACCTGGGAGATGAAGATGTCTTCGTCCCTGCCCTGGGAGTCGTCCACGCCGTAGGGTCCGCCGTCGGTGTGCCCGTTGTCGTCGGCGGTGAAGTGCCGAGCGCCCGGGTTGCGGTTTGCCAGGGTGGTACGCATATTGCCTCCTCGGCTATTACGACGCGCACGACGCTTGGTCACAGTGCGGCTGTTGCTGGCCTGAGCCAGCCACGGCGGGAGATCTTCCTGCTGAGACGGGTCGGCGTGCGGGTCCTGAGACGGGTCTGCGCCCGCACTCGGGTCCTGGCTCGGGTCGGCGTAGGGGTCTTGGCCCTCGTCGCCACCGAAGTCGCCGCCGGACGGGTCCTCGTAGCCGGTGTCGCCACCGCCGAAGGGGTCTCCGGAGCCGTCGTCGCCAAAGTCGTCGCCGCCAGCGTCGGCCTGCTGGCGGTACTCATCGATCGCGGACGCGGCCTGGTCGAGCAGTTGGTGAACGTCGTCTAGATCGGCGGGGTCTCCTCCGGCAGACGGGTCTTGGCTTGGGTCCTGGGAGGGGTCGCCTCCACCGAAGGGGTCGCCCCCGGCGTCTCCGCCGAACGGGTCGCTACCCTCGTCGCCACCGAAGTCGTCGCCACCCTCATCGGGGTAGCCACCGTCGTCGTGACCGCTCTCGTCTTCGTAGCCCGAGTCGCCCCCGGTGTCGTCGTCGTCGTAGCCTTCATCGCCGTCGTAACCTTCGTCCTCGGCGTAGAGGTAGCGAGCCATTCGGTTCTCCTTAGGGAAGTACCACCTACTACTTTTGGTTTGAGGCGGGTTGATAGGCATTACAGGTTCGTCTTCGTTTTCCGGCTCATCGTCCAGAAAAGGTGTGGACCCCTGGTTGCCAATCTCTTGACCAGTTGGGTCATCAGGTGCCGGGGCGCTTTGCTCCTCGACGTTCTCGACCTGGCGGTCGGCGTCCATCCCCTGGTCCTCCTGCGCCTTGTCCAGGCGCTGGGACTGGTCCAGGTCGGGCTTGCGCAGCTCGGGGGGTGAGGCCACCCAGTGGTGGAAGTCGTCGGTGTCGTCCTCGGACTCGTCCCTGAGCGTGTCGATGTCCTCCGGGGCAACGGTCTCCCCGTAATAGGCATGCTTTGTACGCTTCACACTCTTTGTGGGTGCGGGAGCACTGTTAAACCAGCGGCTGGTCCGGTGTGGGCCAATGCCGGGGGCCTTCCAGTTCTCCTTGGGCACCTTGTAGGGGGAGTAGAAGTCGAGTGGGTCCAGGTAGGCCTTCTCCTCGATGGAGGCGTTGTCGTAGATCTGGGTATCGCTCGGATCCCTGAGCCGTTTGATCACATTCGGCGGCGCGTGGTCCTGGTAGGCCTTGGACTTGGGGCTCCAGATCTGTTCGGTTTCTCTGTGGGTGATCGGGAACTCTTCTTTGGGGATCCCGGCCATGTGGTAGCTCTCCGGGTCGAACGGGTCCGGCTCGGACAGGTCAACGTCGGGGCTGTCGCCCTGTTCCGCGTCGGTGACCCACCGGCTCTTGGTGTCGTTGAGCGTCTTGTTTCGGGGACGGTTGTACTTGGGGTCACGACGGGGAGTCGGAGGGTGGTTGTAGTTGTAGGCAGCTGCCTTGTTGTGGGCCATAATGACTCGCGACACCAGCGCCGTCTCGTCGGCGGGATCGAACACGTAGGACAGCTCGAAGAAGCCCAGCTTGTAGCAGCGCTCGTAGACCAGCGTCTTCTCGCCGGTCTTGGCGTGACGCATGGTCGAGCCCTTGTGGTACATGACGTGGTCGCACATGTCTGACAAATCTGTAGCCCTACCATCGCAAACACTGCAAATCGTGAAGCCCGCTTCCACCCCCATAGAAACGCCATCAAGGCCACCCGTTCTAATTTCATGAGCAAGCTTAGGAAACCTTTTGGCGTCAATTTCCTGGATAACTTCCACATAGTTATCGCCCCCCTTACCCTCAACATAGCGAGCAGCGACAACAACCCCCCGAGCCTTAGTCGGATCTTCATTCATGTGGTTCACGAACACCGGCTTACCGATGAATGTCTTGTAGTACTTCTTCAGTTCCGCCGACGGCCATGCGTCATAATTCTGGTTAATCCGGGCAGCAATAGCCCTCACCTGGGTGTAAAGGAACCCAGGCTTAGGAGTCCAGTCCGGCTTAACAACGCCGTGTGCCGACATTCGGAATTGGAATGCCGACTTCGCGACGTTATCGAGGACGGCGACGTCCTCATCAACAAAGCTACGTTTTCTCTGCAACCGGGACGCCCCCCATCAGAAGATAGGCCCAAGCCCGGCTCAGGGTGTCCGGGTCATCGCCGAACATTCCCAGGCCGGTATTACACGGGCCGCAC
>Ga0302326_10009350_pt1 | contig 21446 bp, 18 predicted proteins | sample Palsa_T0_3_FD_202264 | JGI IMG/M metagenome (GOLD analysis project Ga0302326, IMG submission 202264) | Peat permafrost microbial communities from Stordalen Mire near Abisko, Sweden - Palsa_T0_3 | ecosystem: Environmental > Terrestrial > Soil > Palsa > Peat permafrost | place: Sweden: Abisko... | reverse complement strand
GCCACTGCAATGGCTGGCACCATGATCGCTCCGCGCGAAAACAACGCGACAATCATGAATGGCACACCCAGCGCCATGCTGGCCGCCGAAACCAGATAGTAGGATCCTTTTGTACGCGGCAGGAGATAATCGCCCAGCCAGCCTCCGGCCAGCGACGCCAGAATGCCATCGACCACAATAATGATTCCAAACATGAAGTTCGCCGATTCCAGAGAGTACCCGCGAGCACGCGACAAGAACGTTGGCATCCACACTTGTATGCCGCCCAAGGCAAAGGTCATCGCCGCCATGCCCAAGGTCGAAGTCCAGAACGCCGGATTACGTGCCAACCCGAGCAGCGTGCCTCGCTCCGGAGTTTCCTTGGCTGAGTCGAATGCTCCACGCTGCGGCTCGCGGAGAAACAGGACGGCGAGCGCCAGCAGAAAGCCCGGTGCCGCCGCAATGTAGAAAGGAAACCTCCAGCCATAGCGCGGACTTAGATTTCCTCCGAGCAGATAGCCAGCGGCTGTGCCCACAGGAATTGCGAGGTAAAAAACTCCCAGGATGCGCCCGCGCTTTTCTTGCGGAAACAGATCTGCAACAAATGTGGGAGCGATAGTGACAAACGTGGCTTCGCCGATGCCCACCAGCGTGTGGCGGATCAGCAATTCTGTGTAGGTGTGCGTGACCGCTGTCAGCAGAGTGAGCGCGCTCCAGAAGATCGCTCCGCCCACGATGATTCTCTTGCGCGAGTAGCGATCCGCCAGCGGCCCCACGAACGGCGCCGCGACCATATAGAAGAGCAGGAACGCGCTGGTGAGATATCCGACTTGGGTATTGCTGAGGCGAAATTCGCTCTGCACCAGTGGCTGCACCGCGAACAGCACGGAGCGGTCGATATAGTTCAGCAGATTCAGCGCGGTAAGCAGAATCAGCGCGGTCCAGGGATACAGTTTCTTTTCGGCCACGGGTCGAGCGAATATAGCATGGAGTCTCGAGCCGCGTTGCGGCAGCGCACCGTCCCCCGCGTTGACTTGCCCGAAGTCAGAACCCTATCATGGGCGGTCACGTCCGCATGATCGGCAAGACCATTTCGCACTACCGCATTGTCGAGAAGCTTGGCGGCGGCGGCATGGGCGTAGTCTACAAAGCCGAAGACACTGAGCTCGGCCGCTTCGTTGCCCTGAAGTTTCTGCCCGAGGCGCTGGCCCAGGATGCGCAGGCTCTCGAACGTTTTCGCCGCGAGGCGCGCGCCGCTTCCGCATTGAACCATCCCAACATTTGCACCATCTACGAAATCGGCAAGGACGGCGAGGAATCGTTCATCGCCATGGAGTTTCTGGAGGGCGTGACGCTGAAATACCGCATCGCGGGGCGCGCGCTTGAAACCGAAATGCTGCTCGGGTTGGCGATTGAAATTGCCGACGCGCTCGATGCCGCTCACGCCAAAGGAATTGTTCATCGCGACATCAAACCCGCGAATCTCTTCGTCACCGATCGCGGGCACGCCAAGATTCTCGACTTCGGATTGGCGAAGGTCACGGCTGCTTCCAGTTCCTCCAGCCAGTTGGCCGCAGCCAACACGCAGACGGAAGAACACCTGACGAGTCCCGGCGTGGCGGTGGGCACGGTTGCGTACATGTCTCCCGAGCAGGTTCGGGCCAAAGAATTGGACGCGCGCACCGATTTGTTTTCATTCGGCGCGGTGCTCTACGAGATGGCAACCGGGGCACTACCTTTTCGCGGAGAAAGTTCCGGAGTTATTTTCAGCGCGATCCTCGAACGGGAGCCGGTTCCGCCGGTGCGCATCAATCCGGGAATTCCGGCGGAGTTGCAGCGGATCATCAGCCGCGCGCTGGAGAAAGACTGCAATCTGCGCTACCAGAGCGCGGCGGAGATGCGCGCGGAACTGCAACGCCTGAAGCGTGATTCAGATTCGCGGCGGTCCGTAGCCTTCGTCGAAACTCCGGGCTCGGGCTTTGGTTCAAGGTCCGGGTCCCGCGCTGGCTTGCTGACGCAAACCGCACCTCGCCGCACCTGGACGTTGAAAGTCGCGCTGATTGTCATCATGGCTGGCCTGATTGCCGGCGGTCTCTACTACCACTTCTGCCAATCGCCCAGGCTCACCGACAGAGATACGGTGGTGCTTGCCGACTTTACCAATACCACCGGCGATCCCGTCTTCGATGGCGCGCTTCGCCAGGCGCTTTCGGCGCAACTGGAGCAATCGCCCTTTCTCAACCTGCTTTCGGACGAACGCATCGCTGGAACTTTGGCGCTGATGGCCCAGGCAAAGGAAACGCGGCTCACGCACGGGTTGGCTCGCGAAGTCTGCCAGCGCACGGCGAGCGCGGCCGTGCTCGATGGCTCGATCGCGCAGGTGGGCACCGAATATCTGCTCACGCTGAAGGCCGTCAACTGCTCCAGCGGAGACTCGCTGGCCGCCACTTCAGCCCGGGCGGCAGATAAGAATCATGTTCTCGATGCGGTGGGAAGCATGGCGGCAGCCTTGCGGAGCAAGCTGGGAGAGTCACTCGCGTCGGTGCAGAAGTATGACGCCCCGGCCGAGAACGTGACCACGCCGTCGCTCGAGGCGCTGCAAGCATACAGCCTGGGTTACCGGGCGCAGGTCATCAAGAACGATTACGCTGCCGCCATTCCTTTCTTTCAGCGTGCCATCAGCCTTGACCCGAATTTCGCGATGGCCTACGCGCGCCTTGGTGCAAATTACTTCAACCTGAATGAAACGGTGCGCGCGGCAGAAAACATCCGCAAAGCCTTTGAACTTCGCGAGCGGGTCAGCGAACGGGAGAAGTTCTACATCGCCTCGCACTACGGACATTTCGTCACCGGAAATCTTGAAGCCGCCCGCAAGTCGTATGAGTTGTGGGCCCAGACCTACCCTCACGATCAAGCTCCCTCCAACAACCTGGCGGTGATCTATAACAATCTGGGCGACTACGCCGGCACCCTCACACTGGTTCAGCAGACTCTGAAAATAAATCCCGGAAGCGGCATCGGTTACAGCAACCTCATCACTGCTTATCTCAACTTGAACCGCCTCGACGAAGCACGAGCTACCGCAGAGGAAGCAAAGGCTCGCAATCTAGATTCCCCGCTGAATCACGCCAATCTTTACCTGGTTGATTTTCTTCAGCACGACGCCGTGGGGATGCAGCAAGAGGCGGCCCGGTTGATGGGCAAGGCGGGATATGAAGATATTGTGCTCTACTACGAATCGGACACCGCCGCCAATGCCGGCCAGTTTGCCAAGGCGAACGAGTTAACGCAGCGCGCCGCCGAATCTGCCCAGCGCGCCGATGAAAAAGAGACCGCCGCCGGCTACCAGGCGGAAGCCGCGCTGCGCGCGGCGTTGGTGGGTGACTTCGCTTTTGCTAAACGGCAGGCAGAGGCTGCGCTCGCGCTATCCGATGGGGGCGATGTGAAAGCGATGTCGGCGATCGCTCTGGCGCTGGCCGGCGAATCGGCTCCGGCCATGCGCGTGGCTGACGATTTGGATAAACGCCTGCCGGAGGACACGATTGTGCAGTTTGATTATCTGCCGATGATTCGCGCCGCCGTCGCGCTTCACAATGGCGATGCCAACCGGGCGATTGCCGCTCTGGCGCCTTCCGCGCCCTACGAACTGGGCGCCGCATCGCAGAACCTGAATTTCCTTCTCTATCCCGTCTACTTGCGGGGCGCGGCGAATCTGGCGGCGAAACAAGGCTCGGCCGCCGCCGCCGAGTTCCAGAAGATTCTCGATCACCCCGGCGTCGTGCTGAATGAACCGATCGGTGCGCTGACTCACTTGGGACTGGGCCGGGGGTATGCCCTGGCGGGAGATTCGGCCAAGGCCAAAGTTGCGTATCAGGATTTTCTTGCGCTCTGGAAAGATGCCGATGCCAACATCCCCATCCTGCGGCTAGCCAAGGCCGAGTATGGGAGGCTGCAGTAACGATCAACGCTGCCGGATGAATTCAAACGCGCTTCTTCGACCTCGGCCATCTCGCCAGTACCGTCGTCGATATCCCGCCGCGCGGACGGAAGTCTCCCTTCACCTCGGCCCACACCGGCTTCGCCCACTGCACCACATCTTCCAGCACGCGGTTCACGATGTTCTCCTGGAAAATCCCCAGGTTGCGATAGGACTGCAGATATTCCTTGTACGATTTCAGTTCCAGACACAGCTTGTCAGGCTGGTAGCGCAGCGTGATGACGCCGAAGTCCGGCAGACCCGTCTTCGGACACACCGAAGTGAACTCAGGATCGTCGATCACAATCTCGTATCCGGGAAACTGATTCGGCCAGGTTTCGATCTCTGGAAATTTGGCATCCAGCCCGGCAGCGGCGTGCTCGGGCGTGTAGCGCTGCGGTTTTGGCATGAAGGTATTGTAGCGTGGCAGTTCTTGTGCATGAAGAAGCCGATCCTGATCGCGATCGACATGTTCCGTGATTTTTTCGAGAGCTGGAGCCGGTCCGGCGGATGGCGCCAAGATCCTCGATCCAATCCTAAGGCGGAACTTGTCGGGAGCAACTCCACGCGACACGCATCCGCCAACCCCCGGTGGCATCTAAACAGGTAACCGTTGGGGCATGCGGTCTCCTTCGGCTGCCGTTGGAGTGGTAAATTGATGCTTGCAGTTGTCCCTGCGGTGCTCTGAAAGATAACTGGTTGGCAGGAACCAACAACAATTCGAATGGACAGCCCGCCACGCGCAACGGCCGCACCTGGCTGGTGGTCGGAGTGCTTGCGGCCCTCCTGGCAATCCCTATCTTTACGCGGCCCGGTCCGTTGAAGATTCGCACCACTACATTAGAGCGCGGCCCCATCCGCAGCCTGATTTCCACCGACGGCAAAGTCGAGCCCATCCGAAATTTCGAGGCCCACGCGCCCGCCGCTACCACGGTGAAGCGTCTGTTCGTGAAAGAAGGAGACCACGTTCGCCAGGGTCAACTGCTGTTGCAGCTCGACGCGGCCGATCTGCGCAGCCAGGCCGCGCGCGCGCAAGCGCAGATGAAGGCTGCGCAAGCCGATCAGTCTGAGGTGAGCACCGGCGGAACCCGCGAAGAAATCCTCACGGTCGACGCGGAGCTTATCAAAGACCGGGGCGCACGCGACACTGCTCAACGCAACCTTGACGCTCTCCGCCGCCTGCAGCAACAAGGTGCGGCTTCGGCCGGTGAGGTGCAGCAGGCGGAGGAAACCTTGCAGCGCGCGCAAGCCGACCTGACGCTTCAGGAGCAGAAACAGAAAGACCGCTACTCCCGGCCGGAGATTGCCAAGGTTCAGGCGGTGGGCGCGGAAGCGCAGGCGGCGTACGAAGCCGCCGAAGATGCGCTCGCGAAATCGAGCGTGCGTGCTCCTTTCGATGGTACTGTCTATTCTCTTCCCGTAAAGCAAGGCGCTTACGTGCAAACCGGGGACTTGCTGTTACAGGAGGGCGATCTTTCGAAGATGCTCATACGCACTTTCGTCGACGAGCCTGACATCGGCCGCCTTGCAGCGGGTGAGAAAATCGAAGCCACCTGGGACGCGTTGCCGGAGCAAACCTGGAGCGGCGCCGTCAGCACAATACCCTCAACCGTGAAACTTCGCGGCGCGCGAAATGTGGGCGAGGTCACGTGTACGGTGGATAATCGCGACCGACGGCTGCTGCCGAACGTCAACGTTACCGTCACCATCATCACTAATGAGCACAGCGGTGTGCTCACGCTGCTGCGGGAAGCCGTGCGCATGGATGACACCAAACCGTACGTGTATCAGGTCGTCGACGGCGAACTCAAGCGCCGCGAAGTGGAAGTATCCCTGCAGAACCTTACGCGAGTCGAGATCACAGCCGGCCTTCCCGAAAACGCAGTCGTGGCATTGTCCTCGATCGACTCCAAGCCTCTGACCGACGGCGCTCGGGTAAAGGTGGTGCAGTAGTCGATGCAGCGAGCGGGATTTGCATCAGGGCGTGCCTTCAGGCATGTCGAAAGCGCTGAATTTCCAGTGTGGCTTCTGGCGTTGCGTGCTCCGGTTCTCTCCTCCCCGGCAAGAACTGGGGTTATCTTTCTTTTGCTTTTACTGATTGCCCCGCTTTCGTTCGCGTCAGCCTCAATTTCAGCCGCAGCCGAAGCCCCGGAAAACCTTCTAGCCGCTGGCCGCGTCGATGAAGCACTACAAGCCCTCGATCTGCAAATCCAAACATCTCCCACAGCGGAAGCCTACAACCTGCTGTGCCGTGCTAATTTCGAGCTCGACGCGTGGGACGCCGGCATTCCCGCATGTGAGAAAGCCACTGAGCTCAACCCCGGTAGCGGCCTCTACCACTTGTGGCTGGGCCGCATGTACGGCGAGAAGGCGGATCACGCCGGATTCTTCGCCGCCGCCGGCCTGGCCACGAAGGTTCGCAGAGAGTTCGAGCGCGCCGTCGAACTCACGCCCGACAGTTGGGCAGCGCGCACCGACCTCGCGGAGTTTTATATGGAAGCTCCCGGCATCGTCGGCGGCGGCGAAGACAAAGCGCGCGCCCAAGCTGAACTAATCGCGCCCTTGAATGCTGCCATGGCGCACTGGGTGCTGGCGCGCATTGCCGAGAAGAATAAGGATCTCACGGCGGCCGAGCGCGAATATCGCGCCGCCATCGCCGCGAGCCACGGTGGCGCCCGTGCCTGGCTGAATCTAGCGGGCTTCTACCGGCACACGAACCGCCTGGATGAAATGGAGACCGCTCTGCGGACAATGGAGTCGAGCCCTCTCGATCATCCCGCCGCGTTGGTGGATGGCGCGAGCTTGTTGCTGCGCACCGGCCGCAACTATCCTATGGCGATCCGCTTCGCGCGTCGTTACCTTTCTTCGTCCGCCACAGTTGAGGAAGCCCCTGTATTCAAGGCGCACTATCTTCTGGGCCAGTTGCTTGAGAAACAAGGGGACCGTTCAGCCGCGGCTGAGGAATATCGCGCCGCATTGGCCCTGGCTCACACCTTTGCCCACGCCCGCGATGCCCTGAAACGCGTAGAGCGCTAGCGGCGAAACCTATTTCTTGAACCCACCGCTCAAATGGAAGGCCGAGTTCACCAGGCCGACGTGAGAGAACGCCTGCGGAAAGTTTCCGAGCTGACGTTTTGCGACGGGATCATACTCCTCCGCGAGAAGCCCAACATCGTTCCGGATTTCCAGCAGCCGTTCGAATAACTGAACTGCTTCTTCGTGCCGCCCCTGCAACATATAATTGTCCGCCAGCCAGAACGAGCAGGGCAGAAATGTTCCCTCCCCATGGGGCATTCCATCGACGGCGGAGTCCAGCGTATAGCGCCACACAAAGCCATCCCTCATCAGGTTAGTTTCGATCGCCTTCACCGTGCCGAGCACCCGCGGATCGTGCGGGGGCAGAAAGCCAACCACCGCCATCATCAGGATGCTCGCGTCGAGGTGTTTGCCTCCGTAATACTGCACAAAGGAATTGATCTCCGCATCGAAGCCGTTCCGGCAAACGTTCTCGTGGATGTCATCGCGAAGTTTTCTCCAGCGAGCCAGATCGATCGTGAATCGTCCTTTCTCCGCCGACCTTGTTATCCGATCGACCGCGACCCACGCCATCATTTTCGAATGCACGAAATGCCGCCTCGGGCCGCGCACCTCCCAAATACCCTCGTCCGGCCGGTCCCAACCGGTTTCCAGAAAGTCGAGCATTGCCAGCGCGATTTGATTCCGCCCGTACTTCGCGGGCGCCAGTCCCGCCTCCCGCGCCTGAAAAAGAGTGTTCGCAACTTCGCCAAAAATATCCAGCTGAAATTGCTTGTAAGCCGCATTGCCGATTCTCACAGGCGCCGACTTCTCGTATCCCTGGAGCCACGGCAATTCCAATTCCGTAAGTCTGCGCTCGCCGTGAAGACCGTAAACAATGTTAAGTTCCGCCGGGCTGCCGGCGACGGCCCGCAAGAGCCATTCCCGCCACTCGCGCGCCTCCTCCAGATATCCGGCATACAGCAGGGACTGGAGCGTGAGGGACGCATCTCGCACCCAGCAAAAACGGTAGTCCCAGTTGCGCACGCCGCCCAGTAGTTCCGGCAGAGAAGTTGTAGGTGCGGCCACAATGCCGCCTGTCGGCAGAAACGTGAGTCCTTTTAAAACGATGAGCGAGCGCAGCACCGCATCCCGCCATTTGCCCTGATACGTGCAGCGATCCGACCACTCCCGCCACCATTTCTCCGTCTTCTGAATCGCGGCGGGAATGTTTACAGACTCGGGTTCAGGCTCGTGCGAAGGATACCAGGTGAAGTTAAACGCGACTTCTTGTCCCTTCTCGACCGTAAACTCCGCGTGCGTCTTCATGTTTTCGCCATGAAGCGGTACATCCGAACGCAGGCGGATCATGTCGGGCCCGGCAATCGCCGAGATCCCACTATCGTGCTGCCGCACCCAGGGCACCACTGCCCCGTAGTCGAATCGAATCACCAACTCCATCTGCATGCGGATTTGTCCCCTCGTGCCTGCGACCACGCGCAGCAGCTCGGGCATTCCATTGCGTGGGACCATGCAGTCGATCAGCGTCGCCGATCCGCTTTCGGTCTCAAACTCGGTCTCCAGAATGAGAGACCCGTCCCTGTATCGCCGTCGAATGGCGCGGACCGGCTCCGCCGGCGTGATCGACCAATGGCCGTTCTCAGCGGTCCCTAGTAGCGCCGCGAAGCAGGCGGGAGAATCAAAGTGCGGTAGACAAAGCCAGTCGATGGAACCCTGTTTTGAAATCAACGCCGCCGTGTGGCAATCGCCGATCATAGCGTAATCTTCGATTGGTATGGACAGGAATTAGCCTCCGCAAAAAACCCGGGATCGGCAGAGCAAACATTTTCTCACAGAACTTTACGCGACCTGGCAAGAAGCAAGCCGAAGCCAGGAAGCCGGGCCGGGAAGATATTACCGCTTGCGATCCGCAGCCTGGATTCAGTGCGGGCGCAGCCTCAAGAACACGACGCCGCCGACAGGATGCGATCCGTACACCGGCTTCAGCACCTCCGGCACTCCGTACCAAGTCAATTGCGCGCCGATGGCAGTCGAGAGATGCGGAATGCGCCCCAGATCGCGGTCATAACCCGCGGTGTAGGCCTGCACGCGGGTAAAGTAGCGCTCGACGAAGCCCGGCGGCAGCGGATTCTCACCCACCAGAAGTTCATTCGTGCGGTCCACATTCTCAATGCGAGTCCACACATGGTTTCTCGCCAGAAACTGAAGCGTCGACTCGAACAAGTAACTATTTCCCACATTCCCGTCTGCAAGGCTCTGGTTGCGCCCCCAAAGAACCATTGAAGCCCAATTCCCTTTTCCTAGCTGGCGGTTGTACATCAGGGATGACGTCATGCGCCGAACGTCTTCGTTGGGAGCCAGCGCTTCCGGACTGTGCAAGTCGCTGATTGAATATTGAAAGCTCCAATCCTGACCTGGATTCAAGGTCAGGCGAGCGGCCCAGGAATCAATTTTGCCTGACTCGATAATCCAGCGGCGCTCATCCGGTTCGCGCCCATGGAAGCCTGAGGCTTCCAGCCGCAGAAAGCAGTGGGTAAAGCCAGCCGTGATCACATCGTTCGCAATGTGCGTGGAATCCTGCAGGTGATGACCCAGCGGCGCGATCGGATCCTCCGAAGCTGACTCCCGGTGAGGATAGGCGATGGGTCCGATCGCCGGATCGCCCATGGGCGCCGCATAAAACGAAAGCATCGTGTTCTCGCCGAGCTTATAGTCGTACAGCGCCGCCAGCTCCATAAAGAAGTTGTGCGGATGCTGGCCGTCGACGATAGGAAGTCCAAAGGCAGTCTCGCCCTGCTGAAATAGCTCGGGGTATCGTCTCTGGGAAATGGTAGCCGGTTCGAGGCTCAACATGGTTCGCAGGGTAAGTGTTCCCTCCCCGAATTTCCTTTGCGCCATTGGCATGAACCAGTTCGTAGAGAACAGTTTGTCACCGCCCCGCGGGCCGGATTGTTGACTGTCGTTAAGAAAGGCTTCGCCGTGGAACATGAACCACCAACTCCCCTTGGTCGTCATGAGCATTTCCAAGGGGGTAGAGTCCGGCTCCGCATCCGTTCCGGAAGTTGCATGCCGTTCCAGCAAACCAATGAGGGTCTGAGACTCCATGCTCATCGGCTGCTCGCTCGTTCCGCTCATGCCGGGCATCGGCCGCGCCGCCTGCGCGACCGACGGCACCGGCACCACCTGAATTCCGGCAAGGGCAAACAACAATATGATTCGCAACACGGGGAGCTCTTCACAGAGAGTCTATATCGGTTGCACCCCGGCCGGTATGGTGGGCCTCGATCTGAGCGAACACAATCGAAGAACTCAGCAATACTCATCGTCATCGCAGGAACACCAGCCCCGCATTCTCCACCCGAATACTGGATTTTCGGCGCGCCCCGGTCGCGACGTTATAAGCAACCAGCAGGTGCCCCTCCACGATAAGAATCTCTTTGTCGCTCATCCATCCCACGAGCTCCGCAAGCGGCAGAAATGCGATGCGCCGTGGAAAATCTTCCACGCTCGTCACTTCGACCGCCGGCAAATCCAGCAAAGCCTTGCGAAGGTGCTGCGATTCTTCCGGATTCGCTTGCCCCTGTTCGGCTAGCTGAATCGCCGTGTTGGGTTGAGCCGTGGCAACGATAGTCGACGCCACTGAACTCAGGTCGGGCGATAACTTCCCGTTCTCCGTGTAGAAGCTCACGTCGAAGTCAGGATTCTTGTACTTTGACAGCTCATCGAACACGTTGAGTGTTTTGCCGTGAAGACGCAGCACCGTCTGATCGTCGCTCTGATTCTCCCATCCGCAACAAGACGTATCTGGAATCGCCTCCAGGATGGCGTCCGCATTCGCCGCATCCAGCGCGCGCCGCAGCGGAGGATCGAGCGCTGTTGCCGTCCACTTCCCTCCCCGCTCGTCGTAGAAGGAGCTGGCTTTGTAAATCGGCTGCGTCTTTCCGGAAACGAACTGCGTGATTACAAAAAACTTTCCCACACCATCATCCGGAACCCAGACCTCGCCGTACGGGCAGGTTTCCTCGCAGCTTCCCGTCGGGCATGGGCAGTCAGGCAGGGCGATTGACGCCACGTCCTCGTGTCCCGCGCCGGCCAGATCAGTCCGCCAACTCTGCCAAGTTGTCCTGGTCGAAAGGTCCACGCCATCGCGCTGCAGCCGGCGAGCCTGATTCGAGAACCAGTACAAATGCGTCCCATCAGCCGCGAGCGCAGGCGTGGCCGCCGACTCGCTGATCGCGAGATTTGATCCCGTGGTCGAAGTCGCGCGCATAATTTCGCGCGTCAGCGTGGTCGCCGCGTGGCCATCCCAGAACCATACGTTCCGCTCCGCCGCCACATCGCCTTCCGCCAGCGGCAGAGCCACGGGCGCGGCGAATAACATCTGCCCCAGATGATTGACCAAGAGATTCTGCGGCGACTCCGCTGACTCCGGCGGAACCTTCACCGTCTGCTTCTCCGCAAACGTCGCCGGATCATATTCCACCATCGCTCCGGAAGGGCTTAGCACCCACAGCCGTTTGCTCTGCGCCCCGAGCGAAGGGAGCAGAAGCGCCACGAAAAATATGGTGTTGAGTATCTGTCTTCGCACGAATCAAATTGTAATGCCGTCGCCCATGTGGGACTGACAATCTTGTCCGTTGACTTTGACCTTGCCGTTGCCCCGTCCCGCACCTCAAAATCCGTCCGCATCCGGTATACTTGAAGAGCATGCCGATCCTGAAAAACATTGCCGCCATCGCCAAAGGCATGAGCATCACCTTCATGGAGATGTTCCAGCCCACGACAGTGGAGAATTATCCCGACGGAAAAGGACCGCTGCGCGGCGCCCGGATCGAGGCCCGCTTCCGGGGCGCTCATGTTTTACAGCGCGATGAAAACGGCCTGGAGAAATGCGTAGCCTGCTTTCTGTGCGCGGCGAATTGTCCCTCGAACTGCATCTACATCGAGGCTGCGGATAACACCGCCGAACAGCGGGTGAGCGGCGCCGAGCGCTACGCCAAGGTTTACAACATCGATTACAATCGATGTATCTTTTGCGGGTATTGCGTCGAGGCTTGCCCTACTGATGCGATTACGCATGGGCATGGGTTTGAGCTGGCGACATTTAATGCCAGCAATCTGGTTTATCGCAAGGAGCAGATGCTGGCCGCCCGGCCAGCACATATGGGAGCCAATGTCGTGTTCAATCAGGCCGACGTGGATGGCGGGGCTCCCAAGGAGATGGTGGCGGGAACTTAGAAATCGAGAAGACTTTGAGCCGATCACACGCCGGTCCCTAGGGGCCGGCGTTTGTGCATGCTAGGACGTGGTAGCCAGTACGCAGCGAAGAAAAACGTTTGCCACGGATTTACACGGATTAAGACCTGAGAACTTAACCGTAGAGTAATTTTCTTGCAAACCGCGTGGCAGTTTTCTTTCTTGACCAACCGCAAGACGAAGAAAGAGCATCTTCATTCTGGATGATTCGCAAACTACAATCCGGGGAGTATCGCCTGTATTCGCGCAAGAAAGATGCCAAGACGGGGAAGCGGAAGAATCTGGGGACGTTTTCTTCACGGGCGGCGGCGCAGAAGCATGAGCGCGCGGTGCAGTATTTTAAGCGCGCATGAGGCGCTCGCGCTGCGATGAGCTTAATTCTAGGAATTACCGTCATACTTGGCGTTTCTGTCTTTGTCGGCGTAGGCTTGGCAGGGCGCTGTTCCGGCAACCGGGCAGGGGTTGCATTACTGTCGACTATTCTTTCAGGGTGCGGTTTGTTCAGGCATTATTTTGGGGCTCCAGTAACATTTAAACCGAATAAAGTCGGGGCAGAATGTGCTAAGCTCAGGCTCTCCCCGCATCTCTGATGCAAAGGTGCCTGGCTTGCCGTTTCCTTCGGACTCCATTCTTTCGTGGCCGCTTTCCGGGCCGACCCGTACCCGGGTGCAGCCTGCTTCAGGTCTCGAACTTGAGGTGGTGGAGTTATTCCATGAGCTGCGCGAACGTCTGCTGCGTTATCTGCTGGTTCTAGGCTTGTCCATACATGACGGGGAAGAAATTATTCAGGAGTCGTTTCTGCTGCTGTTTCAACATCTGCAGCGCGGAAAGCCGCGGCAAAACCTTCGAGGCTGGGTCTTTCGCGTGGCGCGCAATCTTGCTTTGAAGCAACGCATGGCCAACCAACAGCACGTGCGCCGGGTTGTCGAGTTTGATGGAACCGTGCCGGGGCAGCATATAGACAGGAATCCGAACCCGGAAGAACAATTGTGGGGCAGGCAAAGGCAAAAGCGACTCCTGGCGGTGATCTACGCGCTGCCGGAGCAGGACCAATCCTGCCTTAGCATGCGGGCCGAGGGATTGCGCTACCGGGAGATCGCCGAGGCTCTGGGAATTTCTCTGGGGTCGGTCGCGGCATCTCTGGCACGGTCCCTGGAAAAACTGGGCCGGGCGGATGGAGGTTAAGGCGTGAAGGAAGAACATCTTCATGTGCATGTGAAAGACGAGGAACTGTTGCTGTACTCGGACGGGGAAATGCGCCCTGGGTCCAGCGGCGATATCACGGCTCATCTTGAATTCTGTACTCAGTGCCGTGCCCGGCTGAAGGAGTTGGAGAACACGCTGGCTGAAGCGGGCGAGGCTCATCGGGCAGTCTGGGCTGCGGAGCTGCCGACTGGGGCTGGGTGGGAGGCTTTGCTCAAGGCTCGGCTGGCGGAATTGGCCGCGCAGAAACGGGAGAATGTATGGATGCCCTTCGCGCGGGCCGTCCTTGCCGGCTCCGGTCGAACCGCGGTTCTGGCCAGCGTTGGGATCGTGTTGTTTTTTGTGGTTGCGATCCGGTGGCACGGGTTCGAGACAGCGGGGCCGATAGCGGCATCCATTGGACGCGGAGAGAAACCTGATTTTCGACTGACTCCAGGAGCCACTGTTCCGGTAACACAGAGTGAAGTTTGCGACGCGGCTGCGGCCAGAACCGCTCCCGCGGTACCGGTGTCGCTGAGGCGCAGAGTGTTTGAAGAGTATGGGGTCAGGCCGCCGCAACCGGATGCGTATGAGGTGGATTTCCTGATTACTCCGGAGCTGGGAGGCGCCACCGACATTCGTAATCTCTGGCCTGAGCCTTACCAGGACACAGTGTGGAACGCCCACGTCAAAGATCAACTGGAAAATCGTCTGCATGTGATGGTGTGCCAGGGCGATGTAGACCTGGCGACGGCACAGCGCGATATCTCACGCGACTGGATCGCGGCCTACCGCAAATATTTCCACGCAGACAGGCCGGTTGCAGACAGCTCTTCGTCCAACATCTCCACCTTCCGGCGTTCCCTTCCCAGCACGTAGCTTTTACAAATTGTAGACATAAGTTTGACAAGTGAGCGGGGAGGCTTCGGCATGATGGGCGTGTGAGAGGCAAGGGCAAATTGCCGATCACGGCTCTTCACGCCCTCCGTCACCAAGAGGGAATGGGGGAACCGGCGTTTCAGCCGCAGGGGGCTGGACCGCCGGTTTTTTTGTTGTTTCAACATCAAGGTGCATAACGAGTGAAGACAAGGTCGGTCGCTTTGGTCTTCTCGTGGCATGGGAAGCAGCTTTTCATGAAGGCCGCGTCGCCAGGTTTGCCATCCGCGAAGTGACCGAAACCCCAGCCGCCGGTTGCGGCATATTTTGTTGAGTCCTTGACCATAAACTGAATGTTCGTGGGGGCGCCGGGAACGAAGGATTGGGCTTGGCCAAAGACTTTGTTGTTTTGGTCCGATGGCACGTTGCGGTAATGCAATGCAGCAATGATTGTGCCGTCCGGGAACGGAAGCGTACCTGCCCGGAAGGCATTGATCGCTATATCGTTGCCCAAGACAGCACCTAAACTGTTGAGGTTGCCTGCTTCATGGGCCGACGAGATCCACCTCCAGTCGCGGTACCCTTGAGGGATGTCGATAACGAAGGGAGCGGGTTCACCAGCCGCGTGTCCCGGTGCAGGCGCAATGAGGGCGACAAGGCCGGCCATTGTGGCAACTGCAACCAGGAAGAATGTGAAGTGTTTCATAAGGGGTTCTCCATCCAAATATCGTTCGGTAAACTGAAAGTCAGCGGTCTCATTTCGGTTTGCTGGTGTCGATACCTTTTCGATTCGCCAAGTAGCCAGACGGTCACGCGCACCAACAATACACCAGAGCCTGTATTGCCTCACCACATTCTTTGGGGCTGGTTTGGCAGCTACGTCCGGGCATTTCCGCGTTGCGGTGACTTGGCGATAGCGGCAACAGTGAATAAGTAAAAATGCGATGTCACAACAGGGGCCAGCAACTGCTGCCTTCAAATGGTTCCTTCCGCTTACTATCTTCGCAGGAGAATATCGGCCGCTACGAATGCGGCGAAGACCACGGAGATTATGCCGTTCATGGTGAAGAAGGCGGCGTTGAGTTTAGAGAGGTCGTCGGGCTTGACCAAGGAGTGTTCGTAGAGCAGGAGGACCGTAACGGCGACGACGCCCGCGATGGTGAGTTTGCCGAGAGCGAAGGCCGGGACAAGCGCCATCAGCAGGAGCAGCATGATGAAGTGGAAGAAGCGGGAGATCCAAAGAGCCCGGGCGATGCCGAGGTGGCGAGGGATGGAATGGAGGCCGGCATCGCGGTCGAAGTCGAAATCCTGACAGGCGTAGAGGATGTCGAAGCCGGCAACCCAGAAAGTGACGGCGGCAGTGAGAAGCAGGATACGGGGGTCGAGAAAGCCACGAACGGCGATCCAGGCGGCGGCGGGCGCGATGCCTAGGGCGAAGCCAAGCACGAGATGCGACCAGCGGGTGAAGCGCTTGGTGTAGGAATAAAGAAGCAGGACGGCCAGGGCGAGCGGAGAGAGCCAGAGCGTGAGGCGGTTCAGCTGGGCAGCGGCGAGGACGAAGATGGCGCAAAAGACGATGACGAATGTCGCAACGAAGGCGGACGAGAGCTGGCCGGCGGGGAGCGCGCGGGTGCGGGTGCGGGGGTTGGCGGCGTCAATGGAGGCATCGGCGAGGCGATTGAAAGCCATGGCAGCGGAGCGGGCAGCCAGCATGGCGATCACGATCCAGAGAAGTTGATGGGCGGTGGGGACGCCGGAGGCGGCAAGCATAGCTCCGCAGAGAGCGAAAGGGAGCGCAAAGATGGAGTGCTCCCACTTGATCATTTCAAGGGTGACGCGCAGGTTGTGAAGTACGGGCACGAGAAGATTGTAGAACAGAAGCAGTTGCCGATTGCGAGCATCCAGTTGTCGGTTCTCGGCCCGGGATTCGATTGGAAATCATCGGTCTGTGTTCTGGATGGCGCTGGCGGGGATCGTATCTCAGCGACGGAACCTGGGATCGTATCGCAGTAGCAGGTCGAGTGCGTCGGGATTGACTTGGCCGGCGGCGGGATCTGAGGGTTCGCGATACGCGGCTCGATAGGTGGCGCGGATGGTGCCATCTCCGTAAAGATCAGGGAAGGATCGGCCGGAGAAAGTTATTCGAGTGCTATATACCAAGGCGGCGATTCCGAGCAGGAAAAAATAGACGACGTAGGTGGCCAAAGCGAATCTGACGAATCGATGCTTCGGAAGATCCTCGGTGAAGACCGCGAGATAGCCCAGCAGCAGGGGTATGACGGGCAGGAGATAACGGGCATCCTGCCACGGGGCGGCGAGGAGGGTTAGCAGATAGCCGAAGAGATAGACTTCCAGCGCACCGAGGTTCCGTCGTCGTTTCCAGATCCCCGCGGCGGCGAGGGCCATCGCCATCAGGCCCACCAGGAAAATGAAAGGCTGCAAGGGCGCGGGCAGTTTCGCTTGCGGCAGGTTGGCTAAGAATTCTCCCCACTCGCCGAGCTGAAATTCGAGGGCCTTGGTGACGCTGCGCGATACTCCACGGGCCCTGTAGCTTGACAGGGCCATGTGGAAATACTGGGTGCGCGTAATAACAAAAACGCCGACAACAGCGAGCAGGAGCAGGCCAAGCGTGGCGATCACGGCTGCGCGCCGGCGTTGGCGCAACTTTTCCGCCCACCTTTGCAAAGCCGGGGCGCCTCCGAGAGCGACAAACACGATCGCCGGTAGCAAGGCGATTCCGATCGCTCTTACGGAAGTGGCGAAAACGGCGAGGCCGAAGGCGAGCGCGCATCGGACGTGCCGTCGCCGGGTCTGCTCAGCCTGCTCAGCCCATACCAAGGCCCACAAGCACGACATGGACGCGCCAAAGAAAACCGTGTCGCTGACCATCTGGGTAACGTGCTTGACCACGATGAAAGAAAGCATGGTCATGGCGCAGAGCCTGAGAGCTTTCTCCCTGGTCATAGCGAGCGAGGCGCGCAGAATGTGATAGGCGGCTACGATGGCCAGCCCGAGGAAGAGGCAGTTGAGAGCGTTGAATGCCCACGCATGGCCGAGTCCCATCTTCACCAGCAGATAGATGAGTGCGGGATATCCGAGGGGATATTGCTCCGGTGCTCCGTGATAGATGAATCCATGTCCGTCGACGGCGGAGGTGGCAAGCGACAGGTACACAACGCCATCGTTGACCAGCCGCAAGGGGCTATAAATCTGCAATAAATAAATGGTCGCGATGGCGAGTATTCCAAGAACGATTGGTTTTGCGCTCTGGGGCGACGTAGCGGTATGTTCGACGGTCGAGGGCATGAAGGGTCTTACGGTGTGGAACAATGCAGAGTCGATGGGTCAGGAGCGCCGACGGTGGCGAGGCGGACGTTCACGACTGCTGGCATTTTAGCGTAAGTATTTTCGCACAACATCCCTGAGACGATTCGGCGTACGAAGCGCCCGCCAGTCCTGTTATTATTTGCTCTCACTCAATCTTACAATCTTAGAAGACGCTCGCCGACAAGGCCGTAGGAGCCAAAGATCGTGGGTGTTGCTCTCAAGTCAGGTTTGCAAACTTCGCCAGTCCCGTTGCCGCTGAGGCAGACGGAAGGGCTCGAAGTTTCGGTGGTTATGCCGTGCCTGAACGAGGCGGAAACGCTGGCGACTTGCATCGGCAAGGCGCTGGCCGCGTTGCGCGAGGCCAATATTGCGGGCGAGGTTATTATTGCGGACAACGGCAGCAGTGATGGTTCGGTGGAGATTGCCGAACGAATGGGGGCCAGGGTTGTGAACGTCCGGGCCCGGGGATACGGCAATGCTTTGATGGGAGGAATTGCGGTTGCGAGCGGGAAGTACGTGGTGATGGGAGATGCCGACGACAGCTATGATTTCGGACACATTCCGCGATTCATCGAGCAGTTGCGCGGGGGCGCCGACATCGTGATGGGAAACCGCTTTCGCGGCGGGATTCAGAAGGATGCGATGCCCGCGTTGCATCGCTACTTCGGAAATCCGCTGCTGACAAGGATCGGGCGGTTGTTCTTTCACAGTCCAGTGGGAGATTTTTATTGCGGTCTGCGGGGATTCCGCAAAGATGCATATGAGCGCATGGGGCTGCGGACGACGGGGATGGAATTTGCGACGGAGATGGTGGTGAAGGCGACGCTGCTGCAATTGCGGATCGCAGAAGTGCCCACGACGCTGTCGCCGGACGGGCGCAATCGTCCTCCTCACCTGCGGACGTGGCGTGACGGCTGGCGCACTTTGCGATTCTTTCTGCTTTACAGCCCGCGCTGGTTATTTCTTTATCCGGGGATGGCCTTGATGCTGGCTGGGTGCGTGCTGGGAGTGTGGTTGCTGCCGGCACCGAGGACAGTTGGAAGGGTTACGTTTGACGTGCACACGCTGGTGTACGCGGCGGCCTTTGTTCTGCTGGGCTTTCAAGCTGTGGCGTTTGCGGTGTTTACTAAGTTCTTTGCCATCTCGGAGGGTCTGTTGCCTCCGGATCCGACGCTTGACCGGCTTTTCCGCTATATCACGCTGGAGGTCGGCCTTGCGATCGGGGCGGTGCTTACGCTGGGCGGGCTGGCGGGGTCGGCGTACGCAGTGGGAGCGTGGGGAAGCAAACATTTTGGGGCGCTCAATTACCCGCAGAGTATGCGACTGGTGATTCCCGCTGCTTTGTTGCTCACGCTCGGCGCGCAGACGATTTTCGCGAGCTTCTTCATGAGCGTTTTGGGGCTGCGGCGACGATGAGCACTCAGAAGACGCAGCTGAGCGCGGTGCGGCTGGGAGTGCATCCGTGGCAAGAGATTCTGCACCGAGCCCGCGACCCCTACTTCGTGATGGACAGCGCGCTGCGGGCCTGGAGGCAGGGATGGAGCCTGGTTTCGCCCTCGGAGTTCTCGTCACTGTATCGCCGGGTCTGCCGCGCCACGATGTGCAGCCACGCGCGCTTGCACGGTCTGTACCGGGCGGTGCGCTACGTCGTGAGACAGGATATTGCGGGCGATATTGTGGAGTGCGGGTCGGCGCGAGGGGGCAGCGCGGCGCTGATGGCATTGACTCTGCGCCGGCTGGGGTCGCAGCGAAAGTTGTGGCTCTTTGACACTTTTGAAGGGCTTCCCGCTCCGACGGCGCAAGATCCTGACTTCGAGCTGGCCGAACTATTAACCGGCACCTGCGTGGGAACGCTGGGAGAAGTACGCGGATTGTTCAACCGGCTCGACGTCGCGGAAAATGTTGCGTTCGTCAAAGGATTATTTCAAGATACGCTGCTGACTGCTCCCATTCAGCAAATCGCGGTACTGCACGTAGACGGGGATTGGTACGAAAGCGTGAAGGTTTGCCTGGATTCGTTCTACGACAAGGTGGTGGCTGGAGGCGTGATCCAGTTGGACGACTACGGGTACTGGAAGGGCGCGCGGAAGGCGGTCGACGAATTTCTAGAGCGGCGGAAAATACAGGCGCCGCTCGAACGGCTTGATTATTCGGGACGGTTTCTGGTGAAGCCGGGAGCGAGGATGTGAGGTTGAGCGCGAAGAACATCGACACCCTGCACAAAGATATCCGGATGTTTTGCTGTGCTGCGCCGAGAGCAAGCCATCGCTCGGGTGGGCAAAGTTATTTAGCGGCGTGTCTCGGGCGGTTGCTGGAGGATTTCCACATTTGACAAGCAAGAGACCGTGCGGCATTATGGGTGCGCCTACTTCGGTCCCTTCCCTTTTCTTGCAGGGATTTTCTGTATGTTGGAGGAGAGCATGTCGGAATTCATTCGCAGGCTTTGGTCGGAAGATGCAGGACAAGATATCGCGGAATATGCAGTCATGCTGGCAGTGATCCTGGTTCTGGTGGTGGGCACGATACGCCTGATCGGGTCCAATGCAAATAATGCCTTCTCCAATGTGGCGAGTTCGCTACAATAGGTGGGGCGGGGCGCAACAGGCAGTGCGATTCAGAAGGTACAGGAAGGTCTTGTAATGACGCGATTTACCTCGTTTACCGGGCAGTTTCGCTACTGGTTTAGCGGCGTAGCGGCTGCGGCGGGGCTTGCGGGGAGATCGAGTCAGACATGATCGACTAAGATTGAAGCAAGTTCAGCCAGAGGCCGCGATCCAGGATCGCGGCCTCTGCTTTTTTGGGCGGCAAAGACCTTCAACACAGAGGGCACAGCGTAACACGCGGTAAACAACAGGAGACAGCCAATGATCGTCAACATGTCGGAGAAAGCCACGGAGCAGCAGATTACGCATGTGATCGAACGGATTCGCGAGGCGGGGTACCAGCCCCACGTTACGCGCGGAGTGGAGCGCACGATTGTGGCGGCAGTGGGAAGCGGGCGGCGGCATGAAATTGAGGCGCTGCTGGTGGCGCCGGGCGTGGACAATGTGGTGGCCATCGCGCAGCCTTTCAAGCTGGTGAGCCGGCAGGTGAAGCCGGAGCGGTCGGTTGTGAACGTGGGCGGCGTCGCGATTGGGGGGGCAGGAGTGGTCGTGATGGCCGGGCCTTGCTCGGTGGAGTCGCGCGAGCAGTTGTTGAGCACAGCTCATGCGGTGAAGCGGGCGGGTGCGACCATGCTGCGCGGCGGGGCGTACAAGCCGAGGACTTCTCCTTATGACTTTCAGGGATTGGGGATCGAGGCGTTGAAGATTTTGCGCGAGGTGCGGGAGGAATCCGGGCTGCCGGTGGTGACGGAGGTGATGAGCACGGAAGATGTGGACGTAATTTGCGAGCACGTGGACATGCTGCAGGTGGGGGCGCGCAACATGCAAAACTTCGCGTTGCTGCGGCGGCTGGCGATGGTAAGGAAGCCGATCCTGTTGAAGCGTGGTCCATCGGCGACAGTGAAGGAGTGGCTGCTTGCGGCGGAGTATTTGCTGACCGGAGGAAACAGCGAGGTGGTGCTGTGCGAGCGCGGCATCCGGACTTTTGAAACGGAGATGCGCAATACGTTCGATCTGGCGGCGGTGGCGCTGGCGAGGGATCTTTCCCATCTGCCGGTGATTGCGGATCCTTCGCATGGGACGGGGAAGCAGAGTTTGATTGCGGCGGTGTCGCGGGCGGCAGTCGCGGTGGGAGCGGATGGATTGATTATTGAGGTGCATCCGTGCCCGGAGCGGGCGTTGTCGGATGGAGCACAGTCGTTGGATTTTGC
>Ga0302326_10009347_pt1 | contig 21449 bp, 22 predicted proteins | sample Palsa_T0_3_FD_202264 | JGI IMG/M metagenome (GOLD analysis project Ga0302326, IMG submission 202264) | Peat permafrost microbial communities from Stordalen Mire near Abisko, Sweden - Palsa_T0_3 | ecosystem: Environmental > Terrestrial > Soil > Palsa > Peat permafrost | place: Sweden: Abisko... | reverse complement strand
GGCACGGCGCGGACTACTTCCGCCGCTGGCACCGGGACAAGGCCAACAGCGGCGGGCTGATGGTGCACAAGGCCAGCCACCACTTCGACCTGGTGAACTGGTGGCTGGGCAGCGAGCCGCAGGAGGTGTTCGGCTATGGCCGACTCGGCTTCTACGGCGCGGACGCCGGGATCCGCCACGGGCTCCGCCGCGATTACCAGCGTGCGCACAACTCGCCGCAGGCGATCCAGGACCCTTTCGCCCTGGACATCTCCGGCCACCAGGGGATGCGGGAACTTTACCTCGACGCCGAAGCCGACAGCGGCTACATCCGCGACCGGAACGTCTTCGACGGCAAGATCAGCATCGAGGACGACATGGCCGTTCTCGTGCGTTACGCCAGCGGAGCGTCGATGACCTATCACCTGACGGCCTATTCCCCGTGGGAGGGCTACCGTGTCATGTTCAACGGAAGCGCTGGCCGGCTCGAGCTCGAAGTGGTGGAAAGCCAATGGCAGCCGCCGCCGGACCGGATGGCGCCGGCCGCCGGCGCCATCCATGGAGAGGTCGCGATGGCCAACGCCGGCCGGGCCACGATCCGGGTGCGCAGGCTATGGGAGCCACCGGCCGACATTTTTGCGGCCGGGGGCCACGGCGGCCACGGGGGCGGCGACGAGCGGATGCTGACCGCGCTATACGGCCCGGCGGATCCCGGTGACGCATCCGAGCCGGGCGACGCGGCCCGCCAAAGCGCCAACCAGCGCGACGGTGCCCTGGCGCTGACCGTCGGTGTCGCGGCCAACGAATGCTTCGTCACCGGGCAGCCGGTACGAATCGCCGATTTGGTCGCGCTCAGACCGTAGCGTTCACCCGTCGCGGGCGCCGGCGCGTCTCCGCGTTCTGCCAGGCCGCGTCACCCGCTTATCTGTACCACTTTCGTCAGGCTCTCCGGTTGACGGCAAAAATCGGTCTACTCTTTCTCATTCTTGGGCGGGCAGGCAGTCGGACGCTGAGCCGTCCTGGCCTAGCTGTGCTTGACTGCGGCGTGAAGGGCGCTGAGGAGGGTGTCCCAGCCCTTCTTGTGTGCGGGCTGGTCTTCATCGGGCAGGCCGTGGTGCGTCAGCGACACGATGGTGTCGTCGCCGTCGGCGGTGAGGATGACCTCGACGGTGGTGCTGCCGGCTGGCATCGTTTCGCTGCCGGGCAGCCCCCACGTGAAGGCCACGCGGGTGGGCGGCTCGACCGTGACGTAGGTGCCGCGTGCTGGCGAGGCGCCCACCTCGACGGCGAATACTCCGCCGGGCTGCGCGTTGAGGTCGGCCCGGTCGCCCAGCCAGGTGACGATCAGCGCCGGATCGGTAAAGTACGGGAAAACCGCCTCGGGCGGTGCGGCGATGCGCGTGGTCGCGGTCACGGGCGGCGATGAGGGCACGGCGTTATCTCGTTTCCTGGGAAGGCTGGGCACCTTCGACGGCATCCTTGAGGCGGGCGAGCGCGTCCGGCCAGAACTCGGCGAGCAGGGCCCGCACCGGGTCCAGCGCTTCGTGTCGCAGCATGTAGAGGCGCCGCGTGCCGTCGCGGCGCTCGGTGAGCAGGCCGGCCTGTTTCAAGACCGCGATGTGCTGGCTGATCGCCTGCTGGGTGAGCGGGAACCTCGCCGCGATCTGCCCGGCGGCCATCTCATGGCCTTGCACCAGGCGGAGGATCCGCCGGCGATGCGGGTCGGCGAGCGCCCTCAGCACAGCGTCCGGTGCTGAGGCGTCCGCCTGGCTCTTTGGTCTTGGCATGTCGCTCTGATCTTCCCGGGCTTAGCTCACGGTGTCGGCCTGATGCTCGCGGCAGGCGGCGGCGCGCTCGTCGGCGGCCTAGCCGGACGCGTTCCCGCCGTCACGGTCGACGTAGTCAACCAGGCTGGCCAGGGACTGGGTCCAGCCCACGTCGCACATCGAGTAGCACTCCAGTTGCGGAGTGAGGCCGTGATGAGTAAAGCGCAGGACCGTGCCGCCGTCCCCGGCAGGCGCGATGTCGAACGTGATCGTGGTGCCGGCCCAGTCCGGGGTAGGCACTGAGGCGAGCACGGTCCAGCAGACCCCGGCGGCCCGGTCGGTCCCGTCAACCCGCATCCGCACTTCCTGGCCGCGGAACATGAGTCTGATCTCGCCGCCGGCGCTGCCCGATCCGGTGGCGGGGGCCCACCACCTGGCGATCGCGTCGGCGGAGGTCAGCGCGTCAAACACGGCCCCGGGCAAGGACTCGAAGGTCTTGGTCGCCTGGTAGCCGGCGATGTCGGTCGTTGCGGTCATCGTGCTCTCCTTGTGCCGGGCGGCCTCGTGCCACCTTCTACAAGAAGTTTATTAAACAAGTAACTTATTGTCAAGCGGGCAGTTCGCGCTGGAGTTGTCGGCATCAGAAGATGCGGGCAGGGTGCTCTCGCCCAGGAACCGGGGTGAGGAGGCCAACTTCGACCCCTCCCCCTTCTTCGACGATCGGGCAGCCTTTGGCGAGTTCCACGGCTTCAGCGAAGTCGTTGGCCGTGACGAGTGTGTAGCCGCCGAGCGGCAGTGGCGTTCCGCAGGTGCCGACGGGTGTCCGCTCGAAGACTGGGTTGCCGATGTCCATCAGGTGGGAGCCGAGCTGCTTGAACCAGGTTTTCCAGGCTGCGGCGGTATCGGCGGTGCCGACGTAGTTCTCTGGCTGGCGGTGAACGAGCAGGTAGGTATTCATCTGAATGTCCTTCCTCTGAAATTGGGATGTCACCACACGTAGACACCGCCAACACATGGAAGTGGGCGCATCGGGCGGCGCAGAGTATGCGACGATATCGCCGTGACCGCCGAGGAGCTGATTGACCTGGCCCGCGCGGGCGATGGGGAGGCGTTCCGCCAGCTCGTCGGCCCTTACCAGCGAGAGCTGCAGGTGCACTGCTACCGGATGCTGGGTTCGGTCCAAGACGCCGAGGATGCCATGCAGGACGCGCTGCTGACGGCCTGGCAAGGGCTGGGCGGTTTCCAGGAACGCGCCTCAATCCGGACCTGGCTGTACCGGGTGGTCACCACGCGCTGCCTAAATGCGCGGCGATCTGCTCGGCGCCGCCGCGGGACAAGTGCCCTGCCAGGTCCCCAGCCACCTCAGCCGACTCGACTGGGCGAGGTGACCTGGCTCGAACCCTATCCCGATGTCCTCCTGGAAGGTCTTGCCGACGCTGAGCCAGGGCCCGAGGCCGGGTACGAGACACACGAAGCGATCTCACTAGCTTTCATCACCGCAGTTCCGCTACTTCCGCCGCGGCAGCGCGCGGTCCTGATCCTGCGCGACGTACTCGGGTTCGCCGCCGGTGAGGCGGCCCGGATCCTCGGCTCCACCGAGGAGTCCGTGACAAGCGCGCTCCAGCGTGCCCGCGCCACCATGCGCAACCGCCTCCCGCATGGAGCCGAACCACCACCGGCACCCGGATCGGCCAGCGAGAAGCAGCTCATAGACCGGCTCACCCATGCCTACGAGACGGGCGACGTAGACGCCATCATCGCCCTGTTCACCGAAGATGCGTGGCTGACTATGCCGCCGGCGCCGCTGGAATATCAGGGTCAAGACCTGATCGCCCGTTTCCTGACGGCGATCTCGTTCCGAGACGGACGTACCTACCGGCTCATCCTCACGCGGGCTAACGGCCAGCTCGCCTTCGGCGCCTACCTGCGCGAAGGGCGACCTGACGGTGCACAGGCAAACAGTCTGCTGGTGCTCACCCTCACCGGGAGCCGCATCCAGGCAATGACCCGCTTTAGGGGCAGGATGCTGCCTCGCTTCGGCCTGCCGCCCAGCTAAAAGGCCCACCCGGTATCTATCACCCAGCCGGACCCGTCGGATTCCGGGCGCCGGGCCAAGCTGACGATTGCCAGCGCTGCGTCCTGCGCATCCCCGAGCTGGTGCTCGCCTGCCTCGACCCGCGGATCGCCGCCACCGAGCCGGACCCGGATCCAGGACCTGCTCCGGTCCAGCGAGGGGCTGAACGTGGGGACGAACTTCCTGCCCTGGCGCGCAGGTTACGGATTGTGCCGGGTGAGTTCTCAGTGATGAGCAGGCGGCAGCGTACGGCTGGACGGCGCATTGGCCAAGTCAGGCCATGTAGACAAGAGCATTGTGACAGTGGTAGCTTGCGAAAGTCATGACTAACGCAAGGTCGATGATCGAGGTGCTCGGCGAGCCGATGCGCGTCACGATCCTCGAGCGGCTCCTCGAGACACCGGCCACCGCGACAGAACTCGCGCAGCACCTTCCCGTGACCCGGTCAGCGGTCTCTCAGCACCTGCAACTGCTGAAGTCCGTCGGGCTGGTCGACGACACGCCCGCCGGCACCCGCCGGGTGTACAGGGTGGACCCGGATGCTCTCGCGCTGCTGCGCAGTTACTTCGACGCGTTCTGGAACCGCTCGCTCGAGGGTTTCCGCCGCGCCGCCGAGATGACCGCCCAGCCCCCAGCAGGCCGCCCAGGCCCCGGCCAGGACCTCGACTACCCGCAGCCCGATTCCCCAGGAGGAGCGCAGTGACGACGCAGCCCAGTCCCACCTCGGTCAGCACCGAAGTCGAGGTCGATGCCAGCGCGGAGCAGGCGTTCCGCGTCTTCACTGAAGGGATCGGCACCTGGTGGGACGACGACAAGCACATCCTGCAGGCCCCGCTGGCCGAGATGGTCTTCGAGCCCTATGCCGGCGGCCACATCATCGATCGCGGCACCGATGGCAGTGAATGCCGCTGGGCCACAGTTCTCGCCTACGAACCGCCCGTACGGGTCTGTTTCAGCTGGGACATCAACCTCCGGTGGCAGATCGAGCCCGACCCGGAGCGCGCCAGCGAGGTCGAGATCACCTTCACCGAGCTCACGCCCGGCCGCACCCTGGTGGTGCTGACCCACCGGCACCTCGACCGGCATGGCGACGGGTGGGAAGGCATGCGCGACACGGTCGGCTCGGGCTGGGGCCTGAGCGGCTTCGCCCAGGCGGCCCGGCAGCCTTTCAGTGGCGTTGCGCTCGGCAAGCCGCTCCCGGCCGTCACTGATGACTCGATGCGGTCCAGGATCGCCCAGGCCAAGCCCTACACCGTCATGGTGCTGCATACCACCGCAGCCTTCACCCGTCCCGCCTGCGACGCCGTCGTGTGGGAACACGGACGACGCAACGTGGCACTCGCCGAAGCGGGCCTGCTCCCGGTCGTCCTTCCCGCCGCCGACGACAGCGGCATCGCCGGCTACGGCATCTTCAATGCCGACTTCGACACGACCCGCCGCCTCATGGACAACGACCCTGGCGTGCGCGCCGGCATCTTCAGCATCGAACTGCACCCAGTGCGCGGCTTCCCCGGATCCTGCCTGCCATGACCGGCAGCACCGGTTGATCGTCACACCCGCTCACCCTCGGCGGCCAGGGCGCGGCCGAGCGACTCGTGGACCTTGCCGTGGTAGCAGGCCACGGCGAGGGCGAGCCAGCGTTGCAGTTCGCCGAGCGTCATGACAGCGCGTGGCCCCCCCTGTCGTAGCCGCCGCGCCTGCCTTCGCGACACGCCCAGCTGAGAGGCCGCCGGGCCGGCAAACTCCAGGCCAACCCCCCGCTGCGCGGCGAGTTCCCTGATCACGCCGGCCCGGCGGACAGCCAGGCCCCACGCCTCTGTCGCTGCGGTCAGCACCCCCGCCCTGCCAGTGGTACATGACTGAGCTATTACCCGATCCAGCCGTCGAGCATAAGCGCGCACGCAACGACGCTGTCGAGATTCACTATGTGGTGGCTGGCCGTAGCGAAGCCGTGGTGCTGCTGCACGGATTCCCCCAGACCTGGTTGCCGTGGCGGAAGATCATCCCGCTGCTCGCCCGGCACCCACCGGGCAATCGCGCCGAGCGGCAGGAGTCGCAAGGTCGATCCGCGATGATGATCCGGACCCGCCGACCCCGGTACGAACAGCGGTGGTGTCGCTCCTATGCGATCGCAGTGGCGCTGGGGGCGGCACTGACGGCACCACGAGGCGGAGCCCGCCGCCCTGGCCGTGGCGGCGGACCGCGGTGACCGTGCCGATCAGTTGGAGGCCATGCGGGCGGCGTCGAACGGGGCCCGGTCGAAGACGAACCGGTTGTAGGTGATCTTGCCGTCCTTGACGGTGACGCACTCGGCGCCTGGAGCGCTCTTTACTGGCACGGTCGCGGTGTCGTACATGATCAGCGCGGTTTCCTCGTCGCCGAAGGCGGCGATCATTTCCGAGCCGGTGACGATCTGCGCGAACGGGCTCATGAAGGCGCGGTACGCCGCGGCGCCTTCCAGGCGCCCCGCCGGCGCGTCGCAGATGATGTCGTCGGCGATATAGCTCATGGCCTTGTCCAGGTCGTGACTGGTCCAGGCCTGGTAGTAGGCCAGCGCGGTCTGCAGCGCGGGACTGGTGGTGTCGGTCATGGCTGTTTCCTTTCATGATGGGATCTGCGGGCGATCCGTTCTGTGTGAAGCCGGCCGGGCCGGGCGCTGCCGCGGCCCGGCCGGCAGATCTGGTGCTCCCGTCGCCACGGCGTGCCAGATGCGGTGACACTGATCTAGCCGGGCTTCAGCCCGGCACTGGGCCGGGCATGCGGGGCCTGCCGTGCTCGGCCGGGTGAGGCAGGTGCCTGGCCTACGTGTACAAACTTGCTTCAGCAACTTACTTAGGTTACTTTATAAAGTAACCTAATCAGATTGGTGAAACAATGTCAAGAACCCAAGGCGGCCCGCCGGCAGTCCCGCCGCTGGCCATGAAAATCAGCGCGCTGTTCGACGCGCTGGTAGAGGCGCTGCACACGGCGCTGCCGGCCGCCGGCTTCACCGACATCCGCCCTGCGCACAGCATCAACCTCTTCCGCGTGATCGACGATGAGGGCACCCGCCCCACCGTACTTGCGCGCCGCGCCGGCGTCACACCGCAGGCAATGGCCGAGATCACCCGCTACCTCGAAGATCACGGCTATGCCGAGCGCCTCCCCGATCCCGACGACGGCCGCGCCCGCATCGTCAGGCTGACCCCGCGCGGACGGGAAGCCGCCGCCGTCGCTGGCCGGGTGTTCACCGATCTGGAGGCGAAATGGGAGGAGCACCTCGGCGGCCGCCAGATGGCACAGCTCCGCACGATGGTCGGCGAACTGGCCAGCCTAGGGACCGGCCAGGTCCGACGGGCCTTAGGCTTGTCTCTTAACCTCTGTGAAGCAAGCGGTGCGGTGGCTGGGCGAGCAGATCGCCTGAATTTGGGGCGGTCCGTTTTGCGGATGTGCGATCTGGTGCCTGGTGCTAAGAGGCTGCCGTTCGCTCATCCGGCGCGGGTCTCCGGATCGCGAGGCGGACTTGTGTCTGGGGGAGAGCAGGCCTGCTATCGGGTGGCTGAGGTTTCGGCGAGCCGTCTGGTGAGGTAGCGCCGCTCGGCGTCGGTGGGTGCGAGCTCGAGTGCCCGGCGGTAGGCGGCGGCCTGGTCACTTCGCCCGAGTCGGCGCAGCAGGTTGGCATGGGTGGCCGGGGGCGGTCGGCGCGGTCGCGTGACAGGCGGCGATCGCGGCCATCAGCTGGTAGGGGCCTGGCCGGCCGAGGCGGACCGCGGCGTCCAGGACCGCGGATGCCTCGCTGATGGCGGGGGTGTCCCACAGGGCGCGGTCCTGGTGCTCCGGGTTACCAGGTCGCCGGCGTCGTCGGTGCGGGCGGCGCTGCGGGCATGGTGGAGGACCATGAGGGCGAGCAGGCCCAGCGCTTCGGGCTCATCGGGCATCAGCTCCGCGAGGAGGCGGGCCAGGCGGATGGCCTCGGCGCACAGCGCCTGGCGCACCAGGTCGACGCCCGCGCTCGCGCCATAGCCCTGCGCATCCCGGGCGGGGGCGGGCGCACCGGGTCTTATTGTGCATCAGCGGTAGCTGGCGCCTCAGGGGTTACGCGGAAATGACCGTATCGGTGTCGCCGGACAGGAGTTGCTGCGGGATCTGGGTGAAGGTGTACTGGGCCGAGGTTCCGGGCGCGAGCGTGAACGTCCAGATGACGTCGAAGCGGTCGTCTGGCCATGCTGAGGGGATGACCGTTCCCGCGACGGCCGGCAGCGACGAGGCGAGCGAGCTGGTGAACTGGTGGCTGGGCAGCGAGCCGCAGGAGGTGTTCGGCTACGGCCGGCTCGGCTTCTACGGCGCGGACGCCGGGATACGCCACGGGCTCCGCCGCGACTATCAGCGTGCATACAACTCGCCGCAGGCGAGGGATGACCCCTTCGCCCTGGACATATCCGGCCACCAGGGGCTGCGGGAGCTGTACCTCGACGCCGAATCCGACAGCGGCTACATCCGCGACCGGAACGTCTTCGACGGCGAGATCAGCATCGAGGACGACATGGCCGTTCTCGTACGTTACGTCACCGGAGCGTCGATGTCCTACCACCTGACGGCCTACTCCCCGTGGGAGGGCTACCGGGTCATGTTCAACGGAAGCGCGGGACGGCTAGAGCTCGAGGTGGTGGAAAGCCACTGGCAGCCGCGGCCGGACCAGACCGTGCCGACGACCGGTGCCATCCATGGAGAGGTCGCCATGGCCAACGCCGGCGGGGCCACGATCCGGGTGCGCAGGCTGTGGGAGCCGCCGACCGATACGTTCGTGGCCGGCGGCCACGGGGGCCACGGGGGCGGCGACGAGCGAATGCTGACCGCGCTGTACGGGCCGCCGGATCTCGGCGCAGAACCCGTGTCGGCCGACGCGGCCCGCCAGAGCGCGAACCAGCGTGACGGCGCCCTGGCGCTTGCCGTCGGCGTCGCAGCCAACGAATGCTTCGTTACCGGGCAGCCGGTCCGAATCGCCGACCTGGTCGAGTTCAGGCGGCGTCGGCGGGACGAGTTATGTGGGTATCAGGGGTTGCTAGGCGCCGCGGGGGTTATACCGGAATTACCGTGTCGGCGTCGCCGGATATGAGCTGCTGCGGGATCTGGGTGAAGGTGTACTGGAGCGGGGCTGTACCAGGAGCGAGGGTGAACACCCAGATGACGTCGAAACGGTCGCCGGGCCACGCCTGGGGGATGACCGTTCCGGCGACGGCAGGCAGCGACGAGGCGAGGGACGGAATGTGGTCGTGCTCCCAGCAGATCAGCACGACGCCGGAATACTGGGTCACCACGGCGGAGGCGAGGGCGGGTTCATCGCCCTCGGCATAGGCGGAGACGATGGCCAGCCCGAGGCGGTCACTCAGGGCCTGGATCGTCTGGTGGGTCCGGTGGTCAGCTGTCTTGTCGGCGCTTCCGTAGGAGGGCGAGAGCAAGGTGGCGGGAGTCTGAAGTCCGGCTTGGAGCGGGCCGGTGGCGGGATCGAAAAGGACGGCCAGCGCTCCGGAACGCTGCCAGCCCGTGGGCAGCAGGGAATGCGGATTCTGATTTCCCTGGAAATCGACGCCGAATGGCGGGACCGGAGCGGGAGGAGTCTGCCCCGGAGCGACGACCGGCGGATCATCGGGCTTTTCACCGTGACGGATGATGTAAATAATGTCCGGAGGTGCAGTTGTGGCTTGTTCGGGTTGCTGACTCATGATGGCCCCTCCCGTGAATCTCGTCTGCGCAGGCCAGCCTCATTATCTAGTGTGCCGTTCTCGGGCGGGATTATGAATGCGTGTCGCCATCGCATCATTGCGAAGGTTTGTAAAATTGTGAAGGCTTATTAATTTGCTTATCACCGGCGCCGGAAGCGGCGCGCTTGGTGCGCAACGCGGCGTCACCACCGGCTTCACCTGACCGTGACCAGCGGCGAGTATGGTTTGCAGGCAAAGACGGATACGGGCCATCCGTCACAACGAGAAACCGAGAACATGACCAGCCGCCAGCCGGGAACTACACCGCCGGGCCGTGTGGGCATGACGGACACCGGAACGCCTGGTAACACGGGAACGCCGGACGCCGTGCGCCGGCCGGGCTCGGGGCCGCGCGGAGCGGGCTCGGGGCCACCCGGGACGGTGCTGGTGCTGCCGTTGACGCTGCTGATCATCCTGGGGCTGACCGGGCTGCGCGGCGCGGTGGCGGAGCCGCGCTGGGACGGGCCGCTGCATCGTGACGGGGTGGTCATCGGCCTCGCGCTCGAGGTCGTGCTAGGGGTCCTGCTCGTGATCACGATCAGGCGCCGGGCCGCCGCGCAAGCGGTCAACGCGGCGCCGGTCAACGCGGTCGCGGTCAAGCTGCGCGGGGTGCTCCTCTTCGTGCTCAGCACGGGTACGGTCGCGGTGGCGGTGACCATCATCGTCGGCCTGCACCTGCGTCTCTTCTCTGGCAAAGTCAACCCACTGCCAACCCAGCTGGCACCGAAATTGAAACTGTCGCCACCTCCGGCGCTCAAACCGCACAGCTCGTTCACCGTCCATCTCCCTCTTGCCGCTCTCCTGTACGGCTTGCTCGTCGCGGTGCTCCTAGCCGCGGTCGTGCTCAGCATCTGGTGGGCTCGGCGGTTCCGGCCATCCGGCGAGAGCAGGGACAACGGTTTCATTGCGGAGGACCCGGAGGACTTGCGGGAGGCGGTGGAGTCGGGCCGGTCGGCGCTGCGCACCATCGACGACGCGCGGGCCGCCATCATCGCGTGCTACCTGGCGATGGAAGCCAGCCTGGCCGAACGCGGCGCGGCCCGGGCCATCGCCGATACCCCCGACGAGCTCCTGACGCGCGCCCAGGCCACCGGGATCGTGCGCGGCACCGCCGCCGCGCGGCTGACCGCGCTCTTTTACGAGGCCAGGTTCTCCAGCCACCCGCTGGACCGCAGCCAGCGTGACGCGGCCGCCCACGCGCTCGACGAACTCGCCGCCGCGCTCGCCGAAGCCGAAGCCGCGCTCGCCGAAGCCGCGACGGGCGGAGCGGGACCAGCAGCAGGGGCGGGTGCTTGATGAGCTCTGAGGATGCGCACGCCGCGGCAGGGGACGGGACGGTTAGTCCGTGGCGGGGGACGAGGCCGGAGCTGGTCATCGCGGGGGTGCTGGCTGCGGCGGCGGCCGTGGCGGGCTACCTGATGGCCGGGTGGACGGGCCTGTCGGTGGTGGTCATCACGGCGGCGGCGATCGCGCTGCTCGTGCTGCGCGCCCTGCTGCCGCAGCTGACCCCGGACCAGTCGAGGAAGGCCAGGGAAAAGCCGACGGCGCGCACGCTGAGCGGCTACTCGCACCGCAGGTTCGTGGTGCGGACCGCGTCGAGCAGCCTGGCCTTCTACAACGGCGAGCTGAGACCGGTCCTGGAGCATCTGCTGGCCGCCCGGCTGACCGAACGCCACGGCGTTAACCTCTACCAGGACCCGGCCGCCGCCCGCGGGCTGCTGTGCCGGAGCCCCCGCGACGCCGGCCTGTGGGCCTGGATCGATCCGGCGGGCAGGCCGAAGGAACCCGCGCGAGGCCATTCGGAGCAACCGGGTATCCCCCGGCGCACGCTGGCGCATCTCATCGACCGATTGGAGCAATTGTGACTACCGCCATGAGGACGACGGAACAGACGGCGCAGACGTGCACGGCCATCCTGGATGAGCTCGAGCGGGCGGTCGTCGGCCGTCGCCGGACCCTGGAGCTGGTGCTGATCGGCATCCTGGCCGGCGGTCACGTCCTGCTCGAAGACCTGCCCGGGCTGGGCAAGACGCTGATCGCGCGGTCGTTCGCGCGGGTGCTCGGCCTGGACTTTGCCCGCATCCAGTTCACCCCGGACCTGCTGCCCTCCGACGTGGTCGGCGCTCCGCTGTACGACCAGCGATCGGCCGACATGGTGTTCCGGCCAGGACCGGTGTTCACCCAGCTGCTGCTGGCCGACGAGATCAACCGGACACCGCCGAAGACTCAGGCGGCGCTGCTCGAGGCGATGGGCGAGGGCCAGGTGAGCGTGGACGGGCAGACCCGCAGGCTGCCCCAGCCGTTCATCGTGCTGGCCACGGACAACCCGATCGAGTACGAGGGCACCTATGAGCTGCCCGAAGCTCAGCTCGACCGGTTCCTGATGCGGCTGCGCCTTGGTTACCTGACGGCCGGCGACGAAACGGCCATGCTCCGGCGCCGGGTGGACCGCGCCGCCGAGCAGGTGGAGCTGCGGCCGGTCACCGGCCCGGACGGGGTGCTCGCCATGCGGGAGACGCTCGAGCGGGTGGAGATCACCGCCGACCTGCTCGATTACATCGTGGCCATCGTCACCGCGACCAGGAACGACCCGCAGGTCCAGGTCGGGGCCAGCCCGCGCGGCGGCCTCGCCCTGGTCCAGCTGGCCCGCGGCCAGGCGCTGGTTAACCAGCGCGACTACGTGATCCCCGACGACATCAAGCAGGTGGCGGTGCCGGCCCTGGCGCACCGGGTCACCCTGCGGCCGGAGCTGTGGGTGCGCCAGGTCTCCTCCGATGAGGTGGTGACCAAGTTGCTCGCGGCCGTGCCGACGCCGAGAACCGACCCGAACGCGCGGGCCAGCGGCCGTGACCAGGCTCAGGTTGTCACCGGCTGATGTCGTCCTCCATTGAGCCGAACGATCGCTTGTTTCGCGTGCCCGGTCATGAGCTTGAGGTGCACTGGAGATCGTCGCGGCACGCGCGCCGCCTGCTCACGCTGGGCATCGCCGGGGTGTTTATCGCCTTGCTCGCCCGGCGTCCGGAGTTCGCGGGCGTGGCGGCCCCGGCGCTGCTGCTGCTCGGGGCAGGCCGGGTGCAGCGACGGCCGGCCCGGATCGGCGTGCGGGTGCGGCCGAGTGCGACCCGGGCCTTCGAGGGCGAGCTGGTCGCCCTGGACGTGCGGGCCGAGGGCCAAGGTGATAGTCACGTCCGGTGGACGCTGCACCCTGGTACGGACATCGATCCGGGTGACGTCACCGCCGCCGACGGGGCGCAGGCCCGCTTCACCTTCACCCCGGAGCGCTGGGGACGGCGGGAGATCGGCACCATGGACGTGGTGCTGCGCGACCGCTGGCGGCTGGCCGAGGGACACCTGACCGTGACCTTGCCCAAGCTCGACTGCTACCCGGCCCCGGCGGACCAGCGGACCAAGGTGGTGCTCCGGCGGCTGCCGAACCGGCTCGGCGAGCATCCGGCCCGGACCTCCGGCGAGGGCATCGAGTTCTTCGGCGTCCGCGAGTACGTGCCGGGCGACCGGCAGCGCAGCATCAACTGGCCGGCCAGCACCCGGCGCGGGCGCCTGCAGGTGAACACCTTCGCCGCCGAGCGCTCGCAGGACGTGGTGCTGCTCGCCGACGCCACCTCGGACGTGGGCGTGCCCGGATCGTCGGCTCTTGACCTCGCGCTGCGCGGCGCGGTCGCGGCGGCCCGCGCGTACCTGGAAGGCCGGGACCGGGTGGGCGTGATCACCTACCAGTGGGGCGGGGTCAGCTGGCTCGGGCCCGGGCTCGGCCGGCGGCAGCTGTACCGGATCATCGACTCGATGCTGGCCAGCGATGCGGGCTATGCCCGCGGCGCGAGCTTCCGCCGGCTGCCGCGCGCCGCGCTGCCGCCCGGCGCGTTGGTCGTGGTGTTCAGCCCGCTGCTCGACCAGCGTTTCGTCGAGACGCTGCGGGACATGCGCGAGCGCGGCTTCACCCTGCTGGTGGTGGACGTGCTCAACGCCGAGCCGCCGGTCCGGCGGCACCGCGAGGACCGGATGGCCCGGCGGATCTGGCGGATGGAGCAGGAGGCGATCAGGTTCTCGCTGCGCGAGCTCGGCGTCCCCGTGGTGCACTGGGACGGCGTGCAATCCCTGGACCTGCCGCTGGCGGCCCACACCCGCCGTCCCCTGGCGGCCCGCCGATGACCGGCAGCTCCGTCCCCCGTGCCGGCGTTCTCCGTGCCGGCGTCCTCCGCGGTGGCTCGATCCTGCTCGGTGCTGCCCTGCTCGGGGCGGGCTGCGTCGTGTGGGCGGCCGCGCCGCTGGTGCGCTCGGGCTACGCCGACTTCGCGCTGTTCCTGGCGATCCTGGGGGTGGCGGCGGGCGCGCTGCGGCTCATCCTGGCCGCGGTCCCGGTGCCGGAAGACAATTATCTGCTGCCGGCATCGCTGCGAGTCTGGCTCAGGTTCCTTGAGGCCCTCCGGCTGGTGCCCTGGGAGGAGGGCGGGCTCCTCGCTATCTTGTGGCTGGAGGTGCTGCACCCGGCCCCGCCGTGGCACACGGCGGTCCTGGGCGCCGCGCTCATCGGCTACCTGCTGGCCACCCACCTGGCCGAGTCGGGCGCATCCCCCGAGGCACTCCGGCCGCAGGTCCGGGTGCTGGCCGTCGGCGCGGGCCTGCTCGCGCTCGGCGCGGGGGCCGGGATGCTCCCCGCCGTCGGCGCCGGGGCCGGCTCGGCGCTGCTGCGGCTGGTGGCGGCGGGCGCGCTGATCGCCGCCGCCGGACTGGTCTTGCCCTACGTCGCCGCGCCAGGTCCGCCGCCGGGCGGCGGGAGATGGCCGGGGCGCCAGTAGGCCCGGCCGGGTCGCACCCGGCACCCCGCGGCGGGCCGGCGGACCTTGTCGGGATATACAAGTGGGTGAGGTAATCCCGAGTTCTTCCTTGCGGTCTGGCCGCTTACAACGGGGCTGGTCAGACGAGAAGATAGGCCAGGCAGGAAGATAGGGCACGCGGAACACAGGAGGGCATGAGCCGATGGCGGAGATCGTCCGGGCCGGGCTTGTCCAGCAGCGCTGGACCGGGGACAAGGATTCGATGATCGCGGCGGCGGTGAGCCACATTCAGACGGCGGCCTCGGCCGGCGCGCAGGTGGTCTGCCTCCAGGAACTCTTCTACGGGCCGTACTTCTGCCAGGTGCAAGACGCCGACTACTACTCCTATACCGAGGCGATCCCGGACGGGCCGACCACCCGGCTGCTGCAGGATGTGGCGCGCCAGCACAACGTCGTGATCATCGCGCCGATGTACGAGGAAGAGCACCCGGGGGTCTACTACAACACCGCCGCGGTGATCGATGCGGACGGAACCTACCTCGGCAAGTACCGCAAGACCCATCTGCCGCAGGTGAAGGGATTCTGGGAGAAGTTCTACTTCCGGCCGGGCAACCTGGGCTACCCGATCTTCGACACCGCGGTGGGCCGGATCGGCGTGTACATCTGCTACGACCGGCACTTCCCCGAGGGCTGGCGGGCGCTCGGCCTGGCCGGCGCCCGGATCGTGTTCAACCCCTCGGCCACCAGCCGCGGGCTTTCCTCCTACCTGTGGAAGCTGGAGCAGCCGGCCGCCGCGGTGGCCAACGAGTACTTCATCGGCGCGATCAACCGGGTCGGCGTGGAGCCGCTCGGCGACAACGACTTCTACGGCCAGACCTACTTCGTCAACCCGCGCGGCCAGCTGGTCGGCGACGACGCCTCCGACTCCGACGACGAGGTAGTGGTCCGCGACCTGGACATGGAGCAGCTCGCCGAGGTCCGTGACCTGTGGCAGTTCTACCGGGACCGCCGCCCCGACGCCTACCAGTCGCTGGTCCAGCCGTGACCATCCTGATCTCTGGCGGGACGGTGGTGACGGCTTCCGGGACGCTGGACGCCGACGTGCTGGTGGCCGGGGAGAAGATCGCGGCGGTGCTGGCGCGAGAGGTTACCGGGGCCGGTGGGGTTGGTGAGGCTGCTGGGGGGGTTGGGAGAGGGGGGGACTCGGCTGCGGCGGTGGCGGCGGACCGGGTCATCGACGCCACCGGCAAGTACGTGCTGCCGGGCGGGATCGACGTGCACACGCACATGGAGATGCCGTTCGGCGGCACGTTCTCCGCGGACACGTTCGAGACCGGCACCCGCGCCGCGGCCTGGGGCGGCACCACGACCATCGTCGACTTCGCCGTACAGGCCAAGGGCACCTCGCTGCTGGCGACGCTCGACAAGTGGCACGCCAAGGCGGACGGCAACTGCGCGATCGACTACGGCTTCCACATGATCGTCTCCGACGTCAACGACACGACGCTGAAGGAGATGGACGCCTGCATCGCGGCCGGGGTGAACAGCTTCAAGATGTTCATGGCCTACCCGGGCGTGTTCTACGCCACCGACGGGGAGATCCTGCTCGCCATGCAGCAGGCCGCCCGCTCTGGCGCGACCGTGATGATGCACGCGGAAAACGGCATCGCCATCGACCAGCTCGTCGCGCAGGCGATCGCGGCCGGCCGCACCGACCCGGTTAACCACGGCCTGACCCGGCCGCCGGAGCTGGAGGGCGAGGCGACCTCGCGGGCGATCATCCTGGCCCAGGTGGCCAACTGCCCGCTGTACATCGTGCACCTGTCTGCCCGCCAGGCGCTGGCGGCGGTCGCCGAGGCCAGGGACAACGGGCAGAACGTGTTCGCCGAAACCTGCCCGCAGTACCTGTTCCTGTCCCTGGATGACCTGGCCCGGCCGGACTTCGAGGGGGCGAAGTTCGTCGCGTCACCGCCCCTGCGTTCCCAAGAGCATCAGGACTCACTGTGGCGTGGCCTGCGGAGCAATGATCTGTCGGTGGTATCGACAGACCACTGCCCGTTCTGCTTCAAAGATCAGAAAGAACTGGGCCGCGGCGACTTTTCCAAGATCCCGAACGGGATGCCAGGCGTCGAGCACCGGATGGACCTGCTGCACGCCGGGGTGGTGGCGGGCCAGCTCACCCTGCCCCGCTGGGTGGAAGTGGCCTCGACCACGCCAGCCCGGATGTTCGGCTTGTACCCGCGCAAGGGCGTAATCGCGGCCGGCTCCGACGCCGACATCGTGATCTACGACCCGGCGGCGCGGCAGACGCTGTCGGCGGCGACCCATCACATGAACGTGGACTACTCCGCGTACGAGGGCATGGCGGTCACCGGGAAGGTACTGACCACCTTGTCCCGGGGGCGGCCGGTCATCGACGAGGGCACGTACGCCGGGAGCACCGGCCACGGCACGTTCCTGGCCCGCGGGCTGAACCAGTACCTGGTCTAGGGGGGATCATGGATTTCGGGGTGGTGCTGCAGACGAACCCGCCGGCCAGCGGCGTGGTCGCGATGATGCAGCGGGCCGAGGAGGCGGGCTTCTCCCACGGGTGGACGTGGGACTCGCACGTGCTCTGGCAGGAGCCGTTCGTCATCTACTCGCGCGTCCTGGCCGCGACCAACGCGATGACCGTGGGCCCGATGGTGACCAACCCTGGCACCAGGGACTGGTCGGTCATCGCGTCGCTGTTCGCCACGCTGAACGACATGTACGGCAACCGCACCGTGTGCGGGATCGGCCGCGGCGACTCGGCCCGGCGGGTCATCGGCCAGCCGCCCATGTCGCTGGCCACGCTGTCCGAGGCGATGACCGTGATCAAGGGCCTGGCCGAGGGACGCGAGGTCGTCCTGCACGGTCAGCCGCTGCGGATTCCGTGGGTCCGGAACGGCAGGCTCGAGATCTGGATGGCCGCGTACGGCCCGAAGGCGCTCAAGCTCACCGGCGAGCAGGCCGACGGCTTCATCCTGCAGACCGCCGACCCGGACATCGCGCGCTGGACCATCGGCGCGGTGCGGTCAGCGGCTTCGGCGGCCGGGCGTGATCCGGCGTCGATCACCATCTGCGTCGCGGCGCCTGGCTACGCCGGGCCCGACCTGGCCCACCAGCGGGAGCAACTGCGGTGGTTCGGCGGCATGGTGGGCAATCACGTCGCGGACCTCGTCGCCAGGTACGGCACCGACGGACCGGTCCCCCGCGCGCTGACCGACTATATCAAGGGCCGCGAGGGATACGACTACGCGCACCACGGCAAGGCGGGCAACCCGTCGGTGGGGTTCGTGCCGGACGAGATCGTGAACCGGTTCTGCCTGCTCGGCCCGGCCGCCGCGCACCTGGACCGGCTGCACGAGCTGGCCGAGATCGGGGTGGACCAGTTCGCTCTGTACCTGATGCACGACGAGGAGGAGAAGACCCTCGCCGCCTACCGCGACGAGATCATTCCCGCGCTGCGCTGATTTCCACTGAACCGGCGCTGTCCGTCCCGGCGCTGCCCGCGGTGGATGTCGCCGACGGCGCGGGGACCGGGCCCTCGACCTTGGGCAGCGCCTGCTGATCGGCCAGTGCGATGGCCAGCTCGCCGGCCGCCGTCGGGTGCAGCGGCGCCGGATCCCCAGGGCCCTGCACGTAGGGGTCGGCCGTACACAGCTCGTGGCCGGTGAACGGCGGGTCCGTGACGCCGAACCCGAACGTCTGGGCCCCCTGCGCCAGGACCGTGTTCAGCTGCCCGAGGCGGGCGAGCAGCACCTTTTCCTTAGCGGCGGTGATGCCGTACTTGGTCAGGCAGCCGATGTCGGTGCCGAACGGCGAATAGTACTGATTGACCAGGACCGCAGGGTTACCCGGGAGTTCGGCCAGGTCGGCCAGAAGCTGGTAGTAGCTGCGGGTGAAGGCGCCAATCTCTTCGTTGAAGAAGGCGGCGGACACCTTGTCGTTGCAGACCGCACTGGCCACGCACAGCCGGGTCATGATGGACCACTCGACGTCGTCCGCCCCGACGCTGACGATGATCACCTTCGCGTGGGTGGCCCGCTGGGCCTCGACCAGCTGGGGCGGCGCCACCTGCCCGTTGTCGAGCACCTGGGCGCCGAGCAGGCCGTTGGCGATGGTCGCGCCGCTGCAGGCCAGGTTCAGCACGTTCCAGTCGTTCACCACGGCTAGGTCATCGGCGTAGGACTCGCTGCTGCGCCCGCAGGCCCGGTCCAGCGCGCTGGGGCGGGCGGGCAGCGGGTTGCCCACGGCGGCCGCGGTCGAGTCGCCGATGACAACCGCCTGCACCCCCGGCAGCGGCTTGGCGACGCTTTGCGGGGTCACCTGGAGCGGGTCGGCGCCGACCAGGTCGTCGAGCGTCTTGACGCTGCGTAGGACGCCGGGCGTGCTGGACGCCGTCAGCGCGATGCCGCCGACGTTCAGCCCGCAGACGACGACCAGGCCCGCGATCACGGTCCGGGCCATCTTGGCGTGCGATTGCCTGCGGATGCCGGCCACCGCGATCAGCGCCACGACGGCGAAGCCCGCCGCGATGAGCGTCTCCCACTCGAAGTAACGGATCCAGCCCTGGGCCAGCTGCTGGCTGAGGTTCAGCTCGAGCTTGCGCGGGTTGTCCGAGCGCAGCAGCTGGGCAACCTGCCGGTCGATGGTGATGTGGGTGAGCTGGAGCAGCGGGCGGATCGGGCCCTCGAACTGCGGCTTGGTCGGCATCACCTGGCCGAACAGGTCGAGCTCGCCCGGACCCGACGGGCTAAGCGACGGCCCGGCTGCTCCGACCTGGGCGGTCTGCCCGGCCGCGGAGACCGTCTGCAGCGGCGTGACCTGCAGCGCGAGCCAGATCGAGCCCGCCGTGACGACCAGGAAGGTGACAAGATAGAAAACGCCGGTCCTGATTAGTCGCAGGAACGAAGAAATAAGGCACTCCCCTGGGCGATATTGCCTGCCGTCTCCACGGTACCCGCGTTCGTCCGATAGCAACCAGCCCACGTTTCAGAGGTCGTGCTTGCGCTCCAGGTAGCTCAGCGCCACCCAGCCCACCGGCACCGGAAACCAGAAGGTCAGCAGCCGGAACAGCAGCACCGAGCTGACCGCGACCGCGCCCGGCAGGCCAGCGGCGGTCAGCCCGGCGGTCAGCGCCGCCTCCACCCCGCCCAGCCCGCCGGGGGTGGGCAAGACCGAACCGATCGCGCTGCCGGTCAGGTACACCACGGCGATGCTCGCGAACGGCACCGACCGGCCGAACGCCGCCACGCACGCGGCCAGGCACAAGATGTAGGACGCGCTCAGCAGCAGCGTGCCGCCGATGCCCTCGGCTAGCTTGCGCGGCTGCTGCGCCACCTCGAGCAGCCGGGGCAGCACCTGGCCGAGCGTCGGCGACACCCGGGCCCGCAGCAGCCGGCGCCCGGCGGGCAGCGCGAGAACCGCAAGCGCGACGACGACGAGCCCGGCCAGCACGAAGTAGGCCCACCTCGGCGGCTGGATCGACGTCTTTGACGTGGTGCCCGCGATCGCGGCGAACACGACGAGCATCGAGATGTGCAGGACGAAGGCCACCACCTGGGCCACGCCGACGCTGGCCGCCGCGACCGGCGCGGGGACCTTCTTGCGCTGCAGGTAGCGAACGTTCAGCGCGGCCCCGCCCACCGCGGCCGGGGTTACCAGCGTGACGAATGATCCGGCCACCTGAACGAGCATGGTGCGGAAGAAGCTCAGCCGCGCGGCGACGAAGCCGGACAGCGACAGCGTGGCGCCGATGTAGGTGGTCGCCGACAGCGCCAGCCCCGCGATGCTCCAGCGCCAGTCCGCCGAGCGCAGCACGCTGGCCAGGCTGGCCCGCTCGAGCTCGCCCGCCAGCAGGTAGGCGGCGACCACGCTCGCGACCATGGTCAGCAGGGTGCGCAGCCGGATCCGCTCGAGCCGCACGGGGACCACCGCGCCGTCCGGCACCGCCGCGATCAGGAGCTTGCGCAGGGCAGGCAGGACGTCGCGCCGTCGGCGCAGCGCATGACGCGTCGAGCGGGCCAGCACGACCGACTGCAGCAGCGGCACCACAGCCACAAGCTCGTCGGGGCTCGCCTTCTCCTGCGCCAGATCAGCGGCCCGTTGGGGTCCGACGAAGAGCGCGAGCTCGGCCAGGAGCTGGGAGAGGTCCAGGCGTATCTGCAGGTCGGTCGCGGCCACATCGCCATCGCCCGGGTCGAGCAGGATGGCCTGGCCGTCGCCGGTCAGCAAGATCCGGTCGGCGGTCAGCGCCCGATGCGTGACCCGGTGCGCGTGCAGCCGGCTCACCGCGTCCCATATCTGCCTGAGCTCGGCGTCGGAGCAGCCGGGATTCCGGTTCGCCAGGGTGGTGCCCTCGTGATGGGTGTAGGCGAGCGCGGAGGCTTCAGGACCGACCCGGACCAAGGCGCGCAGCTGCGGCGTGGGCGCGCCCGCGTCTTCGGCGGCGTACGAAAGCAGCGCCCGGCGCTCGACCTCGTGATCCACGGACAGCGGGGCATTGCGTGACACCTGCCCGAGCAGCCGGACCGACCGGTAGAGGCGGTAGACCGCGCCGGCCGCCTGCTGGTCCTGGTCGTACACGACGACGTCGAGTCTCCCGTCCCCCGTCGCGCCCTCCTCCGTCGCGCCCTCCCCCGTCGCACCCTCCACCGTCGCACCCTCCACGGTCGTGACCTCCCCCGTCGTGACCGTGTAGCGGCGAGATCCGGCGACCCCGGTCCTGGGCTGGCGTACCCGCCGGATCGCGGTCGCCCGCACGCCGGCGGCGGCCAGGGCCGCCGCGATGTCGCGGGCGCCGGGGCGCTGCGACGCCGAGCCGGCCCCGTACCTGACGGCGAGGCCGATCGCCCGGCCCGCGGCCAGCGTGATCAGCAGGGACAGAGCGGTGGTGTTCAGCGCCGCGACGTGCACGACCGAATACACGCCGACGGCTACCCACAAGGCGTTCCGCCAGGACTGCCGCCCGACGAGGCTGATCATGGTGAGGTAGGCGACCAGGCCCACCAGGTAAGGATCGAAGGCGGCGACGTGGCTGGCGCCGGGACGGGACATGATGATCGCGTCGTAG
>Ga0302326_10009346_pt1 | contig 21450 bp, 16 predicted proteins | sample Palsa_T0_3_FD_202264 | JGI IMG/M metagenome (GOLD analysis project Ga0302326, IMG submission 202264) | Peat permafrost microbial communities from Stordalen Mire near Abisko, Sweden - Palsa_T0_3 | ecosystem: Environmental > Terrestrial > Soil > Palsa > Peat permafrost | place: Sweden: Abisko... | reverse complement strand
GCTTGCCTGGCCCACTTGGGCCACCAGGTGACGTGCGCCGACATCGACGTGGCCAAGGTCGAGCTGCTCCAGTCGGGGCGCATCCCCATCTACGAACAGGGCCTGGAAGCGCTGGTCGGCGAGGGCATCGCGGCCCGGCGGCTCGATTTCCTGGTGGGGGCGGCCACCGCCGCGGCGGGCGCCGAGTTCGTCTTCCTGTGCGTCCAGACGCCCCAGGGGGCCGACGGCTCGGCCGACCTGCAGTTCGTGGAACAGGCGTCGGCTGAGATCGGTCCCGTGCTGGGCAGCGGGGCCATCGTGATCACCAAGTCGACCGTCCCGGTGGGCTCGGCCCGGGTGGTCGAGCGGGCGCTGGCCCGATCCGATGTCGCCGTGGTGTCCAACCCTGAGTTCCTGCGGGAGGGCCAGGCGGTGCACGACTGCCTCCACCCCGACCGGGTGGTCATCGGGTGCGACGACCAGGCGGCGGCGGCCAAGGTGGCCAGCCTGTACCAGCGGTTGAGCGCACCCATCATGGTCACCGACCCGGCCACGGCGGAGACGATCAAGTACGCCTGCAATGCCTTCCTGGCCACCAAGGTGTCGTTCATCAACGCCATTGCCAACCTGTGCCAAGCGGTGGGGGCGGACGTGCGCGACGTGGTGCTGGGCATGGGCTACGACAAGCGCATCGGCTTCGAGTTCCTGAAGCCCGGGCCGGGGTGGGGCGGGTCGTGCTTCCCCAAGGACTCCCGGGCCCTGGTGCGCATCGCCGAGGACGCGGGCTACGACTTCGAGTTGCTCAAAGGCGTCATCGCGGTGAACGACCAACAGTTCCGGCTGCTCGCGGCTCGCATCGGCCAACTGGCGGGCGGCACCCTGGACCAGGCGGTCATTGCCGTCTGGGGTCTGACCTTCAAGGCGGGAACAGACGACCTGCGTGACTCGCCCGCCATCTCCGTCGTCTCGCGTCTCGTCGACTCAGGTGCCACCGTCAAGGCGTACGACCCGACGGTGTCCGGTGCCTTGCCCGCCCACTTCGACCACCTGGCGATCGAGGTGTGCGACGACCCGTACGCCGCCTGCGCCGGGGCATCGGTGCTCGCCGTGCTGACCGAGTGGGACGAGTTCCGCTGGCTCGACTTCGCAAAGGTGGCCGCCACCATGGCCGCGCCGGTCATCCTCGACGCCCGCAACCTTCTCGACCCGGCCAGCCTGCGCCGCCGTGGGTTCACGTACCAGGGATTGGGGCGCAAGTGAGCCGGGTCGTGGTGGCCGGAGGGGCCGGCTTCCTGGGGTCGCACCTGTGCCGGGCGCTATTGCTGCGGGGCGACGAGGTGGTTGCGGTCGACAACCTGGTCACCGGTTCCCGGCGCAACATCGACGCCCTGATCAACCATCGGGCATTCACGTTCCAGCACACCGACGTCATCGCCGGCGTGGTGGTGGACGGCCCGGTCGACGCCGTCATGAACTTGGCCAGCCCGGCTTCGCCCATCGACTTCGCCCGGATCCCCATCGAGATCCTGCAGGTGGGCAGCGTGGGCACCAAGAACCTGCTCGACCTGGCCCTGGGCAAGGGCGCCCGGTTCTTCCAGGCGTCGACCAGCGAGGTGTACGGCGACCCGCTGCAACACCCCCAGACAGAGAGCTACTGGGGCCATGTCAACCCCATCGGGCCCCGCTCGGTGTACGACGAGTCCAAACGCTTCGGCGAGGCCATCACCATGGCGTACCACCGGGTCCACGGCCTCGATGTGCGCATGGTGCGGATCTTCAACACCTACGGGCCCCACATGCGCCCCGACGACGGCCGGGTGGTGTCCAACTTCATAACCCAGGCGCTGCTCGGCAAGCCGCTCACGGTGTACGGCGAGGGATCGCAAACGAGGAGCTTCTGTTACGCCATCGACGAGGTGGCGGGGTTCCTGGCGGTGCTCGACTCCGACTACGTCGGCCCGATAAACATCGGCAACCCGGGCGAGTTCACCGTCCTGGAACTGGCCCGGATGGTGCTCGAGATCACCGGATCCACCTCCGAGATAACCTTCGTGGCGCTGCCCGAGGACGACCCGACCCAGCGTTGCCCCGACATCTCGCTGGCCCGCTCCGTCTTGGGCTGGGAGCCGGTGACCGCCCTGCGCGAGGGAATCGAGCGCACTACGGCGTGGTTCGTGGCGCAGCTGGAAGCAGGCGGATGACCGAGTACCGCTTGCTGACGGTCATCGTGCCCGTCTACAACGAACGCAACACGGTGGGCGAGATCATCCGGCGCATGCGGCTGGTCGAACTGGCCATCGACCGGGAGATCATCGTGGTCGACGACGGCTCGGTCGACGGCACCGACAAGATCCTGGCCGCGCTGGAGGACTCCACCATCCGTGTCGCCTCGCACCCCACCAATCGGGGAAAAGGGGCGGCCGTGCGCACCGGAGTCTCCCTGGCGCGAGGTGACGTGGTGCTGATCCAGGACGCCGATCTCGAATACGACCCGCAACAATGGCCACGGTTGTTGGCACCGCTGCTGGAGGGGCGGGCCAAGGTGGTGTACGGCAGCCGATACCTGGGCGAGCGCGAAGCCACCTCGCTGCTGCACTGGGCGGGTGACCGGTCGCTGTCGGTGCTGGCTGCGTTGCTGTTCAACACCACGCTGACCGACATCGAGACGGGGTACAAGCTGATCGACCGCCAGGTGCTGGACAGCCTGAAGCTGACCTCGGACCGTTTCGACTTCGAGCCCGAGATCACGGCCAAGCTGTTGCGGGGCGGCTACCGCATCTACGAGGTGCCGGTCAGCTATGCCGGCCGAGCCGACGCCGACGGCCGCAAGTTCACCTGGCGCGACGGCATGGCTGCCGCCCGCACCCTGGTCCGTCTGCGCCTCCGCCCCGACGACTCTGCCCGCAAGGGGTGAGGGCGATTTCTGTCGGGCCATGGTCTAGGTGCGATACATCTTCGGTGTCGGGACACCGAAGATGTATCGCACCTAGCGGAAAGCCGGCGTTGACAGCGTGACGGTGCGGGCCATCGTGGTCAACTACCAGTCGGCTTCGGTCCTCCCGGCGTGCGTGGCCAGCCTCTTGGCCGACGGGGTGGCGCAGGTGGTGGTGGTGGACAACGGCCACTGCTGGGGGCACCACGACGAGGCAGCAGAGACGTCGCTCCGAGACGCCGGGCTCCCGGTCACCTGGGTGGCGGCGGGGGCCAACCTGGGGTACGGCCAGGCGGCCAACTTGGGGGCGGCGTGGTGCGGCGACGGCGACCTGCTGGTCTGCAATCCCGACATCGTCGTGACCCCGGGAACCGTCGACCACCTGGTTGGCATGTTGGCCGAGGACGACGCCACCGCCATCGTCGGGCCCCAGCTCAAGAACCTCGACGGCACCATCTACCCGTCGGCCAGGACTTTTCCCTCCCTGGCCGACGCCGCGGGCCACGGGTTGATCGGGCTGGTGTGGCCGGACAACCCGTTTTCTCGCCGTTACCGCCTGCTCGACTGGGACCACGGGCAACGCCGCGCCGTTGACTGGGTATCGGGTGCCTGCTTCCTGATACGGCGCTCGGCGTGGTCGGGCCTGGGTGGTTTCGACGCCCGCTACTTCATGTACATGGAGGACGTCGATCTGTGCTGGCGAGCGGGACGTCAGGGCTGGCAAGTCATGTACCAGCCGGCGGGTGAGGTGGTGCACGCCCAGGGGGTCTCGGCCGACACCACCCCCTACCGCATGATCCTGGCCCACCACCGCTCGATGCTGAAGTTTGCCTGGCGCACCACTGACGGCTGGGACCGGACCATGCTGCCTCTGGTGGGAGCCGGGGTGGCGGCCCGTTCGGTAGCCGCCTGCACGGCGAAGTGGCATGACTCGCGATCCGCCGGGCAGCGCAGCCGGGTCGGCGGGGCAGTCGGCTAGCCTGACGCCCCGCAATGGGAAAGGCATCGTCAAACAAGAAGGTGGCGCGCGCCGCCAGCACCAGCGGAGGCCGTACGGCGGGGGGGCGCACCCCGTGGGCGTACTACCTGGCGATCCTGGCCATCGTGGTGCTCGGCATGGCCCTGGTGTACATCAGCCGCAGCAATCACCTCAAGGTGGCCAACGACGTCGGGCCCACGCCGCCTGCCGTGGGCGTCGACCACTGGCATGAGGCGTACGCCTTCTACACCTGCACCAGCGCCACGGAGGGCAAGGTCGTGCCCTCGTTCCCCTACCAGGTCGACGCGGCGGGCATCCGCACGGCGGGCGACGGCGTGATCGACATCCATCCGTATGAGAAGTCGGCGGCAGGCAAGAACGCAGTGCTCGGCGTGTTCACCGCCGCCCTGCACGTCACGCTGAACGCGGGCCAGCTGAGCATCCCGAGCTTCTCGGGGTATGGCGGTCACGACTTCCACGACAGCGACAGCTGCGGGGGCAAGCCGGGCCACGTCGAGGTGTACACCTTCGCCTCGTCCACCACGACGGTCGGGACGTTGTGGACCAAGGATCCTCGACTGGTTCCCCTGGCCAATGACGCCATGGTCGTCGTCGCCTTCATGCCCACGGGCGCTGTGGTGCCCCCTCCGCCCGCGGCCAACATCAACGCCATGCTGCACCCGACCGACGTGCCGTCGGCCACGGCCACCACCACGACGGTGCCTGGAGCGACCACGACAACCGTGCCCACCACGGCCACCACGACCGTGCCTGCGGCCACGACGACGGTGCCTGCGGCGACGACCACCACCGCCCCCACGGCGACCACCACCACCGTGGCGCCGGCCACCACCTCCACGACAAAATGAAAGCCGTCGTCCTGGTCGGGGGCCAAGGCACTCGCCTGCGGCCCTTGACCCTCCACACCCCCAAGCAGATGTTGCCGGTGGCGGGACGGCCCATGATCGAGCGGGTGTTGGCCCACTTGGCGGCGCACGGCGTGGACGAGGTCGTGCTCTCGCTCGGCTACCGGCCTGACGCCTTTCGCCTCGCCTATCCCAGCGGGACCTGCGCCGGGGTCAAGCTGCACTACGCGGTGGAACCCGAGCCCCGCGACACGGCGGGGGGTATCGCTTTCGCCGCCCGCCATGCCGGGTTGGACGAAACCTTTGTGGTGCAAAACGGCGATGTGCTGACCGGTTTGGACATCACGGCGCTGGTCGACTTCCACCGACTCCAGGGTGGGGAGGCCACGATCAGCCTGACGCCGGTGGACGACCCGTCTCGTTACGGCGTGGTGGCGACTAACGCAGACGGGCGGGTCACGGCGTTCATCGAGAAGCCCCCGGCCGGCACGGCGCCCAGCAACCTCATCAATGCCGGCACCTACGTGCTCGAGCCCAGCGTGATCGAGCGCATCGCAGCCGACCGACCGGTGTCCATCGAACGGGAAACATTTCCCGCCCTGGTGGTCGACGGCTCGCTGTTCGCCCTGGCATCCGACGCCGAGTGGGTCGACGCGGGGACGGTGGCCACCTACCTCCAGGCCAACTTGGCCCTGGCGGGACGAGAAAAGTGCTGGGTCGACGACGCGGCCCTGGTCGATCCCGGCGCCCGGGTATCGGGCAGCATCATTGGCGCCGGCGTCGTGGTGGGCGCCGGGGCACACGTGGAAGGGGCCCTGGTGATGGCCGGGGCCCGGGTGGGCGTCGGCGCAGTGGTGCGGGACTCCATCATCGGGTCCGGGGCCACGGTGGGCGACGGGGCCGTCATCGAGGCCTTGTCCATCCTGGGCGACGGCGAAATCGTGGCTGCCGGCTTGGCCGCCTCGGGGCAACTTTTCCCCAGTCCGCTTCTATGAGGACCCTGGTCACGGGCGGGGCCGGGTTCATCGGCTCGACGTTGGTGGACCGGCTGATAGCCGAGGGCCACAGCGTCGACGTGGTCGACAACCTGTCCACCGGCTCGCTGGCCAACTTGGCCGGGGCGCGGAGCAATCCCGACCACCTGTTCACGTTCCACCAGCTCGACGTGCGCTCGCCCGACGTGAAGGAACTGATCGCCCGGCGCCGGCCCGAGGTGGTGTTCCACCTGGCCGCCCAGGCCGACGTGCGGGTGTCGGTCGATCAGCCGGTGTTCGACGCCGAGGTCAACGTGCTGGGCAGCCTGCAGGTGATCGAGGGGGCGCGGGCGGCGGGGGCGGGCAAGGTGGTATTCGCCTCCAGTGGCGGCACCATCTACGGCGATCCTGATCCGTCACAGCTGCCCATCAAAGAATCGCAGCCCCAGCGGCCCCTGTCGCCCTACGGCGTGGCCAAGAAGGTGGTGGGCGACTACCTGTATGCCTACCGGGAGCTGCACAACCTGGAGTTCACCGCCCTGGCGTTGGCCAACGTGTACGGGCCGCGGCAGGACCCCCACGGTGAGGCGGGCGTGGTCGCCATCTTCGCCGGCCGACTGCTGGCCGGCCAGCCGTGCACCATCTTCGGCGACGGCGGCCAGACCCGGGACTTCGTGTACGTGGACGACGTGGTGGACGCCTTTGCCCGGGCCGCCGATCGCGGGGGCGGGCTGATCATCAACATCGGCACCGGGCGGGAGACGTCGGTCAACGAGCTCTACTCCGCCATGGCTCAGCGCGCCGGGGTCACCGCGCCGCCTACCTATGCGCCGGCCCGGGTCGGCGAGTTGCGCCGCAGCAGCCTCAACCCGGGGCGGGCCGCCATCCACCTCGGTTGGCAGCCGTGGACCAGCCTGTCCGAGGGCGCGGGCGCGGTGCTCGACTACTTCCGGGACCGGGACCGGGGTCGCTCGGGCTGAGCTAGCGGAACATGTCCTCGGCGTAGCTGCGGACGATTTCGTCCTTTACCGAGGACTCACGCAGCCAGGAACCCTCGACGCCCCGGACGATGGCAACGGGGATGGAAGCCGTCTTGCCCATCACCAGTTCCGCCGCCCCGGCCAGCTCGTCGGCCACGCACACGGTCGTGACCTGCATCTCCCGGCCGTGGGCGTCCAGCTCACCTCGCAGGTCGACCACCGCCGCGATGCCCGCGCAGCCGATGGCGACGTCGGTCAGGCCCTGGCGCCACGGCCGGCCGAAGGTGTCGGAGATGACGACCCCGACCTCGATGCGGAGGCGTGCCCGCAGTCCGTCGCGGATGCGGCGGGCCGAGCGGTCAGAGTCGACCGGGAGCAGGGCGGCCCAACCCGGGTCGAGGTTGGAGCGGTCCACCCCCGAGTTGGCGCACACGAAACCGTGGCGGGTCTCGGTGACCAGCAGGTGTTCTCGCCGCCGCAGCACCCGGACCGACTCGTCCACCACCAGGTACTCGTGCGAGTGGGGGTCGTCGGGGTCGACCGCTACCAGTCGGCCTTCGGCCTTGGACACGATCTTCTGGGTCACGACCAGCACGTCGCCGGTGACCAAGGCCAGGGCCGGGTCCGCCTGGGTGGCCTGGGCGATGATGTCCGCCAGCACGTCGCCCGGGCGGATCTCAGGGATTCCCGGGATCGGGATGAGCGAGATCAACTGAGGGTGATGCGGGCCAGGGCGGCGGCTTCGACGGGGCCGGTCATCACGGTCCCGGTCACGATAGCGGCCATTCCTTCCGCCTCGACCGCCCCGGCCAGGGCGGCGTCGGCGTGATCGATGACCAGCGAGGCGGCGAGCGGGGCGTACAGGCGGGCTACTCCGACCACGGAGGCTTCGTGGCCCAGCTCGGTCAGCATGTGGTCGGCCGGTCCCTTGAGCGCCCGCCCGCCCACGATGGGCGACACCGCCACCGTGTCGGCTCGGCGGGCTACCAGGGCGTCGCGGATGCCGGGCACGGCCAGGATGGGGCCGATCGAGACGATGGGGTTGGACGGGCAGATGACGATGCGATCGGCGTCGGCGATGGCTTCCAGCACGCCCGGCCCGGGCTCCGACTTCTCAGCGCCGTGAAAACGGATGGCCTCGACCGGGACCTCGTGACGGAGGCCGACGAAGTACTCCTGGAAGCCGATCTCGCGGCCGGCCACGGTGACTCGTGTTTCCACCCGATGGTCGGACATCGGTCGCAGCGTGATGCCCACGCCCCAGCGCGCCGCGATCTCAGCCGTGACCTGGCTGAGGGGCGCACCCGCCAGGAGCCGGTTGGTCCGGTACAAGTGGGTGCCCAGGTCACGGTCGCCCAGGCTGAACCAGGCCCCTTGGCCGTCGCCGTACGTCGCCAGGGCGCCCATGGCGGTCCACGTCTCGCCCGACAGGCCCCAACCGGTCTCGGGGTTGATAGCGCCCGCCAGGGTGTAGGTGACGGTGTCCAGGTCGGGGCTGATGTGCAGGCCGTGCAGCACCACGTCGTCGCCCGTGTTGACGATGGCCACGATCTGTTGGGGGTCCACGACGTCGACCAGCCCGCGCAGCATCCGGGCGGCCCCGACGCCACCAGCCAGGGCCACAAGCATGGGGTCGAGGTTAGGCTGACCGGCCCGTGATCCGGGTCGCCATCGACGCCACCCCGATCCTGGGGGAGCGCACCGGCATCGGGGTGCTGGTGGCCGGGGCGTTGCACGGGTTGGCGGAGCGGGACGACCTCGACCTACGGGCCTTCGCCCTGAGTTGGCGGGGGCGGGCGTCGCTCCGGGGGCTGGCGCCGGCCGGGGTGAAAACGGTTCGCTGGCCCATGGCCGCGGCACCCTTGCAGACGATGTGGAGCCGCGTCGACGGCCCGGTGATCGAGTGGTGGACGGGGCCGGTGGACGTGGTGCACGGGACCAACTTCGTAGTGCCGCCGGCGGCGCGAGCGGTGGAGATCGTGAGCGTGCATGACCTGACGGCGCTGCGTTATCCCGCCATGTGCCAACCGGCGACCCTTCGGTACCCGGCCCTCATCCGTCGGGCCATTCGGCGCGGCGCCTGGGTCCATGCCCTGTCCAACGCCATGGCAGAAGAGATCGTCGAGTTGCTGGGCGCCTCACCCGACCGGGTCCGAGTGGTGGCACCCGGGGTGGATCCCGTGCCCCGGGGCGCGGCCGGCGGGTCGGGCGGGCCGGGCGGTGCCGGGGGGCCGGGCGGTGCCTGGGCGGCGTGTGGCGTGGGTGATGCCGGGGGGCCCGGCGGTGTCGGCGCGGCCGGCGGGCCGGGTGGGGGGCGGCGGTATGTGTTGGCGTTGGGGCGCGCTGAGCCGCGTAAGGACCTGCCGTTGCTGGTCCGGGCATTCGACGAGCTGGCCGACGGGCACCGGGACTTTGACCTGGTCATCGCCGGGCCCTCGGGGTGGGCCGAGGACGCCCTGACCATGGCCATTGCCCAGGCGCGACACGGCGATCGGATCAGGCGGCTGGGGTGGGTCAGTGATGCCCGCAAGGCCCAGCTCCTGCGAGGGGCCGCCGTGTTCGCCTACCCCTCGGTCTACGAGGGATTTGGGATACCGCCGCTGGAAGCCATGGCGGCCGGGGTGCCCGTGGTGGCGACGGCGGTGGGCGGGGTGCCCGAGGCGGTGGGCGAGGCCGCAGTGCTCGTCCCAGTGGGCGACCGCGACGCGCTCGCGGGCGCTCTAGCCCGCCTGGTGGATGACGCCGAGGCACGGGACGCGCTGGTGGCGGCGGGCTTCCAGCAGGTGGCGCATTTCAGTTGGCAACGTTGCGTCGACGGTTTTCACGCCCTCTACCTCGACGCCGCCGCTTCCCGCTGAGGGCGGCCTGGAACACGGCGGGCAGGTCGCCCGGCGGGGTGGCGGTGGGCAGCACCGGGCGGCCGCGCCGATACTCGATGCCGGACGGCCCGTCGGGCAGCAGTTCGAGTACCGCTGCGGCCAAGTGTTGCGCGTCGCCCGGCGGGACCAGGCGACCCGCCGGTCCCGGTTTGGGCCCCAGGATCTCCAGCGGCCCGCCGGCCGCCGTGGCGACCACCGGCACCCCTGAAGCCAGGGCCTCGATCAGCGTGAGGCCGAACGGCTCGGGCTCGGTCGAGGGCACGACCAGCACGTCCATGTCGGCCACCAGCTCCGCCGCGTCGTCACGTTGGCCCAGCCAACGCACGCCGGGCATGACCCTCGCCCGCTCGGCCAAGCGGGTGGCGTAGGCCTCCTTGCCGGCCACCGGCGGCCCGGCGACAACGACCTGCAAGCCGGGCCGCTCGCGCTGCATGGTGGGCACGGCGTCCAGCAGGACCTCGAGGCCTTTCCACACATCGACTCGCCCCAGGGCTCCCACCACCACGGCGTCGTCCGCCAGTCCGATGCGGGCCCGGAAACTCCCTGCCCGCCCCGGCCGGAACTCGTCGGGATCGACCTGGTCGTACACCACCACGACGTTGGCCGGGTCGAGTTGCGCCGCCACGGCAGCCGACACCGCGACCACGGTGTCGGCGAAACGGCGGCACAGCACCCGCTCCAGGCGCAACGCCGCGCCCGACTGCACCACGATCTCCCGGGCGTGCCACACATGCGGGCGCCGGGTGATGGCGGCGGCCGCCCACCCGTACCAGCTGTGCAGCGAGTTGGTGTGCACCACGCCGACGTCGAGGCGCCGGGCCAGCGCGGCCAGCCGGATTACCGACACGGGCCACGCCGCCAGATAGTTGACCCAGTACCGGGTCGTGCCGCTGGTGGTGATGCGGCGCATGGGGAGCACGTGCACGGTGGCACCCGCCGCCCGCAGCTCGGCCGCCATGGGTGACGGGGCGGGTAGCGCGATGTGACAGTCCCACCCTTGGTGGGAAAGGCTGCCCACCAGACGAGCCAATGCCCAGTCTGAGCCGCCGCGCTCGGCGACGGGCTGGATGGAGAGGATGCGCTTGGTGCGGGTGGCGGTCAACGGCGAGCAGCTCCTGTACCAGCCGCCGGGCGGGATCGGCCGGTACACGGCGAAGCTGGTGACACTACTGCCGCGGGTGTTTCCCGACGACCAGGTGACGGTGTTCACCGCCCGCCACTCGGCCTCGCAGGTGGCGAACGCCTGGCGTGCCGCGGGCATGGGCGACGGCGGCGAAGCGGTCAGGTTGCCCCTTCCTCGCGCCGCCCTGTACGAGGGTTGGAACACCCTCGGCTGGCCCCGCCTCGACCGCTTGGCCCCGGTCTTGGGCCACGTCGACGTGGTGCACGCACCCTCGGTGGCCGTGCCGCCCCGGAGCCGGGCGCCGCTTGTGGTGACGGTCCATGACGTCGCCTCGGCCCTGTTCCCCGAGACCTTCCCCTGGCACGGGCGCTGGTTCCACGCCCGGGGTCTGGCCGCGGCCGCTCGTCGGGCAACGCTGGTCATCACGGTCAGCCGATCGGCCGCGGCCGAGATCCAGGCCCACAGCACCATCGCGGCCGACCGGCTGCGGATCGTGCCCAACGGCGTCGACCACATCGAGGCGTCGGCGGAGGAGATAGTTGCCACCCGGGCTCGACATGGCCTGGACGGGGCGCCCTACATCCTGTGGGTGGGCACCTTGGAGCCTCGGAAGGACGTGGGCACCCTGGTCCGGGCGTTTGCAGACCTGGTCGACTCGGGGCAGGCGGCGGGCCACCGGCTGGCCCTGGCGGGGCCTGCGGGGTGGTTGTCGAGCGAACTTGTTCCTGCCCCGCTGATCGAGCGCCTGGGTGGGGCCATCCGGCTGCTGGGGACGGTGGGGGAAGGGGACCTGCGGGCGCTGTACGCCGGGGCGACGCTTTTCGCCCTGCCCAGCCGGCACGAGGGCTTCGGCCTGCCCGTCCTCGAGGCCATGGCGCAGCGCACCCCGGTGGTGTGCTCCGACATCCCAGCGCTGCGCGAGGTGTCGGGGGCCGCGGCGGCGGAGGGCGGTGACGGCGGCCCAGCGAGGGCGGGGGCCGCCGGAGGTGGTGGACCCGATAAGTCGGCGGCGAGGGCGGGGGCCTGCGGACCAGCCGGTGGCGCGACCGGGGCGGCGCGGCTGGTGGCGGCGGGTGACGTGGAGGCTTGGGCCGAAGCCTTGGCCGGGCTGATGGGCGACGACGCGGCCCGGCGGCGATTGGGCCAGGCGGGCTGGGCGTGGGCGGCCAACTTCAGCTGGGAACGCACCGTGCGCGAGACGCGAGCCGTCTATGTCGAGGCCCTCGGCGGGGGCGGGTAGGGTCCGCTCGTGCGTGCATTCGTGACCGGCGGCCACGGTTTCGTAGGGCCCTGGCTGTGCCGTCACCTGACCGAGTCGGGTGACGACGTGGTGGTGGCCGACCCCTCGGTCGACGTCACCAACAGCGTCGCCGTGCGCGATGCGCTGGAGCACGCCCAGCCCGACGTGGTGTATCACCTGGCCGCCCAGTCCAGCGTCAGCTCGTCGTGGGACGCGCCCGCCGACACCTTCACCGTGAACGCCCTCGGCACCCTGCACGTGCTGGCCGCAGTGCGGGCGGTGTCGCCCAAGGCGAGGGTGGTGTTCGCCAGCTCGGTGGAGGTCTACGGCGTGGTCCGCCTGAGTGACCTGCCCATCACCGAGACCGTGCCCTTCCAGCCCGCCACCCCCTATGCCGCCAGCAAGGCGGCGGCCGAGATGGTGGCACTCCAGGCGACGCTCGGGTGGGGGCTCGATGTGATCCGAGCCCGACCGTTCAACCACACCGGGCCGGGCCAGACGGACCGTTTCTTTGTGCCGTCGATGGCTCGCCAGATCGTCGAGGCGGCCCGGACGGGGGCGTCGGAGCTGCGAACCGGAGACCTCACGGTGCGCCGCGACATCCTCGACGTGCGCGACGTGGTGCGGGCATACCGCCTGTTGGCCGAACGAGGCCTCCCGGGCGAGGTGTACAACATCTGCTCGGGCCAGTCGGTGGCGCTGGAGCAAGTGCTGCAACGCTTGCTGGTATTGGCCCGCTCGGACATGCGGGTGACGACCGATCCGGCCCGGCTGCGCCCGGTCGACCTTCCCGACCTACGGGGCGACCCCAGTCACCTGCGCTACGCCACAGGGTGGATGCCCGAGTACCCGTTGGACGAAACCCTGGTAGACGTCCTCGACTATTGGCGCACCCAGCCCGCGGTGGCGCCCGGGGCGGGCTAGGAGCGGCGCTGAACTGTGCGGGAAAATCGTTCTCGGTGGGCGAACGGTCGACTGGTGACCAAAAGCCCGCACAGAACGGTTATCCCGCACAGTTGCACTAACAAGAATCAGGTGGCTTGGCTGACCGAGGACATATTGAAGTCCGGAATGCGTAGCGGTGGCATGGCGGTGCGGGTGAAGTAGTCCGACCACTCCCGTGACAGGGTTCGTTCCGTGCCCCCGACCTCGGTGGCGCGACGGAGCAGGTCGACCGGGCTCTCGTTGAAGCGGAAGTTGTTGACCGCCCCCACCACTTCGCCCCCCTCCACCAGGTACACCCCGTCGCGGGTCAGCCCGGTCAGGAGCAGCGTCTGGGGATCCACCTCCCGGATGTACCACAGGCACGTCAGCAAAAGGCCCCGTTCGGTGGTCGCTACCATCTCCGGTAAAGACGGCCCCCCGGCAGTGCCCGAGAGGATCAGGTTGTCGATCGCCGGTGTCACCGGCAGGCCGGTCACCTGCGCCGAGTACCGGGACTGCAGCAGGGCGCTGAGCGTGCCGTCGCTGACCCAGGACGTGGGGGACAGCGCCAGCCCGTTGTCGAACACCGACGACATGGAGCCCGAGGCGTAGGCGATGGCGAAGGGGGCGCATTCCAGCCCGGAGGCAGCGGGGTCGCTGCGTAGGGTCAGGGGCAGGCCGCTCAGCGAGTCGCCCACCCGGGTTCCCCCGCCCGGCCGGCTGAACACCGTCTGGCCCTCGGCCGCGTCGCGCGCCCCGGCCGACCAGTACAGGTCGATCATGAGGTCGGCCACCGCACTCGGGGGCAGCAACGTCTCATACCGCCCCGCCGGCAGGTCCACCCGCCGCTCGGCCCAAGCCAACCGTTCCCCCAGCTCGGCGTCCAGGGCGGGAAGGTCGAGGCCGCCGAAGGTGGCTGCCGACTGGCCGAACCAGGCCGAGCGGGTGAAATCGGGCGACTTGGCATTGAGCTCGAGGCGCCCGGTTGGCTGGTCGTGGCGCAACCGCAGGCCGGTCGACGACCCCAGGTAGGTGCTCTGCAGCTGGTGCTCGGCGAAGCCGAACAGCAACCGGGATGACCCCCGGGCCTGGTCGAACGCGTCGCGCAACGACGGGATCAGGTCGGAAAAAGCCCCGATCGACGTCTCTGATGGTGGCTCGTCCCAGCCGGAACCCGGCGATGAACCGGCGACCAATGGCTGGGCATCCTCGGCCGCCATGCTGCCCCGCGCTGCCGCCTCGGCCGCCCGTACCAAGTCCTCCAGCCGCTCCGGCGTGACGCCGCTGCGCGAGATCGAGCCCGCCGCCATGCCGGTTCCCTGGCCCAGCGTGGCGATGACGGTGAGCTGGCGGGTCCGGTTCACGCCGTTGGTGGTGACGGTGTTGTTGGCCCAGCGCAGGTTGGCGGCGCTCGCTTCGTCGGCGATCACGATGCAGCCGTCGGCCTTGGACAGCGCCAGCGCCGCTTCCACCGTCTCCTGGGGAGTGGTCATCGCCCCGCCTCCGAGGTGGTGTTGAGGATGCGGACCTGGCGGAACAAGGCACTGGGACACCCATGGCTCACCGCCGCCACCTGGCCCGGTTGGCCCTTGCCGCAGTTGAACGCCCCGCCCAGCACGAACGTCGCCGGGCCACCCACCGCCTCCATCGAGCCCCAGAAGTCGGTGGTGGTGGCCTGGTAAGCGACGTCTCGGACCTGTCCTGCGAGACGCCCGCCCCGGACGCGGTAGAAGCGTTGGCCAGTGAACTGGAAGTTGTAGCGCTGCATGTCGATCGACCAGCTCTTTTCCCCAACGATGTAGATCCCGTCGTCGATCCCGCCGATCAGGCCCTCGGTCGTCGGACCGTCGGCTGCTGGTTGGAGCGAGACGTTGGCCATGCGCTGCATGGGAACGTGGCCCGGCGAGTCGGCGAAGGCGCACCCGTTGCTCCGCCCCAGCCCCTTCAACAGCGCCATGCGCCGGTCGACCTGGTAGCCGACCAGGACGCCGTCGCGCACCAGGTCCCACGACTGGGCCGCCACCCCCTCGTCGTCCCAGCCCACCGAGGCCAGCCCGTGCTCGGCCGTGCGGTCGGCCGTCACGTGCATCACGGGCGAGCCGTATTTCAGGCTCCCCAGCTTGTCGAAGGTGGCAAAAGACGTCCCGGCATAAGCCGCCTCGTACCCCAGCGCCCGGTCCAGCTCGGTGGCGTGGCCGATCGACTCGTGGATGGTGAGCCACAGGTTGGACGGGTCGATGACCAGGTCATAGGTGCCCGCGTCCACGCTGGGCGCCCCCATTTTCTCGGCCAGCAGTTGGGGCAGTTCGGCCAGCTCGGCGTCCCAATCCCACCCCGTGCCGGTCATGAACTCCCACCCCCGGCCCACCGGCGGGGCCAGGCTGCGCATCGACTCGAAGGCACCGCTGGCGGGATCGACGCCGACCACGGTGACCGCGGCATGGGTCCGGACCCGTTGCTGGGTTGTGGCCGTGCCCGCCAGGTCGGCGTAGAACTTGTTCTCCTGGACCATGTGGACATGGGCGTCGGCGTGGTCCACCCCGGCCGTGGTCAGCAACTGGGCGCTCCAACCCACCAGTAGCGCCGTGCGTTCATGGTCGGGAACGTCGAACGGGTTGATGTCATAGTCCGAGCGCCAGGTGGCGTCGGGGTAGACCGGCTCGTCGGCCATCTCCACCCGTTCCGCCGTGATGGGCTGCGAGGCCCGAGCCACCTCGATGGCCATCTCGGCCAACCGGGCGGCCGACTCGGGTGTCAGGTCAACGCCCGCCGCGAACCCCCAGGTGCCATCGCGCACCACCCGCACCGCCATGCCCGTCTCTTCCGCGTCCAACGCCCCCTGCAACTGGGCGTCGTGCACCGCGATCGAGGCGTCGCGGATCCGTTCCAGCCGGAAGTCGGCGTGATCGGCCCCCAACTCGCGGGCCCGGGCCAAGGCGGCGTCGGCCAGCCGGCTGCGGTCGAGGGCGACAAAACCACCATCTATCTCGTTACTCACCCCGCCATTCTGCCTGGACCGCGCCCAAGCGCGGTCCAGGCAAAACAACCGACTACAGCGCGCCGACTGCCTGGCGGACCTGGTGCTCGGTGTCCTTGGCGATCTTGCGGGCCGACTTCACGATGTCACGGACCTGCTCGGGCAGCTTCGCTGTCGCCTTGTCCAGCTGGACGTCAAGGTCCTTGCGGACCGGCTCGATGCGGGCGTCGAGGTGGCGGATGGCCGTAGCCAGCTGCTCCTTGGCCCCGTCAAGCTGGGTCTCGACGCTGTGCCGCTGGCCGTTCAGGTCCTTCATCAGCTCGCGGCGCTGCACCTGGGCCTTGTTCCACCCGATCACGCCGAAGCCGATCACGGCGTGCGCCGCATCCTTCAGCGCCTGGGCGATCTCAGTGCCTGCACCCTGGGCCGCATCCTTGGCCGCGGCGGCGCGGGCGACGGGATCGGGGGTGGTGGCCGGCTTGGCGGCGGCCTTCCGGGCCCGGGTGCTCTTGACCGTCGTGGCGCTGGTGGCAGCGGTGGCGGGCGTCTCGTTATCAGGGGTTGCCATGGTTTCTGCTCCTTATTTCCCTTGCTCCAACGCTAACCATGATAGCGCTTTTGCATAACAGTTGCAAGCACTTGACGGAAATTCTCGCTCGGGCATGCCACGCCTGAGGGGCCTTGGTTGTCTACGATCAGTGCCCCTGATGGACCCCCAACCTTTGGCCCCGCCCGTCGTGGCGGTGGTCGTCACGTGCGACCCCGGCCCCTGGCTCGAGGAGTCCCTGGCAGCGCTGGCGGCCCAGGACTACCCCAACTTGTCGGTCCTGGTCATTGACACGGCCAGTTACGACGACCCAACCCCCCGGGTGGCATCGGTGACCCCGAATGCCTACGTCCGGCGCTTGCCCGACCGGGTGGGCTTTTCCCAGGCCGCCAATGAAGTGCTGGCCATCGTCGAGGGAGCGTCGCACTACCTGTTGTGTCACGACGACGTGGCGCCCGAGCCCGACACCATCCGGGTCCTGGTCGAGGAGGCGTTTCGTTCCAACGCCGGCATCGTCAGCCCCAAGATGGTCGGTTGGCGCGATCCCAGTCGGCTGCTGGCCGTCGGCCAGTCGGTGGACAAGACCGGCGTGGTGGCCGACCTGGTCGACGTGGGGGAACTGGACCAGGAACAGCACGACTCGGTCCGCGACGTGTTCTGTGCCCCGGGCGGCTGCATGTTGGTGCGGGCCGACCTGTTCGCCACGCTGGGCGGTTTCGACCCCGGCATCGACCTGTGCGGCGAGGCGCTCAATTTATCGTGGCGGGCCCAGGTGGCGGGTGCCCGGGTGGTCGTGGCCCCCGCCGTTCGGGTCCGCCATGTTCAGGCTCTGAGCACGGGCCAGCGTGAGGGCTGGCAAGACCGCCGGGCCGCCACTCGGGTGTTCGCCCTGGAAGAAGAGCACCGGATCCGAACGATCCTCACCTGCTACAGCTTGTTCCACCTTTTGCGGGTGCTGCCCCAGGCGCTGGCCCTGACACTGGCCCAGTCCACCGTCCAGTTGGTCACCGGCCGGCCCGCTATGGCCCAGGCAACGTTCCTGGCCTGGCCCCGGGCGCTGCGCCACTTCGGCTCGCTGGTCAAGGCTCGCTGGTCGGTGCAGCGCCACCGCCGGGTGCGCGACGCCGAGGTGCGCAAGCTACAGACCCCGGGCAGCGCCAACCTGCGGGCGTTCGTGCGCTCCGCCCTGGCCGGGGAAAGTCCGCTCGACGCCCTGGCCGCGACCAAGACCATCAGCTCCCGCCTGGGGTCCAAGAGCTGGCGAGCCCTTGCCGCCACCTGGATTCTTGTCGTCTTGGTCCTGCTCATCGGCAGCCGCAGCCTGCTGGGCGGCTCGGGGTTGCCCGGTGTGGGCACATTCCCCGTCTTCAGTTCGGGCCCGGCCAGCCTGTGGCATCTGTGGTGGTCGGGGTGGCGGCCCGACGGCCTGGGCTCGGCCGCCGCCGCCCCCCCCGCCCTGGCCCTGTTGGGCATGGCTGGCACCCTGCTCCTGGGCGGCGTCGGCGTGCTGCAGAAACTCCTGGTGCTGGGGCCGTTGTTGCTCGGTCCGTTAGGCGCCTACCGTTCGTCCAAGCCGCTCGGCTCCCCCTTGGCACGGGCCGCCGTGGTCGTGGCCTATGCCGCCGTGCCCCTGCCGTTCAACGCCCTGGCCGGTGGTCGCTGGCCCGGCTTGGTGGCTTATGCCCTCGCCCCCTGGTTGCTGGCCTCGCTGTGCCGGCTGGGCGGCGACGGGCCGTTCGTGGCAAAGCCCCGTCGCCCCGCCCGGGTCATCGGGCTGGGGTTATTGGTGGCGCTGGGGGCGGCGTTCGTGCCCGCCCTGTTGCTGGTGGTGCCGCTGGTGGGTGTCGGCCTGGCGGTCGGCTCGGTCCTGGCCGGGCGGCCCGTGCCGGGTCTGCGCGCCTTGGCGGCGTCGATCGGCGCCACCGTGGTGGCCGCCGTGCTGCTCTTTCCCTGGTCCTTCGACCTGCTGCAGTCCCGCACCTCGGTGTTCGGCGTGTCGCTGGCGTCGCACGGGGCACCCCGCCTAACCGACATCCTGCGTTTCGACACCGGTCCGATCGGCCACGGCCCGCTGGGTTGGGGCCTGCTGGTCGCCGCCGCCCTGCCGCTGTTGTTCGGCCGGTCGTGGCGCCTGGCCTGGGCCAGCCGCATGTGGGGCGTGGCCCTGTGCTGCTGGCTGCTGGTGTGGGCGGCGGGGCGAGGATTCCTACCCCTGCCCATGGCCAACCCGGAGGTGTTCCTGGCCCCCGCCGCCGCGGCACTGGCGCTGTCGGTCGGTTTGGGGGCGCTGGCGTTCAAGATGGACCTTCCCGGGTACAGCCTGGGGTGGCGCCAGCTGGCGTCGATGGCCGCCGCGGTGGGGCTGGCCGTGGCCTCGTTCTCGCTGCTGGCGGCGTCGGGTGGGGGCCGGTGGAACATCCCCCAGCAGGATTTCGCCAGCACCTTGACCATCCCCACCGGGCCCGCCTTCCGGGTGCTGTGGGTGGGTGACCCCCGGGCTCTGCCCCTCGGCTCGTGGCAATATCAATCCGGGGTGGGCTACGCCACCTCGATCGACGGCCCGCCCGATGTCACCGATCAGTGGCCGCCGCAGAGCGCGGGCGCCACCACGCTGCTGGCCACCGACCTGCGCCTGGCCTCGGGCCGGCTGACAACGCAGTTGGGCCACCTGCTGGCGCCGCTGGCAGTGCGCTACATCATCATCCCGTCCCAGACGGCGCCGGCCGGGACCGGGGGGAGCGCCGTGCCCGTGCCCAACCAGCTGCTCGCCGCCCTCGACCAGCAGACCGACCTCAAGGCCATCCCGATCGACGATGCCCTGCAGGTGTACCAGAACGTCGCCTGGGCGCCCGGGCGGGCGCTGCTCACCCCGGCCGAGGCAGGCGACGCCAGCCAGGCTACGAACCCGGCGGCCAGCCAGTTCGTCGACCTGAGCGGCGCCACGGCCGTGTTGCCCGCGGGCGGCTCCGACGCCTTCCGCGGGCAGGTGCCGGCCGACGGGCAGGTGCTGGTGTCGGAGAGCGACCAGGCCAACTGGACGATGTCGGTGGCAGGCACTGGGGCCAGCCGGGCCCGGGCGTTCGGGTGGGCCATGCTCTTCACCGCACCATCTCAGGGGGGAAAAACTTCGCTCCACTACGACACGCCTATTACTGGGCGCGGGCTGTCGTTGCTGGAGGTGGCGCTGTGGCTGGTGGCCGTGGCAATCCTGCTCAGCGAGCGCCGCCGCCGATGGGGTGGCGACGGGGAGCCGTCCACGACTGCCCCTGTTCCCAGCCCCGATCCCACCGAGCCGGTGGTAGAGCCGGTCATCGTGGGCATCGGGACGCACCGCAAGCCCCGCCGGGTCACCGTTCCCGCCATCGGGGACGACGAGGAGTTCTGGGCGTGAGCGGGCCGGGCGACACTGATCCAGACGGCTTGGGCGACGGCACGTTCAGTTACGGGTTCAGCGAGGGGTTTGAGGACGAGGAGGTCGATGAGCGCGCGGGCGACGACCCGGGCGAGGCGTCCTACACCGATCCTGGCGACTCGCCTAGCCGCCGCAGTGCATCCGGCAATCGTCGGGATCGTCGGGATCGTCGCGCCGCGGCCGACGGGCTCGCCGGGGGCAGTCGCCGTGGCGGGGGTAGTGGGAGCGGCGCCGGCACGGGTGTCGGCCGGGGTGGCGGGCAGGCCGGGCCGCCGGTGTCGCGGCTGGCCACCATCGCCGTGATCATCGCCGTGGTGGCGCTGTCGGCCTTCATCGACCGGTCGTCCAAGCCCTCGAACAGCGCCGCGGTCGCGGCGTCCCTGAGCACGGCCATGCCCTTGTCTTCGCCTGCCGCCGCCCTCTCGTCGTCGTGGTTTTGCGCCGGTCCCATTGGTTCGCCTGGGCACCTGGCAGACGGGCGATTGGTGGTGGCCAACGCTACGTCCCGCTCGCTCACCGGCACGGTCAGGTTCATCCCCAGTTCGGGTACTCCAACCACCCACAACGTGATGGTCGGGGCGTCCGGCAGCCTGGTTATTCCCGAGCCGGTGCTGGGATCGGGTGACTACCTGGGTGCGGTGGTCGAACTCGACGGTGGCCACGCCGCGGTCCAGCAGGTGGTGTCTGGTACCGAGGGGACCAGCAGCTCGGCGTGCGCCACGGCCGGCTCGAACAGCTGGTACTTCCCGGCCGGGACCACCCAGGAGAACTCCAACCTGACGCTGTCGCTGCTCAATCCTTTCCCCAGTGACGCCATCGCCGACCTGTCCTTCACCACCGAACAAGGCCAGGAGGACCCCCAGGATTTCCAGGGCCTCGTCATACCGGCCGGGACCATGGTGGGCCTGGACCTGGGCAGCCACCTGCGGGATCGGGCATCGGTCGCCACCACCGTGACGCTGCGGGTGGGCGAGTTGGCGGCGTTCGAGACCGAGACGGTGCAACCCCAGACGTCGGCCCAGAAGGCGGTCGAGCCGGCGGGCAGCGTGCCCTGGTCCCCCGGAGTGGCGCTGACGCTCGGTACCCCGTCGCCCGGGACGTCGTGGTGGTGGCCCAGCGGCGCTGCCGCCAGCGGTGACAACGAGCAATACGTGATGTACAACCCGACCAACACGGTGGCCCAGGTTTCGCTGGGCGTCGACCTCGACCAGGGCAGCGCCGATCCGTTCCAGGTCACCGTGCAACCGTTCAGCGTGGCTGTGGTGACCAGCAACACCGAGTCACGCATTCCCCTGGGGATTGGGCACGCGGCGTGGTTGCGCAGTACCAACGGGGTCGGGGTGGTGGCCGAGCGGGTGGTCATGGCGGTCTCGCCCGCCAGCCAGACTGGCTTGGCCGAGGTGATGGGGAGCCGGTTGCAGGCCGGGCAGTGGCTGGTCCCGGGCGACGCAGACACCGATACCGTCAATCCGACGTTGGTGGTCTACAACCCGGGCACCACCTCGGTCACGGTTTCCATCACCGCTCTCGCCCCGCCGCCTTCGTCTACGTCCTCGTCTTCGTCTACGGGCACGGGCACGGCGTCGGGTGCTGCGTCGCCCGGGTTCGGTCGGCGGACCGTCACCGTTCAACCAGGGC
>Ga0302326_10009345_pt1 | contig 21451 bp, 22 predicted proteins | sample Palsa_T0_3_FD_202264 | JGI IMG/M metagenome (GOLD analysis project Ga0302326, IMG submission 202264) | Peat permafrost microbial communities from Stordalen Mire near Abisko, Sweden - Palsa_T0_3 | ecosystem: Environmental > Terrestrial > Soil > Palsa > Peat permafrost | place: Sweden: Abisko... | reverse complement strand
CTCGGCGACGTTGTCGGTCGGGGCGTAGGCTTCAAAATTGCACAGCTTCCGGAAATCGTTGACCGCATGAGCGGCGTTGGCCGCACTTCCGCCGACGCCGAGAAAAAAAATCCGTCCGCCCGATCGACGAACGTCCACGAGCCGGGCCACGATGCGGTCGATGGCCGCGACGTCCAGACGATCCAGAACCTGGCGGGACTGCGCGAGATAGTCGGTAGTGAATGACATGGTGGATTTCAGGGCTGCGAGCAGCCGGTCTGGGCCTCGAGATATTGCCGGGTTTCCTCGAGGGCGGCCGGGGTGCCGATCTCGTAAAATCGATTGGTCACTTCGTATCCGCCCATCGCACCGTCGCTGACGAGCTGGGAATACAGATCGGCCAGGTCATATTGCCTGGCCGGCGGGATTCGCTCCAGCGCCTCGCGGCGAAGCAGTGCGACGCCATAGTCCACGTGGTGCATCTGGGGCGTGGGGTTTTGTTTGTCGTACCGCATCAGTCGGCCGTTGCGGAAGTCGACGTTGCTGCGGTCCCAGCGGTTGTCGTTGCGCAAGACCGTCATCATCGCCAGCTTGTCGGTTGCCAGAAATGCGTCGAGCACTGCCGCGAAATCAATATCGACAAAGGAGTCGCCGTAAATGACCCAGAAGAAATCGCCGAGCATCGGCATCGCCCGGCGCAGCGCGCCGCCGGTGCCGAGCAGGCCGGGCGTGTCGTGGGAATAGGAGACGCTCAAATCGAAGGCGTTTCCGTCGCCGACGTGGGACTCGATCTGCCGGCCCAGGTGCCCGAGGCAGAGCACCACCTTGCGGATGCCGCGACGGTGAAGCAGGTCGAGCTGATGATCGATGAACGGCCGGCCGGCGACGGGAACCAGCGCCTTGGGCAGCGTGTCGTCGGTCACCGAGCGCAGGCGCGTGGCGCGCCCGCCAGCGAGAAGAGCGACGGGGATTTTTGACAGATCGTTTGGCATGGCGAACTAAATCCGAATCCCGAAATCCGAATCCCCGAATCAAATCCCAAATCCGAATGACCGAAGTAAGACGCGCGGGAGGCACCGCTTTTCATTTGGACATTTGACCATTGGGATTTGATTCGGGGATTCGGATTTCGGATTTCGGGTTCATTGGATGACCACCTTCGTCCCCTCAAAATCAAACCGAAACCGCACTTCCCTCAGTCCCTCGCGCGTCAGCACCCTTCGTAATCGGGTTTTGTCGGCGGCGTAGAACATCAGGAATCCGCCGCCGCCGGCGCCGATCAGCTTGCCGCCGAGGGCGCCGTTCTCCATGGCCAGGCGATACCAGCGGTCGATGTCGGGGTTGCTCATCTGCCCGCTGCGCTGTTTCTTGCGCTCCCAGTGCGTGTTCATGATCTGGCCGAACCGCGGCAAATCGCCGGTCTCCAGCGATTCCTTCGTCTGGTAGCCCAGCTCCTTCACGAAGTGGAGGTTATCGGTCATCTCCTGATCGCTCTGGCGGCTGCGCGTGTCCTGCTCCTTGAGAATCGTGGAGGCTGCGCGACTGTAGCCGGTGAAAAATAAGAGCAGGTTATCTTCGAGGTTGTATTGCGTTTCGGGATCGATCTTCAGCGGGCTGGCCTCGACCGAGCCGTTGGGGAGAAACTGGAAACAGGTCAATCCGCCGTAGGCGGCAATGTATTGATCCTGTTTCCCGACCGGCTCGGCCAATTTGTCGATTTCGATGCTGCACGCCTGCTCGGCCAGGGCCTGGGGATGCACCAGATTCCGCTTGAAGGCATGGAGTGCTTTGAGCAATGCAGTGGTAAAGCTGCCGGAGGAACCCAGGCCGGTGCCCGCGGGGATGTCGGCCATGCTGGTGATCTCCAGATGCGGATCATCAATCCCGGCCAGCCGCAGAGCCTCGCGGGCGATGGGGTGCTGCACCTGATCGACGGTGGCGACATGCTCCATCTTGGAATACTTGAGGATCAGCCCGCTTTGGAAGGTTTGGTGCAGCGTGATGTACACGTAGCGATCGATGGCGGCGGCGATGAGAAAGCCGCTGTGCTTTTTGAAATAGGACGGAAGATCGGTTCCGCCGCCGCCGAGGCTGATGCGCAGTGGGCTGCGGGTGATGATCATGACCGCCTCGTCCCGAATTGAAGCACATCGCAACTATCGGGAAGAAGCGCAGGGGAAGTTCAGCAGGAATACTAACTGCGATTACAGAGCCGCGCACGGAGCGTACTCGCGCAGTAAGCGGCAAACGCTCGCTGCCGCGCAGACCGCTTACTGCGCGAGTACGCTCCGTGCGCGGCTCGACGGACCTCCACGGCGTGATCGCGCAACGCCAGTTAGTCCCTGCGCAATGCGGTGACGGTGTAACCCAGGCAATCGTCGCCGCCATTGCCGCGGAGCGACAGGTGGGCGATGCCGGCCAGCAGAACCAGAAGCGGCAGCAAAACCACGCCGACCATTCGTCGGGCCACAGCGGCCAATGTGCCGGTCTTCTGCGGGAACAGGAGCGGCAGAATCAGGGCCATCACCTTGTAGGACGCGACTGTGTACTGGTTGCCTCGGGCGTAGACCGCAATGTCGGTGAATCCCGCTTCGCCCAGCAGCATGATCAGGCTCGTGGGTGTGAATCGCCAATAGTCGTGGGGAACAAAGTGCCAGCGGGCGGCGAACGGGACCGTCAGCAACAATTTGCCGCCGGCTTTGGTGCAGCGAAACGCTTCGCTGAGAAACGTCGCGCTGTGCGGCACGTGCTCGAGTGTTTCGGTACACAGAAGCAGTTCCGCCCACTGATCTTCCACGGGCCAAACGTCGCCGGCGAAGTATTTTGTGTCGGGAACCTGGTAACCAAAATGCGCCGCGGCATCGGTGGTGTCGATGCCCAGGTAATTCGCCTCCGGCCCGAGCAACGAGCGCATCGGCTGGGCCCCGCAGCCGACGTCCAGCACATTTCCCCGCGCCCCTGCCAATTCCGTCGACAAGTCATTCCAAATCGAGCCGGCCTGAAGATCGAAGAATCGCCGCAGACGTGCCGCCCAATTCGCTCCGCGATCCCCCCCCGGCAATGGCGGAGGCCGCCACTTTTCCGCGGACAGGTTCACCGGCCTGCGTCCGCGCAAATGACGCTCCGTGCTCATGCCGCGCAAAATATCCGCCTGCGGCGCCGAACTCAACGCAGCAGACGCTTCGCAACTCGACTTCGGCGACGCTCCCGAAGAATCCCCGCGGGCTTCCGCCCGCGGCTATTAAATGCGCATTGACGATAGTCGGTTCCTTACTAGCCGCGGACGGAAGTCCGCGCATGACCGACGGAGTTCCTATAAAGCGTTTCCACGATTGCCACCGCTGCCTGCGCATCGCTCAGCGTGCTGAGGGGCGGGCGCTGCTCGCGGATGCACTGCGCGAAGTGAATGAACTCTTCCCGCCACGAAAGATCTTCAGGCGGAAACGAATATTCGTTCACATTCGGCGGGCCCATTTGCGGGAGCATTTGATAGTGCGTGAGTCGTTCGGGGCCGTAGGAGCCGCCGAGGCCGTCGATCTGGAGCTTGCCGGTTTGGCCGAAGATTTCAAGGCTGAAGATATTTTTCCACTCGGTGCAACTGGCGTGGAGCCAGGCGATCTGCCCGGCGGCGGTTTTCAGCAGGGCAAAGCCGTTGTCCTCGACGGGCCAATTCCAGAAGAACCGGGCGACCTGGCCGGTGACGTCGGCGAAATCGCCGAGGAACCAGCGGGCCAGATCGACCAGGTGAATTCCCTGGTCGAGCATTTCGCCGCCGCCGGCGATTTCGGGGTTGCCGCGCCATTCTTTTTCCATGCCGAGCCGGCCGCCGTGGCCGTAGCGGCCGCGGAGATACATGAGGGGGCCGATCGCGCCATCGTCGATCAACTGCCGGGTGCGGACCAATGCGGGATGAAAGCGAAGATTGAAGCCGACTTTGACGATGACGCCGGCCGATTTCTGGGCGGCGATGACGGGAACGAGCTCGGCGGCGCTGCGGGCCGCGGGCTTTTCGACCAGCACATGTTTCCCCGCCTCGATCGCGGCCAGCGTGACCGGCGCGAGCATGTCGTTGGTCGTGGAGACGATCACCGCATCGACATCGTCGCGCAGAACTTTTCGCCAATCCTGCTCGGCCGCGCAGCCAGCGTATCGCCCGGCCAGGGCTTGGGCTCGGCCCAGCTCAACGTCGGCGCACGCCACCAGCTGATGTTCATCGGTCAGAGCCGCGGCCCGTTTGTTGCCGATCAATCCGCAGCCAACGATCGCGATTCGCATGGGCGAATGCTAAGTCCCCGTGGCACGGGCTTCCAGCCCGTGTTGGCGACACGGATGAAAGTGAAGCGCGGATTGTGTTCGCTCATCCTGCGCTTCTCCACTACCGGGCAACAGACATGGGCGGGACGCCCATGCCACGGGGAAAGTGAAGCGCGGATTGTGTTCGCTCATCCTGCGCTTCTCCACTACCGGGCAACAGACATGGGCGGGACGCCCATGCCACGGGGAAAGTGAAGCGCGGATTGTGTTCGCTCATCCTGCGCTTCTCCACTACCGGGCAAGAGACATGGGCGGGACGCCCATGCCACGGGGAAAGTGAAGCGCGGATTGTGTTCGCTCATCCTGCGCTTCTCCACTACCGGGCAACAGACATGGGCGGGACGCCCATGCCACGCCGATGCCACTACCTACTTTGTGACTCGGCGCAGCGTGTAGAGGTCGGTGGCGGCGATTTCATCGCGGCGATCGGCCAGCGTCTTCCAATCGTCCCACACGGCGCTGATGAGCCGGCCGGTGAGGCCGTCGCTGGCGCTGGAGGCGAGGAACGCGACCAGCTCAGCGGCGTTCTCCAGCGGCGCGCCGCCGTCGCGCTGCCGCTTTTCCGCGGCGTCGAATTCCAGCGGCACCGCCGAGCGGCCGGCCGCCAGGACCTCGGCGAGCATGCGCGTGTTCATCGGCCCGGGGGCAACCGCGTTGACGTCAATGCGATCGGATTTGAGCTCGATGGCGAGTGTTTCGGTCAATCGGACCAGGGCGCATTTCGAGGCGCCGTACGCCGAGACGTGCGGGCGTGGCGTGGCTGCGCCGCCGCCGGAGAGATTGATGATTTTGCCGCCGGTCCTCCGCATGTGGGGAATGACGAGTTGGCACAATTTCGCGGGGGCGAAGAAATTGACATCGAAGACTGCTCGCCATTGGGCGAAGTCCACGGATTCCAGCGAGCCGATGGGACCTTGAACGGCGGCGTTGTTGACGAGGATGTCGATCTTGCCGTGGGCGGCGAGAACCGCGTCGATCAATCGCGCGGGGGCGTCGGGGTCACAGAGGTCTTTGACGTGTGTGGTGAGTTTTGTTGTGCCGACGGGGAATGTGAAGGGGTGAGCGGCGCAGAGAGCCAGGTCGGCGCCGGCGCGCGACAGGGTCAGGGCGATTTCGCGGCCGAGGCCGCGGGAGGCGCCGGTGATGAGGGCGGTTTTGTTTAGCAGTGGTTGCGGCATCTTGCGTCGTCCGCGGACTGCCGTCCGCGGCTATTACGGGGAGTCATGTCGAACGGGATTCAAAAATCCAGGGGTTGGTATTTAGATAATCGACGGTTTTGATGACGGCTTGCTCGATGCTCAACGTGGGCCGCCAGCCCAGGGCGCGGATGCGCGCGGTGTCGAGAAAAATGAAGGGGCTGTCGCCGATCCAGCCGCGCTGGCCACCGGTGTAGGTGCGGGCGGGACTGACGCCCAAGCGATTGCTGATCCAACCGACCGAATCATTCACGGTGCAGAAGTTTTCCGCACCGAGATTGAAGAGGTTGACACTCTGCTCGCAGCGCTGGATCGCGGTCAGGATGGCGCTGATGCAGTCCTGAACATAGAGATAGCTTTTGCGTTGCTGGCCGTCGCCGAGAATGGTCAGATGCGCGGGATCGGCGCGGAGCTGATGGAGAAAATCGAAGACGTGGCCGTGGGAGTAGCGCTCGCCGAGAATCGAGACGAAGCGGAAGATGAACGCGCGGAAGCCGAAGGCGGCGCAGTAGGCCTCGATGAGGGCTTCGCCGGCCAATTTCGACGCCCCATAGAGGGATGTCTGCACGGGAAACGGGGCGTCCTCGGGGGTCGGGAAAACGGCCGGCTCGCCGTAGACGGAGCCGGTGGAGGCGAAGGCGATCTGCTTGACGCCGGTCTGGCGCATCGCCTCGAGGACGTTGTGCGTGGCGATGGTGTTTTGCTCGAGATCGCGGCGCGGGTGATCGGCTCCGAAGCGGACGTCGGCGTTGGCGGCAAGATGGAAGACCATGTCGTGCCCGCGAAGGGCTTCGGTCAGGGCGGGCAGGTCGAGCAGGTCGGCTTCGACCAGCTTGAATCGCGGATGGGGCAGGGCCGTTTCGAGGAATCTTCGCTGGCCTGTCGAGAAATTGTCGTAAGCGGTCACCGAATGTCCGGCGGCCAGGAGCCGGTCGACGAGGTTGCTGCCGATGAATCCAGCGCCGCCGGTCACGAAATAGCGGGATGAAGTGGGCACTAATTACTGGTCCTTGAGCAGCTCGTAAAACCCGATCCCGTCGCGGCGAAGGTATCCCTTCTCGGCAAGCTCTTCCCAGATTTCCCGGCCGAAGCCGGCGGGGGGTTGAATGGAAACGACCTTGTCCTTCTGCCCGCCGCTCATCGGCCCATGGCCGATCTTCGAGTCGTCGTCGAGCTGCGTGAGCTTGAGGCGTTTCTTGAACGCCCTCATCGCCTTTTTCAGTTCCTCCTCGGTGCTGGGCATGTGCTGGCTCCTTTCGCGGATGAGTTACCCAGATTACCCGCTCTTAAAGACAACGTCATGTGCGCTGCCGACGGAGCACTGCTCATCCCCCGGCGGATGTCGCCGCTGGGATAGCCGTCATAGAGCGGCGCGGAGGGCCGCGAAAATTCCGCAAGAACGTTGCCCGCGCCGGCCGGCGTTGGAAGCGGTGATAGATTTCAGCACGCCGACTTCAAGAAGGAGTTGAACTATGTCTCAGGAACTTCATCGCTATTTTCTGTATCACTATCCCAGTCTGCCCGGTGGCGGATTCACCGTCGGGGCGATTTTCATGACGCTGCTGATGCTGTTTATGCTCCATCGCCAGACCAAATGGGGCGGCTGGATCGCGTTCTTCTGGTCCGTCGCGTTCTACACCGTCCCCGTGCTCGTGGAATATCACCGGCGCTGAACTGCGCCCGGATCGATTACCATCCGGGCCATGGCCGCGCAGCCCAAAGCCGTCGGTGAGAGGCAATCTGAGCTGAACGCCGGCACGCGCGGACAATGGGCGCTGTTCGCCTCGCATCGCCGGCGAATCGAGCAGTTGCTCGATTCGGCCCTACCGCAAAAGAGTCCCTCCTTGCTGGGCCAGGCGCAGAGGCTGCCACGCCTCTGTGTCCTGGGCGCGGGCAACTGCAACGACCTGGACCTGCGCCTACTGGCCCGGCGATTCGCGGATATTCATTTGATCGACATCGACCCCGCGGCACTGGCGCGGGGGATTCATCGACAAGACGTTGCCGGGTTGAACCGACTCCATTGCCACGCCCCGATTGATCTGACGGGCCTGGCGCCAACATTCGACCGCTGGCTCGGCGTCGAACCCGCGGCGAGCGAAATTGGCGCTGCGATCGAGGCAGCCAAGACCGCTCCACCGCCAGCCGTTCCCGGCCCGTTCGACGTGGTGCTTTCTTCCTGCGTTCTTTCGCAGCTCCTCGGCCCTGCCCGCGATCGGCTCCAGGTCAATCGTCACCTGCTCCCCTCGCTGGGCAGAGCGATCATTTCCCGTCATCTTCGCATGATGCTTCAACTGCTGTCGCCGGGCGGGTGCGCGGTCTTTATCAGCGACCTGGTCTCCAGCGACACCGAGCCGGCGCTGGCCCGGGTTCCCGACGATTCGCTGCCGGAGCTGATGCGGTCGCTGGTGCAGCGCCGACGGACATTTGCCGGATTGGACCCGCGGGCGATTTCCATTGTGTTGGATGAGCTCGGCGTCGATCGGAAATGGTGCGCGCCGTGGCTCTGGCATTTGAGCCCGCGCCGCACGTATCTGGTTTACGCGGTCTTGATGCGCAGAAAACTCTCAGCCGAACGGCAAATCGCGACATGGTCGCAAACCTGACAGTTTGTTAATCTCGTATCGCGTCCTGGCAAGAATGCCGGAATCGCGGCAAGGGGTTCAGTTGCGACAGCATTTGATTTCTCATCATCGCCCGCCGCCGCTGTGGCTCGGCGTGCTGGTCGCGGTGCTGTTCGTGATTGCGATGGCCGCGGTTCGGCTGGGGCTGGCGCCCAACATGATCCTCCCGATCGGCTACGGGGTGCCGATTGTGGTGATCGCCTACTTTCGCAATCGCCCGTTGCTGTGGTCGGCGTTCGCGGCGTTCACCGCGATTACCTTCGTCAAATTCCTCGGCCGCGGGGATTCGGCGATGAGCGCCATGCAGCCGGTGAGTCGTGTTCCGACGCTGGCGATGGTCGAGCTCGATCTGCTGTTGGTGGCCGCCCTGGGGCATCTGTGGACCCGCCTGCAGGACTCCGCCGACGCCCGCAACGCGGAGTTGCAGCAGGCCAACACCGACCTCGCGGCCCGGGAGGAGGAGATCGCCCGGCAGAACGAGGAGCTGCAATCCCAGGCCGCGGAGTTGCAAGCGCAGAGCGAAGCGTTGCGCACGACCATCGAGCAGCGCGAAGCGGTTTTGCGGACCGCGCCGCTGGCGCTGGTGATCTCCAGCGCCGGCGGCGCCGACGTGCGCGTCAACCCCGCGGGAGCGGCGCTGTTTGGTGTTCCGCCGGACAAGAATGTGGCCAACGAGCTGGGACGCGGCAACTGGCGGCTGTTTCGCGACGGGCGCGAGCTGTCGCCGCGGGAGTTTCCGATCGTGCGGGCCGTTCGCGAGGGTGTGGAAATCCAGGGGCAGGAATTCGAGCTGCAGTCGCTGGACGGCCCCCGCCAGGCGCTTTTGGTCAACTCACGTTCGATCCGCGACGAAGCGGGCAAGATCACCGGAGGCGTGGTCGCCCTGGCCGACATCACGCCGCAAAAGTCGATGCAGCGCGAAATCGAGCGGCGGCGGCGGGAGGCCGAGGAGGCCAACTTGCGCAAGACGCAGTTTCTCGCGGCCGTCAGTCACGACGTGCGCACGCCCGCCAACGCGATCTGCCTGTTGGCCGACCTGCTGCGCCGCACCGCGGCCGACCCGGCGCGGGCCGGCGAGCTTCCCGAAATTGCGCAGGAGTTGCACGCCAGCGCCGTGTTGCTGGTCGCCCTGCTCAATGACGTGCTGGACATCGCCCGCTTTGATTCCGGTGGAATGGAGGTGAAGCTCAGCGAATTTTCCCTGGGAGAAATGATGGAGAAGGAGCGCGGCCGGCTCATGCCGCTGGCGCGGGAGAAGTCCCTGGTGTATCAATGGGTGCTTCCGGCGGAGGAGATCTGGCTGCGGACCGACCGGCTGAAGCTCTCGCGCGTGCTGGGGAATCTGGTGGGCAACGCGCTGAAATACACGGATCGCGGCGAAGTGCGGGTCGAGGCGGCGCGGACGGCCGCGGGGGGGGTGGACGTGCGCGTGATCGACACCGGGATCGGCATCGCCGTCGAGCATCAGCGGAAGATCTTCGACGAGTTTTTCCAATTGCGCAATCCCGAGCGCGACCGCAACAAGGGCAGCGGGTTGGGATTGTCCATCAGCAAGCGGCTGATCGACGCCATCGGCGCTTCGCTGAGCGTGCAGAGCGGGCCTGGCCAGGGCAGCACGTTTGCGGTAACCCTGCCGCCGTCGGCGGTGATCGAGCGACCGAGCCAGTCGGCGCACGGCGGGCAGGCATGATCATCGGCAAACGCATCATCACCGCCACGACCGAATTGACCATCCTGGCGGCGGGGGACTGGCCGCCGGCGCAGGTGCGGGTACTGCGAGTACCCAGCACCTGGCAGGCCGGGCCGCCGGTGCGCGAGTTGATCGAATCGGAATGGGCCGCCGCCGCCCGGCCCGGCGTGGTGCTCTACGACGGGCCGACCTGCCGGCTGGAAGGATTCAGCGCCGATGCGTCCGGCCTGACGCTGCGGCTCAGCGAGGTCAGTTACAAGATTTTTGTCACGACAAACTTAATGCACCCGGAGCTGGCCGACGCTTACGGTCCCGGCGTATTGGCCAACTCGCTGGGCGTGGGGACGCCGGTGTTCAGCTCAGATGGATTTGTCATCATGGGTCGGCGGAACCAAACGGTGGTGTGGTACCCCGGCCGGACGCATCCGTTTGCCGGGGCGCTGGAGCCGGGTGACGGTGATCCGTTTGTCGCCGGGCGGCGCGAGCTGCACGAAGAGGCCGCGCTGGAGGATCCCGATCTGCTCTCGATTCGCTGCCTGGGCGTGGTGGAGGATTTCAGCATCCGCCAGCCGGAGGTCATTCTCCGGGCGGATGTGCGATTGACGCGCGCCCAGGTCGAATCCAACGTGGCCCGCGACGAGCATCACGCGGTCCACGCCATCGCCGCCACGCCCGGCAACATCGCCTCCGCCGTCAATGATCCCGCGCTGACTCCCGCGGCCGTTGGGGCGCTGCTGCTCTGGGGCCGAAGCCAATGGGGGGATGACTGGCTCGAACAGACCGTGAAAAATCACTGCGCCGCGGGTTGATCGATCGCCTCGGGGTTGTCCTCCGGCTCCTCGGGGTGCTCGTAAAACAGCTCGGCGATGCGCTCCGAGAGGCGGTTGACCAGCGTGTCCTTCAGCCTCTGTTGGGTTGCGTCGGCGTCTGCGGTCACGGGAACGGTCGGCGTTTCCACGGTGATGATCTCGCCGGGGCTCGAGTCCTGCGGCCAGCGCGTCTCGCCGGTCTGGGCGTCGATGATTTTCACGATCAACTTCGCCTGCCCCTTGATCATGTCGCTGGCAATGGCCGAATTCCAATCGAACTCGACCAGGTCGCCGTACAACACCTGCCGGGCACCGAGCATCTTCGCCAGCTCAGGAATCTTCAGTTGCGGGTAGATGTCCGCGTGGGCCGAGCGAAACTCGAAGAGGTCCTTCGGATCGACCAGCTGGTCCACCTTGTGGGCCTTGAGTTGAGTTGCCACATCGCTCATCAGGCGGTCGCTGACGATGGCCACCGAGTCGGGGTTGCGGTAATTCTCGATCAAAATGAGCATCGTCTCCCGCGTCGGGACGTACTCGGCCGGCGTCTTGGGGTCCTCGGTGACTTTCCCCAGCGCCGCCCCAAGATATTGGCACCCACCCGCCGCGCACAAAAGAAGGAGCGCAATCGCCCGGACGGCAATCGGCTTCCACGAGAAATTTGGCTCTGACCGGCGCATCAGTCGTTGGAGTCCTCGTCGGAGTGGGGAATGAAGTGGATCGCCACCTGCGTGGTGAACTCTTTGACGCTTCCCTCGTACACCGCTTCGTCAGTCTGGTCGGAAACGCCCTCATCGGGGGTTTTTGGCGGAAAGATCGCCTTCACGTCGCGGTCTTCATACCCCGTCGTGACTTGGCCGCCCTTGATCTCGAGCACTTTCACGATGGCGCTGATCGACCCGCGATACAGATCGACCGAGTCATTCGAGCGCGTCTGAAACGATGAAATCTCGACATAAATCACACGCGACGCATGCAGCAGCGGGGCGAAATCGGCGATCGGCTCGGCCTCGAACTCCGGATGATCCTCCTGGAACCGAGCCACCGATGCCGCGGTCAGCGGAAATGTGCTCCCCTTCAATTCGTCGATGCCGGTCGCTTGCGCCTCGATCAGCTTGGCCTGTACGCCGCTGGCGATGTTGAGCTGAATGTCGGGCCAGTCGATGCGCACGCCACGGTCGGCCCAGACGTAGACGACCACGCTCTGCCCGGCCAGCCGTTTGTAGCTGGCGGGAACGTTGTCGCTGGGAAGCCCCTGCGCCAGGTAGCCGAACACGTTGCACCCCGCCAATAGCAGCAGGCAGCAAAGCGGCCCCACGACGCGAGCGGCGCCCAGTAAGCTCTTCATGAAAATCCTCGTCACAAACCGTCAATGCCGCGCACGTGGATGAAAATCTTCCACGCCCACGCGACGATCCCCCATGAGAACAGGGGCAGGACGTAATATCGGCTGGGAACCAGCCAGAGCAACCGATAAACCGGCCGGCCGGTCGCCGCCATGTATATCCCGATCCAAACCGCCGCGCACGTCAGGATCGCCAGCACCGTTCCCATCGGCTGCACATAGAAGCTCTGAAGCATCCGTCCCCGGACGAAACAGGCAAAGCTCGTGGTCATTCCGCAAGCCGGGCAGGGAATGCCGGTGCGCTGCAAAAACGCACAGGGGGCCAATCCCAGGGCTGTGTGCGTTCCAAACCCGCGGGCATTGGGCGTGAGCCGAACCGCGATGACCAGCACCACTCCGCAGGCGATCGCCACCGCCAGGGCCGTCAGCCGCGCCATCGGGGAACTGCGTTGTCGACCTGTGCAGCGGGAGTAAACCAACGGCGCGGCGGCTTGCACGGTGGTTAATGTATCCATCGGCGACGGCAAAGGCCAGCTTTTCCGCAAATCCATCGCCGGCCGATGTTGCCCGGGATCGCACCCCGCCGGCGCTGTCCTTTTAGCGGCGTCCCGGAGGGACGCGCTCTGGCGTTCGAAGCGCGCCCCTGCGGGACGCCGCTAAAAGGGATGTTCGCGCGTGTCGCCGCAAAATCTGGGCGCGCCGCTGCGCCGCGCCCGCAGAAAGTTCCCATGTTGACAACCCATGGCGCGGAAACATAAGTTGGCGCATCCGGAATGAATCGTCGTTGGGGGGTCATTTATTCGGGAATTGTTAGTGTTCGGGGCGCGGGCGTTGGTCCGTCGGCGGCGGTGTGCGATCGAAAGAGCGTGCGGCTATGCGCGTCTTCATGCTCGGATGGGAATTTCCTCCGTTTATCAGCGGCGGTCTGGGGACCGCCTGTTATGGGCTGACCAAAGCCATGAGCGGGCTCGGCATCGATGTGATGTTCGTGTTGCCGCGGCCGGTTTCAACACCGTTTTCAACTCATGTGCGACTCGTGAGTCCACAAGTCGGCTCGCCACTGGCGTCGCCGAGCACGGAGCTGCGGCTGGACGAATTTGAGCGCGTCACGTTTCGCACCGTAAACGCCAATCTGAACGATCCATACTCCTCTGAGGCCGAGCATTCGCGCAGGCAGCGCCGTGCCCAGGCCGCGGCCGAGCGCGGCGCCCCGGCGGCTCAAACCGGGTTCATCGGTGCCGACAAGCCGGTCTCGGCGAGTTACTCGGGCGATTTGTTCGCTGAGGTGCAGCGTTACGCCACGCTGGCCGCGGAGATTGCCCGCGGCGAATCCTTCGACGTCGTTCACGCTCACGACTGGATGACCTTCCCCGCCGGCCTGGCCGTCTCCGGCATCAAGGGCGTGCCGCTGGTCGTGCACGTTCACTCCACCGAATTCGACCGCAGCGGCATCCACGTGGATCAGCGGATTTACGATGTCGAGCGCCGCGGCATGCACGGCGCGATCAAAGTCATTGCCGTCAGTCATCTGACCAAGAACCAGATCACCCATCAGTACGGGATCGACCCCGCCAAGGTGGAAGTCGTTTACAACGCCATCGACGCCAACGGCGAAAGTTTCGACGAGGAAAAGCTCAACATCCGCAAGGACGAGAAGATCGTTCTGTTCCTCGGCCGAATCACCATGCAGAAGGGCCCCGAGTATTTCCTGGCGGCCGCCAAGAAGGTGATCGAGGTAATGGACAACGTGAAGTTCGTCATGGCCGGCAGCGGCGACATGATCCGCAGCACCATCCAGATGGCCGCGGCCATGGGCATCGGGCACAAAGTCCTGTTCACCGGCTTCCTCCGCGGCGGCGACGTGGAGAAAGTTTTCAGGATGGCCGACCTGTACGTCATGCCCTCGGTCAGCGAGCCGTTCGGCATCGCCCCGCTCGAGGCCATGAGCCACGACGTGCCGGTCATCATCTCCAAGCAATCCGGCGTGAGCGAAGTGCTGACCCACGCCCTGAAAGTTGATTTCTGGGACACCACGGAGATGGCCAACAAGATCGTCGCCGTGCTGAAGCATCCGCCCCTGGCGATGACGCTGCGCCAGCACGGCAGCTTTGAAGTTCGCCGCCTCAGTTGGAACGACGCCGCCCGGGCATGCGTGACGGTTTATGAGCAGGCGCTGGCCACGTCGGGTCGACGGTGATTCATCGTGCCGATCGAAGCGCTAAGATGAGCTCAATTTCCCCATCCGGCCGCGAGAGCTGGGCCGCGATCTCCCGCGGCGAGCGGCCTTGATCAGCCAGTGAATAGACCTCGGCGTGGGCCGGGTCGATCCGCGGTTCGGGCTCCGGTTCCCGCTCCACCCGCGGCTTCTCTGCCGTCATCGCATACGGGGATGGGCTGGGCGGCCCGGTCGATGCTCCGAGCCTGGCGATCTTTTCATCCGCTTCTCTGATCAACAACTCAAGCTTGGCCGCGCGGGTGTCGAGTTGCCCGGTGATCTGCCGGGCCATCTCCGACAGCTCGACCAGCAGGTTCGACATTTCCCGCTCGACACTGCGATGATCCGACAAACTCGCGGGAAGCCGGGGGCGGGCCAGCGGGTCCTTCTTGCGCATCATCGGACGAACCACCGCATAGACGATGGTCACCGCCACCGCCCCCATCAGCAGCCACCGGCTGGTGGGATCAAGCGGCGGAAGTTCGAGGAGTTGCCCGGCCATGCGATCGTTGAATTTTCATCGTCGCCCGCGGAAGCCGCGCATGCAAGCGGTTTTGATCTGATGCAATGGACGTCTTCACATTGCCGGGTATTCTTGCACGAATTCCCATGTCTGCGGCGGGAGTCCTTCGTTCTCGGGGTTTTCATTGACGTATTTGATGCGCGTGCGTACGTCGCAGGGGGTGTAGAGGAATCGCGAGAAGGGTCTCTCGCCCCAGACGCGATGTCGGGGCGGGAGGTCCGCGATGACGCGAAGCGACTGCGCGGCGGCCTCGGCGAAGGTGCGCCACATCACGTCGTGGCGATGTTGATGCCGCTTGACAACCAGGTGCGCGTGATTCTTCAGTACGGCGCACGCCCAGACGACGTACCCGAATCGTTCGGCGGTTTCCGCGAACGCTTGGGCGATCGACTCGCGGTGATTCGCCGCGAACCAGAACACTTCCTGCTCGAGCAATGGCTCGCCCGCCCCATGAAACGCCCGAAGCTGCGGGCGCGTGGGCTGCACGATCTTTCGCCCATTATGAATCCCGCCAAGCTCGCGTAACAGTTCCTTGCGGATTTCATCCGATCCGCTGCCTCGAATGTCGTTAGGCAACCAGTGTCCATACCCCATGAGAACCAAATGATGGGCGATGATGATTTGTCCCCGCGGAGGTTGCACGGTACGCACCGATTGCATGAATCACAGAATATCATCGTCTCCTTTCCCCGGGAAATTATTCAGCCGCACGGCGCCACCGATTGCCGATCTGTTCCAGACGTCGCTTGCGTCGTCGCGGATCTCCGAAGGGGGAGTCACGGCAGAACGGGCCGCATCGCATGCTTCGGGCGGCTTGGTAGGATGTGGGCCGGCCGACGCACTACGACGCAAGCAATGGACCATCCACTCACTCTCTTCGGTGCCGCCTTGGCTGGGTTCTTTGCGATCATGAACCCGATCGCCAATACGCCGATTTTCCTCGGACTCACCGAGGACATGGACGAACCAACCACCCGCAGCGTCGCGCTCAATTCCCTCTGCATCGCGTTTCTCATCGTCGCGGCGTTCTGCATCGCCGGGAATTTTCTGCTTCATCTCTTCGGCATCACGCTGTCGAGCTTCCGAATCGCCGGCGGACTGCTGGTCGCACTGGTCGGATATCATCTGCTCCAGGGCGGCGGCCACTCGCCCGTCCAGAAACCCAAACAGGCCGAGCTGGAGCCCAAAGAGGAAAACAGCGCGATGGGAATTGCCGTTTCACCGCTGGGGATGCCGTTGCTCGCGGGACCGGGGACCATCGTCACGGCCATGAGCTTCGCCGCCGGAGCCTCGCCGCAGCGCATGGGCATCGTTCTCCTCGCGTTCCTCACGATCTGCGTGCTGACTTACTTCTGCTTCATGGGCGGCGAAAAACTGACCCGCTTTCTGGGCAAGAGCCTGGTGCTGGTCGTCAGCCGGCTGATGGGACTGATTCTCTCCGTGATCGGAACGCAGATGGTCATCGAGGGGATTTTTGCGGTGATGAAAGGCGGGGGAAAATGAAACCGGCGCGTGCGAAATTCGTGGCGCACCGTTTCCGCCATTTTAGCGGCGGTCCCGCAGGGACGCGCTTTGGCGTTCGAAGCGCGTCTCTTCGGGAGCGCCGCTAAAAGGGGCGTTCGAGGTTGTCACCATAAATTTAATGACTCGGGATTGTGGCGCGTGGGCGGATGGTCTTGTACAATCCCCCCGCCAACGAAAGGATTTCCGTGCCCGTGCCGGCCAAGCGTCCGATGGTGTTGATTGTCCGCGATGGATGGGGGAAAAATCCGTACCCACAGTGGAACCAGGCCAACGCGGTTTATCTGGCTCGGCATCCGGTGGCCGACAAATTGATGGCCGAGTATCCCAGCACGCTGATTCACACCAGCGGCTTCGACGTCGGGCTGCCCGAGGGAACGATGGGCAACAGCGAGGTGGGGCACCAGAACATCGGAGCCGGGCGGATCGTCGATCAGGAATCGGTGAAAATCACCAAGGATGTGCGCAGCGGCGCGTTCAATCAGAACGTCGAAATGGTCGCGGCGGTCGACAACGTCCTGCGCACCGGCGGCGATCTGCATCTGTTCGGCATCGTCAGCGACGCCGGCGTGCACGGACAGTTGGAACATCTGTACGGATGCCTGCAGTTGGCCAAGGTGAAGCAGTTGAGCCGGGTCTATCTGCATGCGTTCACCGATGGCCGGGACACGCCGCCGGTTTCGGGAATCAACTACATCCAGCAGATCGAGGCGAAGATGGCCGAGCTGGGCGTGGGCAAAATTGCCACGGTGAGCGGGCGCTACTGGGCCATGGATCGGGATAAACGCTGGGCGCGGGTTGAAAAGGCCTATCGCGCCATTGCCTTTGGGGAAGGCGAAAAATTCACCTCGGCCCACGAAGCGGTTCAGCATTATTACGACCATCCGACCCAGCCGAATCTCAGCGGCGATGAATTCATCACCCCGTCGGTGATCTACAGGGATGGCCAGCCGCTGGCGACCATGAAAAACGGCGACAGCGTCATTTTCTACAACTATCGCGGCGATCGCCCGCGGGAAATCACCAGGGCGTTTGTGATGGATCCGTTTCCTTTCACCGAAACGACGGAGGTCGATGCGCCGGGGCAGGCTGATGTGCCGGAGAAAAACCGCAAGAAGATTCGCACCGAGGTGCCGCAGGGCTTCGCCGGTCGCGGGCCGAAACTGGATCTCTATTTTGTCACGATGACTGCGTACGAAACCGGCCTGCCGGTGCACGTGGCGTATCCGAAACCGCCGAAGATGAAAAACATCCTCGGGGATTACATCAGCATTCTGGGCCTCAAGCAGTTCCGATGCGCCGAGACCGAAAAGTTTCCACATGTGACATTCTTCTTCAACGATTACCGAGAGCCATCCTTCCCCGGCGAGGATCGGCAGATCGTGCCGTCGCGCAAAGATGTCGCCACCTACGATCAGGCCCCGGAGATGAGCGCCCAGGGCGTGGCGGATGAAACCGTCCGGCGGATCGACAGCGGGCTGTACGATCTGGTGGTCGTCAATTTCGCCAACCCCGACATGGTCGGCCACACCGGCGTGCTGCCGGCCGCCATCAAGGCGGTGGAATTTATCGACGCCCGCGTGGGCGAAGTGCTGGCCGCCGTTCGGCGGCAGGATGGGGCCGCCATCGTGCTGGCCGACCACGGCAATTGCGAGCAGATGATCGACCCGGCCACGGGCCATCCGCACACCTCGCATACCACGTACGATGTGGAACTGATCGTGGTGGACGACCGCTTCAAGGGCCACGCCCTGCGACAAGGTGGCCGGCTGGCTGATGTCGCTCCAACAGCCCTGCAAATCATGGGTTTGGACGTTCCCGCCGAGATGACCGGCCGATCGCTGCTGCAATAGCCTATACTGTCGGGGGAACCCTGACCCGGCGTTGTTCTTCATCGCGCGGTTGCTGCGCTGCCGATAAGCCCTATAATCCGCCTCCCCGCATAGGACGGGAGCGCGCCCAGGAGTTGAAGATGGCCCATATTATTGCCCAGCCGTGCATCGGCACCAAGGACACCGCCTGCGTCACGGTCTGCCCGGTTGACTGCATTCATCCCACCAAGGATGAGGCGGAATTCGCCGCCGCCGAGATGCTTTACATCGATCCCGACACCTGCATTGACTGCGGCTTGTGCGTCGATGAGTGTCCGGTCACCGCGATTTTCCCCCAGGAAGATCTGCCCGCCGAGTGGGCCGGGTTCATCGAGAAGAACGCCGCCTTCTACAAAAAGTAACGCCGCGGATCGCTCGGTCCATCGATCATCGCCCGGGGCTCGAATGATTCGAGCCCCGTTTTTTTTCCAAACCATCTGCATTGGGGTCCGGGTTTCTCTTGACGCGGCTGCGCGCCCGCAGTTAAATGCCGCGACTTTGCCCGGAGGATTATGAAGACTGAAACGGATCGCGGCGCGCGCGGGAGCGTGGCCGAGTTGTTGGGCTTGCGCAGCGCCGAGCCGCTCGCCGACGCCACGCGGGGCGCAGTTGCCATTGCCAATGAGCCGCTTGTCATGGCCGCCCGAAAAAAGGCCCGCGAGGAAAATGACGAGGAAAAGGAGGAAGAGGAGGAAGAGGACGCAGCCACCGAAGAAGAGGTTGACGAAGAGGAGGAGGAAGAGCTCGATGAGGACGTCGAGGACCTCGACGAGGAGGAAGACGAAGAAGACGACGAGGACGAAGACGAAGAGGAGGACGACTTCGACAACCCCGACGATGACGACTTCGACGACGATGATGACGACGATGATGACGACGACTTCGACGATGAGTAACTGAGACAATCAACATCAAACGAAGAACAGGGCGCCACGAGCGCCCTTTTCTTTTGTCGCCGCCGGCCCTTCAAGGGGCGATCAGTGCTACACTTTGTTTGCGGGGAACGCGATTGAGCCATGCTTCGAAGCACTCTGAAAATTTCCGTGGTCGCCAGCGCCCTGACCGCCGATCCGCGTCAGGTCGCCCGGCTGGCGCGGCGGACGGGTTTCGGTGGGCTGTTGCTGGACGCTGGGTGGTCGGCGCTGAAGATCGCCGTGCTGGACTCCAGCGGCCGGCGCGAGCTGCGGCGGCTCTTCGCCGCTGAATCGCAGCAGCTGGTCGGGCTCGGCGCTGACATCGGCCCCGCGGGTTTGGGTCCCGGCGCGGATATCGATCGCGCCTTGGATCAACTCGAGCCGGTGATGGAAGCCGCCGCCGCCTTGGTGGCTCCGCTGGTCTGCGTGGACCTCGGTCCGCTTCCGCGCCACGTCCCAGCCCCGCGGCCCAAGCCGCCGATCAACCCCGACTTGCTCGGCCCGATTCTGATCCCCGCCCCGGCCGCGTCACCACCGCCGGACATCAGCCCGACCCCCGCTGACATCGCCCAGATTGCCCAAATTCAATCGGCTCTCGAAGAGCTTGGCCGCCGCGCCGATCGCTTCAGCGTCACATTCGCGCTGCGGTCCGAATTGTCGTCCCTTGCCTCTCTCGAAGCGGCGTTGCGTGGAGCAAACTGCCCGTGGTTCGGCGTCGATCTCGATCCTGTCGCCCTGCTGCGCGACGAGTGGACATTGGACGAAACCCTCAGTGCGCTGGGTCCGTTGATTCGCCACGTGCGCGCCCGGGATGCCCTGATTGGCATGGACCGGCGCACGCGCCCGGCGCCGATCGGCGCCGGGGCAACCGACTGGCCGCGGCTGCTGGCCGACCTCGATTCGGCCGGCTTTCACGGCTGGTTTACAGTCGATCCCACCGAGCTGCCCAATCGCACCGATGCCGCGTCCGCCGGGCTGGCCGCGCTGCGCTCGATCATTTCGCGCTGAATGCGACGGAGGCGAGAGCAACCGGTTGGGCCCGCCATGAACGGTCGTAAAGTATTTCTCCGCCGCTCATTAGGCCGATAAGGCCCGTTGTGTCGCTGTTTTGCCAATTGGATGGTTGGTCCGATAGGCCTCAATTTTCCAAATGTGCGGTTTTTGGTTTTATCGAGGGTGTTGGTTCTGATAAAATGACCCGGACTATAGGGGTTGGCGACGTCGAGCCTCAGATGCCGGCAACGGCCCGCCCGGAACGCCTTTCGCGAACTTGTGATCGCGACGGGTTGGGTGCGCCACGGATCAGGCGAACCATTGTTTGTCCGGCACGTTTCATAGTTGCCTGGCGTGGTTTGATCGCAGGTTCTTTTGATGCCTGGAAGAGCTAGCCCAGATTCTCAGCCCGCCGCGGGAGGCCCCGCTCTGGTGCCGCAGGGCCGCCACGCGGGAAAGCCCAATCTCCCCATTACGCGCCCCTGCGTCGTCATCGGGTCGGGGAGCCGGGCCCATATTCAGTTGGTTTCCCCCACCATCAGCAAATCGCACGCGGCGTTGGTTCAGACGGACGCCGGCATCTATATTCGCGACTTGGGGAGCCGGTCGCATGTCCTGGTCAATGGAAAAGCGGTCCGCGAGGCCATGCTCCATCACCGCGATCTGATCGCGCTGGGCGTCTTCACCTTTCAACTGTCGCATCGCCAGGCCAAATCACTGCCCACCACAACCGACCCCGCTGAACCCGCGACCATCCGCGTCGAGGGGGAGCGAATTCCCCTCAACATCGACGCCCGCACGTTCCTCATCGGCCGCCGGCCGGCGTGCGATCTGCACCTGATCGAGGCCGCCGTCTCCAACTGTCATGCCCTCATTTTTGAGCAGAACGGCGTGCGCTGGATTCGCGATCTGGGCTCGCGCACCGGCACCATCGTCAACGGCAAGCCGATTCACCAGCGGCAACTCGAATTCAACGACGAAATCCGCGTCGGCGAAACGATCATGCATTACGTCCCGGCCGCCGATGTCGAAGAACACATCGACGAGCTGGAGGACCTGGTCGGCACCGCCAAGCTATCCGATGACTCGGGCGTCAGGCTGGACACCTCCGACGCGCTCCATCCGCGGCCCCAAGTTCCGATCGCAGCGAAATCTGCAACTCCGCCGCCGCCTCCCCAGCGGAGCGCGCCGCCGGAAGAAGAAATCGATTACGACCTGGCTCCCGTTGCCCCAGCGCCGCAGACCACGGTCTTCGTGCGCCGCCCGCCTGTGGTCAATCCGATGCCGCCCACGCCGGTGGCGGCGGAACAGATCGCGGCGGAGTCCAGCCAGCCGCCGGTGGAAGAACCTGCGATGGAGCTGGCTCCAATCGAGCCGGACGAAGTCGGCCAGCCGCAGGTCGAAGAATCGGCCGCGGAGCTGCCGGCGGAGATTGTGGAAGACCCGGCGATCGTTTCCGA
>Ga0302326_10009344_pt1 | contig 21451 bp, 17 predicted proteins | sample Palsa_T0_3_FD_202264 | JGI IMG/M metagenome (GOLD analysis project Ga0302326, IMG submission 202264) | Peat permafrost microbial communities from Stordalen Mire near Abisko, Sweden - Palsa_T0_3 | ecosystem: Environmental > Terrestrial > Soil > Palsa > Peat permafrost | place: Sweden: Abisko... | reverse complement strand
TTCCGGGGCGCTGCTGTTTATCGGCAAGGACTTTCACGGCCTGACATCGTTCGACAAGGAACTGCTGACCAGCATCTTGCTGATCGGGGCGCTAGTTGGTGCGCTGGCCGCGGGCAAGATCGCCGACCGGGTAGGCCGCCGGCCCACGGTGCTGGGCACCGCGGCGCTGTTCGTCGCCGGGGTGATGCTCGCCGCGTTCTCACCCAGTTTCACCGTCCTGGTGGGGGCCCGGGTCGTCATCGGGCTGGCGGTCGGCTCGGCGTCGATGGTCGTGCCGCTGTACATCGGCGAGGTCGCCCCGCCGCGGGTCCGCGGCGCCCTGGTCAGCTTCAACCAGCTGGCCATCACCTCCGGCATCCTGGCCTCCTACCTGGTGGACTACGGGCTGGCGTCCAGCCAGAACTGGCGGCTGATGTTCGGGCTGGCCGCGATCCCGGCGGTCTTGATGTTCACCGGCATGCTCTTCCAGCGCGAGAGCCCGCACTGGCTCATCGCCCAGGGCCGCGAGGACGAGGCCCGCGAGGTCCTGCACCGGGTCCGCGACCAGGGTGACATCGACGCCGAGATCGCCCAGGTGCGCGAGCTGTCCGAGCGCAACTCCAGCTTCCGCGAGGTGCTCCGCCCAGCGGTGCGCCACGTCATGGTCATCGGTGTGACGCTGGCGGTATTCCAGCAGATCACCGGTATCAACACGATCATTTACTACGCCCCCACCTTGCTGAAATCGGCCGGTCTCGGCAGCTCCGCCGCGCTGCTGGCCAACGTCGTCAACGGGGCCGTCAACGTCGGGATGACGATCGTGGCGATCCGGTTGCTGGACCGGACCGGCCGGCGCCCGCTGCTGCTGGGCGGCACGACCGGGATGGCGGCGGGAATGATCGTGGTCGCGCTCACCTTCCTGCTGGGCGGTGATCAGCTGCACGGGGCCGCTGCCTACATCGCGATCGCCGGGCTGCTGATCTACACCGGATCCTTCGCCATCGGGCTCGGCCCGGTGTTCTGGCTGCTGATCAGCGAGATCTACCCGGTCAAGATCCGCGGCCAGGCGATGAGCGTCGCGACCATGGCGAACTGGGGCGCGAACTTCGTGGTCACCATCTCCTTCCTCACCCTGCTCGGCGCCATCGGCAACGCCGGGACCTTCTTCCTGTTCGCCGGCCTGTCCATCGCCGCCGTGGTCTACTTCCAGCGGCAGGTCCCCGAGACCAAGAACCGCAGCCTGCAAGACATCGAGCGCGAGCTCGACCTCCCCCGCGGGGCGATAGACGACACCGCTGCCGAGGTGCGGGCTCAGGTGCCAGAGCCGGACGCCTAAGGTGAGACGACGATGACCGTGCAGTCCGCGTTGATCCGGCTGTCAGCCGCCAACGGCGTTGGCGCGATGACTATCTGGTGCTGACGAGATTGCTCAGGCGGCTGGGCATGGTGGCAGGCCTTGCGCACCCAGTGATCCGGCAGCTGGTTGACCTCGTCCCGCCTGGTGGCGGGCCGGATCGCGGTCCCGGGTGACCTCCATCAGGAACTGGCGCCGGATTGCCCTCGAACATCCTCTCGACCCTGCCTCTGCCCGGCGCCCCGCAGGCGCGGCGGGCGAGCTCAGCGCCGTAGTCCGTCCGGATGCCCTGGCCCCAGTAGCGGTAGCAGCTAGTTTCACAGGCCACCAGGTAGAACAGCGCGTGCCGGTAGCGAGGGCGCTGAGCTGGCCGATGACCTTGAATTTCGGCATCTTGACGTCGCAGCTCCTGCTCGCCGAGCGCCACACGTGGATCACGCCGGCGTCGAGGTGCACCAGATCCACCAGATCCAGGTGAGCTTCCGCAGCTCGCCCGGCTGTAGGCCCAGCGTGATCGACAGGATGAACAGAGCCGAGACTCTGCAAGGATTCCGCCAGGGCCTGCCGAGCTCGGGACGGATCGGGGGACGCTGGACTTCTGGCACTGCTGCGGCACTCTGGTCCGCCCTACCACCTTACGGTCGGCGAGCTGACGCATGCCTCTTTGATCACTTCCGGAGGTGTCTCGCAGCGGCTGGACAAGCTGGAGAGGGTCGGCATGGTGACTCGCCATATCCACGGCATCCACGATCTCGGTCAAGAGCTGCGCTTGGGCCCGTTGCTGGAGCGGGCCGGGCGCCACCGCTGTACTGTCTGGCCGTTTCCCTTGGCTGAGTTGGCAGGGACGGCCCCGCGACCTGACCGGTGCGCTAGCGCCAGTTCCCGTATCCGGACGCTAGTCCTTCCAGCGCCAGGCCGTAACCCAGTTCGTCGCGGAGGCGCCTCTTGAGTTCCAGGGTGATCACCTCGCGGGTGTACCTTCGCACCAGCGGAGGCTGGACCGCGAGTCGCCGGGCGACCTCCCGGGCCCGCTCGAGTTCCGAGCCGGCCGGGACTACCTCGCCGACCAGCCCCCACGCCAGGGCCTCGGCGGCTGAAATTTCCTCGCCGGTGAGCAGGTAGTACCGGCCCCGGTTCATGCCGAGCAACATGGTCCACACGACGTGAACCCCGTCACCGGGAACGATGCCGTACTCATAGTGAAAGTCCCTGACGATCGCATCGTCGGCCGCGATCACGATGTCGGACAGAAGGGCCAGCTCCGCGTGCGGGAACACGTTGCCGGCGATGGCCGCGACGACGGGTACGTTGACGTCGAGCAGGCTCGCCAGCAGGTCCTTGCCCTCCCGGTAGATCTGGTCGACGCCAGGAGACGGGACCGTCTTATCGAACTGGAAGCTGCCGGGCTCTCCGCCATCGATGAAATGCCCGCCCGCCCCCGTGACGAGGAGCACGCTGTTCTGGGTGTCGGCCGCGATGTCACGGAAAAGCAGCGACAGGTCCGCATGCGCGCTGCCGCTCCATTTCAGCGGGCCGCCGTGACCATCATGCAGCGTCATCTCCAGGATGCCGTCGCGGCGTTCCAGGTTCGCGTTCGGGTATCTGGTCGCGTACTCATGAAGATCCATCTGCTTCCTCCCGGTCGTTTGGATAGCACGGTCTGGCGGAGACGCCCAGCACGCTAGCGAGCGGGCGGCACGGTCAGGGCGGGCACGCTGTCGATGGGCGCTGGCACCGTCTCCTCCAGGCCGGTGATAGCCCAGCCGTACTCGGGTACGGCCCGGCTGTGGTCAAAGGTCCCAGGGTAACTGGGCCGCCGTTCGGGGTAGGGAACTCCATCCGGGCGATGATCGCCCGCACCGTCCCGGCCAGATCCGCCATCGTCACATTGCGGCCGGACGCGAGTACGTGCTGTGCGCCGGTGAGACGCGCTGGCCAGGTGGTGGCGGGTACGGCGGCCGTCCTGTGACCGTTCGTTACCGGTCCGGTGCCGGTTGGGCGGTGACGGGCTCGGGCGGTGCGGGCGCGGCGGAAGGGGCGTGGGAGCCTTCGACGTTGAGGTGCGGGATTGCCCGGTCGAGCCAGCGTGGCAGCCACCAGTTAGCGTTGCCGAACACGTGCATGAGGGAGGGGACGACCACCGTGCGGATGATGAAGGCGTCGATGATGATGGCGCCGGCCAATCCGAGGCCGAACTGCTTGATGATGATGCTTGGCCCGAGAGCGAACGACGCGAAGACCAGGATCATGATGGCGGCTGCGGCGGTGATCACCCGGCCGGTGCCCGCCTGGCCGAGGGTGACGGCCAGCCGGTTGCTGCCGGTCCGGACCCATTCCTCGTGCATCCGGCTGACCAGGAACACTTCGTAGTCCATGGACAGGCCGAACAGGATGGAGATCAGCAGGACCGGGACGAACACCTCCACCGGGGCAGTCGCCGAGATCCCGAACAGGGAGTGTCCCCATCCCCATTCGAAGATCGCGTTCATCAGGCCGAGGGCGGCGCCCACGGCCAGCAGGTTCATGATCGACGCGACGAGCGGGACGAGCAGGCTCCGGAACACCGCCATCAGCAGCAGGAAGCCCAGCAGGACGACGACGCCGATGAACAGGATGAGCTTGGCGGACAGGATGTGAGCGAAGTCGGTCTGGATGGCCGTGGCCCCGCCGACTAGGACCGTGATCCCCGTCCCGGCCTGCTCCCGGGGGATGACGTCGCTGCGGAGCCGGTTGAGCAGCGCCGTGGTCTGGACGGACTGAGGGCTGGTGGACGGGTAGAGGTCGGCGATCGCGACCTTGCCGTTCGGGCTGGCGACGACTGGGGAGACCGCGACGACACCTGGCTGACGTGCCAGGGTCCGGGTGAGGGCGGCGAATCTGGTTTCGGCGGCGGGTGCTGGCAGCTCGGCGACCAGTTGCAGGGGTCCGCTGAACCCCGGTCCGAAGCCCTCGGCGAGCAGGTCGTAAGCCTGCAGGGTGGTGGTGCCGGGCGGGTCGCTGCCCGCGTCGTCTAGGCCGAGGTGGAGGCTGAAGATGGGCAGCGCGATGACGATGACGGCGGCCAGTCCGGCCAGGGCCGGGAGAACGGGCCGGCGCTCGATGACGGCCGCCCAGCGGTACCAGAATCCGGTGACGTTCTCACCGGCCGGGCCGGCGGCCCGCAGCCGGGCTCGCTGACGCCGGCTGAGGACCTTCATCCCGAAGAAACCGAGCAGGGCGGGCAGCAGGGTCAGCGACGCCAGCATGGTGAGCGTGACAGTAACCGCGGCGGATACCGCGATGCCGTAGAGGAACGACAGGCCGAGAGCGAACTGGCCAAGCAGCGCGATGCACACGGTGATCCCGGCGAAGAACACCGCCCGCCCGGCGGTGTTCACCGCGGTGACCGTGGCGTCCTCGACATCAAGTCCGGCCTTGATGCCGTTGCGGTGGCGGGTGACGATGAGCAGCGCGTAGTCGACCCCGACGCCCAGGCCGATGAGGACGCCGAGGATGGTGGCGAAGCTGGCCACCGAGAAGACATGGCTGAGCAGCCCGGTGAGGGAGTAACCGACGGCGATGGCGATCAGGGCGGTGATCAGCGGCAGGAACGCCGCGAACAGCGCGCCGAAGGCCACGCCGAGCACGATCAGGGCGAGCACGACCCCGGCCAGCGTGCTGCTCGAGCTGCTCTGCGCGGCCGCATTCTCGATGTCCTGGCCGCCCAGGGCGACCTGGAGCTGGGCGTCACCGGCGGCCTCGGCGGCGGTGATAACGCGCTGCACGGCTGCCCTGGGCAGGCTCTGGGTCTGCTCGTCGAAGCTGACGGTGGCGAACGCGATAGCGCCGTTCTTGCTGACCTGGCCGGCGCCGGCCGCGCTGAACGGGCTGGCCACCGAGCGTACGTGCGGCAGGGCGGCGACCTGGGCGAGCATACGCTCGGCCCTGGCCTGCACGGCCGGGTTGCGGAGGGTGCCGGAGGTCGCGTGCAGGACGATCTGGTCCGAGCTGCCCGAGGCGGCCGGGAAGTCCTTCTGCAGCAGGCTGAGGGCCTGGGCGGACTGGGTGTTCGGCAGCTGGAACTTCGTGGAGAAGTTGGTGCCCACTGCCCGGCTGGCCGCGAAGGAGCCCACCAGGGCTACCAGCCACAAGACCAGGACGATCTTGCGGTGCCGGGAGCACCACCTTGCCATGACTCTCACGTTGGGCCGGCCTCTCGTGTTGGATCATCCGAAGACTCGATGATCCGGGCGTCTGCGTCGTACGTGGCCGTACCGGCCGCACTCGGCGGCCATCTCTTCACCCCGCGCGAATGGGAGCAACATGAAACCGGCACACCTACCGTCCTTACTTGTCGAACGGTAAGTTATTTACTTGTCGCCCGTCAAGTTCGATTGTAGGATCATAACGGCCCGGACAGAGTCGACGGGAGACAGGACGAGCGGTGATCACCGAATATGCGGCGCCCGGCGACGGACGGGAGCTGACCCGGTCCCGGGTCTTGGACGTGGCGCTGCAGCTGATCGCCGCGAATGGCTTCGCGGCGACGTCCACGCGGGAGATTTCCGAGCGGCTCGGGTTCACCAAAGCCGCGCTTTACTATCATTTCCGCACCAAGGACGACCTGCTCGCTGCACTTGTCGCACCGGCCATCGAGGGGCTTGCTGCCATGGTCGAGGGTCGTGATCCCCGGCCCGCCGCCGGCCCGAGGCGCGCGATGCTAGCCGCCTACGTCGACTTTGTCGCTGCGCACGAGAACCTGATCCGGGTGCTATCCGAGGATCCGTCAGTCGCGCACCGGCCCGCGTTCAGCGCCGCCGGTCCCCTCTACGAGCGGCTTACCGACCTGCTCGCGGGTCAGGAATCGCCCGGCACCGCGCAGCGGGCGAGGGTCCGCGCCGCACTCGGCGGCATCCGCGCTGCCCTGTTGCACGCCGGGCCCGGCGAGGACCCGACGGTGCTGCGGGAGGCAACGCTGGCCGCCGCGTGCGGGGCGCTGGGGATTCCAGGTTCCCGCACATCCGGACATCACGGAGGCCCGCTGCACTAACGAGGTGACCAGGCACTCGTGGAAACCGAGAGCTGCCACCCGCATGGTCGGCAGCTCGAGAAGAACCCACCCCCCCCGCTGGGCGAGCCTGATCACCTGATCGACGCGGCCGGACGCGGCCCGGGACATCTCCGGACAGGTCGGGGCGGAGCGCACGACCCCACCCTGCCCGAACCCATCCGGGTGATCCCCGAGTGGATGCGCGATCGCTTGCGAACGCCAAGCCAAGAATCGGCACCCCAGTGACGATACTTCCGCCCCGACCGCCCCCATTGTCTCGGCGCCCCAAGATCAGCTTTGGGCGGCGGCCCAGCGCCCGGCACCGACGCGCCTGACCGGCCAAAGGTTGCGCGCCGGCCGGACCATTCGGCTATTTCCGAATTGATTGTACTGCCGCCGGTGCCATTGATAAATACCAGGTACTGGCCCTCTGCACTACCGGGCCAGCCACCGCGACAACACGGGTCGCATGCTCTTCGAAAGGAATTAGCGCCCATGGCATATCGGGGAGAATCCGGGTGGCTCTCTTCCCGGCACCCAGGGCCGCCGGAGGCCTCAGCCAGCGTCGTCAACGATTCCCGTGCGGTCTCGAACTAAAGGAGCAGAGAATAATGGCAGAAGTCCCAAGCTGGCTCGCGCAGGAAATGGAGCGCAGGAAATTCCTCCGCCGGTCATCTCAACTTGCCCTCGGGGTCGTTGCGGCAGGAAGCGCCGGGCAAATTCTCGGCAGCCCAGCAGCCCGGGCGAGCCAGCGTCGTGCCGCCGCTAGTTCAAGCACCGGCACAGTGCAGGGCATCACGCTGTCCGGCCTGCAGACCGACACGAGCGGTAATACGTCCAAGTCCCTCTCCGAGGTCGAGAACGAGATCGCCGCCTCGAAGGACAACTTCGGCGCGACGCATGTTCGGCTGCAGATCCAGCAGCAGACCTTCGTCGGCAACGGCAATCAGTACAACGCGACGTACGCGCAGACTGTCTACAGCGCGATCAATTACGCGCTGAACCTAGGGCTGACGGTGATTATCAACTGTCAGACAGAACAGAGTGGCACGAGTCGTTCCTACCCTTACCCGAACTGCAACGGAAGCACTGCAACTAATTCATTCTGGGATTACATGCTGACGTCAAGGGGGGGAAATTACGGTGGCAATTCCCGTGTTATCTGCGATCTCTTCAACGAGCCGCAGTGCGGTCCGAGCTGGACGATCTGGGAGAGCGCGTATAACGGGCTCATCTTCTATATCCGGTCTACCCTCGATGTGACCGGCAACCAGCTATGGGCAGATGCGGACAACTATGCGGCGTCCCTGAAGGGCTGCCCGGGGCTCAGCGATCCGGCAGGCAATCTCGTGTACTCGTTCCATCATCCGGCATCCGGCCCAGGTGGCGACACGGCCGGGTGGGCCCAAGACTTCGGTGACTGGGCGGCGTCTCACCAGGTCGTCAACGGTGAGTTCGCGCAGAACTCCAGCTTCAACTGGGGCAGCCCGTACGAGATCCAGCACTACCTCGACTACTGCGCCAGCATCGGCATCGGCCAGACGTTGTGGACGGTCTACGGCGATAACTACTTCAGCGACTCCAACTTCATGCCCTATGGCTGGTGGGGCCACATGATTGACAACTTCTGGAATCCCGGAAACGGCTGGTCTACCTACTGCTTCCGGTCATCAGTAAAATGGTCCCAGAACTACATCATGGAGAACGGCAATCAGCTGTCCTGGACGGACGGCCTCTATCAAGGATGGTCGCCCGGGGCGACGCCGGGCGGCTCGATGCTCGCGGGCGTGGCGGCCTTCAACTCCTTCACCGCTGACATGGCCACCGGCTCTAGCTACCGCATGCACGTCTCGTTCGCCTGCATCTATCCGGACAACGGCAGCATGACCGCGGTCGTCGGCGTGCACGGCGTGTCATCCTCTTCACCGCCAGGCAGCTGGAGCGGGGTGGTGCCGCTGAAGACCAATATTGTCGAGCTGGCGGACCTGACCCAAAATGAATGGTGCAACGTGGACATCCCCGCCAGCTATCTCCCGCAGTTCGCCAGCGGATACTACACAGGTATTATTTTCGGACCAGGGCCAGATTCAGATGGCGCCTATCAAGGGCACGTGAGCTATTCGCCAGAAGTCGTCATAGAGGTTCACCCCTAGGGATCCATTGTCGTTAGCACCGATCATTCACTTTCGCCGGAGCCCGAACAGCTCGTTGACTCTTCTCGTGCTACGCACCGGCACGTCGTCCTTACCTTTGCTGACTCGCTGCAGCAGCAAAATTTCGCAACTGGGGTTCTCGTGGCCATCGGATCTGGGCACGAGCGGATCTGCTCTGGCCAGTTACGACACCGCGGCTAATCCGGTCAGCACCATACGGCCGGAGTCTGCAGTGCTGGGGAGGACGCCGATGGGTCGAAGTAGCCGACGGCCGCCGCGAAGGGCGTCCCGGTGTCGTAGCTGACCCAGATTTTGCCGCTTTGCACGGCGACGTTGAAGGGGGAGTCGCCGGCCGGCAGGGCGTAGGAAGCGGTCTGCGTGAGGGTGGCGGTGCTAATGGCGGTGACGGCGTCTCCGGTGCTGAGGGCTGCATAGAGCAATGCCATGTAGATGTGCGGTTTCGGGATTGGTCGCGGACGAGCTCGGTGGCGGTGATCCACGCGGCGTGCTCGTGGCGGATCATGTCCGGGGTGCGGGACCGGAAGATCGGCCCGGTGGAGGGGCCCGCGCCGCGGATGGCGGACTTGGCCCCGCGCAGCGCGGTCTCCGACCCGTCCCACCGCCACTTATAGGCCGCGGCGAGCACGGCCACCGGATTGGCGCGCCAGTCATCCAGGTCGGTGAGCAGACAGAACATCTCCGGCACGTCCTGGCCCTCGACATCGGCGCAGTACTCGATGACCCGCATCCGGATCTTCTGGTCCCTGCTGCCGACGTCGGCCATGTATGACCCGTCAGGCAGGAAATCACCGGTCTTCGTGACCGTGATGTCGCTCTTGATGCGGATGAGCACGTGCGTGACCTGGACGAGCCGCCTGATCCGGGTGACGCCGGGGAAGTTCCTGTCCATCACGAACAGTCTGCGCTTGGTGAACACCCAGGCGTACTCGCTCAGCGCCCGGTCCAGCAGGGCCTGCTCGGCTTCGGCCTTGTCCCCGCCGGACGGGCCAGCACCATGTCTTGCAGCAGCAGGGCCGGCTCCGGGCCGGCCGCCTCCCGCCAGCACCGTGTCCGTCGGCACCGTGGACGGCACGTGCCAGGGCACCAGGGCCAGGTCACCGAACAAGGCGGCCAGAATCTCCCCGTAGCCGGCCTCCGGCATCAGCGCCATCAGCAGCGCCGCCCGCAGCGCCGCCGCCATCGTCATCGACCGCCGGGCAGTGCCCTTGACCTTCCCCCGCGGAATCACCCGCGCCGCGACCTGGCCGATCACGCCGGGCTGCCCGGTCATCGCATCCAGCTGCTGCCCGATGACCCCGAGCCGGGCGTGGTCAGCGGGATGACCTCTTGCCTGGACCCGCCCGTCGCGGCGCACCACCGCCGGGGCGACCGCCAGCGGGAAACGACACGGCAGGGTACAAAGGCACGAGGGACTCCGGGGACCAGAAGGGGCGTCAGCAACCACTTCTCTTACCGGGAGTCCCTCCCGAAAGCCCGCAACCACGGACAGAAACCTCCCCGCGTGTCGCGCCTCAAGCAACGTGCGCATCTACGGCGGCGGCTCGCCTTAGAGCGACGGCGCGGACGCCTATCGAGTGAATGCGGCGTGAAGCTCGTAGTACGTGCTGTCAGGTACGACTCCGGGCGGGAGATTCGGCTTCAGGTTCTCGTTGAAAAACTTCTGACTGTCCGCCTCGGACTCCCAGATCTCGATGATGCGCGTCCCGCCGGCTGGACTCGGACCTCCGGCGTGGGACATGAAGCCGTTCGCCGAACGCAGCAACGGCATCAGCTGCTCCAGCATCGAGGCATAGGTCCCCTCGTCGAGGTTCGGTTGTTCAAAAATTGCGAGTACAGGCATTGGTCCACGTCCTTGATGGGTGATTAGCAGATAGGAGCATCTTGCGCTTCTGCCCCGCGCTTTTCGATCCCTCGGTTGCGGGGATATTTCGTGCTCGACGTCTTTGATGGGGCGCCCGGTCGGGCTTATAGTCGGCGGATGGCCGCAGCGCGCTGGCAGGTCGACCAGCTGATCGAGGACGTGGCTCTGCTGGGACGCAACGGCCTCCCGCGTGAGGAGTACTACCGCGAGGTCGCGGCACGTTTGCGGCGAGTGGTCGATTGCGACGCGACCTGCTGGCATACGCTCGATCCGCAGACGCGGCTGATCACCAGCGACGCAGGGCAAGAACTTATCAGCGAGGGCGTGTTTACGCCCGAGACGATCTCGGACGCGGGAGCGTTGATCCTCGCCAGCGAGTACTTCGTCAAGGACGTGAATACGTTCGCGGGGCTTGCCGCTCGCCGGGTTCCGGTCGGGATCCTCAGCCACGCGACCAACGGCAAGCCCGAACGCAGCGCCCGTTACCGAGACGTGCTCGTACCGACTGGGATCCCATACGAACTACGGGCGGCGTTCGTCAGCCGCGGACGCTGCTGGGGAGCGGTTCATATCGCCCGCAAGGAAGACAAACGCGACTTCACTGCCGACGACGCAAACGCGCTCGCGCGGATCACCAGCGCGATCGCAGACGGGATCCGCACCACGCTACGCCTCGACGCGGCTCGGGACCCATCCGACCATACGGCTCCCGGGCTCGTCGTGCTCAGCACGAACAACGACGTCGAACTGATCACGCCACCCGCACGCGAACTGCTCGCCGCGATGCGCAACCCGCCGCAGGCCCCCGAGGACGAAACGCCGCCAGCGGCGCTTCTCGCGCTCGCCGCGTTCACCCGCCGCAACTCACACGATCCAAAACGGCCCGAAGCGATCGCCGTCCCGACCCGAACCGGCTGGATCACGCTGCACGCCTCGCTACCCGACGGCCTCGCCCGCGGCAAGGTCGCAATCGTGCTGGAACGCACCCCGAGCCCACAGTCGACCTCGATCCGCCTGGAAGCGTACGGGGTCACCCCGCGCGAGCGCGAAATCGCGACCCTGCTCGCCCAAGGGCTCACCAACCCCGAGATCGCAACCAGACTGGTGCTCTCCCCCTACACCGTCCAGGACCACATCAAGAGCCTGTTCGAGAAAACCCAAGTGTCCTCACGCCAAGAACTCGTCGCCCGCGTATTCCTCGACGAATACCTCCAGCTCGCCCAGCGAACCCCGCTCACATCCACCGGCAGCTTCATCCAGCACCCCGGCCAACCCCAGTAGGACGACTTTCCAGCAGTCCGAACGCGACAATGATCGTCGCCGCCATCGCCGAGCCCGCTTTGACCGTCCGGCCCACGATTGCGTTCACGCGCTGGCCGCCGCTCGCGGGCAAACGGAGCCGCAGAGGTGACCGGCCTCGCACGCGCGCGAGGGCGAAGGCGGGTCTCGCCCGGCGGGTGACGCCGGTTCTCGCAAGTCGCCAACTGCACGCCGATCCCCGTCCGCGGCGGCCTGCCCTGCACCGGTGACGATGCAGGTCTCGCGTGTGCGCCCTGCTTCACCGGCATTGCACGTCCCTCGCGCCCCACAGCTTGCCCATCCGTGCTGCCCCCAGACCTCGACGCCCTGCGCCCAGGACTGCAGCAGCACGTGGCGGTCATGGACGCCGCCGAGCGACATGCTGCCAGCTCCCCCCAGGGCCGCCTGGCCACCCCGCTTGTCGCGGTGCTCGACGAGGAGGGTCCGTCGGCGGCGATGGCCGGCAAGCCGCCATCCAAACGCGATCACGCACCGTAGCTAATCGCTAGGGCTCCCGCCAGCCCACGAACAGGCTCATCTACATGGCATTGCTGCATAGAGGGTGGAGCCGTCAGGGGAGAGAGTTATGCCGACAACGCCGGCCTGGCCGGTGATGGTGGTAACGACCTGGCCGGTGAGGTCGGTGACCAGGATGCCGTTCTCGCCACTGCTGCCCTGGCTGATGAAGATGTGGCCATGGGCGGCGTCCACTGCCATCGGGTAGTAGCTGGTGATCGCAGTGACGCAGGAGAGGCGGCCAAGGCGGCCTAGACGCTGCCCACCGACAGCAAGCCCAGGGAAGCGATCATCCCCGCTGCGATCAGGAACAGGGGCTTAACCCAAGTGCGCAACGAGCATCCTAAGACAAACCGGGGAGGCTTGAGCGAAGGTAGCGTACTGCTATCGGTGACGCGCCGAGTCGGTGTGGACGCCGATTCCCGGCATCGCCCGTCTTCGCCGGTCATCACTGGTCGACGTCGGCGTGGCCCTGGCGCGGACGGTTCCGGCGACTGGCCATGTTCCCGGTGTCACGGTCGGCGGCCTGATCCAGCACTGATGGTTTCGGGGCTGCGCGGCGGCTGGTGACGTAGGTGCGGAGGGTCGGGTAGGCGACGGTCACGCCATGGTCGTCGGCGAGACGCTGCCAGATGGTGGCGGTGGCGATCGCGGGGTCCGCGTTGATCGTTGCGTCGATGCGGCCGTGCAGTCCTTTGAGGGCTGCCGGCTCGCGGTGGATTTCTTCTGCCCGCCAGATATTTACGTCCTGGTTTGGGGTGCGCCCCGGCGGTGCACGGAACCGGGCCGGCCCGGCCGCCGCCCGGGCCGCACGCGGACCGGGCGGTCAGCGTGACGGCACGGTCACAGGATCGTGATCGTGAGCGTAGCTTCGGCGATCCACTGCGGGCACATGCTGCCCGGGGCGCAGCGGGGTCGCACCGTGGCCATCAGCTCGGCGGTGCCCGGACGCAGCGCGGTGTAGTAGAAGGCTCCGGAGGTGCAGCGCACGGTCAGCACGCCGCCGTCGATCGGGGCGGTGGTGCCCGGGCACGAGCTGGGCACGCCGGGGCCGCTGGCCCTGACCGAGGAGTCCACGGTCACCACGAAGTGCTGGCCGGGTGATATCCGCAGCGTGCTGGGCTGGAAGCCGCGACCGAGCCGGACCGCGGAGATGACCGGCGCTGCGGAGACCGGCGCCGGGGAGCTGCTACGGCCAGGCGAGGGCGCCCCGGCAGGCGTGGTCGCCGATGACGGCATGCCCGCGCCCGCCCCTGCGGACGCGCTGTGCTGGGCGGCGCTGCCGCAGGCGCACAGCACCCCGGTGAGCGCGAGTACGGTCAGCGCCGCGCTGACGGGGATCCGCTTCAGCATCACTGCTCCTGCGTGCCGGGAACTGCTAGCCCCTTGGACGCGGCATCCCCCTGCATGGTTCCCTTCCGCTGCCGCCCGGCCGCAGGCAGCATGGCTCCCGCGGGCGCCCCTTCCCCGGCTGACCGGGCCGAGCCAGCCGCAGCGGACACTGCGCGCCCGCCACGGGAGCCAGCCCAGGTGAGTGGTGACACCCTCACGCAGGCAGCTCCGCCCGCCGCCATGACCGCCCGCCAGCCCGACTGACCAGGCAGACGCGCGGAATGCGGCATGACCGAGCGTCCGGGTGGGCTGACGGGCCCTGGGCGGCTTGGCCTTCAGGACTGCTCAGCCCGGGGGAGTGGCGCACTGTCGGCAGCTGTCGTCGGCCCGGGTCCGCGATGACGCGGCGCGGGCTGTCTGCCGGACCGGCCTCTTGTTCGACCCATCGAATCGTTAGCGCTGCTAATGAGTTTGCTGGGAGTCAAGTTGGGGGCCGATGCCGGCAGGCGCCGGGCGACATCAGGCCACATCCGGCCAGAGTCCTGGCAGGTAAACGGCACGTCGGGCGACTTCCAGCCTTGCCTGGCGGCGGTCCTGGCCTGTATGGCATGCAAGACGTCAGGGGTCCGAATCTCCTAAGCTCCACTCTTTTTCGGATACTCGTTCGAGTAAAAAGAGACTATCAAGTGACAACGGTGCCGGATTCTCCCGCCGGAGCCCACTGGGTGAAGGGCTGCAGGACCTGGTTCGCTGATGGGGACAGGAGCATATGGCCTGGTCAGCAGGTTGAGAGACTCTGGGCGGCCGTTCTGGTCTGCATTGCGAGACCCTCCGTCGCATGCGTGACTTCCATGAGCTTGGCGACGGACCATAGGTCTAGGTCTCCCTAGCCCCATCGCACGCTTGGGCTGCCACCTGCCTCCCCGCCCGAAACGGAACTGGTCCGGGCCGTCTGCTGCTGGAAGAAGAGTTCGAGACGGTGCACCAGCCGTCGCGAGCCCGGAAAGACCATTGGTCGTTCGCAATACCGCGCACCGACGGGCTTTCAGCCCGGTACGCGGAGCCCGGTCCGCGGACCCAGAGGCGGCCGGATCCACCGACATGAGTTCTACCCAGGGACGGCCGCAACCGCCTCGACCTCGATCAGCAGTTCGGCTGCACCAGCCGGTCTACCTGGACGATCGCGCTGGCGGGCGGGCTGTCCGAGAACAGCTGCTCGCGCAGCGCGCTGAGCTCCTCGAACCAGTCGAACGAGGTCACATAGACGGTGACCTTGACCAGATCACCGAAGTCGGCACCGTGAAACTGCAGCACCGTACGGAGGTTTGCGAACGTCTGCACCGCCTGCGCGAGCGGATCGCCGACACCGACGATGCTGCCTGCCTCGTCCCAGGCGACCTGCCCGGAGATGAAGAGCAGCGGGCCGCCGCTGACCAGCACCGCATTGGCGTAGTACGGCTTGAGCACGGCAGCTCCGCCTGGCGGGTTGGACACGGTCCTACGGGCTTGGCCATCCGGCACGGATTCCTCGCTAACCTTCGACTTCAGTTACTTCCGAACGCACGGTGGCTGGCCGTCCGCTCAGCTGCGCGTCGACCCAGGGTGCGCGGCATTCCTGGCGCCCTTCACGGCATTCCCTGCGCCCTTGATCACGATGCCGCCGGTATCCCGGCCACGGCTTCTATCTCGACTAGGAGGCCGTCAATGGCCAGGGCGCTGACCTCGATCAGCGTGCTGGCCGGCCGGGCAGCGCCGAAGAACTCCTTGCGTACCTCGTTGACGATGCCACGGTCGGCGATGTTCGTCAGGAAGACGGTCACCTTGAGCACGTGGGCGAAGTCGCTGCCCGCCGCGGCCAGCGCGCGGCCCAGGTATTCGTGCACCACCCGGGCCTGCCCGGCGACGTCGCCGGGTGCAGCGACCTGCCCCGTCTCGTCGATGGCCGCGCAACCCGAGATGAAGACGAGGTCGCCCCAGCGAACCGCGTCGGTGTAGTGGCTGAGCGGGGCGGGCAGACCCTCGACCCGGAACTCGGTACGGTTATCCATGCTCATGAAGGTCCCTTCGTAGTAAGTCGTCGCGGCGCGCGGCCTGCCTCCAGGCGCCCGACGAGGTGAGACAGCGAGGTGACAGTGGCGAAGTCCAGATAGTCATCGATGAACGGCATGGCCACCCGCAGCCCCTGGACCTGAGGCTGGTAGCCCGCGGCGGCGGCGTTCGGGTCACACTAGGCGATCCGCCCGACCTGACGGCGCAGCCGCCGCATTCCGTCCCGCAGCAGGTCCGCGTCGCCGACGTCCCAGCCGTCGCTCAGGATCAGCGCGATGGCGCCGTTCCCCAGCGCGGCCCGGTGCTCGAGGTGGTCCAGGAAGCGGTGCAGGCAGTGCCCGATCCTGGTCCCTCCGGACAGCGCCACCTGCTGCTGCTCGAGCCACCGCAGCGCCTGGCGCAGGGTCATCCGGCGGAACACCTCGGTCACGACGGCGAGCTCCACGTTGAAAATCGCGAATTCGACCCGGCGGACCAGCTTGGTCAGAGCGTGCGTGAAGGCGAGGAACAAGGGCGTGGACGGCAGCATGGACGAGCTGACGTCGCACAGCACGACGATCCGGGGGCGATCGCGGCGCACGGTCGTCCGCCGGAGCAGCAGCAACTCCTCGCCGAAGCCCAGGTTATGCCGCAAGCTGGCGCGCAGGTCGACGGTCTCTCCGCGGCTGCCCCTCACGACGCGCCGGCCGGGGGCCGTACCCAGCGCACGGGCTACGCGACGGGCCAGCTCGTCGATCTCCTGGCGGGACTGGGCGCTCACCGGGCCCCCCTGGCCGGGCTGGCGACCGTAGGTGGCCCGGCCGGCCAGGCCTCGCTGACCGGGCTGCCCGGCTCCGGCCGGCTTGACTTTCTGGGCGCTCGCCTGCCCGCCGCCGCTGATGGCCTCGCCCGGTCCGTGCTCCGGCGCGGCGCCTTGCGGCAGGACGCCGGGGGCATCGGTGGTCCAGAAGCTCTCGTAGACCGCCTCGAACAGGCCGCGTTCGGTCGCGCTGCTGGTCAGGCAGCACTCGAGCGCAGCCCGGAAGTCGTGTGGCCGTTCCAGCCGGACGAACGTCAGCGCCCGCACGGCCTGCGCGGACGAGGCGGGGGAGAGAGGTATCCCCACCGCCCGCAGCAGCCCGGCGAACACGATGAGGTCGTGGCGCAGCTCGCCGGTACGCCGGGCGCGAGCCTGGCCGGCCCGCCGTGTCAGCTGATTCTGTGCCAGCTGGGGCTGCACCAGCTGAGGCTGCACCAAGGGAGGCCGTGGCATCAGGTAGTCGCTCGCAGACCGTACTCCCGGTACACCCGTTCATGGTCCTTCTCCCTGAACATGCGCATGTCCTCGCTGTCCTTCAGCAGCACGCCGATCGTCTCGGCGACCCGCGCCGGGGTGATCTCGCCCCCGCCGAGCAGGGTCAGGGCCCGCAGCCAGTCCAGGGTTTCCGATATGCCCGGCGCCTTGCGGTAGTAACCGGCCCGGATCCGCTCGACGAACAGGCAGGTCTGCTGGACCAGGAGCGCTGAGGCACCGGGCAGCCGCGACTGCAAGATCGCGGTTTCGCGGTCGAGGTCGGGAAACGGGATCCAGTGGTAGAGGCAGCGGCGGCGCAGGGCGTCACTGAGCGACCGGGTGCGGTTGGCGGTCAGGACGATAACCGGCCGGCGCTGCGCGCTGATCGTGCCGATCTCCGGGATGGTGATCTGGAACTGGGACAGGAGCTCGAGCAGCAGCGCCTCAAACTCCTCGTCGGCGCGGTCAATCTCGTCAATGAGCAGGACCACGGGGCGGTCGTCCCCGGGCCAGATGGCATCGAGCAGCGGTCGCCGCAGCAGGAATTCGGGGCTGAAAATGCTCGACTTCAGATCGGCCGTCGCCCCACCGCGGGCTTCGCTCAGCCGGATGCTGAGCAACTGCCTCGGGTAATCCCATTCGTACAACGCATGGTGCGCGGCCAGTCCCTCATAGCACTGCAGCCGCACCAGCCGGGCTCCGGTGATGTCGGCGAGCGCCTCGGCTACGGAGGTCTTACCGACGCCCGGTTCACCCTCGAGCAGGATCGGCGATTCCAGCTGCTGGGCCAGGTATAGCACCATGGCCAGCGCCCGGTCGGCCACGTAGCCGGTCGCCGCGAGCCGGTCGGCCAGATCGGCGACGGGATCGGTGCCAGGTTCGTCTTCGCTAGGCATCACGCAACTGCACCGAGTCTTCGCGCAACTGCTTAGCGGCCTGCATCCCGGCATCGATGATGTGCTGATAGCCGGTACAACGGCACAGGTTGCCCGCGATGGCCGTCCGGATGTCATCCCGGGTGGGGGCCGGGTTCTCCTGCAGGTAGTTCTTCAGCACCATCACCATGCCCGGCGTGCAGAAGCCGCACTGCAGGGCGTGGCACTTGTGAAAGGCGGCCTGCACGGGGTGCAGGTCGTCGGCGTCGGCGCCGAGCACGTCCAGCGGCTCGTACATCCCGGCCAGGCTCTGGGAGGTGATGTGCTCGGCGGGCCGCAGCCGCTGCGGTGACAGTCCCTCGATGGTGGTGACGCTCTTACCGTGCGCTTGCAGGGCCAGCACGTTGCACGACTTGACGATGTTGCCGTCCATCTCGACCGAGCAGCATCCGCAGCGCGCTTCCAGGCAGCCGTTATGGGTGCCGGTCAGCCCGGCGACATCGCGGATGAACTCTAGGAGCAGCGTGCGCTCGTCGATCTCGGCGGATATCTCGCGGCCGTTGACAGAAATGGTGACGTCCTGCACGGTCAGCTCCTTGGAGAGGAAAGGGCGGTGCGCAGCGCCTTGCGGGCCAACGCCTGGACAAGCTCGCGGCGGTACTGCTCCTCCGGGGTGCCGCCCGAGGCCCCGAGCACCTCCGTGGCGATCCGGGTGGCGGCGCTGTCGGGATCGACGTACGCGGCCGGCGAGCCCGTCAGTTCCGCCGCGGTGCCCTCGGCCAGCACCGGCACCGGACGGACCGCGCCGACGGCTATCCGGATGGCCGCCAGCCGGCCGCCAGCGTCGGTGCGCACGGCACACAGCACGGACGCCACCGCGGCGTCGAAGGTGCGCTGGCGGAACTTCTCGAACGCGACCGCGGTGAAGGCATCCGCGGCCGCGAAGCGGATCGAGGCCAGGATCTCGTTCGGCGCCAGCTTGATGCCGCCGCCCGGCCGGAAGAACTCCTGCGGCGTCAGCGTCCTGACCCCCGAAGGCGCCAGTACGTCCAGCTGCGCGCCGGTTCCGGCGACCAGGGTGAGCATGTCGAAACGCGGATCAGCAGCGCACAAGGCGCCGCCGATCGTGCCCATCGTGCGGACCGGCCGGTCCGCGAGGTCGCCGCCCACCGCGGAGATCTCGGCGTGCCACCCGGTCAGCCCGGCCTTGGCCAGCGCGGCATAGGTCGTCGTGGCGCCGACGACAAGTTCGCCTGAGCCGGCGACCCGCAGCCCCGCCAGGTCTGCGATCCCGCTCAGGGACACCAGCACCCCCGGCCGTTCGGCCCGTGTCTTCATCGCCAGCAGAAGGGTCTGGCCGCCGGCGATGACGCGGGCGTGCGGGGCGTACTCGTCGAGCAAGCTGACTGCTTCGGCGGTGCTGCCCGGGGTCAGGTAGGTGAAGGGCTTCACCGCGAACCCTCCTCCTCGTCGGGGTCGTCGTCGAAGTTGTCCCAGTCGAATTCGACGTCGTGGGCCACGTTGGGTACCGGCCAGTCTTCGTACGTCCGCGGGCCGGTGAAGTCGGGCTTGTCGTCTGGATACCGGAACGTCCCGGCACCCTGGCGTTCCTTCTCCCGCAGTGCCAGCAGCATCTTCTGCGGCGTGATCGGCAGGCAAGTGAAACGCACGCCCGTCGCGTCGAAGACCGCGTTCCCCACGGCGGCCGGGACCGGCCCGGTGCCCGACTCCCCGGCGCCCTTCTGCCCGCCGGGGATGGTGAGGGACGGGGCCGGGATCTCGAAGATCTTGGTCAGTTCGGGCAGGTCCGTGGCCGTGGGAGCGAGGTAGTCTTTGAAGCTCGCGTTGAGCAGGTGACCGTTGCTGTCGTAGACGTAGTCCTCACCGAGCACCATGCCCAGGCCCATCAGGAAACCGCCCTGGTGCTGGCCCTCCACCACCATCGGGTTGATCACCACGCCGGGGCGTTCCAGCCAGGCTAGGTGACCGGCCTTGGGGATGCTGGCCAGGGTCGCGCCTGGTATCAGGTCGGCCACCATCCGGTTGTACCAGGGCAGCGTGATCAGGTCCTCGTCACCGTGCACCACCAGGCACGGGCAGCCGACCTGGCCCAGCCGGTCGCGCGTTTCGTGGCCGAGATCGGCCACGAAATGACCGGCGGTCCCGGCCGGGGTACCGGACATGTGCGCCTGCAGCAGCCGCTCGACCTCCGCCTGCCGTCCTGGCTCGTGGTCGAAAAGCGAGGGCGAGGACATCCAGAACGCGAACTGCGCGTAAACGTTTATCGGGCCGTTCCGCAGTGCGTACAGGCGTGATTCGAAGTGCCGCCTTATGTGGTGCTCGCGCGCGGTTGACGACCAGGTAGCCAGCAGGACCAGGCCCGTCGTCAGGTCCGGGCGGGCCAGCGCCAACTCCTGCGCGACCGCGGACCCGAGGCTGAGGCCTGCGATCACCGCCGCGCTCACGCCGATGGCGTCAAGCCACTCAGCGATGTCCGCGGCCAGATCGGCCACGCTGAAGGTGGTGTCCGCGCCGCCGCTGTTCCCGCTGCCGCGAAGGTCGACGGTCAGGCAGCGGAAGCGATCGCAGAACCGCCGGACCTGAAGCTCCCAGGTTGAGCCGCGCAGACCGGTACCCGGGATCCACACGATGGCCGGGCCCGCTCCGCGGTCCTCGTAGTAGATGTCGACGTCGCCGCAGCGCACTGACGGCATAGCAGGGTTCCTTTCGCTAGCCGGCCGGGCGACGGTGCAGGTCGCCGAGTGCGTCACATCCTGGCGGGCGAGCGTGAAAGCAGCCGAAATCTCCTACGGCAGCCCTCGGCTTGTCCGGATCCGGGCCGATCGACTCGACTGTCATGACGGCGGGGACCCGGAGCAGATGATGGACGCCGCCGCGGCCGCCTATGTTTTCGTGTGACTTCAGTTCCTCGGACGGTGGCCGAGGGACGTGCGCGGGGCTTTTCTGGTGGAGCGGATGCCGCCGGGCGGTCATGGTTCTGCTGATCCCGGCCGGGGAATGAATCGGGCGCCGGATCGGCTGTATCCGTCGGCATGATGGTCCTGGGCTCGTACCGGTTGTGAGCTCGCGGAGAACGACGTCGTATGCTTCCCTTCAGGACGTGGAGAAGCAGCGCCGGGAAACCGGTCCGCACGCTGATGGCTCGGGACGCATTTGTGCGCTGATCAGAGGTCAGCAGCCACGGTTCCTTATCCTTGGGAAACCAACGCGCGGAATTCGCATGAGCGAGGCATAAACCGTCGGCTGGTACGCCAGCTCGCGGCCGGTCAGTTGCGACGGTAGTCCGCCCTAACGGAGGCCGAGCCGGTATCAGCGTCGTGGCCAAGACATGGCAGGTGACGTGAGGGTCACCGTCGCGCTGGATGGGGTACCCGGCCGGGGCGGCCCTCTACAGCGTGTCCAAGAACGTAACCAGTGCGGGAGAGTACAGGGTGCTTGACGAGCAAGGCGGTTGTTCATCGGCGGGGGAAGACGACGGCGATACCAGCGGCTTCGCCGAGCTGGGGCTGGCCCCCGGACTGTGCCGAACGCTGTCTGGCTTGGGTTACGAGGAGCCGACGCCAATACAGCGGGCTGCCGTCCCGCCGCTGATCGCGGGCCGTGACCTGGTCGGGCAGGCCGCGACGGGGACGGGCAAGACGGCCGCCTTCGCGCTTCCCGTGCTCCAGCGGATCCTTGGCAGGAGCGGG
>Ga0302326_10009343_pt1 | contig 21452 bp, 20 predicted proteins | sample Palsa_T0_3_FD_202264 | JGI IMG/M metagenome (GOLD analysis project Ga0302326, IMG submission 202264) | Peat permafrost microbial communities from Stordalen Mire near Abisko, Sweden - Palsa_T0_3 | ecosystem: Environmental > Terrestrial > Soil > Palsa > Peat permafrost | place: Sweden: Abisko... | reverse complement strand
CGGACATTCCGATCCAGACGCATGACGGCCGCTTGGCTTCCTTCGCCGCTCTATCTCCGCTGACCCCGGCTCTCAGCAGACAACTGATGTTCCGCCGGCTCCATGTCGCCCCGGAATATCGCGCGGCTGTGGAATCCGCCGTAAGTAAATCGCCGAATCTGGGTGCCCAACGCGATTATGCGACGCGGCCCAACCTGCCCACCAAAAAAGACTTACCCGCCCCACGTCCGATAATGCATGTTATGTTAAGTAAGGCGAATCCGAAAAAGCCCAATAGAAAGAAACCGCGAAGAAATGCTCGGAAGCTGACCGACGGCGTCCCCAAGAAGTCTTGAAATCTCCCCCGCATCGGTAAAATGCCAGTCATTGCGCTGACCCACAGTTAAAGCTGGTGACATGGCCAAGCCTCGCCCGAAACGGTTGGAAGCCGATTCGGCGATTGATAATTCCGGATTTGGTGGAAGACCCCTTGCGCCGGAAAACCGCCTTACGATTCGGAATATCGGAGAGAGCTATACTGCGATACTCGATAATCAGTTATACGACATTACGAAAGGTCAGGCCAAGATTCTCGAACAACTTTTGGCTTCTCCTGGCGCGAATTCAATCTGCATTTCTAGGAGAAAAGACGGGGCCACAGCGGAGACCAGATAAAATATTGAGGCGACTTTGCAAAACCCACCCAGCATTCAAATCTGTCGTTGATACAAAATCCGGACCCAACGGCGGAACACTTCTTAAGCTTTGATTATTTTGTCTATTAGAGACACGCCGGAAAGCGCCCCTAATACGTCCGTTTTATTGAGATCAAACTTTGCTAATGTGGCCTGGTGAAGTGCATAAGAGAATCTGTGAGGTGCCAGAGTCCAGCCCGAGGTAATGCGCAGCGCGGAATACGAGCGTTTTGTGAGATATCGGTTTCCGCAGGGAACTATTGCGACCGTGGGTATTTGATTGGCAATTATTCGGGATGAGTGATGACTAACCCGTTCACCATTATCAATGGAGTGATTAGCACATTCAAAGCGGGCCTTAAATTGGCCGTGTATGCCAAGGATGCTGAAATGCTAAAGAAGATTTCCGATTTGAATCTTTCGCTTGCAAATGCGCACAACGAAGTTGCCGATCTTAAAACCGAGAACCTAAAGCTCAAAAATGAATTGACGAAAATGCGGCACTCAAAACGACGAAATCACGATTAGGCGGAATCCACGATATATCGGAACGCATGCTTCGACGAGCGGTTCCCCGGCTCGATCCACTCACCTATGTCCAGCGGCCCTGAATCAACGGCCGAGTCCTCCGCGGGAATCTGCGGCGCATCAGGCAGAACATTCCCATCCGCAATGAATTTCTTGACCTGGCTGATCCATTTGGAAACCTGGCTCTGTCGGACGGGTTTTCCGATTTCCTGTTGCAATTGCGCGGCAATCTGAGCTTGAGTTTTATCGGTGGAGTGATAAAGGCGATATGCCGTGAAAGCCTCGGCAGGCAGTGGTTTTTTCTCCGTCATCGGTTTTCCCGTGGGCCGCGTCTTCGACTCGACCGATGCCTCTTCTTTCTCTGCTTCCGCAACCCGGGGCATCGCTTCCTGTTGGGATGCGCCGGCGGCGGCTACCGCATCGCATTTCGCGGACTCCCGGCCATGCACGGCATTGTCATGCGAAGCAGTCTTCGGTTCTTCCAATCGATGCTGTTGCACAAACAATTCGAATTGTTCCGCCTGTCTGGTGGCCAGATCAAAAAGCTCCAGTTGTTTTTCCCAGGAGAACGACTTGTATTCGGGAGTTTCCAGTTCGCGGAACGGCTCAACCGCCTTTTCCCCACCCCACCCGTACGCTTCGATCGCTTTTGATATCTCTTTTACCAGCGGAAGTATCGTTTCTTCGTGTTCCTTCCTGCGTTGTCGGAACGAACAAAACTTCTGAAACGACTTTAAGAGAGCTTCGTCGCTCTGAATTTTCCTGTGGATCTTCTCCACGCTCGATTCGCCGCGAAGCCGATCAAACAACCCCGGGACTCCCATCGGCATTGCGGCCCCCGGCTTTTGCCAGAGCGCCAAAATCTCCGGACATTTGTTCATCAGAAAGTCCCACCATTTCGGAACTTTAAGAAGGTGGTCTATCATCCATCTGGCGTGTTCGATGAATTGATGGGTGACGTCCCGCGTATGCGCTTGACTGAGTTTGTCGACCATGTTTCACCACTTGACGGGCAGACCCGGCGATAAAAGATCAGCCGTTATACCCGTTACAACTTCCCAAGAGTTTCCCGCAAACCACGATGGCAGGCGTGCCTACCCCACGGTCCAACCGCCGCCAGATAGAATATATCCCGCAATCCGGGTGTCGGCAGGAAAAGTAAATAAATCCGCAGAATTCAGGAAAATACGTCCAAATCATCGCCACAAATTTGCCTATTTTATCACATGAAAACAAGCCACCTCACGAGCCCAATGCATGCCGCGCGCGGCAAGGGACGGGACGATCAGTTTGCGAATCCATCCCATCCATCCCAATCGGACCAAGCCTTTCATGACCATAGCGTGATGGCAGGATCCCGCGCTTGCTCAACCTGATAAACTCAATCAACTCGCGAATCTCCGGCAGATCGGGAACCGTCTCGCGGATTTCTTCCAGGGCCGCCGACACCACCCGATACCGGTGCAGACAATGGTACGCCGAACGAATCGCATGAATCGTCGCCGCCGCCATCCCCGCCCGCCGGCAGCCGCGGGCGTTGTACGCTTTGAGTCCGCCGTAACGCATCGTCGCGAACGGTGGGATGTCCTGGCTGGCGGCTTCATTGCCGGCGAGGATCGCCAGTCGGCCCACGCGAACGAATTGATGCAGCGTGCATCCACCGCCGAGGAATGCCCCTTCCCCGATCTGGCAATGACCGCCCAGCAGCACGCCGTTGGCGGCAATCACATGTTCATCCAGCCGGCAGTCGTGGCCGATATGAACGCCCCCCATCACAAAACAATGATTTCCAATGCGTGTGGCGTTTTCTTCACCCGCCGCCGTCGCCCGATGGATGGTCGCGGTCTCCCGGATGATGACACCGTCGCCTACGACGAGTTCTCCAACTTCGAGGTTCGCCCGCAGATGTTGCGGCGGCAACCCCACATACGCCGCCGGACCAATCTGACAATCCCGGCCAATGACCGTCCTTCCTTGCAGATGCGTATGTTCATGGATCACAGTCCCCGGCCCGATCCGCACCGGACCCTTGATGACGCTGTAGCCGCCGACGACGACCCCATTGCCGAGTTCCGCTTTGGGGTCCACCAAGGCCGTGGGATGTATGTTGTGCATAACATCGGCTCCTTAAACGCAGGATAATATTTTGATGGAGTCGGTTCCTGGAACCATTAAAATCGCCCTTTGGGGATATTTTAGCGTCCTGACCCGGCTTTGTTCAAGTGCTGTTCCTTGTTATACCTATGACCCGATCCGTCCCCAGCGGCCGTGTCAGTTCGGTGATGGGATTGAAATAACCAATTGAGAGTGCCGGTCCGCCCCCACCGCATCGCCTCGGGCGCTGGCGATCCGGCAATCCGCTTGCTACTTTCGTTCAGCCCATGCGAATCGGCCTGATACAGACTCGTGGAATCGGCGACATCATCATTGCGCTGCCGATCGCCGATTATTTTCTCCAGCGCGGCGACGAGGTCCACTGGCCCATCGGCGAGCAGTTCGTCCGCATCTTCCAGCCCGTCAAACCCGAGGTGAATTTCATCCCCGTGCCCACCGTGCCCGAAACCGGTTATTTTTACCGGACCCCAATTGCCCTGCTCAGCGATCTGCGCTGCGATCGCATTGTGACTCTCTACAGTTCGATGAGATCGAACCCCGCGGTCATAAACCAACCGTTGAGCGCTGCGCTGAAGTTTGACGAATACAAATATGCGATCGCCGGCGTGCCTTTCGCCCAAAAATGGGGCCTGCGCATCCAGCGCAATGTGCAACGCGAGGCGAATCTCCAGCAAAGGCTCAACATCACGCGCCCCTACATCTGCGTTCACAGACAGGGATCGAAATTCGACTGCAATATCAACATCCCCGCACAATGGCGGGATCAATATCAGATCGTTGAAATTTCCGAGATCACCGAAACCCCATTCGACTGGATCACAACGCTGGAACAGGCGTCGAAACTTTTGCTGATCGATAGTTGTTTTTCCAACCTCGTCGATCAATTGAACATCAGCGTTGAGAAGTACCTATTATTGCGCTCGACGATGGCCAATACACCCGTTCTGAAAAACGGCTGGAATTTCGTGGGGATTTGATCTAGGAATTCACCAGACTGACGATCGCCAGCGGACCGCCGAAACCCGCCGCAATCGCAACGCTGCGCCTGACCGGAACCTCCACTGCCTCGGACGAAAAGCCCAGATTGCTCATGTCCAACGGCCGCGTCGATCGGATATTCGGCGGTACCGCGCCGTGCGAATGTGACAAGCAATTCAGCACCACCGAAACCATTCCCGCCGCCCCGAGGCTATGGCCCAGTGCCCCTTTGTGAGAATACAACCAGGGCCGCGATCGAAACGCCGCCGCGATGGCGGCCAGTTCAACCGGGTCATTCACAAGGGTGCCCGTGCCATGGGCATGCACGAGATCACAATCCGGACCCACGACGTGCTGAAGCAATTTTCCCAGCGCTTTGCCCGCCGGATCTCCGCCGGTCAGATGCGTTCCATCGCCGCCCGCCGCCCAGCGGTCGATTCGCATAATCGGTCGGCCAATTGTGCTTTCCGATGATTCCAGACAAACCGCCGCCGCCGCTTCGCTAATGACGAAACCCTTGCGCTCCCTGTCGAACGGCCGGCATCCATATCCTTCCGGCGCCAGAATGCCCAATCTTTCGAAGCTGGAAATGAACAGCGGATGCACCGAGGCCTCCACTCCGACCACCAGCGCCCGCCGGATTTCGCCCGACTGCAACGCCATCGCCGCGCGCAGCAGCGCGTGCAATCCGCTGGAACACGCCGATGAAATCGTCAGTCGCGGTCCTTCGCCGAATTGCAATTGGCGCGACAGCTCGACATCAATTTGCGCCAGCCCCGAGCAAAGCCCGGGATGCACATCCCGGGCCGCCCCGCTCATCCAAGATTCGATCGCCCCTTTGCTCGTCCCGACGAAAATCCCCGAATCGCTCGACCCGCGATGCGCATCGGTCCATCCCGCGCCGGCCAGCGCTTCCCGCGCGGCGCGTTCCGCCATCGCAATCGCCCGATCCGCCCCGGAAAAGCCCGGCGCCAGCGCATGATCCGAAATCGACCGCCCCGCCAGAAGTGTGCTCCATGTTTCCCCGGCCGATTGCCCCAGTGCCGTGACCAGCCCGATCCCGGTGATGGCGGGCAAGCGATTTATAACGGGTTCCATTGCCGTTCGAGATCAACGATCTCGCACCCGCGTTGAACCTGGAGCGAGAGTTTGAAATAACCTAGCACCGCGTGCTTGGCGATGGGATTATCCACCACGTCATCGATGCAATACCCAAGATGCCCAAAGATGCGGTCCAGAGGCCGCTGCAAATGGATCAGCTCAATGCCATCCCCGGACGGCGCACCCGGCCGAATGTTCGAGATGCCGATAGCGCCAAGATCGCTCATGACAAACCAATCCTACGCGATACAAGCGAATGTTTCAGCTTTCCGGCCGTTCAAACTGCGCCGGTGCCGGCGGAGGAGCTGCGCCGGTCAGAGATGCCACGATCCGATCCGTGTGGACATGGCAATTCTCGATAAACACAGCGTATTTTCCCTGCGTTCCCGCAACCGCCGTGCCGGCGACGTAAACGCCGGGCACATTGGTCTGCATCGTCGCCGGATCGAAAACCGGAACCTGCCCCGCCTCCTTCAATTCAACGCCCGCCATGCGCACGAGTGCCATATCCGCCTCGTAACCAATCAAGAGCAGCACGAAGTCGGCCGATACCGTGATCTCATTCCCGTCCGATCCCCGCAAAACCGCGCCACCCGAATAAATCTCTTTCAGCGTCGTATTAAAATGTGCTTTCAATTTTCCCGATTGGATCAGCCCATTCATTTCCGGCCAAAGCCAATACTTGATGCTCGCGGCATCGAACTGCGGATTGCGATAGCTGATCGCAACCTGAGCGCCCGCATAATGACTCCGCAGCGCCGCCTCCACCGCCGAATTTCTCCCCCCGACGATGAGAAGCTTCTTTCGGAAATACGCATGCGGATCCTGAAAATACCGGCTCACATGCGGCAGCCCACAGCCTGGAACATCCATCCGCCGCGGCCGCTCTGTCCCACCTGTCGCAAGCACCAACTTGCGCACGCGGTGCCCCACTTCATGACCCCCCCGCCGGGTCGTCAGCAAAAACTCGCCTCCATCTCGACGAATGTTCACCACCGGCTCATAAGTATTGATCTTCAGATCAAACTGCTCGACGATCGCGCGCAGATACGCCAAATACTGCTCGCGCGTGCATTTGGTCTGATCCGGCGTGACCAGCGGAACGCCGGCGATGGCGATCCGCTCGCTGGAGCTGAAAAACCGCGTCTGCGGCGCGAACCACGAAATGGTATATCCGATCTGTCGGGCATCGAATTGCAGATAATCGATCCCCAATTTTTTCAGCGCGACAGCCAATTCAATCCCAATCGGCCCCGCCCCCACGATCGCGACCTCGGCGGAGAATTCTGCCATCGCCTGATTTTATATTAAAACCTGACGAGGGTCTGCCAATCGAGGCAATAAAGCGATTGAACCACCAAGACGCCAAGATCACCAAGAATGCAATCACAAGAATTGTGGCTCTATTTCCACTCCGATCTTGGCGGTCTTGGCATCTTGGCGGTTCCATTCTCCTGGATTTCAGCCAATCGATCTTCCCCCATCCAAACGGAGAATCTGGCCGGTAACATACATAGCCTCCCTACAAAAAAACGTTACCGCTCCCGCCACATCATCCGGCGTTCCGGCGCGTCCGAGCGGCACACGCCGCAAATATTGTTCGCGTTTTTCCGCTGGTAAATCCGCCGGCCAATCCACTACGCCGGGAGCGATGCCGTTAACCCGCACGCGCGGCGCCATTTCCCGGGCCAGCCCCAGCGTGAGGTTCCATAGCCCGGCCTTGCTCGCGCAATAGGCCAGGTATCCGGGCATCGGACGCTCGGCCAGCAGATCGATCATATTGACGATGCTGCCCCCCGCCGATTCCAGCTTCGAAAAAAACGCCCGGCTGAGCAGAAGCGGAGATTCCACATGAATCGCCCACAACCGCTGCATTTGCGTTATCGCCTCCGCCCCGGCCGCATCCCGCTCGTAAAGCGAAGCGCTGTTCACCAGAACATCCAGCCGGTCGAATTTCCCGATCACTTGCGAAGCGATCGTCTCCGCCGCCGCCTGCGAATCCCGCAAATCGGCCGCTATCGCCAGACAGTTCCGGCCCTTCTTGCGAATCTCTTCGCTCAACTCCCCCGCCGCCGCGACGCTCGTCAGATAGGTAAATGCGATATCAAATCCCTCATCCGCCAGGCGCAGCGCAATGGCTCGGCCAACTCGTTTGGCCGCGCCCGTCACCAATGCGACTCCGTTTTGTTTCTTCTCGCTCATTTTGGGTCATCGTGACATTAGCGGCTAAACTGACGATAGTACAATGTTCAGGAACACCAGTGGATAACGAAAAACCAGTGGATCGCCGGCGATTTTTCCGCCTGGGCCTTTCGGAGCTTTTGCGTCCGCTCGCATCCGCCGCCAAACCGCTGGAGCGAATGGTCGGCGAGCTGGGAAGGCTCGATCAGCCGCGCATTCGGCCCGAAGTCTGGCTCCGCCCGCCCGGTTCCATGCCCGAAGCGCGATTTCTCCAGACCTGCGCGCGCAACGGCGACTGTGTCGCCGCCTGTCCCGTTCAGGCGATCAAGCTCGATCCCGCCAAGGGCGGCGGCGCGCCATATATCGATGCCGACTCTTCCGCCTGCGTCGTCTGCACCGGATTGAAATGTATGTCCGTCTGCCCCAGCGGAGCGCTCGTCCCCACGTCGATCAACGACATCGACATGGGCACGGCCGTCTGGCATTCCTCCAGTTGCCTGCGCACCACAGGCGAATCCTGCACGATCTGCATCGATAAATGCCCGCTCGGCTCCGCCGCCATCGAATTAAGAAACGGCCGCGTCGCCGTGAATCCCCTTGGCTGCATTGGCTGCGGCGTGTGCCAGATGGAATGTCCGACTTCGCCCAAGAGCATTGTCGTCATTCCGATTGCGGCCAAAACCGCGAAGTAAAACTTCAACCGTCGAGACGATCTGAAATCACGCGGCGCATGATCGCCAGCGGCGCGGGCTGATTGGTCCACGTTTCGAACTGCGCCGCCGCCTGGCGCACGAACATCTCCACGCCGCCAATTGTCTTCGCGCCCGCGGCTTCCGCCTGAATCAGCAATCGCGTTTTCATCGGGTTGTAAATCGTATCGAACACCAGCGTCTTTGCAGAAACCGGCATTTCGCGACCGCCCAGGGGATTCTCCTCCACCTTTGGATACATTCCGACGGAAGTGGCGTTGATGAAGACATCGCATTCCTCCCTGCAAAGCTCATCCAGCGACATCACCGACGCTTCAAACTCCTCGGCCAATGCTTTCGCCCGTTCGCCGGATCGATTCCAGATGATGACGTTCGCTCCATAATGCGTCAGCCCCGCCACCGCCGCCCGGCCGGTCCCCCCCGCGCCGAGCACGGCAACGCGCAGGCCTTGCAGACCATCGCGCCCGACTCCCAATTTGCCCGTGATGCTCTCGAGAATCGCCGCGTAATCCGTATTTTTCCCGCTGAGCTTTCCGGAGCGCTCAATCGAAATCGTGTTGATCGCGCCGATGCGCTCACCCAACTCCTCGATTTCGGACCCGGTCTCCTTCAGATAGCGAAGCGCATTTTCCTTGTGCGGAATGGTCACCGACAGACCCGACAAATCCATCCCATCGAAGCGCAGAAAACCGTCCATAAACGATTTGAAGCTGTCATAATCCGGCTCGACGAGCATCGGCAAATAAACTCCGTCGAAACCAATGTCGGCAAATGCCGCGTTGTGAATGGCCGGGGACATCGAATGCCGAACCGGATGCGCCACGACGCCAAAAACTTTGGTGGTGGATTTGATCGCATCCCATCGATATAGGTTCTTCAGATCCGCGATCGTGATCTGCCCCGGCGCTGTGGCTGATTCGGCATCCAGCGACGCGAACGTCAAAAACGCCCCGAACTTTTTCGCAAGCACCCGGCTGATCAATCCCACTTCGCCCATGCAGAGAGCGATCGTCGGTCGCTTGGAGTTTTTCAGCAGCTTAAGGGCATCGAGATTTTCCAGAATACTTTGCGCCTGCCATACGATTTTGTTCACACCTGCCGGGAGCGCGTTCGCCTTTTTTACGAGCTCATCCAGATTCGCAGGCTTAGCGCGCAAGTCATGGGTACTGAGAATCACTTTATCCGGAGATGTGCGGCCAAGGACCATCCGGTCGCTGAGAACGGCTGCAAGCTCAATGTCGATGTATGCAAAATCCCGGGCAGCGGAAATCCCCGAACCCCCTTCGTGGAATCCGCCTTCCGATTTCGATCGGCGCGTCAATATGGTTCGGCCGGGATTCTCCCCAGACAAAGTTTTTACGAGAGAATCATCGTCAATTTTGTCGATCCGCAGCTCAATGAGGTCCGCGCCAGCGGCCAGCGCCGCCGCGATTTCGCGCCGCGCCTTGTCCAGTTTCGTCACGAAAATTGGAACGCACAGATGGGTCATGCGCCCCCCGATCAAGCCGGGATCGGCGTGCCGATCTCTTTCATGCACTGCTCGATCTGCTTTTTGGTGCTCTCGCTCGCTTCCCAAAGAGGAAGCCGAAGCTCGCCGCTGTCCAGCCCCGCCACTTTCATCGCATGTTTGATTCCCACCGGATTCCCATCCAGGAACATCGCCCGCATCAGCGGAAACAGCTTGCGGTGCAGCGCGGCCGCCTGATCGTATTGATTCGCCTGACACAATTTCGTGAGCGTCTTGATTTGCGCCGGAACCACGTTGGACAAAACGCTGATCACCCCGCGCCCGCCGATGGACATGATCGGGACCGTCAGCGAATGGTCGCCGCTGATGATTATAATATCGCACAGCGCCCGAATTTCCCCGGCAATATTCAGGTCGCCCGTCGCCTCCTTGATCGCCACGATGTTCCGATGCTTCGCCAGCCGCGCCACCGTTTGCGGCGACATGGTCACGCCCGTGCGGCCGGGAATGTTGTAGAGCACGATCGGCAAATCCACGCGGTCCGCCAGCGTCATAAAATGCCGGTACAACCCCTCCTGCGTCGGCTTGTTGTAATACGGATTCACCGACAAACATCCCGGCGCGCCAGCCCGTTTGGCGATCTGGTGCAATTCCAGGGCTTCGCTCGTGGCATTCGCCCCCGTCCCCGCGATCACCGGAACCCGCCCTCCGGCGTATTGCACGGTCAGCTCGATCACGCGCGCATGTTCCTTGAAATCCAGCGTCGGCGATTCGCCGGTTGTCCCCACCGGCACCAATCCTTCGATCCCATTTTTAATCTGGAACTCCACTTGATCGCGCAGCCGGGGCTCGTCGATCTTTCCTTCCCGAAAGGGTGTAACCATAGCCGTCATGGCGCCTTGAATATTCATAGCGGAATGATTCTAGTTCGCCTGGGACCATTTCTCAAAGAACACGACTGTTTTAAACGGGGCACTCGGACGGCCCGAGTAGCGTCACGACAAAAATCTTCTTCCAGGACATCACACGGGCGACACCCGCTGGTCGACTCCTTTTATTTACATTCCAAACAGCACCAGTACCAGAAATCCCGCCGCCTTGACGAACCCACCGGCTTGTTCTACGAATTACCCCATGCCCAGCTCCTCCGAGGTCACCGAAACTTTCGACGCCGCCGCCGAGGAAAATCGCCTGTCCACGATGCGTCACGAACAGACCGTTGTTCTGCCCGCCACCGGCGAAGTTTGGATGACCGGCGACCTTCACGATCACCGCACCAATTTCGGCAAACTTGTCCGCGCCGCCGATCTGACGAACAATCCGGATCGCCATCTGATTCTCCACGAGCTGATCCATGGCGATCATTACGATCAGAGCGGCGCGGATGACAGTTGGCAAACTCTGTACAAGGCGGCTGAGTTGAAATGCTCGTTTCCGCATCAGGTGCATTTTCTGCTGGCGAATCACGACCTGGCGCAGATTCAGGGCGAAGGAATTATGAAGGCTGGACTAAGCGTCTGCGAAGCGTTTACGGCCGGGGTCAAGCGCGATTTCGCCGCGGGCGCCGATGCAGTCGGTTTTTCCATCAGCGAGTTTCTTCTATCTCTTCCGCTGGCGGTCCGATGTCCTCATGGACTTTTTTTCTGTCACAGTTTGCCGACCGATGGCCAGATCGCCGCCTTCGATTTTACGGTGTTCGATCGCGCTCTCACCGGCCGCGATTATCAGCGAAAGACGGGACCGGTCTATCAGTTGATCTGGGGAAGAAATATATCCCCCGCCGCGGCTGCGGCATTCGCGGAGAAGGTCGATACCAATTTGCTCGTCACCGGACATCAGCCGCAGGAGACCGGCTACGCCGTCAACGGCGACCACCATCTCATCCTGGCGTCCGAGCACAGCCAGGGCGTGTTTCTGCCCATCGATCTGCGAAAAACCTATGACATGCCCGGACTTGTGAATTCCATTCGCAAATTCGTGGCTCTCGATGTATAAAATCTGCCCCAAATGAATGACGATCACCTGCAAAATCTGATCGCCGAGCGCATCGGCGGCAAGTCCTGGGGCAACGGGACGGAAATCTACAAATTCGAGAAGATCAAGCGCGCCAAGCGGGCCGCGCTCGCGGCGAATCCCGGCGCTGAGCTGATCGACATGGGTGTTGGAGAGCCGGACGAAATGGCTTTCCCGGATTGCGTTGCCGCCCTTGCGGCCGCCGCCGCCAAGCCAATCAACCGCACCTACGCGGATAACGGCGGCAATCTTTTCAAAGAAGCGGCCGCTCGATGGATGCACAACGTCTGCGGAGTCTCCGGCCTCGACCCCGCCGCCAACATCGTCCACTCCATCGGTTCCAAAGCGGCCCTCTCCATTCTCCCGGCCTGTCTCATCAATCCCGGCGATGTCGCGCTGATGACCACGCCCGGATATCCCGTCTTCGGCACTCACGCCCAGTATTACGGCGGCGAGGTCGTCAATCTTCCGCTGCTGGAAAAGAACCAGTTCCTCCCCGATCTGAATTCCATCCCGGCCGACAAGCTCCGTCGCGCTAAAACGCTGGTGATCAACTATCCGAACAACCCCACCGGAGCGTCGGCCACGCCCGAATTCTTCGCCTCGGTCGTCGCTTTCGCCAGGAAGAATAATCTCGTGGTCATTCACGATGCCGCTTATGCCGCGCTCGTTTTCGGAGGAAAGCCGCTTTCTTTCCTCGCGACGCCCGGAGCCATGGACATCGGCCTGGAACTCCATTCGATGAGCAAGGGCTTTAACATGACCGGCTGGCGGCTCGGATTCGTCGTTGGAAACCCCCTGCTCGTGCGGGCGTACGCCGATGTGAAGGACAACACCGATTCCGGCCAGTTCCTCGCCATCCAGGCGGCGTGCGCCCACGCCCTGGATCATCCCGAGATTACCCGTCAAATCGCCGCCAAATATTCGCGGCGCATGGACGGGCTGGTCGCCGTCCTGAATCGCCACGGCCTGCCGGCGAAAAAACCCGGCGGCTCGTTCTTCCTCTACGTCAAATCCCCCCGCGGCGCCGCCGGCAAAGACGGCAAGCGCGTCATCTTCGAGCGGGCCGAAAATTTCAGCCAATGGCTGATCTCCGACAAGCTCATCAGCGCCGTCCCCTGGGACGACGCCGGCGCGTATGTGCGCTTCAGCGTGACCTTCAGCGCCGCCGGCATCGCTGACGAGCAGCGCGTCCTTTCGGAAATCGACCGCAGATTGACCGGCGCGGCATTTGAATTCTAATCCGCTGTTGCGCGCATTGTCCGCACATCGCCCTCAAGTTACGATTTCCCCCCGTGCGAAACCCTATCGCCGTGACAGCATATCTGGCCCTTGGCGCCAATCTCGGCGACCGAAGACGCAATATCCGCGCCGCTCTGGACGGCCTGAAGAACACCGATGGAATCACGGTGACACGCGTCTCGTCGCTCCTGGAAAACCCCGCCGTCGGCGGAGGGCCGGACGCGCCCCCGTTTCTCAACGCCGCCGCGGAGATCGCAACGACGCTCGGCTCTCACGCTTTGCTGCATCGGACGCTTCAAATCGAGCAGGAGATCGGCCGGGTTCGCCGGGAGAAATGGGAGCCGCGCCTCATCGATATCGATCTTCTTCTCTATGGCGATGTGATTATCAGCAGCCAGGAGTTGGTCATTCCACATCCGCTGATGCACGAGCGGCGATTCGTTCTGCAACCGCTGGCCGAGATTGCGCCGGAAGCCGTCCATCCCGTCCTGCAAATGACCGTTGCCGGGCTACTGCAAAATCTCGACCATCAGCCGGTCTGAAGGACTACTGCAATCCACCATCCGCCTGCAACGGCGCGGGTCGAACATATTTCACCATCGGCTCATACGCTTTGCCTTGCTCCGAGGAATCCAGAAAACCCAGCATAAGATCCAGGACCGCCATGGCCTGTTCTCCGCTGGCTCGCGCTGGCCGGCCCTTGTGAATTGACAACGCCATTTCCGCCAGCCCCACCGAGCGTTCATATTTTTGCGTGAACATCGGCGGCAGATCAACAAAATCGGCGGCGTCCTTTGTCCGCAGCTTTACCACCCCCTCAAACCCATTCGGGTCGGGAACCATCAAAGTCCCTTCCTCACCGAAAATTGTGATGGGATTCTTGCCGTCATACGGCGGAAAACGCGTCGCAAAACTGGTGATGATCGACCCCATCGATCCCTGCTCAAATTCGATCGAGCCCACGATATGGTCCGGAGTTTCCACGTTGATCTTCTTCCCCTTTTTGGGCTCGCTGGTGATCGTGCGCTGCGGGATCGCGATAGTGGCCATGCCCATCACGCGCTTCACCGGCCCCAGGCAATTCAGAAGGGCTGTCAGATAATATGGCCCCATATCCAGCATCGGCCCCCCGCCCGGCTCGTAGTAAAACTCGGGATTCAGATGCCAATGTTCGTGGCCCGGGCACATCATAAACGCCAAAAACGCGACCGGCCTTCCGATCAATCCATCGTCAATCGCCTTTCGCGCCGTCTGAAGCCCCAAACCCATAAATGTGTCCGGAGCGCAGCCGACATGCAGCTTTTTGTTTTTGGCCCGCTGAATAATCTTCAGCCCATCCTTTCGCGTCACCGCCAGGGGCTTTTCCAGATAAACATGCTTTCCCGCATCCAGCGCCGCCAGAGTCACCGGGGCATGCGCCTTCGGCACGGTCAGATTGAGCACGATGTCGATCGAGTTGTCCGCGAGCAGTTCGTCAACTTCGAGCACTCTCGGAATGCCGAATTCAGCGGCCCTTTTTTCCGCCGCCGACCGGTTCAAGTCCGCGCACGCCGCGATCTCCATCATCGGAAATGTCGCGCCCGATCGGATATATCCTCCGCTGATCGCCCCGCAACCGATCACTCCGACTCGAAGCCTCTCACTCATAAGCAGCGATCATAGCGAGCGCAATTCAGCATGTACAACGGCACGTTTCATCGCCGTCATTTCCGGTTCGTGATAACTTATCGCCACATGATTCAGCTTGGAATCGACATCGGCGGAACCTCCGTAAAGGCCGCGGCCATGGAAAATGGCCGATGTCTGTGGACCGGACAGAGCGGGTTCTACAGCCGACCGGATGCCGATCTATTGCGCTCCGCAATTCGCGCCGCCGTCGACAGGCGCGTGTCCCGCGCTGATGCGATCGGCCTGTGCGCGCCGGGAATTTTCGATCCCACCCAACGCAAGATCACGCTGGCAATCAATGTTCCGGGCATTGTGGGGATTCCACTCGATCGGCTCGTGCCCGACGCCCTGGATTTGAACTTCAATCGTCCCACCCTGTTTTGCAATGACGCGCGGGCCGCCGCTTTCGATTTGTTCGAATCGCGGCGAATATGCGGGCGTCTGCTGGTATTAACGCTCGGGACTGGAATCGGCATCTCGGTTCTGGACAACGGCGTATTCCTGCGGGTTGAAGGCGAATCATCGGGTCATATCGGGCAAATCGACGTGTCGATCACAGGTCATCCGGTCGTCGGACCCGACGGCGGCGCCGGCGGCCTGGAGGGATACCTCGGCGTTGCGGCCCTTCGAGAAATTTACGGCCCGGACATTTCATCCGCCGTGGCGAAATTCACCGGCGACGAGCCGCCAATGCTGGCGTTGGTGCGCGCCCTCCGCATCGCGCACGCCATCTATCGGCCGGATCACGTCTGTCTCTGCGGCGGCATCGGCACCCGATTGAAACATTTGATTCCACAATTGACAAAGGCCATCGAAACAAAACTGACAAGCGTGGCCCGCCCCGAATGGAAACTGACGACCGGCGACGATGATTTCCACGCGGCGCGCGGAGCGGCGACGATGGCGATGCAGGACTAGAGGGGCGACAAATCACCCCGTCTATGCCGCCACTTTTCTTGCCAGCGGCTCTATGTGCTTCTGAATCTCGTCGATGGAGTCGGGCAATACCCCGTGCCCATAGCGCTTCCACCAGCTGATGACTGTCAATCCCACCGCTTTGTCCGTGGCCTCATCTCGGAGGAGCATGTCCCCGCCGTCGGTCAGTTCCCCATAGGTCGCGATTCCCTCCGCGGACAACAAACGAATGTACAACACATCCGCGAAGATGTCGTAATGAAATCGGAACACATTGTCCACGATTCCCTCTATGGCGTCGGTTCTGACCATTCAACCGCTCCCTTTGCCGATTTCACCACATGCGCGGTTTTGATTAAACCACGGGATATATCCGCAACAACGGCAACCATTATACCCGACTTCGGCCCACGGCCAAAATATAGCCGGCAAACCGGGTCGGCGACGCTGAATCGAATTTCGATCGGATCATTAATCGCCAGTTCCACCAAAATCCGGTGCGGTCGCATCTCTGGATGACGCCTTAAAATGTGTCCATCCCATGTATGGTTATGAAGAACAATCCGGCTCCCAAACGGATCTTGAAGAATCGCGTCGCCCATTTTCGGCTCAGTGCCCGTGCACCGGTTCCCCAAGAATCTTCTTCAATTCCGTGAACTTCGCTTCCATGATCGCGGGGGTTTTCGCTTCGAGATTCAACCGCAGCAGCGGCTCCGTGTTGCTCTTGCGAACATTGAACCACCAGTCGCCAATATCGACCGTGATGCCATCCAGATAGTCGACCTGAAACTTTTTGTAGAGGTCGGCCAACTCGCGGATTTTGCCGTCTTTGTCCTCGACCCGAAAATTGACTTCGCCGCTCTGGCTGTAGCGATGCAGCGGGGCAACCAGTTCGCCGAGCGGCTTGGATTGCGCCGAAAGCACCGACAAAACGCGGGCAAACGCGATCGCGCCGCTGTCGGCATAAAAATTGTCCCGGAAATAGAAATGCCCTGAAAGCTCACCGCCGAAAACCGCCTTGGTTTCGGCCAGGGTTTTCTTCATGAACGCATGACCAACCCGATCGCGCCTCGGAATCCCCCCCGCCGCCTTCACCTCATCGGCAACCGCGTGGCTCGAACGAAGGTCATACACAATCGTCGATCCCTTGTTCTGCGGCATCTGCAAAAAATCCCGCGCCAGCAGCGCCGTGATAATGTCGCATCCGATCATCTTTTCATTCTCATCAACGAACACGCACCGATCCGCATCGCCGTCAAAACAAACCCCCAGGTCCGGCTTCTCCTGTCCGATTCGCTGCTTGAGTTGAGCCAGGTTCTCCTCGACCAGCGGGTTCGGCTCGTGCGTGAAGCTGCCGGTGATCTCGAAGAGAACCGGGATGATATGCAGGTCGGCGACGCCATCAAAAACCGCGGGCACCATCTTCCCCGCCATGCCGTTGCTGGCATCGACGACAACCCTGATCGGCCGCTTGAGCTGAAGGAACTGCAAAACGTGTTTGCGGTATTCGACCCACAAATCCCGCGATTCCAGTTTGCCCGACAGGCCCGTCTGTCCCGGCCGCAGGCTGCTGGCGATGCGCTTGATGTCGTCGAGTCCGCTGGCGGCGCCGATCGGCCGGGCCTTGGGGCCGCTGATTTTGAAGCCGTTGTATTGGACGGGATTGTGCGATGCCGTGGTCTGTATGCCGCCGACGGCATCCAGATAATTGATCGCGAAATACATGAACGACGTGTCGATCATACCCACGTCGATCACGTTCATGCCGACGCCGCGGATGCCGTCGATGAGCGCCTTGGCCAGAGCGGGCGAGCTTGGCCGCATGTCCCGGCCGACAACGATCGTCTCCTCGAGTTTGACGCGATCCGTCGCCCCCTGACGGCTGCGCTTGAGGAATTGCGCCGTGGCATGCCCGACCTTCCAGGCAGCGTCCTCATTCAGCGGATTGGGATAGATGGCGCGAACATCATACGCTTTGAATATTTTATCGATCATAAATTCGTCGATGTAAGAACGTCGCGAGTTTAGCGGGCGCGAGGAACATGGGCAACATGCACTTCAACGCCCCGGCGCAAGCCGCCGGCGTGGATAATTCATCATGCCAATGCTATTGTTCCATCCGAATCGTTGGAGGGTCCAGCCTATGAACGAATATAAATTATCTGTCCTGTTCTTCCTGTGGGGCTTAATGATGATGCCGGCCTTCACGAAAGCGGACGTGGTTGCATCGCCCGGCAACTTGGCGGAGCCATCCCGATGGCCGATGCATGTCACCAGCGCCGAAGGCGCGGATGTGACCATTTTTCAGCCGCAATTGGAAGATTTCCAGGGCGACACGCTCGACGGCCGAGCGGCGGTCGCGGTGACTCCGGCCGGGCAGCAGCAGCCGGTTTTCGGGGCCATCTGGCTCCAGAGCCGGGTGGAAACGGATCGCAGCGCGCGAACGGTTCAGATCCTCGACGTGCATGTGACCAAAGTCTTGTTCCCCAACGTCCAACCGATCTCGGTTCAGTCGTTGTCCGATTCCGCCAGGCAGGCCATTCTTGCCCAGCCGATCACGCTGTCGCTCGATCATCTGCTGGCGTCGCTGGAGACCATTCAAAAGGCGCAGGGCGCCGCGACGGACCTCCAGACCGCTCCGCCGGCAATTATTTTCCGGGACCATCCTGCGGTAAAGGTGCAATACGACGGCGATCCGCGACTGGTCAAAGCTTCGGACAGCGGCATTATGCGGGTCATTAATACCCCGTTTTTCGTCGCGCTCGATCCGGCTTCAAGGACGTATTTCCTCAAAGGCGCGGGCCACTGGTTTTCGGCCGGCGATCCAATGGGGCCCTTCCAATACACGACGCATATTCCAGGGGCAATCGCGCAGCTCGCGGACCAGATTGGATATTCCGATCCACAGCAGCCGATTCCCGACGATGAAGTTTCCCGGCTGGAAATTGTTACCGCCAGCATTCCCACTGAACTGATTTGGAGCGATGGACCGCCGCAGATGTCCACGATTCCGGGAACCGGACTGCTCTATTGGGCGAATACCGATTCGGATGTGTTTCTTGAGATCAGTACGCAGCAGACGTTCGCGCTCTTGTCCGGGCGGTGGTATTCTGCGGCCAATACCAGTGGACCGTGGACGTATGTGGCGCCGAATCAGCTTCCCGCGGATTTTGCCAAAATCCCGGCGGGCAGTCCCAAAGCCGCCGTGCTGGCGCAAGTGCCGGGAACACAGGCCGCCCAGGATGCGGTCGCTGATACGGTCATTCCCCAGACCGCGGCTGTGGATTGCAATCAATACGAACAGCCACCCGTCAGCTACGATGGCGATCCGAGTTTCCAGCCGATCGAAGGGACGCAGTGCAGTTACGCGGTCAATACGGATTGCTCGGTCGTATCCGTCGGCGGGTTTTATTACTGTTGTTACAATGCCGTGTGGTATCAGTGCCCGACGCCGACGGGGCCGTGGGTGATTTCCTACCGGGTTCCCCGCGACATTTATGGAATTCCGCCGTCGTGTCCGATTTATCCGGTGAGTTTTGTTCACATTTACGGGTACACCGGCCTGGTGGTCTATGTGGGGTATACGCCGGGATATGTCGGATGCTATCCGTTTCAGGGCATCGTGGTATATGGAACCGGATACCGCTATCAACCCTGGTTTCATGACCGGTATATTCCGCGACCGAGCACGTTCGGCTACGCCGCGCAATATCATCCGTATTCCGGCCGCTGGGGTTTCAGCTTCGGGATGGCCTCCGGCGGTGGCCAGACATGGATCGCCGCCCCGGAAAAAACCCATGCCGACAGCGGATGGTTCGGCTACGGCGGATATCGTCCAACGAAAGTGCCCACGACTCTCAAGATCAATCGCACGATCATCGAAACCAATAACCTTCGGCGGGATACCTATGATGTGAACGTCTATCAGCGTCGAAACGATCTCCATTCCGAGACCCGCGGCATCACCCCGACCCCAAATCCCAGACCTCCAGTCGTCCAGCCGGAGTTGAAATCAAACGACGTGTATGTAAACGAACAGGGCGATGTCTATCGCCGCACCGATGCCGGCTGGCAGGAGCGCGAGGGAAACGATTGGAAGCCGCAGCAACCAACCCGCGACGAACCGTCCAGAACCGATAATTCGCCGCCCGAGAACAACAGGAACAACGCCGGCGCTCCCGACAGAGATTATCAGGCGCGCGAGCGCGGCGAATCACGCGCCGGCGCGAGCAGCCCGCCGCCTCAAAGCAGACAACCCTCGGGACCACGGGGGAAATAAAAGCGCGTTTTCCAACTACGCCGGAGAAATCGCGGCCTCCCTGACTCGCGACGGATGCAGCACCCTTCCGAGCCACAATCGCAATCGGTCCATGTAGAGGTAAACCACCGGCGTTGTGTACAGCGTGAGCATCTGGCTGAAAATCAATCCGCCGACGATCGCGATCCCCAGAGGCCGGCGGAGTTCCGAGCCGGTTCCGCGCCCCAGCGCCAGCGGCAACCCACCCAGCAGCGCGGCCATCGTCGTCATCACGATCGGCCTGAACCGCAGCAGACATGCCTGAAAGATTGCGTCTTGCGGCGATTTGCCGTCGCGCCGCTCGGCCTCGATCGCGAAGTCGATCATCATTATCGCGTTTTTCTTCACGATTCCGATCAGCAGAATAATTCCGATCATCCCCATGATGTCCAGTTCCGCTCCGAAAAGCAGCAACGCCAGCAGCGCCCCCACGCCGGCGGAGGGAATCGTCGAGAGAATCGTGATTGGATGGATGAAGCTTTCGTACAACATGCCCAAAACGATGTAGACGGTGACGATCGCCGCGATGATCAGGAACAGTTCGTTGGACAGCGAGGATTGAAACGCCTGGGCCGTTCCCTGAAAGCTGCCCTGAATCGTGTCGGGCAGGCCCATTTGACTTTCAGCTTTATTAATCTCCGCGACCGCTTGGCCCAGCGACACACCGGGGAGGAGATTGAAGGAAAGGGTCACCGCGGGAAATTGGCCCTGGTGGTTGACCGCCAGCGAAGTTGTGTCGGTGGAGAATTTGGCGATTTGGCTGAGCGACACCTGCTTGCCTCCCGCGCCGGTCAGATGGATGTAATCCAACCCATGAGGGGTCTGCCAGAAGGACGGCGCAACCTCCATCACCACATGATACTGGTTGAGCTGCGTGTACATGATCGAAACCTGGCTCTGGCCAAACGCATCGCCCAGAACCCCGTCGATCGCCTTCGGCGTGATTCCAAGCCGGCTGGCGGCGTCGCGATCGATGGTGACCATCGCTTCCAGTCCGTGAACCTGCTGGTCGGTATTCACATCCGCCAGGCCCGGAAGCGTTTTAAGTTTGTCGAATACCCGCGGGGCCCAGTTGAGCAGTTCCCGCAGATCATCGCCCTGGAGCGTGTATTGCCATTGCGCGTTGGCGGAACGCGCGGTTAGCCGCACATCCTGGGGAACCTGAAGGTAGAGCGTCGCTCCCGGAATATGCGATAACTTCGCCCGCAACCGATTGATGATCTGGTCGGCGCTTACTTTGCGTACTTTGAGATCTTTGAGGCTGATGAACATGTTCGCGGTATTGGTCGTTCCCCGGCCGCCTCCGGCCGAGGCGATCACATCGCTCACCCCCGGGTCGTTTCCTACGATCTTCGCAAATTGCGTTATCATGCCGCGCATCGCCTGAAAGCTGGTCGCCTGGTCCGCGGTGACTCCTCCCATGATTCGGCCCGTGTCCTGTTGCGGGAAGAATCCCTTGGGCACGACGACGTAAAGCGCCGCGGTCATCGCAATGGTGATCAGCGTCACAATCAACATCACCAGCGGATGCCGAAGCACAACTCGCAGCGTTCTTTCATATC
>Ga0302326_10009341_pt1 | contig 21455 bp, 16 predicted proteins | sample Palsa_T0_3_FD_202264 | JGI IMG/M metagenome (GOLD analysis project Ga0302326, IMG submission 202264) | Peat permafrost microbial communities from Stordalen Mire near Abisko, Sweden - Palsa_T0_3 | ecosystem: Environmental > Terrestrial > Soil > Palsa > Peat permafrost | place: Sweden: Abisko... | reverse complement strand
CGCTGCCCCCCGTGTTCACGAAGGCTCCTTGCGAGCAGAGCGGTTCATTGGTCAGCGAGATCAGCTCCGACTCAATTCCCTGGATGCCGGTTCTGGGATCCACCGTGATGGAATGGCTCACGGGAACAGGGAGTGGGGTCGGACCGAATGAATCCGAAAAAACCTCCCTGATGCCGTCGACATTGACATGCCACGCCTTCAAGTTTGCCGCAACGGAGGTCCCCACATCGAAGTTCATGGTTAGGGTGGTGCCGGCCAGATCGAGGCTCAGACCAAGACCGCAAGCAGGCCCGTGCCCGATCAGATAATCCAAATCCGCCGTGAACCATAGCTGACCGTCGGGGCCTGCCGCGATATTGTCCGCGCGTTCCACAGTTGAGGGAAGAGCGTACTCGGTCATGACCCCGCTGGTGGTGATCCGTCCAACCTCATATCCGCTAAACCATAGGGCGCCGTCCGGACCGGCGGCGATTCCCAACGCGACGCCAAACGGATGCGCCGTCGACATCGGGTACTCCGTGATGGCCCCGGCAGTCGTAATCCGGCCGATTTTGGCGACTGATTGATAAGTGAACCACAGCGCGCCATCCGAACCAGCCGCGATCTGAATAGGGTTGGCACCCGCGGTCGGCACGGGATACTCGGTGACAACTCCGGTGGTGGTCATGCGGCCGATCTGGTTGCCCAGGAATTCGGCGAACCACAAGGCGCCATCGGACCCTGTAACGATACCGATCGGTTGTCCGGCGGGCGCCGGAAACTCCGTAAAGACTCCGGCCGTGGTGATGCGACCGATCTTGCCGGTGCTCGACTCGGTAAACCACAAGGCCAGATCCGGCCCCACGGTAATTCCCTCGGGAGTGGACAATGGGGTCGGTATGTTGTATTCCGTGATGACTCCGGCTGTGGTGATGCGCCCGATTCGGTTGTCGCTCTGGTTGGTGAACCACAAGGCTCCGTCCGGTCCGGATGTGATGCCGATAGGCTCGCCGTCCGGGTCCGGCAAGGGGTACGTGGTGATGACGCCGCTGGTGGTGATGCGGCCGATCGCACCTGACGGGCCGTAACCTTCGCAGAACCACAGGGCGCCATCCGGCCCCGCCGTGATGCCGGCCGGTCCCGTGTGATCTTCGGGCAACGTATAGGTGCCCATGTGTAGCCATTGCGCCGGTAAGCGCGCGGTGATACTCAGCGCGAGCGCGGCAATCGCAATGCGGACGATGTTTCTCGTTAGCGTATCGTTGCTCCTTGCGGGTCTGAAACTTAGTTTGGCGAACCACCTTAGATTGGCACACAATCGCCCGGCCGGATCGGGTATCGGTACTGTGTGATTTGTTACGCCGCGAATCAATACGTGCGGTAGGGCGCCATGACCGGACCCGGCAGCGGAAGAATGCCCACGAAGGTGTGCGTGCCTTCCCCGCCGCCCAAACCCACATAAGCGCGAAATACGACCTTGCTCGCCGACCAAAGCGTCAGTCCGCCGCCGAAGCTGTGCCGCATCGTCGCCAGGCTCAGGTCCGATGCTTTATCGGCCACTTCGCCCGTATCGTAGAACAGCATGATGCCTAGCACTTTCCAGATCCGCCGGTCGAATTCCACCTCGATCGCAATATTGTCCGGCGCGCGAAAACGGTAATCCGGAAACGCACGCAATACCGGGTCGCCATTGATGTCCGTGCCGCCCAGCGTGTCCTGCAGGTAGAACGGCACGCTGTTGCCGTTGGGGACTTGCGCCAGCGTCAGCCGGCCGTAGAACGACAGGATGCTGTCGCGGCGCACATCTTTGCCCGCGTGTTCCAGGTACAGATTGTGCAGCAGGTCGGCCCGGAACCGCCCGAACGAATACTGGCCGCTGCCATGATCCTGATACCACTCGTAGCCGACCTTATAAATGAGCCCGAACGGTTCCTGGTTTGGGAGATGCGGCCGCAAGTAGAACTGGTAATGGCTGAACGTCGGCTGCGAAGCGATCCCCGGGGCTTCCGCCTCGGCATTCGCGTAGAGGCTGGCCACCGAAGGGGTCGCGCCGCTGAAGACCGGGCCAATGTTCGTCCACACGCCCTCCGCTTTGGCGCCCACGTTCAACCACCATGCCAGCGGAATCGTGATGCCCACTCCCGCCCGAATGTCGCGCTGCGAATACAGGGCCAGATTGCCGCGGCTGGATTGCGGCCCTTCGCCATAGAAATCCAGCTTGGTCAATTGCTGGGCCGTGACGTAGGGCTGAATCTCCAACCGCTCCATGGTCCGATGCCGCGGAGGGGTCGGGTCGTTCAGCGAAGGCGCCGGCCGGGCCTTATCGAGCCTTGCCACGAAATGGCCTTCCCAGGCGCCTTGGACCGAACCCGATCCGCCAATGTCGAAATTGTTTTGCCAGCTCTGGCCAAAGTTAAACAGACGTGTGTATCCCAGCCCCAAACCCAGCCCGTTGCCCGGCGCGAACATCTGGCCGATCAGGTGCAGAGGCGCGCCATTGACGATCACCTGGCCGCACTGCGTGTCAGGGGTTCTCTCGAGTAGATGTTGATCGAGGGCCGGGCCGCAGTACCCCTGGAGGTTGTGCAGTTCCTTGTCTAACTGCGAGTCGGCGGTTTGGCCGCACAATAGCGAAGCGCCCGCCAACGCGAACAGGACGATGGTTTTCATAGGACGCCCCGCAGCCGCCGAGCCACCTCACCCAGATAACCGGAGGCTTGCTTTTCGGTTTGAATATCCGCGGGCTGCACTCCGGTGCGGTTTTCCGGCGCCAGGTTGTCCTGCTCGGCCTGAGCCGCGTGCTTCACCATATCGCTCTGCAAGGCGGAGAGCGGCTTGTCTTTGCTGGTGCGGGGCGCCTCCACCGGTGCGGCCATGGGGCGCACTGCCATACTCGCAGCGTGCGCTGCCATCGGATTATTGTCCGGCGTCGCCAGGCTCAACACATGATCGAACGGTGCGGCATTCTTGTCGCGATCGTTCAGCGCAGTGTTTTGCCAGTCCGGCAGAAACAGCTTGCGCGCGGTGGCGATGATGGAGGCGTGCTCAAACATGCTGCCGTCCGGGCTGCCGATCACCGTACCCGGCTTGATGTAGGGCGAGACCATCACTGCGGGCACGCGCACGCCCAGCCGCTTGAAATCGAACGCCGGACTCGCGGATGTCAGATTGTCCGGATTCACGCACGCGGGCGGCGCCACGTGATCGTACAAGCCGCCATGTTCGTCGTAGACAATCAGCAGCAGCGTCTTCTGCCAGACGGCGGGGTTGCTGGTCAAAGCCTGATACACATCCCGGATCAAACCCTCGCCGTCCCGCACGTCGTGGTCGGGATGCTGGTCGGAGGGTTCATGCGCGCCGCCCGTGTCGTCGGCGTTATAGCGCGGCTCGATGAAGCAGTAATTCGGCAGAGCCTGCGCATCGCCGCATTCGGTCAGAAAATCGTCGTAAAGGCCGAAATATTTCGTCTGATCGCCGAGCAGTTCCTTGAACGTCAGCGCCATCGTCCAGTCCTGGTAATAAATCTTGGCCGAGACCTGGTTTTGGTTCAGCAACGCATAGATCGTTTTCAGATTGCCGAGCGCCGGAGGGCCGACCGCCGAACCCAGCGACGTGGCGGCATGCGCGAATGACCGGTTCGGCAAGGTGGGGCCGGGCACGGAGGAGAACCAGCGGTCGCAGACCGCATAATCGCGCGCCAGCGTGGTCAGGTTAGGCACATTTTGCGGGGAGAAGCACTTCATCACATCCTTGGCGCGACCCGCGTTGCCGCAAACCTGGACGTAACTCTGGACAAAGCCCTGCATGGGCGGCGTGCCCGGCGTCGCATCCTTGTTGGAGAAGATCTGGACGTTGACATCGAACAACTCGTGGCCCGGGTCGGGTTCGTAGTCGCCGAAAAACTTCGCGTCGTTCGACACCTGCACCGGCTCGCCAGTGGTATCCGGATTGGTTTCCTTGCCTGTCAGTCCGTCGATGCCAGGGATACCTGAAAATCCAAGCATGTGGTCGAACGAACGGTTCTCAAGCATCAGGACGACGAAATGTTCGATGCGATTATCGTTAAATGGCATGGCCCCTCATTTGTATATGTGATACCAGGGGCGTTTACGTTTCAAGCGGCCGGCCTCCGTCGTCTTCCCAGCGGCACAGCGCGCACTGCTCGAGCGCGCGGACACCGGCGCGGTCATAATAGTTGCACCAGGCGATGGTGCGGCAGCCGGTGCAATCGCGCAGCAATTCGGACCACGCCGCAAAGAGTAAGCATCGGCCTTCTCGGACAAAGGCCGCGTTGTGAGGGAGCCGCATCTGTTTCCAGTGTGACGGCGGGGTTTGCGGGGATTCTCGCGCGATTCGCGCAACCAGTTGAAACTAAGCGGCTTGCATTATCGGCAAGTGGTGTCAACGGACATGGCGTGCGGCCACAACAGGGCCCTTACTGCGCGCCGAATGTAGTCCATGCCCGCGACGGCATATCCCGCAAGATCCCACGCTGCCAGGCGAACTCGGTGTGCTTGCGTAGATGCCCTGCGGCCTTGAATCCGATGCCGCACGAATGTCCCAGTGACGCGCGCAGCGTCATGGCTTCGGCCATGGCGGCATCCGACACCTTGGATTGCACCGCGCCCACCGGCGCATACGGCCCCGCCCACGGTAGATCGCCGCGCGGCGAGAGGTCGATATGCCCGCATAGCGTGTGCTCGTCCGGGTCGATCTTATTCTCCACCGTATCGAAATGGTCGGCCAGAAATCGTTGCGCGGCCGCGGCATCGATCTGTCCCTTGTTCGTCTTCATCAGTTGCAGCCAGCGCACATGACGCGCGTTAGCGCTGTCGCCCGCATCGTTCAAATCGAAGTCGGTCTCTTCGCTCGCCAGTTTCTTGTCAATCGGAAAGTTGGAGCCCACAAAAAACCCGTCGCGCGTGCGGTCAAGCGTCACGTTTTTCAGGCCCAGCTCCAGGCTGGCTACCTCGTTGGTCTTGCGGTCCGCTACCAGCCAGTCGTTGGCGTAGCCGCCGTTGTTGCCCTCCTTCATGATGCGCGCGAAGTCGTCAATCGATGCGGAGTATTGCATGGCCTTGCGGGCGCGCACGAATTCCGGAATGCCGTCCGGATCGAAGCCGTGGAACCGGCTGATGGTGGTCTCGGTAATCATGATGCCGGCCGAATTCACGCCGAAATCGTCACCGCTGTGGATCAGTCCGGCCATGCCGTCCATCAGAATGTGGTTGCCCTGCGCGGGCACGATGTCGAAGATAATATTCCAGCGCTCGCCGGTCTCATAACTGGTCCAGTTGTTGTGCCCAATCACCACGCGGCCGTCCTTGGTGTAACTGCCGGTGGCCACGAAGGCGCTGCAATGATCGGCTGTGGCCGTGGCCGATGGCAGGTCGTGCTGCTTGGCATCCCACTTGTCGAAGTAGGGCATTTCCAGCCAGGCGTTGAGGGCCACGACGTCCCACACGTCCAGCTTCACGCCGTGCGCCGCGGCGCCATCGGCGATGCCTTGCAGTTCGGCGCGGTATTCGGCCTCCACATGCGGCCACAGCATGTTCTGCGCCTTGTCGCGGAAGAACTGCCAGTCTTTGTGTTCATCGTGTTTCATCTCGGCCGAAACAGTTTGCAGCGTATCGCGGATCTCGGCCGCCAGCAGGCTCCCATGTTGATATCCGATGTCGGAAGGGCTGCCCTCCAGGTGCACCCAGATCCAGCCGTTTTGCTCGGCGCGACGGGACGCGTGTTTCATGCGGGAGTCGGTTTGCGGCTCGCGGGAGGCCAGCAGAATCGCTAGTCCCATAAGAAAGACAGACAGCACAACGGCGGTTCGGCGCATCCCGTTATTATAGTAAGGACGAATCTCAAATGTCCGACACCACGCAACTGCGCAAGCTGACGGCCCACGTGAAAGCCGCGGGTTGAGCGTCGAAACTGAGTCCAAAGGTTTTGGACCGGGTATTGGCGAGCATTCCGCGCGTCGCGAACGCAAACGTGCTGGTGGGCTTCGACACGGCCGACGATGCCGGCGTCTACCAGTTGACGGCGGAGCTTGCCCTGGTGCAGACGGTGGATTTTTTCACGCCGATCGTGGACGATCCCTTCACGTACGGCGCCATCGCCGCCGTCAATTCGCTGAGCGATGTGTACGCCATGGGTGGGCGGCCGATCTCGTCGCTGTCGATTCTGGCTTACCCGGCCAAGGGCGATCTGGACGATCTGGAGCAGATTCTGAAAGGCGGCGCGGAGAAGATGCGCGAGGCCGAGTGCGCCATTCTGGGCGGCCACAGCGTGGCCGACGACGAAATTAAGTTCGGCTATGCGGTCACCGGCACGGTCCATCCGCGGCGTGTGAAGGCCAACGCGGGCGCGCGCGCGGGCGATGCGCTGGTGTTCACCAAGCGCCTCGGCACGGGCGTGATTTCCACGGCGCTGAAGCGCGGCCTGGCGAGCGACGCGCATGTGGAAGCATCGATTTTGTCCATGCTGACCCTGAATCGCAATGCGTGCGAGGCCATGCTGGCATTCGACGTACACGGTTGCACGGATGTCACCGGCTTCGGGCTGATCGGGCACGCGCGGGAGATGGCGGTGGCCAGCGGCGTCACCCTGGAGATCGAAGTGGATCGCGTCCGGTTTCTGCCCGGCGCGCTCGACTACGCGCGGCTGGGCGCCATTCCGGGCGGCCTCAAAAACAACCGCGAATTCGCATCGTGCGCGGTGGAAGCGGTACGCGATCTACCGGCGGAAGTGGAGGATCTGCTCTACGATCCGCAGACTGCCGGCGGCTTGCTGATCTCATTGCCGGAGGCTGATGCCGCGGCGCTGGCGGACTCGTTCGCGGATGCTTACTACATGGGGCGCGTGCTGCCGCGGCAGGCGAAACCAATCAAATTGATATGACGAATAACCACATCATCGTAGCGTTGGACGTAGATTCCGCCGGTGAGGCGCGCGCATTGGTGGCGCGGCTGGGCGAACAGATTGGCTTCTACAAAGTCGGGATGGAGCTGTACGCGGCGGCCGGCATGGACTTCGTGCGCGAACTGCTGGGGCAGGGAAAAGACGTCTTCCTGGACATGAAATACTACGATATCGGCGAGACGGTGAAGCGCGCGGTGCGTGTGGCGACGCGCAGCGGCGTACGGTTCCTGACGGTGCACGGCAGCAGCCAGGTGATGCGCGCGGCTGTGGAAGGCCGCAGCGACGCTCAAACGAAACTGCTGGCGGTAACGGTGCTCACCAGCTTCGACCAACAAGACTTGGCGGATATGGGCTACGAGTGCGCCATTGCCGACCTGGTTTCGCTACGCGTGCGCAAGGCCGCCGAGTCGGGCATGGATGGGTTGGTGTGCTCGCCGCTGGATGTGGCCGCGGTGCGCGCGCAAGCTGGTCCAAAGGCGATTCTGGTGACGCCGGGCGTGCGCTCCGGCGGTGCGGCTAAGGGCGACCAAAAGCGCGTGGCCACTCCAGCGGAGGCCATCCGCCACGGCGCGGATTATGTGGTGATGGGGCGGCAGATCACGCGCGCCGTGGATCCGGCGATGGAAGCAGCGCGCATAGCCGAAGAGATAGGTGAGCCCCTACCGGCTTGACTGTGGAGAAAATGGCGGCCTGAGAGGCCGCTGCAGGCCAAGTGCCCGCCAAGCCGGCTCTTCCCGCGAGCGAGGCTCCCGCGCAAGCCGGGCGCTGGAGTTTGGACATTCTGCCACATACTTTTTGCACCGTGGGGCGGGCAATTCTGCCCGCAGCCGGCTTTCAGCCGGCTCTGGCCGCCTAAAAGGCGGCTGCGGCCATGATTGGCCGCCCTACAACTACCGCAGAAATGCAGATCTGTCAAAAAGCATGTGGCATTGCGCTCTCAGGCGCGTCGCCAGGAGTGGCGACGCGGCACGCAGGGTGCGTGCGCCACGCTGGCGTGCCCAAGGGCCTGCCCCACTATTTATATAACTACACGGCGCGCCGCACCGGCCGTCTGTTCCTCGGCGCAAACGTCCTCCGTCCAATTGGAGAAGTGGAAGGAATCACGATCACCGGAGCCGTAGACCGCTGCTCACGAGCCACTTCAGCCGGCACCAGCCGGCGCACCAAGCGCACCGCTAGCAGCCGCTCGATTTGAGCCACATCCGCGCGCTCCCCGCGGGTAGCAAATGTCGAGGCCGTGCCGCACGCGCCCGCGCGGCCTGTGCGGCCAGCCCGGTGAATGAAGTCCTCGGCCACTTGCGGCAGGTCGTAATTCACCACGTGAGAAATACCTTCCACGTGAATGCCGCGCGCTGCAATGTCGGTCGCCACCAGGACCCGATAATATCCATCCTGGAAGCCTTTCAGCGCCTGGCTGCGCTGGTTCTGGCTGCGGTTGCCGTGAATGGTTGCGATCTACAAGCCCTCAGGCGAGAGCTTCTTCGCCAGCCGGTCGGCGCCGTGCTTGGTGCGGGTGAACACCAGAAACGACCCGGTCTCCTCGCGTAGCATCATTTGCAGCAGCCCCAATTTGCGGTCCGGTTCCACCTCGTATAGATGCAGGTCGATCTTCTCCACCGGCTTGGTAGTGGAACCTATCTCGATGCGCAAAGCATTGCGAACATGCGTTTCCACCAGGTGTTTGACCGAGGTTTCGATCGTGGCCGAAAAGAGCATAGTCTGGCGGCCGGTGGGGATGGCCGCCATGATCCGTTTGATGGTCGGCAGAAAGCCCATATCCAGCATGCGGTCGGCTTCATCCAGCACCAGTATGCGGACCTTGCCCAGTTCGACCAGGCCGCGGCTCAGGAAATCGTACAGCCGTCCGGGCGTGGCGATCACCACCTGTGCGCCTTTGCGAATGGCCTGCAATTGCGCGCGTTCGTTCATGCCCCCGATCACCACGGCGGCGCGGACGGAAGATCCCGCGGCCATCTGGGCAAAGGTATCGTGGATCTGGATGGCCAGTTCGCGGGTGGGGCTCAGGATAACGGCGCGGATGCCGGCATGCGACGGTTCGCCGCCGAGCAGGTTGATGATGGGAAGTACAAACGCAAGCGTCTTGCCGGTCCCCGTTTGGGCCGTGGCAACCAGGTCGCGTCCGGCCAGCGCCGGCTCGATCGCCTGGGCCTGAACGGGAGTCGGCTCCTTGAAGCCGTGTTTGGTGAGATTGCTCTTCAACAGAGCAGAGATAGAGAGTTCAGAGAAACTTTTCATTTTTGATTTTTCGGAGGAGAATCGACGAGCCGACTACCGGTTAGGGGAGAGGGGTTTGCGGATCAACTTCCAGTCTCCGCTATTATAGCGCATTCGGCGGGTGCTTTGCAGTGCCTGCAAAGTGCGTCGACGATTTTCGGCGGGGATTGACGCGGTGAGGCGGGTGTGCAGCCGGATCATTGTTCAACCGGCGGTGTATTGCTGGTATCGTTTTCGGATGATTCAATTTCTGCCTCCGCCGCTCCTTGCAGGGGCGCATAAATCGCAATTGGAGTTAGTCCCCAATGCCCTTGGGGGCGACCGATGAGTTCCCGCAGGCCGGTCATCGCTGTGACAACGCTGTCAAGAACAGGGTTCAGTTTCCACGGCTCCGTAGGTGATCCGATTCGAGCATCAACTATGCCTACGACCGTCCAAAGGCCATCCAAACCGCGCCGTACTTCATTACAAGATCTTCACTGTTGATGGTCAGATAGCCGGGTTGCACCGCACCCCACAACTTAAAGATTGTATTGTCCGACTTGGATATGAAGGTCATGTGGAGCAAGTGCGGGACTTCTTTTAGAACCTCAAGGCCGATCTTCATCGCATCCGACTGCTGCGTTGGCCCTTGCCTCTGCTGTGCAGGTCGTTGTTGCCTGGACATGGAAGGATCCGCAGCAGCCTGAGCCTCCTTTCGGGATTGAAGAAAAATCTTTCCCGCAGGTTCCCACAAATTACGCATTATTCTAAGATCTAGAAATTGCACAAAGGCGCTAAACTTCACGAGAGACCCGAGGCGCGCTCGGCCCAAAGGTACGGCGAAGCTAGCCTCCAAATCCTGTAGAAATGTATAGACGTGCGCCCAGAAAGGATCATAAGTCTCCTCTTGAGACTCGGCGGATGTTCGAGAGTGCTTTCCCTCGGCTTTCGCGAGAAGTGGGATGCCCAAGTCGGCTGCCCCTTCAGTTGCTTGACTCTTCGACACAACAGATTTAAGCCCCGTTAGCATGCCACGGTCGGACAACTGCCCTATCAATGATGAGATGCGCTGCTTGTCTAGGTAGAGGAAATCAACGGGATTGTCGCTTTCTAGGAACAAACTTTGCGCCATTCCGTAGCCGCCTTTCCACGTGGTCCTCGAATTCTCGACGGTGCTGACCGGCATTCTCACTGAATAGATCTGTCACCATGTCGAGCAGCCTGCGCGACAAGTCTTGAGTGCGGCGCTCGTAGTACGACTGGGCATCGGTGGCATCATCTGCCGTTTTGGGGGCGGCCATCTTTTGAATCCGATACCAGTATACACAATTTGGTCGCAGGCGTTATGGCAAGCAGTTTCTTCAAGTCCACGCGGTTTCCGGCCCGTTGCAAGCGTCCGCTGTTCCGGCTTCAACGCACCTGTCAGGCACTACCTCCGGGCACGCGATTTACCGGGTGTGCGACGAGATCCTTGCGTATCCGCGCTTCCGCTGTTCCCCGCGGGGGAGGGCTAACCCGCTCACGGGCGGCTGGCTGTTAAGCGCCGCCGTTTGTTACGTTTCCCATCGCCTTCAGGCCAACTGCCGAGTCACCTTTTTCCATCGGCGTTTGTCGGCGTCCATCGGCGGCCAATTCCGGTTTTGATTTTCGCGTGAGGGGGAGGAAACACATATCTCGGCCGCCGATGAACGCCGATAAACGCCGATGGAATTTCGCTTTTCTGCGATCCGTCGACTCAAGTCGCGCGTGGCGCGGAACCCAACTCTATGTTGAGGGCACGCGATTTACTGCATGGACTTCGCCATGTCCACCGCCCACTCCACCGGATCGCTGGTGTTGCCCGGCAACGCGTTGTAATACTCCCACGCTGCCACGCCGCCGAAGTTGGCGTATTGGCCAACCAGTGCCGTCACGGTGGTTGAGATCGTCCCCATAGGGACAAAACCGCTGCCATCCGCGGGGTTCGCAATCATGCCGCCCACCACCTTATTCGCCGGATAACCGAACTGAATGACCTTGTCGTAATCCGTGGTAGAAGCCAGCGTGGCAAAACCGCTGTAGAATTGCCCGTTGAACCACGCAATTTTGGCCCCCGCGGGACTCGCATAAAGCTGCGGATAACTGAATCCGGAGAGATTCGCGCCGCCCCATAGCGCCGAAGCCACCGGCGACATCGTAATGCGGAACTGGGAGCCGAAATTGCTCTCGAGTTGGTCGATCAGCATTTCGGCATCGGGCAGGGTGACATTCTCTTCGATGTCCAGGTCGATGCCGTTCAGTTTGTAATGTTGAAGCGTCTGCGCCAGGATCGGATAGAAGGTGCTCCACGCGCCGAACAAATCCTGATAAGAGCCTTGCGCGGCGCCTCCCAGCATCATGCGCACGGTCACGCCGTAACTTTGCAGCGTGGCCACTTCCTGCCACATGGTGTCGAACATGGGGTCCCAAGGCGGATTGTCGTTCAGGTGGATATAAGGCGCGCCCGTGGAATCGTACCCCAGATGAAACGCGGCCACCATCACGTCGGTGACGTACGGTTTCTGGGTCGCCGGATTCAGCGTGGTCCATATCGGAGAAAGCGAGACATAAACCCCATCATCGTACTGGGTCTGATAGTAATAGATGACGCGCTTCGCCTCTGAGGCGGCATGGGCCACGGACGCAGCCACTCCCACCATTGCCAGCAGCATGAAAAATCGGATTTTTCGCATAAAGCTACCGTACTGTGTGTTACGCGAGGGTGTCAAATAGGGCGGTGCCGCTCTCCTCAAACAGCCGCAACACTCGCGCGTATAACTCCTCCACCTCACCCTCCGACCGCGCCTCCGCGGCTAGCCTAAGCAACGGCTCGGTATTCGACGCCCGCACGTGAATCCAGCCCCCCGGCAGAATCAGCTTCAGGCCGTCGGAGCGGTCCGTCTGCACGTCTGGGAAGCTCTCTTCCAGCGCTTGCATCAATGGTCCCAGGCGGCCGTGCGCATACGAGACCTTGCCCAGCTTGCGATAAAACCGCGGCAGGCGCCCGGCCAGCGCGGACATGGTTTCGCCGGTTTCCGCCATGCGCTCCAGCAGGAACGCCATCCCCGTGTAGCTGTCGCGGCACAGGTGCACAGCGGGGAAAATGATGCCGCCATTGGATCCTTCGCCGCCGATGACCGCCCCGGTGGCTTGCATCATCTCCACCACGTTGGCTTCGCCCACCGGCGTGCGGTATACGCGGCGGCCGTGCGTGGCGGCCACCTCGTCGATCACCGAAGAGGTGGTCAGGTTCACTACCACGTCGCCTGGCAGGCGACGCAGCGCGGCATCCACGGCCAGCGCCAGCACGTCGTCGTTATCCAGCACGCGGCCCGTCTCGTCCGCCACGGCCAGGCGGTCGCCATCCGGATCCTGCGCGAATCCGACTTCGGCGCCCACGGACCGCACCAGGTTCGACAGATCGCCCAGCGTATCGGGCCGCGGCTCGGCGATGCGCGGAAATGGCTTCGTAGGATCTATGGAGATGGCGTGCAGTTCGCAGCCCAGGGTATCGCGCAGAAAGCCCACGGTCATCACCGAGCCTGCGCCATTCACCGCGTCCAGCGCTACCCTGAAATGGCGCTGGCGGATGCGCGCCGCATTCACGTGCCGCAGCACGCGCTCGATATGCAGACGCGTCGGTGTGGCATAATCGGCCGTCGCCCGGCGGATTTCCTCGTTAGTGGCGCGGCGGAAATCGCTTTGATGATACAGGTCCAGCAGCTCACCGCGTTCGTAGCTGTTGAAGAACAGCCCCTCGGAGTTGAACAGCTTCAGCGCGTTGTACTCCGGCGGATTGTGCGAGGCGGTGATGGCAATGCCGCCGCGCGTGCGCGTCGCGCCCACGTAGATCTGGATCGTCGGCGTGGGCAGGATACCGACGTCCACCACTTCGCAGCCGGCCGCCAGCAGGCCGCAGGCCACGGCATGATGCAGCATCTCGCCGCTCGAGCGAGTGTCGCGGCCCACTACCACACGGCCCGCGCCCACGTAGGTTCCGAAGGCTTGCGCAAAGGCGCATGCCAGGCCGGGCGTGAGGAAATCGCCCACTACGCCGCGGATGCCGGAGACGCCGATTTTCAGCAGGTGTTCGCGGGGCATGTTAAGACCGGGGCCGGGGGCCAGGGGCCGGGGGCCGGGGAATAGGTTTCATGCGAAGCTTCTCACTTCCTCCATCAGGGCATCGAACAATTCTCTAGGCGGATCGCCCCGCTGCTCGCAGATCACGCGCACGATGGGCTCGGTCTGGCTCACCCGCACATGAAACCAGCGCCCCGGCCAATCCACCCTCAGGCCGTCGAGCACGCTCACCTGCCCGTCGCTGTAGCGCGCGCGCAGATCCATCAACAGCGCCGGGATGCGCTGTGTGACCAGCGGTACCTGCCCCTTCAAAATCGAATATTTCGGATACGAGTTCAGGATCTGGCTCAGCGTGCGGCCGCTCTCGTGCAGCATAGAAAGCACCGCCAGCATGGATGCAATGCCATCGTAGACGAAGCGGAACTGCGGCATCATCACCGCGCCGGTGCCTTCGCCCGCCAGCGCGATCTGCTCCGGCCGGTAGGTGGAGAGCGCGTCGATAGCCGCCTGCCGGCCCACGGGTACGCGCACCACCCTGCCGCCGTGCCGCGCGGCGATCTCTTCCAGCAACGCGGTGCTTGAGATGTTGGCGATAATCAGCTTGCCAGGCCCGCGCGGCAACAGGTAGTCGGCCAGCAGCGGCAGGACGACTTCTTCCGAGACCGGCGTGCCATCCTCCGCGGCCAGCGCCACGCGGTCGGAATCCACGTCGAACAAGAAACCGGCATCCGCATGTAAGGGCTGCATCAAAGGCGCAAGCTGCAGCGCTACGGCATCCCGCGTAGTGGATGGCTCATGCGCGAAACTCACGCCTTCGATCTGCTCGTTGATCAGAATGAACGCGGTGCCGAAACGCTGGTTGGCGCGCCGCAGGATCAGCGACGAAGTACCGTTGCAGCAATCCACCAGCACGCGGAATTTGCGCAGGGCAGGGAAGTCGTAGTTCGCGGCCAGGTCGTCCAGATAGCGGTCGATGGCGCGCGTTTCTTCCGTGACTCTGCCGATCTGGTTCCACTCCACGAACGCGAACTTCTTCAGATGATAGATATCCAGCAATTCGCCTGCTTCAGCGGTGGAAAGATAAGTGCCCTCGCGCCCGAAAAACTTGAGCGCGTTCCACTCCGCGCTGTTGTGGCTGGCGCCGATGGAGACCCCGCCGGACGCATCCCGCCGGCGAATGGAGTGCTGGATAACGGGCGTGGGCGCGATGCCCAAGTCGATCACGTCGTGCCCGCAGGCCAGCAATCCCGCCAGCAGGCCTTCGCGCATCATCACGCCGCTGGCGCGCGGGTCGCGCCCGATCACCACCGCCCCGCCCGGTTCCAGAAACGTGCCGAAAGCCGCGGCGAAATCCAGAACGTGCGAGGCGGTCAGCGCGGAGCCCACCACACCGCGCAGGCCGACGTGCGAAATACGAAGCGATTTGGCGGCTTGTTGCGAAATCATGGGACCAGCTTGAGCAGGCCGAAGGCTTTCGGCACATGAAAATTCGGTTCGCCGGTGGGCTGCCAGGCGATGAATTTGCGGCCGGGCTCGCGGCCCTGGCAGCGATAGAAATTGATGCGCAGTTCCAGGCCGCTGGCCGGTGGGCGATTGTCGATGGAACGCCATGGAATGCGCATCTCGCCGTACCAGATTTTATGGGCCGCGTCGATGCGGGCCTTCGAGTCGAATCCTGAATTCCAGAGCCAGCCGCCTTCCGGCAGCGGGTTCACGCGGTCGATATCCAGGTCCACCCATTCGCCTTGCGGCGAGATCTCGAACTCCTTATAGCGCGTGATTTGCTTAAAGTCGCTGCCCACGAAAACTTCCGCTACATCCCAGTTCCAGAGTTGATTCGTTTCGGTCGTCTGGGACGGGTTGGGCTTAAGATTCAGCTCCTGGTAGGGGCATATAAACAGAAAGTAGATGTTGTCGCCCGTCCAACGGGATCGGATCTCGGTGCGGTGGCCGGGGACCGGCTCGCCGCGCGGACCGTTTTCCGCAAACACGGCGGGCGCCTCTCTCCATGGGCGCGCCTGCGGGTCCGCCGTCAGCGGGAAATCGGCGCGGGCGCGGCGGCTCAACGCCACATCGGGATCGCGCGCCCACAAGGCGCAGGCCACAGCCAGGCATAGCCAGAGACGGTGCATGTCTCTTTCTAATATAGCTGCGAAATTAAGGGGCCACGCAGATTCCCGCGCCGTCGAACGAGTTTTGGCCGCCCACGCTCACGGTAAGGTTGCTTTGTATCGCGCCGCTGCAAGCCGCCATGACCGTGGGCGGCGGAGGAATCACGAAGTTGATCTGGTATAGTCCAACGTACCCTTCGGTGAGTCCGGAAAATAGCGGTGCGGCATATAGTGTGGGTAACGCGCCCATGGGCAGAGGGAGGGGCTTGGTCGCCAGCGCGTTGGGCCGGTAATTGAAATCCAGCAGGAAGCTCTCTTGCGTGGGGACGGGAGTGGTGGCTGCCTGGCCGGTGGGAACCGCCGGATTGGTGGCACCCAGCCCGACCGCATATGCCACCAGCTCTTCAAAGCCCTGCGCCGGACTCGCCGCCGTCACCAGCGATCCATCGCCGTGCGTGACCAGAGGCGGACAGGGCAATCCGTTATACGCCGCGTATCCTCCTCCGCTGGGGACCACTGTGTCGCACGACGTGAGAATGTGAATGCTATCGGCCAGCGGCGTCAAATCGAATAGCGCGCCGGCCGCGCCATTCACGCTGACAAACAACTGCGTGTTAAGGGAGGCGGGGGTGGCGCACACGAAGCACATCGGGATGATCTCGTAGGGAATCTGGACGGTGACGGCCGTCACCGAAGAGCACGCCGCCGCGGAGGGCGCCAGAACGCAATTGGGCGCCGGGCGCACCTCCAATACCGGCGCCGGGTAGCCGGATACCTGGTTTACCGTGGCGGTGATATTGCCCTGAATGTTTCCCGACACGAACACCGTAATCAATTGTCCGGGCGCCACACTGGCCGGCGAGGGATACAAGTAGCCCATTGCCGCGATCGTATCCACGGAGGCGTCCTGGCCGAATGCGCCGGCGAGCAGCGCCGCGCACAAGACAGTAAGAGTTACTAAGCGCTTCATAATCCTAAGACCTCCGGCGCGGCATTTAACCGACGCCTTTCAGAAGTGAAAACGTATGATCAGTTGCAGCGATCGCGGACCACCCGTCTGGAACGCCGGAGTAAGACCGCTTGACGGCGAACCGCTGCCCAGCATCAGGTTCAACATCGATGGCGAACGTCCAAACAGGGGATCGTCCAGAAAGCGGACCGGATCCGCGAAGGCCGGCTGGTTGAGCGCGTTGAACGCTTCGGCCCGCAGTTCGACGGAACATTTTTCGGCAATCCTGAAGGTGCGCCGCACTGCCAGGTCGAGTTGCGAGGTGCCGAAGCCGGTGATAGCGTTGCGCCCGAGATTGCCTTGCCCCGCAACGGCGGCGAACGCGGCGGGATTCAGACGCCTGCCGCCGGGCGCCTGCGAATCGGCAACCCAGATGGGCGCGCCGGCCACCCGGTCCGGGCGGAAGATATCCGCGAAGCTCAGGCCGAATTCCGTTTCGTTGTCGAGCACGTCGATGGGAAACCCGGTGCGCGCGCGAAACATGCCGTCCACCGCCCAGCGGCGCGGCAGTTCCACGGAGAAGGCCGCCGCCAGCGAATGCCGCACGTCGAAATCCGATGACCCGGCGTCGGCCGCGGCCGCGGCGCCGGTCGGCGTCCAATACACCGCCGCATCCGCCGAGCTGTTATCGAGCGAGTGCGCCCAACTGTAGGAAACCTGCGCCTGTACGCGCCGCGACAGACGCCGGCGGTATTGCGCCTGCAGCGCTTCATAACGGGACCAGCCGTGGTTGGTGGCCTCCACGATTTCCGCGCTGGCGCCGGAATCCGGTCCCACCTCGCGCCGCAGCAGGTTGTTCGACGCCGCTCCCACCCAGCCAACCGATAGCGCATCGTTCGGCGTCAGCCCGCGCTCCAGCGTGACGTTCCACTCCCACGTGGAGGGCACGTGCAGATCCGCCGCGAATCCGTAGGTGATGAGGGTTGCCGGAGGAACTGCCTGCGATACACCCGCCACTCCGTTGTTGAACTGCCAGGTATTGTACGGCGCACCATTGATCCCGTCCATGGCCGCGCCGAAGTCCGCATCGAAATACCTTCCGGCGCCCGCGCGCAAGATGGTGCGGCCGTCCGCGGTCAGCCGGTACGCCGCCCCGGCTCGGGGCGCAAAGTCCGTGTAGCGCGCGGACCAGATCGGGATCTCACCGCTCGGAGGCGCAGGCGCGCGGGGGGATGGGTCGACGTCCCAGCGCAACCCATAGGAGAGCGTCAGCCGCGGATTCACCCGCCAGGTGTCTTCGCCATATGCCGCAAACTGTTCGATGGCTGTGGAATTCTGCGCGGATTCGGAGAGACTCACCGATAAGCCGGAACTGAGCAAGGCCTGCAGACTATCCGCCGTGACCGTTACGCTGTTGGGCGGTCCAGTTCGGCTCAGGTCCAGATGATGGTAATCCAGCCCCACGCGGATTTCGTGTGCGCCCCGGCGAATCTCCAGCGCGTCCACCAGGTTCCATTGCCGCTGCGCGTTGCCCGCGGTGGAGCCGGCGATCAACGGCTCGAGTCCGCCGATCGCAAGACGATAGAACGAAACGCAAGGGGCATTGGCCCCAAAAAGCGCGGGATCGGTGTAACAGGGCACGGTGTTTTGCCAGATCGAAGCGCCGGTGGTCCACGTCCCGTTCAGGCGGAATTCGTTACTGGCGGAGCCGGAGACCGCGGCGTTGAGCCCGATGATGGCAGCGCGATCCTGTAACTTCACCGCATCGATCTGGGAGAAGCCGAACAGGGTTGAAGACGGCGTGTCGCTGAAGCGCGCAAACAGCAGCAGCCCGGGGGTGAGAGCGTGATCGATCCGCGCGCTCAGGCCATCGAAGCCGGAAGGCCGCGAACTGTAGCTGGTCCACTGCGCGACGCCTCCGCCGAGGTCCGGGCCATTGGGGACGGGAAAGGCTTGCAGAATGGGCTGGAAGATCGGCGGGGCGGTTTCACGCGCCGCGATCGAGGGAACCGTGGATTGAAACGTATAAGGTTGACGCAGCCGCAGGCCTTCATACGATAAGAAGAAGAACGTCCGGTTGCGGCGGATGGGGCCGCCCACCACGCCGCCGAAGTCTTCGAAGCGCAGGGGCTGGCGCGGCTGGCCTGTGCTATTGGCAAACCAGTCGTTGGCATCCAGCGCTTCGTTGCGCAGCGCGCCGAAAGCCGCACCGTGAAAATCGTTCGATCCCGCGCGCGTGCTGAGTTCCACCTGTCCACCGGGCGCCTGGCCGTAGCGTGCAGTGAACGAGGAGGTTTGCAGTTGGAATTCATCGAGCGCCTCCACCGACGCCAGCGTCTGCAAGCTGCCAAATGCGGTCATGTCCGGCAGCGTAGGGCCGGGCAGTTGCGCTGGCTGTCCGCCTCCGTTCGCGCCGGTGTTGGCGCTGACGCCATCCACAGTGAAGTAGTTCGCATTGGGCCGCTGGCCATTCACCGTGAATTGGCCGGCCTCGCCCTGGCTGGCCGGCGTGATCAGGCTGCCGGGCGCCATTTCCAGCAACGTCAGGATGCCGCGGCCGTTCAAGGGTAGATGGTCGATCCAGTCGCGGCCCACCAGCGTGCCGGCCGCGCCATTCGCGCAATTCAGCAGCGCGGGCGCTCCGGTGACGGTCACCACCTCGTGCACGTCGCCAATCTGCAGGTGAAAATCCACGCGCGCGGATTCGGCTGCGTGCAACGGAACGCCGAACTGCACGAGCGTGCGGAATCCCGGTTTGCGCACGGTGAGCTTATAGCTGCCGGGGTAAAGATAGGCTGCCTGCCATGCGCCCGCCGAATCCGTTTCCATGACATGGCGGAATCCGGTTTCTTCGTTCACAGCCGTGATGGTAGCGCCGGCCACGCGTGCGCCCGAGGGGTCCCAGACGAATCCGGAGAGGCCGCCGGTTTCCTGCGCGGCGGCGCAGGCGCACCATACCAGCGCCAGCGCGGCGATGCGTCCGGGATGCAGGCTATCGCACATCGGCTTCGAGCTTCGCGAGCGCCGCGGCCAAGGCCGACCGGTCGCTGGGGCTGGCAGCTTGCGATCCGGCAAAGACCACGCCCAACAAGCGGTCCACTTGTTCGGCGTCCGAAAATAGCCGCATGGCGTGCGACTGCCAATCCGCATCGGCGGGTCCGCCTGCCGCCGGCGGCATGGGTTGCAAGGAACGCGCTATGTTAGTTACCTCGCGCGACAGGGCGGCTTCGTGGCGCTCGCGCATGCCCGCCAGCAACGCTCTCGCGCTGGCGCTCATGGGCGCTTCCACATTCGCTGGAAAGCGCTCAGCCAAACCGCGCAGAGCATGCGCGCGGGCCATCATGGCTTCACTGCTTTTCAGCAATTCATCCACGAACTGCGGATTGTCTGTGGGGTGCGGCGCGCCCACCACTTCGAGCGGCGATCCGGCCGGGCTGGCGGCCGGTTTCGGCGATAGCTCCACCGTAACGGCGGGCATGGCAGCCAACGCTGCGCGGACTTCGTGCATCCGCGCGTCCTCCAGCCCCATGCAGGTCACCACAATGCGGTCGCGCGTGCGCACCACTTCGATCGGATCGCCCAGGCCCGCACCGATGCGGTCGAGGGCGGCAATCACGCGCAGTTCATCCTCCGGTCCCGGCGCGGTCTTGCGTGCGGCAGCCGCCGGAGGCCGCACCGGCGGAACCGCGGTTACCGGATGCTGCGGCGCGGAGTGCACCACTGCCGGCGCGGCGCTCTGCCTCGGTTCATTTGCCCGATATAACAGGACACCCGTCCCCGCCGTAGCCGCGCATACGATCAACCACACGGCGCGGCGAGGGAAAATCCTCCGCGTGGGCATGCGCGCAAATTCCGCATGCAGGTTCATCCACGGCTGGGGCGGCTGCGGCAGCGCCAGCTCCAGAACATCCCGCCGGTAGCGCACGTATTCGCCGATGGTCTGTTTCACGTCGTCCAGCCGCGTGCGGCAATCCCAGCACGCTTCCAGATGGCGGGCCACCCGCTCCGTCTCTCTGGCGCGCAGTTCGCCGTCGCAATACCGGATCAGCTCGCCCTCTTCGGGATGTGTCCGCCAGCTAGCCATCGAGAGCCTTCCGCAACCGCATGATCGCGCGCCGCAGAAACTCGCCCACACTCGAATCGCTGATCCCCAGGATGGCGGCGATTTCGCGATAGCGGAAACCCTCCGTTCGCAAGTGCAGGCACTGCCGCTGTTGCGGTGAAAGGTCCGCCACCGCGTGGCCGAGGCGCGTGCGGCGCTCGCGCTCGATCAGCCGCTGCTCGGCGCTCGCGGCGCTGTCAGGCAGGCGCGTGTCCAGTTCCGGATCGAAGGGGCGCGTCGCATGCTCCTGGCCGCGCAGCGTCAGCCCGTGATTGTGGGCCACGCGGAAAATCCACGCGCGCGGATTCTCGATGCGCTGTCCTTTGCGCATGGCGGCGTATAGCCGCAGAAACACTTCCTGCGCCGCCTCCTGCGCTTGCGGCGCAGCCAGGCCCAGCGTCAGCAGATAACGATACACATCCTCGCGCGCGGCGATGAACAACTCGGCGACGGCTTGTTCGGGAGTCAAGCGGGCCGGCTCCCCGCAAGCCGCCATCGAGTGGAGTTGCGCATATGCGAGGTCCATGGTCATGGATGCGTCATGCCGCGACAGTGCCACCCGGCTTGCAAGGAAAGTTGCCAAACCACCATGGCACTTACTAAGACCACGGCGGCGGCCTTTTCCCGACAGCCTTACCGCACCAGGATCGCCTTAGTGTACGCCACCTGGAAGCCGAGGCGCTCGTAGTTCCGCTGCGAGACGCTGCCCGGCAGGGTGGCCGCGGTGGCCAGATCGCATCCCGCGCGAGCGGCGGCGCCCAGGCGCTCGCGGACCAGCGCGGATTGCAGACCCGCGCCGCGAAAGCCCAGCATGGTGCTGTCCGCGAACAGATTCCCTAGGCCGCCATGAATAGCCATGGCCGCCGCGGCACCCGCCTGTCCGCCGCTGGACGCGAGATAGCAAAGCGATCCGGGCATATGCCAGATGGCAAGGCCTATATTCATCTCTTCCGTGGTCAGTTCGTCTTTTTCCAGGAAGCCGCGTCCCACGGTGTGCGCCCAAAGTTGCTCCTCGTCCGGGCTAGCCAGGCGCACGCCCGCCTGTGGCGCCGGGACTTCCGCATCCGCCGCCGCCCGCACC
>Ga0302326_10009340_pt1 | contig 21458 bp, 20 predicted proteins | sample Palsa_T0_3_FD_202264 | JGI IMG/M metagenome (GOLD analysis project Ga0302326, IMG submission 202264) | Peat permafrost microbial communities from Stordalen Mire near Abisko, Sweden - Palsa_T0_3 | ecosystem: Environmental > Terrestrial > Soil > Palsa > Peat permafrost | place: Sweden: Abisko... | reverse complement strand
CGTGTGTCGCGCTCTGGTCTGGAGTGAGTGCCCGTAGGCGCTGAAGACACGTTTCGAGGGAATCCCCCGCGGCATAGAGCAGGACCATGTTCTCCTCAGGCGGGTGGTTCTCGAAGTGGATCTCGAGAATGGGACTTCGAGCACCAAGTGATGTCTGCCAGCCGGACCAAGGATCAGCTCCAGTCGCGAGCCGTCTTATCAGCCTTGAATGCAGACCCTTATCACGGCTGGTGTTGATCTTGACGGCGAGATCTATGTCGCCTACGTCGGTGGCTCCCCGCGCAAACGAGCCAAACACTCTGATGGTCTCCACACACGCGCAATGTGGCGTCCTTTGTTCGGCCACGTGCCTGAGCATGGCCTCTAGACGAGCGCTTGCGCTCGCTCGTGAATAACGGCGACGAGAAACTCCCTGGGTCATTTGAGTTGCAGAAGCTGGGCCTCAGTGAGCATGCCGAGAACGTTAGGCCGCGCTTGGGACGGAACTCTCGTCCGAGTCCGGAGCGTGGCGTGGGAGCCCGCTCTTTACCCAGCGGCCAAGATCAGCTCACGACGGTCTGAGGAGGCCGGCATCGCGTCATACGTCTGGCTGTCCAGCAGCCGCCCTCCAGCCTTCGCGGTGCGGCCGCCCCACTGCTTGAACCTACTCTCTCTCATCACATCAAACACTCGCCGGATGAACGGCTCAGGGATGCGCTCATGGAAGAGGTCACTCATCGAGTTGACGAAGATCATCCGCGGCCGCGACCACTTCAACGGCTGCTCCAACCGCTGTGGCCATAGCTTGAGCTCAAAGCCCTGCTCGTAGGGGTGCCCCGGGATGCCGCGCCAGCGCTCTGCGAACGTCTCGGCGTAACAGTGCGCGCAGCCATACGACACCTTGTCGCAACCCGTCACCGGGTTCCAGGTCGCCTCAGTCCACTTGATCGCGGGGAGGAGATCCCCCGGAACCTGGAGTTCCTGTTCAGCAGGAACCGGCTGAACGTGGCGATCTCACGGGCGCGGTGTTTGGGGGTGCTGGTTTGTAATCCGGCGCTGTTGAATATTTGGTGTAAAAATCCTGAGCAGATGGGATTGATGAACGCACTTTTGCTTGTGATGGCACCCAATGGATCGGTCGAAGGCCGAGTGACGAACTGGGCGGGGTTGACACAAGCTACGCAACTCTGGCTAGTGGTGACCCCTTGCGTTCGTGCTTGCTGGCTAGCGGGGGCTGCAGCGAGACCCGCCAGGACCAACCGGCCGGTCCGCGCGCTAGAATTGAATCGATGAAACGTCGTGGGCGCACCACCCCGCTGCTGTCGGTGGGACATGAGGCCGAGTGGGCCGTCATCAACCGCGAAGAGGCCGAGCAGGAACGCGCGATCAACATGGCGCTAACCCCCGCCCAGCGACTCGCGCAGGGCCAGAAACTGTCCCAGCTGGCGGTCTCCCTGCTGGCCGCCTCGATCCGTGCCGGCCATGCCCCCAGACGAACCTACTGGTCCTGACCTGAGCGGCGCCGTCGCCGACGCCGACGCGGTCGGACTCGACTACGTCGTGATCGGCGGCTTCGCCGTGATCTACCACGGTCACATCCGCGCGACCAAAGACAGCGACCTGCTCGTGCCCGACGGCCCCGAGGCCGACGCCGCGGTGCTGCGCTTCCTCGAGCGTATCGAGGCCACGCGCCTGCGCGACGGCAAGATCCTCACGCCCGAGGACGTCACCGGCGCCGAGAGCCTGCGCGTCAACAGCCGCCACGGCCTCGTCGACATCCTGCGCGGAGGACTCCCACCGCTCGACTACGACACCGTCGCGCAGCGCGCCGAGACGACCGACTGGGAAGGACGGACCGTCCGCATCGCTAGCCTGCGCAGCCTCGTGGGCTTCAAGCGCCTCGCACACCGTCCCGACCCCGACCTCGCCGACCTGCGTAGGCTGGAAGCGATCTACGGGCCGCTGCCAACAGACCCGATCCCCGGATTGGACACATAACCCGCGACGGAGGACGTGCCCGGACAGCAAGGACGTGAGCGTCAGTCACTCCACAGGCATTCGCCCGGTCGCGTCGCCAACAACAGCGACTGCTGCATGCGCTTGCCGGTGTCGATGGCTCTTGGAAATCGGTACGCCTTACAGCCATCGGCATCTTGGAGTCTCCCTCCTCGCCGACCCCAGCGGTATGGATGACCAAGCGTGGCTGGTACTTGCGCTCGGAAGACAGCGGAGCCCTGGCGCGCTATCACAAATGGGCCGCCAACCATGTCAGTCTGCCCACACCGGCGCTCCACTCACAGACTGTCACTGTCTGCGGACCGTTCGCGAAGCGAGGTGGTGCGGCCTACGCGACCGCTTCCCCCGGCTCAGGATTTCGCTCATGGAAGAGGTCGCTCATCGAGTTGACGAAGATCATCCGCGGCCGCGACCACTTCAACGGCTGCCCCAACCGCTGCGGCCAGAGCTTCAGCGCAAAACCCTGCTCGTAAGGATGCCCCGGGATCCCACGCCAGCGCTCGGCGAACGTTTCCGCGTAGCAGTGCGCGCAGCCCGGAGACACCTTGTCGCACCCGGTCACCGGGTTCCAGGTCGCCTCTGTCCGCTCGATTGTGCTGTTGTCGGCCATCCTGCAGTTGGAGTCTTAATCCACGGGCCGCGAGCGATCTCGATGGCCATTGTGCTCGGCGGCCACCTGCTGCTCGCGCCAGCGTCGATCGCCGCGCGTGCGGTCGCGACGGTGCTCAGCCTGGTGCTTGTGCGGCTTGCACATCAGGCAGCCCGCGCGCGTGCTCTTCGGACCCTTGCGCTTATGGTTGGCCATGCAGACAAATGGTTGCATAAACGCCGTGCGCACGTCAGGCGCAATGGGACCAGCGCTAGCTCAGCGGAGCGGTTGACCTGACCCATCAGTTTTATGGTTATCCCCCGAGGGGACGATCGGTCATGCAGATCCCATTGACTTGCAGCCAATGGCGTTCTTGGGTGTCCCAAGGAAACTGGATCGCGCGAGCGAGGCCGAGCATCAGGAATGCGTCGACGCCCGCGGCGAGCCGATCATTTACGTCCTTGACGATGGAGTGCTTGATGGTCTTGTGGTCCTTCTCGACGAATCGCACATCGGTGACCGACAGAGCGGGCGAGTGCTCCATGTCGGGGATCGTAAGCCGCAGTTTCCCCCAGGGATCGACGGCCAAAGTTGGTGTCTCGCGTGCGCGGACGACGGCGAGCGATCGCTTGCCCTGGCCGGCGTCGATCGCGTAGCCTTTACTCACGCGGTGCAACGAGGGTCCGAAGGCGGTCTGGATGTCTCGGTCGCTGACGGAGTTCAGCATCTCGAGGTAGGTGTCCCCGTCGAGCAGCTCGACGAGTTCGGCATCACTGGTGGCGAACAGGTGGTCCTCGGTCTCCGGCGCCGAGGGATCCGGGGTCGCCTTGCCGATGTCAAGGAGCGCCCCTATCTGGACGGGTCCGCCCTCATCTGAGAGGAGTTCTCGTGTGATCGGATCGCTACTCGGCGTAGTGGGTCGGACGTGCTCGAGCTCCGCGAGCTCGACGCCGGCGATGCAGATCCGCGTTCCCGTGAAGCGGGTTATGTGGTTGAGAACGATCCGCATCGCATCGACTCACAGGTGCACCGGTCGTACATCCGACCAGCGGTCAGCCAGGTACTCGCACACGAGCCTGCGATGACAGTTCTCCGCGGTCGCCTCGCTGCAGAGCAGTGCGGTCGGCAGCTCGAACTCCGCGGGCGAGAGGGCGCGCTCGATCTGACGCTCGGCCATCAAGTCAAGGAAGCGACGCTCGTAGGACTCCCAGTCGCCTTTGCGCTTCTTGTACTCATCGAGCAGCTCTTGGGTCGGAGCCAGCAGCGGCTCGTGCTCGTAGGTTGCGCCGACCAGCTCGCTCAGAAAGTACGGCAGATCCTTCGCCTTGGCGAAGCCCGCGAGCTGGGAGGAGTTGTTGAGCCGGACGTCGAGCAGGCGTTGGACGCCGGCTGCCTTCAGGCGACCGAAGAAGTGCTCAGCCGTCGTCTGTGTGAAACCGATTGTGTAGATCTCCACGCTGGCTCCTCCTCGCCGAACAACGACTCCTGCCCGTCTGGAAAGTCCAGAGCCACGAAGTCCTCCTGATGGACGACTCCATTCGGGAGGATATGACGGAGTGCCACCCCGTGGTCAGCCAGGACCTTGCCTACGAGCAGCCGGCGGTGGCACTCGCGCGGCTGGCCCTCGCTGCAAAGCAGCGCCACCCGATGCTCTCGAGCACCGCTCAACAGGCGCTGAACCGCCGTCTGGAACCCTGGTTGCTCGGCCATGCGGTCGTAGCGAGCGTGGCCGTCCTCGTCGTAATCCGCCTCCCGCGACGGCCGGCCACCGAGCTCCTCCCCAAAGAAGAGATAGCGCGTGCCGGCCCGGCGAAGCGCCGCGTCGAGCTCCTCGCGATTGAAGTGCGGAGCGATGCGCGAGTACGGGTAGGACCGCACGTCGACGACCACCTCAATGCCCTCAGCCTGCAAGAGCTTCGCAAAGTGCTCAAACGTGTGGTTGGAATGCCCGATCGTCCAGATAACCGGTGAAGACTGCATGGCCTCAGGGTACCCAGCCCTGCGGACGGGGCCGCTTCGTGGATGGGTCACTGGAGGGTCGAGGAGGCCGGCCCACGATGGCCGCTGTCGACCTAAGCTCAGCCGACCTGCTCAGGGTTGCCTGTCCTGCAGCCCTCTCTTATGGAGATGACGTGAAGCGGCCACAATCCCACTCCTGAACTCATCTAGCGTTTCGGGTGAGCGCAGCGGCGCACCCAGCGCGGGCTTGCCGGAATCGACGGCCTGCGGGCTCGTCCTTTCCAGCTTGCGCACGAATGAGCGCTCGGCATAAATCGGGGGTTTTTCATCCTCGCGACTCTTCGCACCGCCGGTGATCGAGAACGCTTCCAGCCCCTCCACCTCGGGCATGGCGCCGTCGAGCTTCAGGTAACCGAGCATGTGGTCGAACGAGCGGTTCTCCATCATCAGGACGACGATGTGATCGATCTTGCTGAGGTTCCCGCTGCCCGAACCAGTCAGCGGAACCCATTGCGTGCGCTGTTCAGGCAAGCGCGTCCGCAGGGTTTGGAGCCACACGGGTAGAGTCATGGAAACATCGTACGCCTCGCGCCGATCTCAGCGCGGGCATCTGGCTAACAGCGAGGCCCAAACACTTGGTGCCTTCCGCCAGTTGGCGCGCCCTAATCCATGGCCCGCGAGCGATCTCGATGACCGTCGTGCTCGGCGGCCACCTGCTGCTCGCGCCAGCGTCGATCGCCGCGGGTACGGTCGCGACGGTGCTCAGCCTGGTGCTTGTGCGGCTTGCACATGAGGCAGCCCGCTCGCGTGCTCTTCGGACCCTTGCGCTTGTGGTTGGCCATGCAGACAAATGGTTGCATAAGGCGGTGCCGTCGACAAGTTCCAGGGCAGGAGGCGGCGGTGTGCTTGTTCTCGATGGCTACCTCGAGCGGGGAGGAGATGCCTCGTAACTTGGAGTTTTTGTTCAGCAGGAACCGGCTGAACGTGGCGATCTCACGGGCGCGGTGTTTGGCGGTGCTGGTTTGTTGCCCGGCGCTGTTGGAGGTTCGGTGCCGGAGTGCGGAGCAGATGCGGCTGCTCAACGCGCTTTGCTTGTTTGTGGAGATGGCGGGGAAGCGCGATAAGGGCATCTCCTGATCTAGTGGTTTGCCGGCGCAGTAAATATGCCTGTCGGTCCCGGCCAGATCTCGATGATGGTGTCTATCAACGCGGATGCGCGCTCGTGAATGGCCGCCTCGTCCCACAGGTCACGCTCAAGGTAGCGCTGCGTGATCAAGAGGCTGCTGTGCTCACGTAGAGCACCTCGCTTGTGCTCCCACTCCCTGTTCGAGATCGCAGGATTCATCGAGGGCGAGACAAGCGTCAGATTGCCCAGGCGATGAACGTGGGAGGCTCGTGCCTGCTCCCGTTCTGCGAGGGTGTCGTCCGGCTCTCTGGGCACTGGCCAGTACTGGTCCCATTCCTGAGGGAGTAGATGCTCGATTTGCAGCTCGTTGTTGATGGCGAGTGGGCCCTCGCCACGGGGGCGCCGCCACTCGTTCTCGACGAGCCTCAAGGCGGTGAAGATCGCGGCACGCGCGACGCGCCCCTGACCGTAGAGGGCACGGATCTCGAGATCAGCTCGCAGCTCGTCGTCAGTAGGCCAGCGGACTGTGCTGCCGTCCATCGCCGCGAGGGTTTCAATGATCGCGGTGTCGGCATGCTCGAGATCGCCATCGATGGCCCGGAGAACGTCAAGCATGATGCGGTTGTAGTTCGCTGTGCTGCCGCGCGTGAGCGCACGGCGCCACATGTAGCTGTCCAGCGCGTGGAACGCGCGAGCGGCCACGTCAGGCTGCAAGCGCTCCGGAACGGCCCGCAGCAGCTGCAAGGCAACTGGCCTGGGCACCGACTGATCAAGGACGTCAAGGCGAGGAAAAAATCCGCCGGTGGCCACAGAGAGCGACTCGGGGTGCTCATCGCACTGCCGGTAGAGGTCTCGATCAGACGCGAGGCGCGTTACGGTGTCTTGTAGGTTCTCATGGAACTGTGGGAGGTCGCGGAACTCGACGAAGAGGCGATGGGCCTTGACCTCCTCGAGCTTTTCGAGCTTCAGCCAGTGCATCAGCAGCAGCTCGGCACGCTGCCTCGTGAGACGCCCTTGCGAGACTTCGGTGCGCCACCAGTCATCGTCGAACGGCGCCCAGCGCTCGTCGTACATCCGATGCAGGTCAATGCCCTGTTTGGTGGCTTGAAAAAAGATGTGGTTCTTTGTGAGGTCGATTGCTGTTAGCTCGCGGCCGCCGTAGTTCAGGGACTCGAAGATCACCTGTGCGTTGTCGCCTGGTTGCAGATCAATGACGACGAGCTCGACATGACGGCGAAGCGTCCGAGCGAGCTGGGTCAGCTTGGCGATCGGGTCGTCTCCGTCGATCCACGCTGCGATTTCGCGCTCGAAGAACGCGAAGGCCTCGGCAATGAGATGCGTAGCCTCGGGCGGCTCCTGTCCCGTCATGACCGCCTCAAACGTCTCCCTGTCGGGGTCCGACGGCCAGAGCTTGAAACGGTCGTGCTGTCCATTCGTGAGCGTCTCGTCGTTTTCGACTTGCTTGGCGAGGAGGCCGATCGCTTGCTCGGCCTCGCGAGCTCGCGCGAGCTTTAACGCAACCCCGAGGATGAGCTGCAGCGTCGTGAGCCGCTGCTGTCCGTCTATCAGCGGGCGTTCGTCAATATCGGAGCCAGCGGAGAGTGACTGATCGCAGACGATCGCGCCGAGGAAATGCGAGGGCATCGGCTGCTCGGCTCCGGCCGCAATCAAGGCCTCCACCCGTGCCACCTCCTCAACGGTGTCAATGAGATCCTCCCACAGCTCTGACCATTGTTCGGTCTCATTCCAGACGTAGCGACGCTGAAAGATCGGCACCACGTACTGAATATCCGGCTGGAAGACCTTCAGGAGCGTTCGGGGATTTGCCTCCATCGACACACGAGCCTACCGGTGTGACTTCCTTCCGGCTCCCTGATCCTTAACTCGGAAGAACTGCCATCCAGCAAACCACGCCGAGGTCGTCAGCGGTGATCTTCTCCGGCAGTGGCGATGCCTCCACTGACTGTAGGCCGAACTCTTCGACAACGCGAACTATCTCCGCGGCAGCCTCATCCCGCGAGATATCGGCCGCGAGCACACGGTCCTGGACCTCCCCGATGGCACGGCGAACGGCCGAGCTGCGCTCTACGGCGAGCACATCGTCGGCAAGATCTGCGCCGGGCGGGAGCGCGACGGCCGGATCGCGCAGTACCTCAAGCGCCCAGCGCTGCTTGGGCCCGATCTGCTCTTGGACAGCTCGGAGATCGGTGCGCTCATTGTGCGCCGCAACGATGTCAGCAGCGGCGACCTCCCACGACGCCTCGAGGTCTACACCCTCGAAGTCGGCGGGCTCACCGCCCTGTGGGTCGATCCGGCGCAGGATTTGGAGATCTGTCGAAATGAGCTCTCGGTCGGACAGCTCGACGAAGCGCCAGTAGCGGTAGCCATCAGGCGCGTCGGGCATGGCCTGCGTGCGGGTGGCGAAGAAGACGCCCGGCGCTCCCTGGGAGCGTCCACCCGTTGCTTGGCGAAAGCACGCCCCGATCCCCCACGGCAGGCGTAGCACGCGCTCGACCTCGCCCTCGGCCAGCGCGCGGTCGATCAGTCGCCGCAGCTCCTCACCGATGAACGCACCGGAGGTCTCCTCGGACTCGTCGAGCAGCTCCGTGTCACCATCTGCGAGCCGCTCGGCGTAGTGGCGGAGTTGCGTCTCTAGGCCCTCGATGACCTCAGCCTCCATCCCGTACACCCCGCTCGCCGCCTTAACCTTGGCCTGAATCCGCGCCTCCAACCCAAGGAGCCGCTCGAGCTCCCCCTGTTTGGGGAGCATCGTCCAGAGGTAGACCTCCGCGTGATCTGAGAGCAGTCGGATCACGCGGCCGTTGCGCTGGACGACGCGCTGCGGGTTCCACGGCATGTCATAGGAGATGACCTCCTGTGCCTGCTGCAGGTTCTGGCCCTCGGAGAGGACATCCGTCGAGAGCAGCAGGTCCACCTCGCCATCGGGAGGCTCATAGTCGGGGCGTACGACCGTGTGTGGAGCGAAGCGGCCCAGCGCGGCAAGGCGCTGGTCGGGGGTGCTCTCACTACCGATGACCGTGACCCGCTCCCGGCCACCCACGCGCGCCGGGAGGTGCTCGTCGAGATAGCGGATCGAGGCGCCGAACGTCGAGAACACCGCGATCTTCTGCGCAGGTGAGCCCTCTAGCAGTTCCACCAGTGCGGCGAGCTTGGGATCGGTTGCCGCGTCCAGTTCGGCGAGCGTGTCTCGGATCGCGGCGAGACGACCCTGATCCGCTGCCACGGCATCGCCGTAGGCAGGGTCGAACTCGCCCACCTGTCGCACGGCGTCGGTCGCCTCCAGTTGCTGCTCCACCCAGGCCGCAAGCCCCGCGTCGTCAGCCTCGCCCGCGGCGGCCGCGCGGAGCTGCTCGCGAGAGAGCACCTCTCCGTGGCCCCATGCGAGCAGGAACGCGTCGTGCGCGGCGAGCATCGCTTCGACCGTGTCCAGGCACGCGCGCCAGCAAGACTCGAAGCGCTTGAGAATGCCGGACTTCAGCAGGCCGCCGAGCTGCGCCTCGACCGCGGTCTCGTCGCCACCGAGCTCGAAGGCGCTCGGCCGGTAGCGGGCCATCGTGAGCTCGTCGATCTCATCGGTGATGCGCTCGAACAGGCCGGGATGAGCGATGTCGAGGTCATAGCGGCGCGTACGCAGCGTCGGCTTCGGAAACCGGACCGGCGTGCCGTCCGGGAACGTGGCGCCCTCATACTCGCGCTCGATGAACACGCGGTCACGGCGCACGCTCACCGCGTCAGCCAGCGGATACAGCACGTCCGGGTCGAGATTCTCCGGATCGCGGCTGTTGGCACCCGCCGCGATGAAGAGATTCCTGACGGAGTCGATCCCAGCGCCTGTGAAGGCCCGGTCGTGGCGCCCGAAGAGCATCACGAGGTTGTAGAGGTCCCACAGCCCGTTGTTGATCGGCGTCGCCGTCAGCAACACGACTTGCTTGGGCGTGCCGCCCAGCAGCCGCTCCATCGCTCGATACCAGCTCGTATTCTCGTTGCGCAGCGCGTGCGCCTCGTCGACGACGATCAGACGGTATGAGTCCTTGGCGTTGTTGAGGTGGCGATGGCGGTTGCGTGCCTCCGGCATCAGCTGCTCGTCGGAGGCGAGTTCCTGGAAGGAGATGACCTGCGCTGGCAGCTTGGTCTGGTCGATCCGCTCACGCCAGCGCTTGGCGAGCTGAGCAGGAGTGATGACGAGCGCGAAGACACCGTCCTCCTTCGTGCGCTCCTCGATGAACGCGAGGCCGATCTCCGTCTTGCCAGTCCCGACTCCATCCGCGTAGATCACCCCGCCGTGGCGGCGGGCGATCACCCGGGCGCGCTCGTAGCCGTCGCGCTGGAAGGGAGCGAGCTCCAAACCGGTCGGGCGGCTCGGGCGCAGCGGATCGTCCGGTTCCGGACTGTGCAGCTCGAGCAGCGCGCGTAGGTACACGGTCATCGGATCGATCCGGCCGGGATCGGGAAACAGCAGCTCACGCAGCTCGTCCTCGAATGCCGGCGCCTGCTGCCAGAGGTCATCGAACCAGGCGATCGCGTCGCGTGCGACCGGCACGTCGTAGTTCGCGAGACCAAGCTCCAGGTTGCGCTCCATCCCAGCGCCGGTGAGGTTCGCGGAGGTGACCAGCGCCACACGCGCGTCTGTGTGATCGCCGAATAGGTAGGCCTTGCCGTGCAGAAACTTACGCACGTAGCGCCGGACGCCGACCTCCGGGCGCCCGAGCCAGGCCTCCACCGCGGCGAGCTGGCGGGCAGCGCGAGAGGGCGGGAAGCGGGAGAAGTCGCGCTCGTCGCGGAGGCGCTCGAGCTGGAGGGTGAAGCGATCGATCGGCGGCAGCTGAGCACCCAGGCCCGGGTCGGGGGCCGCCCCGAGCAGCAGGCGGGTGGGGCGGCCGTCGGCGAGCGTGGCCAGATGATGCAGCCCGGCGAGGTTCACGTAGCCCGTCGCGATCGAGAACCCGTGCCGGACATCGACGTCTGCCATCAGGTACGCGAGCGCCTCACCGTGGCGTGTGTTGTCGCTGCGGTTGTCGAGTAGGTAAGGGCGGGAGTTCACGATGCGCAGCCTATGCGGCGAATCGCTGACGAACCGCTTCGCGGTAAGCGAGCGGGACCGCATCCTCGGTGAAGTCGTCGAACACAAGCTCGATCTCGGAGGGAGTGAGCCCCCACGCCCGCGCCACGTGGGCGTCGATCTCGGCCCGAAGCCGCGTGCGCTCGTCATCGTCGAGCTGCTCGACCTCGACATCAGTGGCCGCCGCGAAGTCGGCGAAGCGGTCGTCCGGGCAAGAGAGCCACGCGGCCGTGGCAGCGAGGGCATCGAAGGTATCGTCGTCCAGATCGGGCAGCCGCAAGCCCTCAAGGATGAAGAAGTTCAGACTCGTCTCCACGAATCGTCGTGCTTGCCAGTCAAAGACGAGACTATTCATCAGTGCTAGGCAGACGGCTTCGGCACGCGGGTCATCGTCGATAAAGGTCAGATACGGTGCCTTATTCGTAAGGAAGTGCCGGGGCGGGACAAGACAAGCTCGAACCGTCCTCGAATCGGTGGCACGGCTCACGTCGCGAAAAGCCACGCGTGCTCGCCGGCATGTTCGCTCTAGCGCCTGACGCCGTACCGCCATCGACACCTCGTCTGCGAGCAGCGATTTTGTGCCCGGACGCGGCTTACGCGCCTTGGCAAGGGCCTCGTCGCCTGCCGGACAGAAGCGGGCCTCCGCACCATGTGGATCGAACTGGTCAAAGCTCTCGCCCTTCCATAGCTGCCAACCCTGAGTTGCGCCCTGCCATAGAGCGCGGTCAGAGGTCTCGTTGAAATCTCCCTGGGTTGCAAAGCAGCGCCAGCGACTGCCTCCATGTGCAAAAGGCACGCCATGGCGCAATCTCGCCAACAGGTCGGCCTCTGCCTGGCTCCGCAGCAACGGAATCTCGAGCTCCGGGCCGAGAGCGGCGCGTCGAAAGCGTAGCCCCGGTGTGGCGGATTGAACCATGAACTCTGCTGCCGAGCGCGCGACACCAGCGACCTCTAGCACTTCGTCGGAATCAGGAGAGCGCCGCTCGGCCGCGAGTAGTGCGACCGTGTATTGGGGATGGGTATCAAACGCCCACAGCCGGTTATTCAACAAGAAGTCAATACGAGTTGGAACTGCTTGGTCGAACAGCCACGCGCGGAAGGCGGCGGAACCCTTGGCAAGGAACACGGTCCGCGGTAGGACTACACCGAGACGACCACCAGAGCGCAGCAGTTCACGGTAGCGCTGGCAGAAGAACTCGTAGAGATCTGCATTGCCAGGTCCAGCGACGTAGCCATTCTCCGGGGTCAGATACTTACGCATCGCAGCCAGCCGCTCGCGCTCGCCTCGGACTCGCTCGCGGATTTCGGGCCGTTCCCGCAACAATTCTTCAATCTCCTGTAGACGAGCAGCCTCTGGCATCGCCTTGAGACCGGGCCTGTAGAACGAATAGAGCGTCAGCTCGTCAACATTGACCTCCTCCCAGGGCGGGTTGCCGACGACGACATCAAAGCCCGGGTGCTCGCGGGCGAAGACCTCTGCAAACGCCAATGGCCAGTGCAGAGCACTATTGCGGCGGGCGAGCTCGGCTGCCTCGTCACCGAGGAGCGACGCCTGTCCTGCGATGATCTCGTTGCCTGCCTGGAGCGCTTCATCACGAGCCCCCGCAAGCCCGAGCGGCTGCGCGACCCACAGGTCGAGCACTCGTTCGGCCGCCGCCACGCTGTCATGGAGGGCGGCATCGGCGGAGCGGCTGGCCTCGACCTCGGCGGGCGTTCGGTCTTCGATCGCGCGCAGGCGGGCGGCTCCTTCCGCGGCACCGACGACCGCCTCGGACAGGGCGTCGCCGAAGAGAACGACCTGGCCATGCTCCGTGCCCGGCGCTGTCATCGACTCGGGCCGCGCCACTCCGATCAGCGAGTTGCCCACGCGGACGTTGTGGTCGAGATAGGCGAGCGACAGCCCCGGGACGAACGAGCCGAGCCAGAGCGAGACCTTGGCGATCTCCGCCCCCATCCGAGAGAGGTCCACGCCGTAGACACAGCGCTTGAGGACCAGGCGCTTGAGCAAGGCGGTGTCCTCAATGCCGGCTCCAAACGTGCTGCCCGCCGCCCGCCGCAGCCCGTCAAGCTCCTCGCGCACTGCCGGTAGCGCAAGATCGCCGAGCAGCGTCGCGATCTGGTCGGCCAGCTCTTCGACGACCTCGACGAGAAAGTGTGCGCTGCCGCACGCCGGATCGAGCACGAAGAACTCGAACAGCTGATGGGCGGCGGCCCGCGGATCGCTTGACGCAAGCTCACGGACATCGGCGAGATGCCGCTCGAACGCCGGTCGCACCGCCTCGCGCACGAGGTGACGCACGAGCTCTGTGCGCGTGTAGTACACACCGCCGCCCTTACGCCCCCCCTCGTTGGTCAGCCACAGCAGATCTCCGTGCGCGATCTCGGCTTCCTCGCTGCTCGCGGGTACATAGCGATCACTTTTCGCGTCGTAGCGGAAGTCGCGGTCAGCGACCGACAGGCGCAGGGAGAGCAGGCCCTCGTAGATGTGGCCGAGGTGACCGATCTCAAGGCCCGAGAAGTCGATCCCCATATCGGAGTCGTCGGGGTCGCGAGCGAGCGCGACGAGCGCTGGAGCCAGGGCGGCGTCCGGGATCGAGGCCGCCTCCAGGATCTCCGCGCCGTCGAATCCGTCCGGCGCGAACAGCGCCCCGTTGTAAGCAGGCACGCCCCACGCGCTCTGTCCCGTGCGCATCGCTTCCACCAGGGCACCGACGTCGCGCCACAGGGTCTTGGCGTTCTGGTCGGCGACATCCAGCTCGTCGGCTGCGCGCTGAGCGATACGGGTAAAGCTGCGGCCAGCATAGGTGTGATTGGACATCGGCAGATGCCCGGCACTCTCGGCGTAGAGCAGGAACAGCGCCCGAAAGACCCACGTGAGCGCCGCAGCCTCGAGCTCGGCCCGAACCTCGTCGTCGGCGACGTCGCGGCCGCTCGCTGTGGCCCAGCGGCCAAGCTCTCGCCCCAGGCATGGCATCACATCCTGGCGCAATGAGCGGTCGAGCCGCTTGCTCAGGCTCGACCCGTAGTCGCGCGCCTCGACAAGCAGTTCCTCAAAGCCTCCCGAGGCAAGGAACTGTGGCGCCAGCAAACCGACGAGGGGTAGGTAATCGGGCTCCATCGCGGCCGGGTCCAGCTCTAGGTAGCGCATGGTCGACCCCGCATCGTCACGGCCGGCGCGCAGCAGGCGCATCCTCGAGCCGGCAGCCAGCAGACCGTACGGGGCACCGCTTGAGAGGCAGTCCGCCACGAGCGCGCCCTCGGGCAGTCGCCCAGCCTCGTCGAGCCGCGCGAACTGGTCGGCCGACTGGCGGGGATGCACCACGATCACCGGCTTGCCGCCGCTGCTCGCCAAGTAGCCACGCTTCGGCAGCGAGGTGACCTCATAGCCAAGGCCGGCCAGAACCTCGCGCCAGCCCACCGTCGACAGGCCTTGCGCTATCTCTGTTAACGCCTCCCACCGCTTGGACTGCGGTAGGCGCTTCGCATAGAGATGCTCGCTGCCCAACCCACGCACCGCGAGTCCCGCGACGCCTTCGGTATCCAGCCGCTCGACCTCCTGGGCGACCTGCCGTATTGCTTCGAGCTTCCGCAGTCCTGGTGTCCTCGAGATCAGGTCGAACAGCGACTCAGCTCGGAGCCTGCGCACCGGCCCCTCCGGCTGGGGCCCAAGCACCCGCAGCCGCCCCTCATCCTCGGGATCGTCGGCGATCAGCAACAGCGGTACGGCGCCACCGCCCCGACGCCGCTTCCAAGCGGCTCGCATCCTGCGCTCGTCCACCGCCGTCGCATGCGCATACTCGATGCTGTTGACGAGCCTGCTCGAGGAGACCCCATTCGCAGCACCCGCATCGCGGCTTCCAGGAAGCGCAGCAAGGCCAGCAAAGAGCTCGGTCGCGTTCACCGGACGCAATGATGGCTGACCGAGCCGACGAGAGCGCGACGGCCCGGCACGGACGAGCGGGGTGCGGAGCGATACCTCCATTGCCTCCTACTCCGACGGGACGGCGAAAACGGGACGAGGAGCGAACTAGAACGTCGGCTTCGGTGATCCGAGCCAAAACGCGCTACCAGCGTGACCGGCATCGAGATCGTGATGAGACGAGGGCTCGCGGGTTCGACGGCTGCACGAGCCGACCACCCCCTCATTGCCGCGTCCGTCGCACCAACACGAGCATCCTGGCCGCTTCCTGAGGGCGAACACATGTTCGCCGCTGCCGGTGCGACACTTTCGGAATGGAGTTCGATGTAGCCCTCGACAAGCAGCATCTTGAAGCGCTCGGCGCCGCGCCTCTGACCGGCATCATCGAGCTGATCTGGAACGCGCTGGACGCCGACGCCGACGAGATCAAGGTCGAGTTCGGTCTTGGCGAGCTCGAAGGCATCGAGGAGATCCGTGTGATCGACAATGGGCATGGCATCCGTGCCGACGAGGTCGAGGACGCATTCGGAGTACTCGGCGGATCTTGGAAGCGCAAAGCTGGGCGATCTCGAACCAAGGACCGTCCTCTGCACGGGCGCGAGGGACACGGACGCTTTCGGGCGGCATCGACCGGGAACCGCCTCCGATGGCGCAGCGTCGCCGAGGACCTAACGGACCCCGAGCGCCGCTTCGAGATCTCTATCGAGCTCCGACAAGACGACCTGGCCCATGTCGAGGTGTCCGAGCCCGAGGAGACATCCGACGTGACTGGAACCACCGTGATCATCGACTCGCTTCCGAAGCCACCGGGCGGACTCGGAGGCGATAGCCCGATCGATCGCCTCACCGCTACGTTTGCGTTGCCCCTTCAGAACTACGCCGCGCATCTGACGTATAACCACGAAGAAATCGATCCCTCCAAGGTGCAGGCGCACCGCCAGGACTACACGATCGAGAGTGCCAAGGATCAAGAGGACGCGCTTCTGACAATCATCGAGTGGACGAGGCAGATCGACCGGGGGCTCTTTCTCTGCAACGAGAACGGGATGCCCCTGCAGGAGCTGAAAGCCCGCGTCCACGCTCCGAACTTCCACTTCACCGCATACCTGCAATGGACGGGGTTCGAGCAGGAAAGCGCGGGCCTGGAACTCGCGGAGCTCGACAGCAGCGAGATGAAGACTCTGATTGATGCGGCCCGCGACCAAATGAGGGAGCACTTCAAGGAGCGCGCCAGGCAAAAAACCCGTGAGCAGATCAAGGAGTGGAAGGAGGAGAACACCTATCCGTTTAAGGAGGAGCCGACTGGCACCGCGGCACAAGCAGTGCGAGACGTCTTCGACGTTGTCGCTTTGAGCGCCTCGACCGTGGTCAACAACTCGGACGTCCGGTCGCGGCGCCTTTCGCTGCGGCTGATACGTGAGGCGCTGGAGCAGGACCCAGGGTCGCTGCAGCGCGTGCTCCACGACGTCCTGGACCTCCCCGAGGCACAGTTGAATGAACTGAGCGGACTCCTCGATCGAACCCCGCTGACCTCTCTCATCGCCATGTCGACAGCGATCGCCAACCGACTCGATTTCCTTTCGGGGTTGGAGACGCTAGTGCTCAATCCAGACGTCAAGAAAAACGTCAAGGAGCGGTCGCAACTACATCGAATCCTCGCAGGCGAGACGTGGGTCTTTGGTGAGGAGTATGCGATTGCGGCGGACGATGAAAGTTTGACGAACGTCCTCAAGCATCACCTCAAAATCCTTGACCGCACCGGCCTGGCGGAGGACATCGAGCCTGTGACAGACGCCGAGGGTCACAACAGGATCGTCGACCTGATGCTCGCACGAACGCTGCCCCAAGCCCGTGATCGACTTGAGCACCTCGTCATCGAGCTCAAGGCTCCGTCAGTCAAGGTGGGCGACGACGAGGCCAGTCAAATCAGAAAGTATGCGACGGCCGTGTCCAATGATCCGCGGTTCAACGTAGGCGACGTCAAATGGGACTTCTACGTCGTATCCGGAGAGGTCACCGGCACGCCCGCAGCGGAACGCGAATCGAAAGACCGAAGCTTCGGGTTGATCACCGATGCAAAGGGCGTCCGAGTATGGGTGCTGACCTGGGGCGAGGTGCTCAGCGCCGCCAAGCACCGCCTGAAGTTCATGCAGAAAAGCCTCGACTACCAGCCAAGTGCGCAGCAGGCACTCGACTACCTGCGCAAGACTCACGAGAAGTATCTACCGTCGGAGGTTGCTGACTCGGGCAACGCGCCCGGCGCCGAACCAGCGACAGCAGCGTAAGCCAGCCATGTCTGGTCAGGCACAAGGCTGGTAGAAGTGTCTCGACAACAGGAGGAAATCACAGATGAAGGCCGGCAGGCATAATCAACAAGGAAGCAACCACTAACCGCATCCTCAAAGCGGGATTTCAGGCCGTCGCCGAGTACGACGAGTTCGGGGGCCTAGTGGGCTGGCGAGGAGGAAGTCTGAGCCGCCAGGACATGTGGCCGCGTGTGGGTTCGATTGCGTTCTCGCGCGGTGGCGCGGCTGCCGAGGAAAAGGCCACGGCCATGATTTTGGGGGACATGATCGTGGTAGCCCTCAACCTCGAGGGCGGAGGCACGTTGCTCGCCATCGTGGAGGGTCAGTTTGCTGACGCCGCTGCCGATGAACTGACGCACGCCCTCGACGCCGCAGTCGGCGACTACATCGGTCCAGTTCCTGCACCGCTGGCCGTCCTAGGTGGTGTTTTGATCCTGGCGTTGATCTTCTTCGGCACCCGGGGGCCTGGAGTGACCTGATCGGTCTCCATCCCATCGAGCGCGTAGGCCAACTACTCCGACAGAGCCTCGTGCTGGCCGGGAGATCGCCTCGGTTCGCTGCAGCGCGCTTCGATCAGTCAAACTCGCCCTGTGTCGAACGAGTTCACGCAAGAACTGCAGGAGATTGCTGAGCGCCTACAGGTTGCAACCGATCGTGGCAACGATCCAGAGGTAGCCGAGCCGCTGCGTCAACTGGAGGAGGCAGCCATAGCCGTCGGAGCTGCTTGGTCAGGCTCGCCGCTGGGCTACCACGCATGTGTTTACTACGAAGCGTTCGCCACGCCGCCCGCCGGCGCTCATTGGAGTTCCGAGTGGGGCAACCACCAAGCTATGTCTGGCGGGTCCTCCGGCAACTGGCGAGAGTACACCCGTGAGGATGTCATCGCCGAAATTCGTAGGCGTGGTGGGCAGCCGAACCTTGCAGTTGCCGAGACCGCATCCGCCGACGGACGTGCCGTTTTCGACACGGCCAAGGGCGATGTACTCTCGATCTTGACTGCCTTCTTGGGCGAACGGTCGGACGAGCTGCTCACCGACTTGAAGGAGCGAACCGAGAAGCTTGTCGTCCGGACGACGAGGCAATACGCACAGGCCACCCTTCCAGGTGGCCAGTACATGTCGAGAGACAACCTGGCGATCAGTCAGGGCCTTCAGGTCGCGCCCCATCTCTATGTCCAGGCCGAAGTCCTGGGCGTGCAGGCACCCTTTCGCGCGTGCGCACAGCTCGCAGACATCGCTCGTCGGACGGCTGCCCACATCGCCCGCCTTCCAGCGGCCCGACGCCCAGCCGTTGCTGTTCAGGGTGGTGCTGTTTTCATCGGACACGGCAGATCGCCGATGTGGCGAGAGCTTAAGGACTTCATCCAAGATCGGCTCGCACTTCCGTGGGAGGAGTTCAATCGTGTGCCCGTTGCAGGCATGACCAACATCGCTCGGCTGACCGACATGTTGGACGCTTCAGGAGTTGCGTTCTTGCTACTCACGGCTGAGGACGAGCAGGCAGATGGGAAGGTAGTGGCCAGGCAAAACGTCGTACACGAGGCCGGACTGTTCCAAGGCCGCCTAGGTTTCAACCGAGCGATCGTCGTGCTGGAAGAGGGATGCGAGGAGTTCTCCAACATTCACGGACTCGGAGAGATTCGCTTTCCTCCCGGGAACATCAATGCAGCATTTGAGGAAGTCCGCCGCGTACTTGAGCGCGAGGGATTTCTAGATGGCCAAGATGCGGCCACGGGCTCTGCTGACCCTGGTCAACGCACCAATCGCTGTAGCGGTACAACGTGACCTGTTGGCGCATCACTAGCTTCGACCGATGAGTCATTGACTTGTCCGAGTACGGCCTCGAGCTGTCGGTGTGTGAACCGCAGTTCGGCTGCGAAGTCGTCGTATGTCCAGCGATTGTGGCTCATGAGCGTCTGGACTGCCTCAGGTAGCAGGCGTGGCGCCTCGGGGGTGCCGAGCGCCGCGCCGTCGTGAGCGCGCAGGCCGAGCTCGTTGTAGCGGGTCATCGCCCGCCGGAATGCTGCATCGGAGAGCGTGCCGAGTTCCTTTGCGCGGTACAGGAGAGCGGCGATGGAGACGCCCCAGCGGCGCTGGGACTCCTTGAGCCGCTCCCAATCACCCGCTCGTGGCGAGCGCACCGGGAGCTCATCGAGGACATCTGCGGCGGGCATCAGTACTGCGGCGGCAAACGCGTGCGCCTGGCGCTCCTGGACACGATCACTGAACTCGGGCTCGTGGTGCATCACAAGGTGTCCCAGCTCGTGAGTCGCGTCGAACCGCGACCGGGCCTTATCGCGCTTGCCGTCGCTGAGGACGACGAGGGGCCGCGTGTCGAACCATCGTGAGAACGCGTCGACGCGTTCCGAGACAGCCGGCGGACGGCATACGAACACGCCGCGTGACTCCATCAACCGTACGACATTGGCGATCGGGCGGCCCGTTGCGACATCCCAGTGGTCTCTCAGTGCCGATGCGACGTGCTCGACTTCCGCACGTGACGCCTGCTCGCAAATTGGGAGCGACGGGACATCCGGTGCCGGGAGGGTGACGCGGGACTCGACGAAGGAGACGATGTCGTAGACATGCTCAGACAGGGCGTCTGCTTCGTCTCGCTCCCATTGTCTGGTCGCCCGGAGGGAGCGGAAGAACGAGCGTGACGCAACCGCGACCTGCCTGCGGTCAGGGGCCTGCTCGAAGTAGCGGGGATGCACACCCAGCGCGAGGGCCATTTCCGCGATGACGGCGGCTCGCGGAGAGGTGTTTCCTGCCTCGTATTGGCTTATCGATGCGGGCGAGAGGCCGAGATCCCTGGCGAGATCGGACTTCGTTTTGCCCGCAGCCGAACGTGCCAGCGCGAGCCGGCGAGAGTCGAACAGCGCCATGCGGGGGTAGCCTAGCCGTCAGCGTTGGTGTCGGCGTCCGCGTCAGCATCCATGACCTTGATCGGCGGGAGCTCCGGCTCGGGCTCGCTCTCATACGACGGGGTCGCAGGCTCAGCCCTCAGATCCTGCTCCACAGCGCCGAAGCCGTGGCGGTCATAGATGCTGAACCGCCACGCCCACTCCGTGGCGTTTGCGAGCATGCCAACCACTGCCGCGCCCAGGCCTTCGCCGTCGGCCTCATAGAGCACCACGAGCCGGGTTGGCTCCTCGGGCGTGTCGATGCCCTCGATCTGCAGCTGCATCTCGGTGACGACAGCCCGCTTCGTCTTGCTCGACCCGCCGAGGTCAGGGCGGTCGATGCCGTTGCGCGCAGAGTAGAACGAGATCGCACAATCCGCGACGCGGATGACGAGCGCGTTGTCCGTTACGTCTGCCTTGGCGTCCTCAAGCCCGGCGACCAGCTGCTTATCGAGCAGCTTCTTGACGTGGTTGCGGCATCTGCGCCAGCGGAGCTGTCCCTCGGAGGTCGAGTCGTCGTGGCGGAGGTCCATGTCACAGTCATCCGCGACCCCCGCGCACGCGGTATGCAGGGATGTCATGGTCAGCCGGACCGCGAGCTGCACGGGCGAGGCAACCGAATGATCATGCAGAGCGCGAGCGGTGAGGTCCGGTAGCGGCAGAAGCTTCATGTGATGAGTCCTTTCAGCGTCTCGAAGACCGGTCTTGCGACCTCGGCGGATATGCGCAGCATCTGTTGGATCTTTTAGAGCATGGGTCGGACGGACTTCTGCGGCGCTGACTTCGCAACGAATGAGCAAGACCGAACACTCTCAGCGAACTCCTGGGTCTGTCCCTAGTCCTGTGGCTCGACCCTCCCAGCTCTGTGACCGGCGACACTCACCTTTGTTTCGGGCGACTTGCTTTGTTGTCTCCCACAAAAAGCACCCTCTCCTCCCCATCCCTCAACGTTCCCATCCCAACCCCGTGACAAGATGAACACCACGGAGCAGATCAACCCATGACCACTGCCACCGGCACCCAGACCGACCTCTTCGCCTGGGCTCGAGACCTCGAGCGGGAGAACAAGCGCATCGCCGAGATCAACGCCCAGCGGGTGCGCAACCGCGGGTATCTCGTGTTCGCGACCGACCCCTCCGTGGGCGTCGACTCGGCCGAGTACCAGCAGGTCTATGCGACCGAGGCGCGCACGCCCAACCAGGCGATCGCGAAGGTCCGGCCGCTAGCCAAGGGTCGCCGGCTGCAGGCGTTCCTGACCACCGGCAAGTACCGGGACGAGCTGGCAGACGCCCGCTGGGTGGCGTAGACCTCGAGAACCTAGGTGCGGCGTTTGCAGGGATTTCACCGCTGATCCGGGTCGAGCCTCGAAAGGTCCGGGGACTACGACGGCGAAGTATCCTCGAAGCTATGTCCGACAAAAGCACGATCGAGTGGACTGAGGCGAGCTGGAATCCTGCCACGGGGTGCAGCAAGGTCTCTCCCGGTTGCGCCCACTGCTACGCCGAGACCTTCGCTGAGCGTTGGCGCGGGATACCAGGGCACTCTTACGAGCAGGGCTTCGACCTCAAGCTCTGGCCCGAGC
>Ga0302326_10009338_pt1 | contig 21462 bp, 17 predicted proteins | sample Palsa_T0_3_FD_202264 | JGI IMG/M metagenome (GOLD analysis project Ga0302326, IMG submission 202264) | Peat permafrost microbial communities from Stordalen Mire near Abisko, Sweden - Palsa_T0_3 | ecosystem: Environmental > Terrestrial > Soil > Palsa > Peat permafrost | place: Sweden: Abisko... | reverse complement strand
ATCGCCAAAATCTCCATGGACGATGGCAAAGTAAATGTCATGTCGACTTCGATGCTGAGCGAGTTAACGGCGGCGTTTCAAAGAGCGGAAAAAGACAAAGTGATCGTCATCTTGACGTCGGCACGCAAAGGGATTTTTTCGGCGGGTTTCGACACAAAGATTTTGGGAAGGCAAGATCCGCAGGAAGTATTTGAAATGGTCAGGCTTGGTGCGGAACTGGCTGCGCGTGTCCTATCGTTTCCTCACCCGGTCGTGACCGCCTGTCCCGGACATGCTTATCCCATGGGCGCGTTCTTGCTTCTCGCCTCGGACGTCCGGATCGGCGCCGACGGCCCTTACAGAATTGGATTGAATGAGGTAGCTATTGGGATTCCGGTCCCCACGTTCGCCCTGGAATTGGCGCGCCATCGGCTGCTCCCCGCCTATCTGCAACGGACCGCTCTCACCGGCGAAATGTTTGCACCCTCGGAGGCGATGACGGCAGGATTTCTCGATCGGGTGGTTTCCGCGGAAAGCTTGCAAGATACGGCCGAAGCCACCGCTGCTGTCTTGGGCAAAATTGATTTTCCTTCGCACGCCTCGACCAAGGAGCGTCTGCGCAGCTTGACTCTGGCCACCGTGCGTACGGCGATCGATTCGGAGATTACCCTTGAAAACTATCGACGAAGGGCGACGCAGTCCGCGCAGGTCACCAATATCAAAAATTGACGCGGCCAGATCGTGGTCCGGTAGATACTATCCGCACCAGCACCGTCACGATCATAGTCGGGAGTTCACGCGCATGGGTTATTCAATCAGGCACAAAGTGAGAACCAGGCAGCGCATACTGGAGGCCGCAAACCGGCTTTTCGCCGCGAACGGCTACGAGGGTACGTCAATCGATGAGATCATGCGTGAATGCGGCCTGACGCGCGGTGGGTTTTACGCTCACTTCTCGAGTAAGGGACAACTCTACCGGGATGCGCTCATCGATGGCGGCTCTATAGATGCCGTGCTCGGAGAATACCTTGGGACAGCGGAACCGGCGAGCCCAAAACTCCCGCCGCCATTCGCATTTTTGGCAGTTGATGTGGCCAGCAAAACCCCGGAAGTCCGCGCGGTCTTTACCGACGCGTTCACTTCGATTAGCCAAAAGCTTCTTCGCCATGCAAACGCGAACGCAGGGTCCGCTGAGAGCTGCAGCCTATCGACCGCGGCGTTGATAGTGGGTGCTCTCGCCGTCGCCAACACAATCGATAACCCGGATCTTAAAGTGAAGCTGCTTGCGTCTTGCAGAGAAAATGCCGGGACTCTGCTTGGCGGTAGTGAGCGTGGAACGCCCACCTTGTTTTGGGACCCCGCACCGAACTAACCCAAAATTATCGAGCATGTCAATCAGGCCGCGATCGTCGCCATTGCGGACGGGACAGTTTGCGCGCGATCCGGCGTAGTTGTTGCGGATGCACGATACATACGCGAGGGCGACCGTTATCGCGCAGCCACCAGCACTGTGACTGTTAATACCGCCATGGCGGCTAGTAGAACGTTGTGGCCCCATCGGGCGAATACTTCAACCATGATCGATCTCCTTTACTAACTAAATCGTGATGCAATTTGGTGCGATCCGCCGGTTATGGTGCACGCATTATGGCCGTTCATATCTTTTATGCAATTTTCGCCGTACTGCGATTCGTTAGAAAAAATACATATAAATCAATAAGTTGTGTGTCAAATGAATAAGCTATCGAGTCAGGTTAAAAGATCTCGTGTGAGGTGCTTTGACGCACTGAAATGGATCATCAATGAATCTGGTCAGGGCACGGGTGGCGGCGAGGAGGGCGCGAACGCGATTAAGTACGTTTAGTATCCAATTGCGGCAAACGCCTTGTGGGCACGAGCCAGAAGATGCGCGTTGCCCATTCTTTCGCAGCACTCAGCAAATGGTCTCGTAGGTCCGGCCCACCGCATTTCATCCACGTTCGCCAGTGTCGGCGCGTCGGTTCGGAGTGTCGCCAGCTTCTTGAAAAGCAGCGCCAACTCGACGCGGCCCGAAAGCACCTCCGGGGGAAAGTCCTCAATCTTGCCGTAGCGGCCAATAAGAGTAGCGGCACCTTTTGGCCCGATACCTGTGAGACCGGGATAACCGTCTGCGCTATCGCCCACCAGGGCTAGATAGTCCGGGATGAGTTCCGGGCTCACTCCGAACTTGGCGCGAACTCCGTCGGCGTTGCGAATGACCTTGTTCTTGCGATCCACCTGAACTACGCGGTCCGTGCGGACGCATTGCGCAAGATCTTTGTCTGGTGTCCAAATGCATACCTTTTGGACGCGAGAATCCTCGGCTGCGATCATAGCCGCAGAGGCCAGCGCGTCGTCCGCCTCGAAATCGGTCATCGGCCAAACCACGACTCCCATGGCGGCCAACGCATCTTCGAGCGGCTGGAACTGTTCAAGGAGGGACGGCTCAACGCCCTCACCGGTCTTGTAGCCACTCCAGAGCTGGTTGCGGAAAGATTCGATCACATGGTCCGTTGCGACTCCCAGGTGCGTCGCATCTTCCTCAATCATCTGCAAAACGGTGTTGAGCACACCCACCACAGCGCCGAAGGGCCGATCTTTATCCTTGGTAAAACGACGGAGGCCATAAAAATGGCGAAAAAGCTCGTAGGTACCGTCGATGAGATGAATGATCACCCGGCCTTATCCTTGTCTTCCAGGTCGGTGCGCTCACTTATAACAAAGTTAGTTAAATTATGACAATTACATAATACGAGATAAACTCTTTATAAATGGATCCTCGCCAAAACCCCTATGCGCCCGGTGCCGGTGCACCTCCGCCAGAATTAGCGGGGCGTGACTCGCTCATAGAACAAGCGGCCGTATCCCTTGATCGAATCCGCTCGGGACGTCACGCGAAGAGCTTGATCATGATAGGACTTCGCGGGGTCGGGAAAACGGTACTGCTGAATCGAATTCACCTGGATGCCGAGGCGAGGGGCATACATGGTATTCGGCTGGAGGCGCCGGAAGATCGGTCGCTTCCGGGTCTCCTAGCACCGGCCATGCGAGCAGCGCTTCTCAAACTGAATCGCGCCAAGGCCGCGACGGCGGTCGCGAAACGAGCGATGCGCGCTCTTGCCGGCTTTGTGGGCGCCATGAAGGTTAAGTACGGTGATGTCGAAGTGGGAATCGACGTGGAGCCGGAAGAAGGACTAGCGGACACCGGGGATTTGGATGGTGATTTGACCGATCTACTTTTAGCAGCGGGCGAAGCGGCAGGCGAGCGCTCGACGGCGCTCGCGCTGTTTGTCGACGAGCTGCAGTATGTGGCAGAGGACGAACTGGCGTCGCTCATTACCGCGCTGCACCGCAGCGCGCAAAAGCAACTGCCAATCACACTCATAGGTGCGGGTCTTCCCCAAATTGTAGGTCAGACCGGTCGCGCGAAATCCTACGCGGAACGTCTATTCGATTTCCCTGAAATTGGGCCGCTCGACGAGAATGCGGCACGGCTCGCGCTGAGTGCTCCTGCCGCGAAGGAAAATGTCAGCTTCCGGAATACAGCACTGGTGGAAATTCTCCGTCAAACGCGAGGCTATCCTTACTTCCTGCAAGAGTGGGGAAAGCATGCCTGGGCAGTCGCACCCCGCTCACCGATCACGGTCAAGCACGTTCGCGAAGCGACGATGCAGGCTCTCGCGGAATTGGATGCAAGTTTCTTTCGGGTGCGTTTCGACCGTCTCACTCCTGCTGAGAAGGTATATCTGCGAGCGATGGCCGCACTCGGCACTGGTCCGCATCGCTCAGGCGACATCGCCGAAGAGCTTGGACGCAAAGTCAATGCTCTGGGTCCGACACGAAGTGCGCTGATTGCAAAGGGAATGATCTACAGCCCGGGGCATGGCGACACGGCATTCACGGTGCCACTTTTCGATCAGTTCATGAAGCGAATGATGCCGCCACCGCGTAAATGACGCGTTAATAACCGATCAAAGAACGGCTGGAACTGTTCAACGAGGACCGCTCGATGATCACGAGGCGGTCATTACTTGAAAGCCAGCACAAAACATTGGCCAATTTTGTCGACTCCGTCTAACTGTAAGGCAGGGGATTGAGAGCCAGTTTGCGGCGCAATAAGTTCGCAGTGACATATCTTCACTGGAATATCACGCTAGGCATGCGCATGGTCAGCACTCGGATCTGTCGTACTTTATTGCTGAGTTGGCTGCTTGCGGTCTGCGGCGTCGCCCATGCGTTGGACCCGTCGCTGAAGCTTAGCCAGTACGGTCTCGACAACTGGCAGATACCCGATGGCCTGCCGCAAACTTCGGCGCAGGCGATTGCCAGAACGCCTGACGGCTATATGTGGATCGGCACCCAAGAAGGACTCGCACGTTTCGATGGGGTTCGATTTACGGTATTCGACAGCGAAAACCAGCCGGCGATACCCAGTAAAGATATTACCAGCCTGTTCGTCGATCGCGTCGGGCGCCTCTGGATCGGAACCCGCGCAGGCCTTGCCGTCCTCGCCAAAGGTCACTTTGCGGCCGTGCAAGGCGGCGATGCGCTCGCACACGCCTACGTACGCGCCTTGGGCCAGGGAGCCGGCGATCGCCTATGGGTGGGCACCGAGAATGGCCTCTTCAAAATCGATTCCGGTCATGTGACCTCATTCGCCGCATCCGACGGACTTACCGACAATCGCATTCGCGCGGTGCTGGAGGATCGCGACGGCAGCGTGTGGGTCGGCACCCACAGCGGACTTGAGCGCCTGGTCGCGAACCACTTCGAGACGCTGCGCTTTGCGACGAACGATCACGAGTCGGCCACCGCCTTGCTCGCCGATAGCGATGGAACATTATGGATCGGCAGCGACAGCGGTGCGCTTTATCGACGCGTCGCGGAGCGCCTCGAGCAGGTGGCCCCGCCAGGCCGGCTCGGCACCGGCATCGGCGCGCTGACACGGGATCGCGAAGGCAGTCTTTGGATCGCCACGCGTGAAGGCGGGCTCATTCGCTGGCGCGACGGCGTCGTGGACGCGCTGGTCACGGACAAATTTGCGGGCGGGGACCTGCGTGCCGTGCTGGAGGACGAGGAGGGCAGCCTGTGGATCGGCAGCTACGGCTCCGGCCTCCTGCGCATGCGCGACGGGAAGTTCGTCTCGTCAGGCCAACCGGAGGGCCTGCAAGGAGATTCCCCGTGGTCTATCACGCCACGCAAGGCGGGTGGGGTCTGGGTGGGCGCCAATGGTGGCGTCAGCAGTTACTCGAACGGTCACTTCCAACACGTCGCGGGACCGCCCGGACACGAGACCGTCCCGGCGCGCGCAGTGCTCGAAGACGACGCGCAGAATTTATGGGTGGGCACGGATGGCGCCGGAGTCTATCGGCTGGGTCCGCGGGGAATGCAGGTCTTTGATCGCCGCAACGGCTTGTCCGGCGACTCTGTCATGGCGCTCATGCAAGACTCGGCCGGTCGTCTGTGGGTCGGCACCAGTGAGGGTCTCGACCGCATTGAGCACGACCATGTGACCTCCGTGCAATCGCTGCTGCCGGAAACCCCTCGCGCATCCGTGCACTTGGTGTATCAGGATCGGTCGGCGCGAATCTGGGTGGGCACCGAAACGCAAGGATTGTTCGTCATCGACGCCGAGGGCACTCGACATCTGAGCAGCCGCGACGGCCTCCCTGCGGATTGGGTCATCTCGATCTACGAGGACGCCCGCGGGCTGATCTGGCTCGGGACCACGGATGGACTCGCCATTTGGAACAACGGTCGAATCACCTCGCTGGCGCCCCTGGGTGGCCCGCTGCGCGAAACCATTCTGCAAATCCTCGAGGATGACTCCCATCAACTCTGGCTAAGCACGAACAAGGGCTTGATGTCCGTGCCGCTGGCGGCGCTCGATGCAGCGCTCGCGCAGGATACGCCGCCGGAGTTCAAGATCTACGGCCTGGCCGACGGGCTGCGCTCCGCGGAATTCGATGGCGGCAATACGGCGGCCGGCTGCCGTACATCCGACGGCAAACTCTGGTTCCCGGGTATTCACGATATCGTGGCTGTCGATCCGCAGCACATACGATTGAATACGAGCCCGCCGCCGGTGCACCTCGAACGCGTGCTGGTCGACGGGTTTGCCTTGCCGCTGTCCGACGGCGTGGAAGTTCCGGCGGGACGCAAACAATGGGAATTTCAATACACCGCACTCAGCTTCTTGGCACCGCAACGCTCGGTGTTCAAGTACCGTCTTGAGGGCTTCGATACCGACTGGGTCGACGCCGGCAATCGTCGTAGCGCCTACTATTCGCACCTACCACCCGGCCACTATACCTTCAGAGTCCAGGGCACCAACAATGACGGGGTTTGGAGCACCACGGGAGCCGCTTTTGGTTTCAGGCTGAAGCCCCATTTCTATCAGACCTGGTGGTTCGGCCTGGTGTGCGTCCTGGCAGTTGCGGCGGCGATCTATGCCTGGTATCAGCTCAGGATGGGGCGTCTGCGGCACCTGGCAGCGGCCTTGAGCGCGCAAGTGGCCGAGCGCACCCAGGATCTGGAACGGGCGAACTCCGAATTGCGCTTGGCCAAGAACAAGGCGGAGCTCGCGGCTCAGGCGAAATCACAGTTTCTCGCAAATATGAGCCACGAGATCCGCACGCCGATGAACGGGGTGATCGGCATGACCGCCCTGCTGCTCGATACCACTCTCGATCCCCGGCAGCGCGATTACACGGAAACGATCCGCGACAGCGCCGAAGGCCTGCTCGGCATCATCAACGACATCCTCGATTTTTCGAAGATCGAGGCCGGCAAACTCGAGCTCGAGTGCATCGACATGGATCTGCGTAAGACGGTGGATGACGTCGCGCACATTCTCGCCACACAGGCGCATGCCAAGGGTCTCGAACTCATCACCAACATCGATTGGACACTGCCGAGCTCGGTGGTCGGCGATGCCGGCCGCGTGCGCCAGGTGCTGCTCAACCTGGGCAGCAACGCCATCAAGTTCACCTATCACGGTGAAGTGTCGATCCATCTGCACGTGGTCGAGAGCGGCCGCGATGGCACCACGATACGTTGTGAAGTGCAGGACTCCGGCATCGGCATTCCCGCGGACCGCGTCGATATGCTGTTCCAGCCGTTCTCGCAGGTGGACTCGTCGACCACCCGGCATTTTGGCGGCACCGGGCTCGGCCTCTCCATTGTTCGACGCCTGGTCGAGTTGATGCAGGGCGAGGTCGGTGTCAACAGCACCGAGGGGGTCGGCTCCGTCTTCTGGTTCACGGCACGTTTTGGCGTATCCAACGTCAAGGTCGACGACAAGCGCGCAGACCTATCTGCGCTCATGGACCGTCGGGCGTTGATCGTCGATGACAATGCGACGAATCGCAAGGTATTGACGCTGCAGCTCGCGCAGCTCGGCATGAACTCACACAGCGTCGCGAACGCACAAGAGGCGCTCGACGCCTTGCGCGATGCCCGGGATCATCAGCAACCCTACGACGTCGCGGTGCTCGACTACATGATGCCGGAATGCGACGGATTCGAGCTGGGCCAACGAATCGTCGAAGCCGGTTGTTTCACCGAGACGCGGCTCGTCCTCCTCACCTCGGCGGATGGGATTCGCGAGGCTGAGGATTTCGCCGCACTCGGCTTCGCCGCCTATCTGCTCAAGCCGGTGTCGTTCGGCGATCTACGCGAGTGCCTGCGTCGCGTGATTTCAGTGCATGGCGCCGACTGGCGCGCCCGCACGCAGCCGATCATCGTCACTGCGCAGCTGCCGCCGCCGGTCATCACCGATCGAATTCTGCTGGCAGAAGACAACCCGGTGAATCAAAAGGTGGCGCTGGGCGCACTCGAGAGACTGGGCTACAAAGCAGATGCCGTCGGCAATGGTTCAGCGGCCGTCACTGCGTGGCAGACGGGACGTTACGCGCTCATCCTGATGGATTGCCAGATGCCGGTGATGGATGGATACCAGGCGACGCGTGAGATTCGCTCGCTCGAGCGCGGCTTTCGCACGCCGATCATCGCCCTGACCGCCGATGCCATGATGGGCACCGAGCAGAACTGTCGGGACGCCGGCATGGATGCCTATCTCACCAAACCACTCGATCGGGCGCTCCTCGAAGAGACCATCAGCCGCCACCTGTGTGCCACGCGTGACCAGCCGGAAGCGCTGAAGGAGCCAGAACCGCTGGGCGCGATAACGGCGGCAGCGGCGGCAGGGACGAACGGCGCCACGGTCGATGTGTCGAACCTGACCGCTCAAGAAGAGCCGGTCGACTGGGAAGAGTTCATGGCGACCACCGATGGCGACGCAGAGCTCGCACGCGAATTGGTCCAGCTGTTCATCGAATCAGGTGATGCGGTACTGCGCGACATTCGCGACGCGTTACAACGAGGCGACGCGACGGCGGTGCGTCAGGCCGCCCACTCGTTGAAGGGGTCAAGCGCCAGCATGCGCGCCCGGGCCACCAGCGAGGCGGCAGCTCGCCTGGAGGCGGCGGCACGCGCTGGCGATATGACCCAACTTGCGCCTCTGGAAACCCGGTTGCGTTCGGAAACCGGTCGTGCCATGGACTACATGCGGGCGCGGCAGGGGTGAGCCAGTCAAAGCCGATTCGAATAACTCTGACATCACCTTCCATGGATTTCGAGCGCTTCAGGGACAGACTACGCTCTTGAGGAATGGCGACTGACCGGCGAGCAACCGCTCATATTCAGCAGGCACATCTTGGAGCGTGAGCGGCGTTGAAATGATTTGTTCGAGCTTGACGCTGAGTGCTTTCAGCAAACCTAAGGCACATGGCTGTTCGTCCTGAAAGACGCTGCATCCGACCAGGTCGATTTCCTTTTCAATGATTGGATTCCAGTCAACTGAACAGGCACTACGAAACAATCCCACCAGCCCAAGGCGACCTCCACCGGTCAATACATCAATAAGCAGTGAGAGAATTTCCGAAGAACCTGTGGCCTCGATCGCAAAATGCGGCTTGCCGCGGCAAGCGTCTGCGATCGCTGTGGGATCGGCGGGAACGATCTGGGCACCCGTGAGCGAGGAGACGAGAGCGCCACGCGAGGTATTTCGTTCAATAACGAGCAGAGGTCCGAATCCCAAGTGCTCGAGTGCAATCGCCGCAAGCCCGCCGATCGGCCCCGCCCCGGCAATAAGAATCGGCTCGCCCTTTGCGGGAGCCAGCCGGCGAATCAAATGCAGTGCAACGCCGAGAGGCTCGCTCAATGCGGCAATCCGAGGGGCAATTCCGCGCGGTACTTTGAGTAGTCGAGCTGCTGGCAAATTGACGAATTCGGCAAAGCCGCCATCGCAAACCTCGCCGATGTATCCCAGACTCTCGCATGTGTTTTCCTTGCCTGCCTTGCAGGCTGGGCATTTGCCGCACGCAACACGCGAATCAGCCACAACGAGGTCCCCCGGCTGAAGCCCCGCCACTCCTTCGCCCAACTCCATCACCTCGCCGGCCAATTCATGTCCCGGCGTGACCGGAAGCTTGCTAATCCACCGTCCTGTTCGGAAATTGTGCAGATCGGAGCCGCATATTCCCGCAGCCCGAACCCGAATTTTTACAGCGCCGGCTGCTAGCGCGCCGATGGGCGAAATTTCTTCGACTCGAAGCTCACCGACGCCATGCAATCGTACCGCCCGCATATAAGACGATTGTAACCTGCAATAACCGGTTCCATCGACTAGCTGTCATAAAGCGGGGGAATAATTATATGTAGAGATGACAATCAGCCGATCAATCTCCAATCCACTCGGGCAGCATTCAGATTTGCAAAGCAAAGTGGTGCAGGTCATTGTGGTCCTCGCCGTCTTCGCTTCGGGCGTGCTGGGGATGCTGCATAAATCGGTCCTGTACCAGACCATCGAACCGTGGGTAAATATTCATGTGCTATTCGGGACGCTTCTAACAAGTTTTGTCGTACTCCGGTTTCATTGGAGCATGACACCAACGGTATTGGCGTCACCAAGCGAGACTTACGCTCATTACCGTCAACTGAAACGCATGGTGTATTTGCTGCTGTACGGCATCATTGCTATCCGGCAACTCATTGGGCTCGTGACCTCCAACTGGGATGGAAACGCGTTCGATTTTGATATCGCGGCGTTTCGTCCAACAAGCGATCCTCACCACTTTGGATTCGATCCCACAAATGAGAGCCATGCTTTTCTAGCGTGCGGAGCCGTGGGGGTGGCAGTGGTTCACTTGTTGATGATTGGCATTTCCCGCGGCGGCAGCAAACAAGAGCCGGTTGCTTCGGTATTGTCGACGCTTAATTATAACGTCGCCTTCTCCACGACCCGCACCGCGGTTCAGGCAACCTCAGCTTTGACGGGCGCGGCGGGCCGCGCAAATGGAGCTTCTCAGACCTAGCTTATGTGGCCCGCAGGGCGCAAAATCCCACATGCCGGCGGAACCATTCCATGAAGCGCCCGACAGTCATCTTAAGCAACATCGCCATCGCAGGCGCACTCGTCCTGAGCGGCTGCGGCCGGTCCAGTTCCGCCTCAGCCGCGGGCGGAGCAGAGGGGGCCGCGCCCGCATATTCGCCCGCCAGCTTGGACCCATCCGCAACCCGCACAGTCACGGTCGATGATCCCGCGGTGCATATGCCCGCCTTTACACTCAAGGTCCCGAAAGGCTGGAAGTTTACCGGCATGATTGCCCGTCCCGGCGGCTGTCACGGTCCCGCTGTCGCGGCCGACGGCCTCACCTTCACTGCACTGGCTCCCGACGGCATCACCGCGAACGAAAAACTTCCCGGCGTCAGCTGGGCTTGGGTTAGCGATGGCTCCAGTTTGGGCAACTGCAAGCCAGTCAACATCGGCACGGCACTGGGTTTTCTACTGAACATCGCCGTCCCCAACCTGCGTCCGGACGCCAAGAATGTCGCTGTCATGCCGCTGCCGGCGGAGATGCAGCAAGGACTCGAAGCCAGAAATCGCGAACTCCAGTCTCAATCCAGTGTTCGAGGCCGCCAGACCGTCGACAGCGCCCGCGTCCGCCTGATGTACACCTACAAGGGACATCCCGTCGAGGAGATGCTTGGCACCGTCCTGTTCTGCCAGGAAATCGATATGCCCGCTTATCCCATGCTTCACCGCCCGGCCGTCCAGCGCCACATATGCAACACCACCGGCACCGTCATCCGCCGCGCGCCGCAAGGTGCCCTCGACGCCTTAATGGCCCAAAACCCGCCGCCGGCGCAGATCGATCCCCAGTGGGACGTCTTCATCCAGCAGCAAATGCGGTCCCAGTTTGCTGCCTGGAAGAAGGCCAACGACGATCAGTTCAAGGCAATCCAGGACCACTACAAGGATGTCACCGAGGGCATGCTGCAAAGAGGGCGTGATTTCCAAGCTCAGCAAAAATCCAGCTTTGACAATGCAATGGCCCAGGACCGGGCCACCCAGGGCTCCATCGACCATGCTGCCCAGATGCAGGTCCGCGACTCGCTGAACCGCCAGGACTTCATCGATCCCAACACGGGACGACGCATCGAAACCTCGAACCAGTACTCGCATAATTGGATCAGCTCGGATGGACAAAGTGTGGTGCTAAATGGCGACCCGACCTTCGACCCGAACGGATTGATCGACCCGGTCCGTCAGAGCTGGACCGAGCTGATTCCGGTGAATTGACGGGCCGCTCGAGAGATCGGCCTGAGCGCCGACGGACGCCTCACTGCCATCCATAAGCCTCGCTCAACTCCTGCACGACATCCGCGCGCACGAAGCGGTGCGTCGCCATTATTCGCGGACGGTCGGCGGCATTGGGGCGGCTGCCGGTGATTCCTTCAGCAAGACTTGGTTGGTTGGCGTGATCGCGCGATCGGAATCTGGTTATATCCATATCGGAATTTATCATCTGGCAATGGAGCGCGGGATTCCGCTGGCGGCGCTATCATCACCCAGACACCCAACTACCACCGCAGAGGAAACGCGAGTATGCCCATAGCGAAGTTGTTGTGGACCGCGGTTACCTGGGCACTGGGCCTTGGACCCTTGAGTCTGATGGCATACGGGGTACCCTCACAAGTCGGTAAAAGGCTGATCGGCACGCAGATACCACGGACGAGATGAGCCGGCGATGCCGGCTATGCGCGATCGCTAAAAACTCCTGCCTCGCGAAAGCGTCCGCTTCCTGGACACACGCCTTTTGGCGGTCACCACGCCCACATTACCGCCGACGTCGCTGTACATAATCGCCCCTAGTTTTCATGCGGGGGACGAGCTCGTCCTGTCGCCGAGGAACAAAGTGAGCGTGACACCCAGCTACACGCTGCCGCTGCCCGATACGATCGGTGCGGTGACGCTTGCTGCGACGTATACGTTCACCGGAACACAGCTGAGCAACTACCAGGACCGTACCGAGCCAGCGCTCGCGCAATACGCCTATCTGCCGGCGACCAAGTTACTTAACCTGAACGCGAACTGGACCAATATCGTTGGCAAACCGATCGATCTGTCGCTGTTCGTCACCAATGTCACCGGCGAGCACTACTACACGTTCTGCTCCGGCCTGGGCGGCATCCCTGGTAGCAACGGATTCGAAACCTGTCAGGTTGGTGCGCCGATGATGTTTGGTGCAAGAGTGAGGATCCGATATCACTGAGAACCGGCTTGCGCCGGATCGTCGCGACGGGCGGCAGTCGCTGAAGGGCCGATACTTTCCCTGGCCGGCGTCGCGAAGGCACGCAGCGCATCCGCCCGGCCGTCCACCACCGACCGTTGCCGTGCGCGCTCCCAGTTCTCCTCGCCGCCGGCGACCCAGATTGGGCCATTGCTGATATTGTCGAGCCCTTCCTGAGCCACGGCTTCGGGTGCGGTGGCGCCGGAGAGGTCGATCCCAAGGCGCGCCATCGCGGGGGTTGCAGTAAAGCCGATGTTGAGGTGCAGCACATCGATGCCCATCGGTGCGCATTCGGCCCAGAGCGCTTCGGTAAAGACTCGGCTGAAAGCCTTCGCGCCGGTATAGGCGGCAAGCGAAGCCGAGCCCATGTAGCCTGACAGCGAGCCGGTCAGGATGATGCCGCCACGGCCTCTCTGTCGCATCAGTCCGCCATAATGGCGCGCGAATTCGCTTTGGCCGATCACATTGATGGCGATGACCGAGCGGTAGATTTTCGGATCAAGTTCCACAAAATTGCCGCGCACGTTGTTGGCCCCGGCATTGTAGATCAGCATGCCGACCTCGATGTCGTCCGTAACTTCGCGCACTTGGTCTAGCGCGTCGTGCTTGGCTAAGTCGACCGACGCGATCCGGACTTCCGCACCGACGGCGGTCAGTTCTTCGGAAAGCTGCTGCAGCGGCTCGAGCTTGCGTGCGACCAGCACCAGTTTGAACCCGTCCGCGGCGAGCTTCCGAGCGAAGGACGCGCCGACACCTTCCGAGCCGCCAATGATCAGCGCCCAAGGGCCATACTTTGCAAGATTAGTCATGTCATTGAGCCTACACGCATCGTCGGCGCCAGTTAAGAATGCCCTGCTCCCGTCACTGGTGGAAATGTCCCAATTATGCGGTCCGACCTCTTTTAGGGCCTGTACAAGGCTGGCTCGATGGTCAACACTGGGTTTCCATGAAAAGACAGCAGGAACTCGAGCTGACCGGCAAGGTTGTCATCATCACGGGGGCAAGTCGCGGAGTTGGCAAAGAGGCCGCGCTCATGTTCGCGCGCCGAGGCGCGAACGTAGTCTTGGCCGCGCGTACAGTGGAACCGCATGAGAAATTGCCGGGAACGCTGGGAGAGACGCTGTCGCTGATCGAGGCTCTGGGCGTGGGTGCGCTCGCTGTTCAGACGGACCTCGCCAGCGAAGCGGACCTGAAGCGGCTCGTGGAGGCCGCGGTCGCGCGCTTCGGCGGCGTCGACGTACTGATCAATAATGCTGCGGCGACCACCGGCGACATCTGGTCGAAGCGCTTCCTGGAGCTGACGCGCGAAGACTGGCTCTACCAGTTCGCGGTCAATGTCCATGCGCCCTTCACGCTCATGCAGCTCGTGGTTCCAATCATGGAGCGCCGGGGCGGCGGGCGTATCCTCAATCTAAGCACCGGCAGCGGCGAGGTCTTTAGACTCCCGGAAGAACCTCGCAAGCTGGACAAACAAGGGAATTTCAGTTTGGCCGTACCGGGCTACTACTCCAGCAAGCGCGCGCTCGACCGACTCGGCAATGCCCTTGCACCGGAACTCTCCCGTAAAAACATTGCCGTGATTGGCATGCATCCTGGCCTGGTCGCCACCGAACTCGTGGCCATCCGCGTCAAAGAGGCGGGGCTCGACGACAGCGTCGCCGTTCCCATGGAGGTCCCGGCCCGCATGTTGGTCTATTTCGCCGCTTGTGCCGATCCGATGGAGTATACCGGCCGCCTGTTCTGGGCAGAACGCGAACTCAAAGAGTTCGGACTCGAACTGAACCACCGCGCGGCATAACAGCGGTGGAAGAGACACGGGAGCTCGAACCGGTCTCACGGACCTATGTGTCTCAGGGTCTGCAACTTCGCTATCTGGATTGGGGAAACCCAACCGCTCCGCTGCTTCTTCTTGTTCACGGCATTTGTGAGCACGCTCGCAGCTGGGATCGAACGGCGCACGCTATGTGCGCGGACTTTCACGTTGTCGCGCCGGATCTGCGTGGTCACGGCGACAGCGCTTGGTCACCGGACCGGTCGTACCTAAGCTCGTGTTATTTGGTGGACATTGCCAGTTTGCTGGAATCTCTGCCGCATGAGCGGGCGGCCGTGGTCGCCCATTCGCTCGGCGGCAACGTCATGGCACGTTTTAGCGCCGTGTTCCCGGAGAAGGTGACGAAACTGGTGCTCGTCGAGGGTTTGGGTCCGTCGCTGGAAGCATATGCCGATTGGCGCCGTCAGGGACCCGTCCAGCGCACCCGCGCCTGGATCGATATGCAGCGCGCCGCTCCTGACAAATCCCCGCGGGTGTTCGCGTCGATTGCTGAAGTGCAGACGCGGCTCATGAAGGCCAACACCAGGGTGTCTGTTGAATGGGCGCTGCATCTTGCTCAGCACGCCGTACGCCCGTGCGCGCACGGGTACGTCTGGAAGCACGATCCGCTCGTCAGCGCTTTTCCGCCGGAGGACTTCGCGCTCGAAGGCTCCCTCTTTTGGAAGGAGATCGCGATGCCCACTCTGCTGGTTCAGGGTGCAGAGAGCTGGACAACCAATCCCGAGAGCGATGGCCGGGCGGCGCATTTCCGCGACCGGCGCACGGTGGTAATCGAGGGCGCGGGTCATTGGGTGCAGCACGATCAGTTCGAGAATTTTATTGCCTCACTGCAGGCGTTTCTCTGACGCCTTGAGTTCACTGGGCAGGAGCCCGGTCGCGCGTCGAAAGGCGGAGGTGAAGCTGCTTGCGGTCGCATAACCCAGCGACTCGGCGACATCCCTGACCGGGGCACCGGCCGCCAACATGACCATGGCTCGATCGACCATGACCGAATCGATGTATCTGCCGAGCGTTTGGCCCGTTTCCGTGCGAAAGGCGCGGCTCAGGTGACGAATGGTCATGTCGCAGAGGTCCGCCAGTTCCTCGCGATTAGGCAGAGGTTCCTGCGAATTGACACGCTCGCGGATCAGGCGCTTGTGTCGCGACGACAATCCGCCCCAAAATTCACTTCGCTCCGCGCGAGCCGGACAGAACTTGCGAAGGATCTCCACCGACAACTGTTTCGCAAGGGCCTCGATTACAGCAACGGTTGCGAAGTCTGGTTGTGCTATTTCGCGATACATCCGACGGAGCAGCCACTCGATCTGTCCGCCCTTCAAGTTGTGAGTTTTATGTAAGGCGACTCGGCTCCAGTCCCACATCGGGATGGCGTTGAGGAATGACTCCACCAATTCCGAATCGAGCACGCATCGCAGCGAGCGCACCTGACCCGCCCTGGAATTGCATCTCAGTAATTGCTCTGGCGGGACCATGATCACCCGCGCCTTAGGGTTAAGCTCCCGTCGCTGGCCAGTTCTCAGGTCGGTTACCACCGTCGCCGTCTCTTGGCCGTCGAGTGCCATGGTCAAGAGATAACAGCGCTTTTCGGTGGACCAGACCACTTCGACCGGTTGCGACCAGCGAAATTGTCGGACCTCGAGCCATCCACCGGAGAACACCTGAAGGCGTTCGGTTACATAACTGTCCATATCGGAGTACATGGACCGCTCAACACTGAGCCAGCCCTTATATAGCTCCTGCGCGTCATTCCTTTTTGTACTGCAGCCGGCCTTTTGTTTGCAGCTCATTGCCAGGCCACCGTGCTGTTGCATCGCTTACTCCTGAGTCCCCGCCCCTAATTTATAGTATCCGATATCCCATCTGTTTGGGACGGCGTGGTAGCCTCGGCACGAAAGCCGGCGCGCGCTACCTGCGTTGAGCTCAATTTTTTTCCTTGGAGGTCGATCGTGAAATTGTCCTCGGCCCGGCACGCCTTCGTTACCGGCGGCGCCAGCGGCATCGGTCTTGGCATCGTGGATGCACTGGCCGGTCTCGGCTTGTCCGTCACTGTGGCCGACATTGATCGGGCGACGCTGGATTCGGTAATTACGGCTCGACCTGGATCTGTTCGTGGGATTGCGTTGGATACACGCGATCGAATGAGATGGGCAGAAGCCAAGGCGTCGGCCGAGGCGGCCTTCGGGCCGGTCGACATTCTGGTGAACAACGCAGGAATCGGCCCCGATGGACGAGAGTTCGCCGACATGGAACCGGCGTCATTTGACAAAATAATCGCCGTCGACCTGATCGGTGTGTTCAATGGAGTTTCAACTTTTGCCGCTGACATGCGCAAACGCGGCTCGGGGCACATTGTCAATACGGCCTCGATGGTTGGCCTGACATCGGGTCTCGCCGGTATGGGCGCCTATACCGTCGCCAAGTTCGGCGTCGTTGCATTGAGCGAGGTGCTTCGCAAGGAACTGGCGCCGCATGGTGTCGAAGTCTCCGTACTGTGTCCTGCTGCCGTGCGTACCAATTTGCACACAAACACGCGCAAGGCCGGCAGCGAGGTGTCGAATTCGATTCGAGACACGAACCTCGCGAGCATGGACCCCGCAACCGTCGGGAAAATCGTTGCTCAGAGCATCGAGCGGAACCTACCATATATTCTCACGCACCCCGAACACTGGAGCTCGATCGAAAAGCGGACTAACGACATTCGGGAATCCATGCTCGCGGCGTGGCCATCCGCCTGACGCCTCTGGTCGCAAATTCAGCACAAGATTCCGCGCTGCTGCTAATCTGCGTCGAGCGACTTTCAAATTGGAGAATGAGAATGGAACTACGAAACGCCTCGGTACTCGTGACCGGCGGTGCCGGCGGATTTGGCAGCGCCACCGCACGCCGGCTTGCTGAGAAGGGCGCGCGCGTCGTCATCGCCGACATCGCCGATGAACGCGGCCAGTCGCTGGCAAAGGAACTCGGTAATGGCGCAACTTATGTGCGCACCGACATCATGGACGAGAATTCGATTGCCGCTGCAGTCCAAACGGCGGTCGGCCTCGCACCGTTGCGCGCGGCTATCATCGTCCATGGCGGACCGCCGCCGCCCGACCCAGGGGGCCGCACCATCGGGCGAGACGGCAAACGGGTTTCACTGCGGCATTTCTCGCACATGGTAAACGTATTTCTTAACAGCGCTTATGCAGTGACCAGCCTCGCTGCCGAGGCGATGGCAAAGAACGACCCGCAGGCATCCAACCAACGAGGCGTGATCATCAATACGGCCTCGATCGCCGGCTTCGAGGGTCAACCGGGCCAGGTTTCGTATTCAGCGGCAAAGGGCGGCATCATCGGCATGACGCTGACACTGGCCCGTGATCTGGCCCCCCTTGGCATCCGCGCCGTGGCGATTGCGCCCGGCACTTTCCTGACGCTGGCGTATTCGGCGACGATGACGGATGAGGAAGCCCAGGCCAAGTGGGGAGCGCTGGTACCGAATCCCAAGCGCATGGGCGATCCCGACGAGTATGCGACGCTGGCGGCGCACATCGTCGAGAACAATTTCCTGAATGGCACGACGATCCGGCTGGATGGCGCGCAACGCTTCTAAAGGAGGCGTTTCCGATGGGCAGAATGCGGAAACTGGCTATGCGTGGGTTGATGTTCACCGCATGTTTATTGGTCGGAACCCTTTGCCAGGCGGCCCCGCCGGCTGAGAAGCAGCAGGTGCTCTGGGACCAGTTGCGCACGTCGATAGGCGAAATTGAGCGGCGGCTCGACGGCGTGCTCGGTGTTGCGATTCTTGATCTAACGAACGGACTGGAACTGCTGGTTCGTCCGGACGAAGTTTTTCCGCAGGCGAGTTCGATCAAGATCGCCGTGCTCGCTGAGCTCTACCGGCAAGCCGAGCAGTCCGCGCGTGGCGCTAGCGGCAATGTTGCCCTGACCGATCAGTACGTCGTACGTACCGAAGACCTGGTCGCCGAAAGCGACATCATGGGCGGCCTCACCCCTGGGACGACGCAGCTGACACTCGAGGATCTCGCGACGATGATGGTCGCGGTCAGCGACAACTCAGCCACCAATGTGCTCATTGATCGCCTCCGCATGGCGAATATCGAGGCGTTCCTGGATCGACAGGGCTTACGCCAGACCCATCTGCGGCGCAAGATGTTGGATCTGCACGCTGCCGCGGAGGGCCGCGAAAACGTCTCAACCCCGCGCGAAATGATGACGTTGCTCGAGCGACTGTATCGAGGACACGTCTTGTCGGACCCGTGGAAGGATCGCTTTTTTCACATGCTCTCGACACACAAAACGGGCTACTTGACGCATGATCTGCCCGACGAACTCCGCGTCGCGAACAAGCCCGGCTGGCTCGAGGGCGTGCGCAACGACTCCGGCGTCGTCTTTTTGGAGCGCCGCCCCTATGTCATCTGCGTGATGACGACCTACCTGGCGAATGAGCGCCAGGGCGAGGAGGCCATCGCGAGCATCTCCGTGGCCGCATATCGGATGTTCGACCGACTCGCGCGCGCGTCCGAGTATGGGCGAATGATGTCTCCCTCTAACTAACGCCGCAATAGCTCCCGGCCCTGCAACGTGTGATGATCAGCAACAGCGTGTGGCCGATGGGGGACAGGGCTCATGAAGAAAACCATTTTTGCTGGATGGTGGCAAGTTGCCATCTGCATGGTGACGCAGGCTGCCGCTACGGGCACCATCGTCACCTGCTTCAGCGTCTTTGCCGCGCCGCTGGCAAGGGAGTTCGGGGCGAGCCGAGGCGAACTCGGATTGGTCATGACACTCACCTATCTGGTCGGCGGTGTACTCAACCCGGTGCTGGGTACGGCGATGGACCGCTTTTCCATTCGGAAGATCATGCTTGGCGGGGGCGCCGCGCTGGCCGTCGGCTTCCTGGCAGTGTCGTTCGCAACCTCCATGATGTGGGTGTTTTTGGCCTTCGGGCTGCTACTGGCGTTCGCCAATGCGGCGCTGGGACCGCTGTCGTATTCGACCTTGCTGCCCCGCTGGTTCGCCGCGAGGCGTGCAAGGGCCTTCGGGATAACAGTCGCAGGCTTTGCGATCGGCGGCCTTATCCTGCCACCCCTGTTCGCGCTATTGATCGAGTCATTCGGCTGGCGCGACACCATGCGACTGTTCGCAGCGTTTGTCGTCGTGGCAGTGATCCCGCTGATCGGCTGGCTGGTCATCGACAGGCCTTCCGATGTGGGTCTCTATCCCGACGGTGACGTTCAGCCGAGCCGGGTGACGACCAATGCAGCTGCCGAGCTGTCGCACTCGACCGGCGCACTGCTGCGCGACACGAATTTCTGGGTGATTACACTTTGCATCTGCCTGGTACTCATGGGCGCGGCCGGACTGTTGAGCAATATGGTGCCGTTTGCCCTCTCGAGAGGCTTAGCGGCGAAGCAGGGGGCGTTGTTTCTAAGCTGTTTCTCTGCGGGGAGCCTGACCAGCAAGATACTGTACTCGTTCTTCGGCGACCGGCTCAATCCCCGCGCCGGCCTCGCCACGGGACTGATCTTCTTCACCGGCTCGAGCTGTTGTTTTCTATATGGGCATAGCTTCGCCGTACTGCTCGCTGCCAGTTTTCTGTTCGGTATGGGGGTAGGTACCGCGCTGCCGCTTTGGAGCTACCTGACCGCGCGGGTATTCGGGACGGCCAACGTCGGCCGGGTCTTCGGACTCATGAATATCGTCACGATGCCGTTAACGCTTCTCGCACCCCCGGTGATGGGCGCGATCTTCGACCGCACCGGTACTTACGACGATGGCTTCATAACGTACATTTGCCTCGGACTGGCGGCGTTTATGCTGGTGCCCAGGCTGCGTATCGTGGCGACGCCACGGTTGACTCCGGCGCCGGCGGGGTAAGGCGTAGGAGCGAGACTCAGCGGCTCGCGGCTAGGCAGTCTTACTCGGCTTCGGCTGCTTTTGCGTGCTCCTCGCGCGTCTCGAAGCTGAACTTCTGGCCTGCGACCGATGCGCCCGCCATCAGCCCACCCTTCTGTACGACGAACACCGCGAACCCGGAGTTGTACTTGCCCTGCGTGTTGGCGTCGCGGGGCCCTTCGCTCGTGCCCTTGGTTACGCCGCCGGTGCCCGCATCGGCGTTGGCCCCGGCCGTGATTGCGGTCACGCTCGCCTCCGCGCCGAATTCAAACTTGCCGGAGGTGAATTCGTCGAAGGCGCGCTTGTCCTCGAAAAACACGATCTGGCTGTAACCCTTGCCGCCGATCTGCGGGCCCACGCTGATCTGCTTCATGTCGGTGTAGCCAACCCACTGGCCGGCAGCGTACACGCGCCCCTTGCCATAGGCGCCCCCGATGCCAATCGCACCTGAGCCGACGTTGGGGAATATCGCATAGCCGTATGACTTTTCGAAAAAGGTACTGCTTTCTCCGGCACTGCGGAATAACTGCAAGGCTTCCTTATACGTCGCCGCGTGCGCAGCGCCGACCAGCGTGAGCAGCAGTAGACTCGCGCTGAAAGTACGAATGAGTTTTTTCATGGAATCCAATATACCCCTCAAGAGACCTCGATGGGTAGGATGTCGCAGTAATTGAAGCGCGACAAACGCATCGAAGTTTCGCCCAATCGGCAGGCGATGACGCTTCGAAAGATGGGTCCGGCGTATACAAACGAATGGTATTCGCCACGCTCGCCGCAGGGATCCGCGCTCGGTGGCAAATCATGCAGCAGCTGCTCGTCGATCTCTCTGCCGGCGAAGGCGGCATCGATGGCCTGGGCATCGACACAGGACAGCTTGGCCTTGAAGCCGAGGCCGATAAAAGTTCTGACGAGCTCGTCGGTATCGCGCATCCAGATCGGATACAGGCCGGTCATCCCGTCGCGGGCCAAACGTTCGTCTCGATACTGTTTGATGTCCACGAGAAACAGGTCCCCAAATGCGATTTTGGTAATGCCGCGGTTCTTGAAATGCCGGAAGGCCTCACTCATGCGGCTTTCGTAGATATCGTTGCTGCAATCCTT